>Ga0209749_1001795_pt1 | contig 16957 bp, 17 predicted proteins | sample EPASupsiteSAE347_FD_187267 | JGI IMG/M metagenome (GOLD analysis project Ga0209749, IMG submission 187267) | Bioremediated contaminated groundwater from EPA Superfund site, New Mexico - Sample SAE3-47 (SPAdes) (version 2) | ecosystem: Environmental > Aquatic > Deep subsurface > Groundwater >... | reverse complement strand
TGCTTGCCCTTAAAATGCAGCCTACACAACTGTTTTTGGGGGCAAGTATTATACTATTCCAAGGGGTACGATTCATCCACCGTACAAGTACGGTGGGCTTCTCTACCCCTTGACCCCACGGTCTAAAATCACAAATTATTTAAGGCTGGAAGATAAACTATTATTTGCAGCCCGAAAAACGGGGTAAAAACGGGGCTCTACAGGATAGGAAATTAATATAATGAGCCAGCGAGGTAACAACGAATGTTATTCACCAACAGGAGCTTACGTTTTTTATTGATAGCTAAATATGCATTGATTTTAATTACAGCACTCTTTATATCAATATCAGTAATGCCGGTCTTTGCACAGCAGGACGTATCCTGTTATCACTGCCATACGCAGGTTGTCACCCAGTTCAGGAATAATATCCATTACCAGATGGGTTTCAACTGCGCAGATTGCCATGGAGGGCATGAGGAGCCAAATACATCAGTTATATCAGCCAACGTTATGTCCGGGAATTTCACCGGCAAACCCACAAGGGACAATATAACGAACGTCTGCTCGAAATGCCATGTCAGGGAAGCGAGCGATTACAAGCAGAGCATACACTGGGAGCAGATCAAAAAAGGGCATCCTGAGGCTGCGACATGCACGGACTGTCACGGCATACACGAGATACGGACCATAAAGGACCCCAAATCCCCTTCAAACCACCAGAACAGCCCTGCCACATGCGCAAAGTGCCACTCCAATAAAGAGATGATGAGCGCATGGTACTACGGGATTAAAACAGACCGCATGGATACTTATAAGGAGTCTTTTCACTGGAAGGCGCTGAGGAATGGATACAGTGTGGTCGCTACCTGCGCGGATTGCCATAATAACCATATAACAAAATCCCATAATGACCCGACTTCCAGCACGTACACAGAGAACCTCCCGAAAACGTGCGGTAAAGTGAACTGCCATCAGGACACCAAATTCGACGCCAAGATCGCAGCAGGGCTTGTACATGATAAAGAATCCATACACACAGGAGAACTTGTATTCAACAAGACTAACATGGACCCGCTATTAAGACCGTACTACCTCGGTCCGTTCGATCTTGCATACTGGATTGCACTGTTTTTCAAGATACTGACGACCGGTGTTATAGGTCTCTTCACTGGCATGGTAATTCTGGATTTCCTATCACGCTTTAAGCTTCAAAAGAGGTGGTAGACGATGACCAAGCTAAAATTACTGGAAGTTTCAGAGACCGAAGGAAGGACAGATAATGCCGTGGGTAAGGTTTATTTCAAGCGGTTCACGCTGAACCAGCTTGCAGAGCACTGGGCAATGATCGGCACCTTCATGCTCCTTGTAGTCACCGGCATGCCTGTCAAATTCCCCGATTCATGGTGGTCCCCTGTCATCATCAACCTCGTTGGGGGATTTGAGATGAGAACACAGCTACACCATGCGGCAGGCATCGGTATGGTCCTGCTGGGAATATACCACGTTACCTACCACCTCTTCATCGATAGGGAACCTCTGCTTGAGCGAAAAGTATGGCCGACATTAAAGGATGCGAAGGATTTCTGGCAAACTGTACTCTTTTATTTTGGAAGAGCAGAGCACCCCAAATACGGAAGATACAGCTGGAAAGAAAAATTCGATTACTGGGGAGCTTTCTGGGGAATGGTGATGCTGTGCGTTACAGGACTTATAATGATGTTCCCTTTCGTTGCAATGGATTACATACCCTATGCGTACGTTCACCTCGCCACCATAGTCCATACGGATGAGGCATTGCTGGCAACCCTGTTCATCTTCATAGTCCACTGGTGGAACGTCCACTACAGTCCCGAAGTGTTCCCCATGTCGAAAGCCTGGATTACCGGGAACCTCTCAGAGGAGCAGATGAAGCACGAACATCCACTTGAGTACGAAGAGGTCATGAGACAGATGCGCAAGGACGAAAATTCTTAAATATCTCGCCGATTATTTTGAAATGAGAATTGCACGGGATAAAATGACTATGGGCCACATGAGACACGATTATTGGAGAGGTAAAAAGATATCTCCTATACCGCTTGCCGAAGGCATGACCATAACTGAACTGGTAGATAATGTATTCGACGGAATGGGATATAATGCCAAGAGACTTGCGCAAGCCTGTCATCTTTTCAAGACAATGGTAGACGAGAATTCGACAGTCTGCCTGACGCTTGCAGGCGCGATGTCTCCTGTGGGAATGGGCGGCGGTATAATCAAGATGATAGAGAAGGGTTTTATCGACTGGATCGTTACTACTGGCGCGAATTCCTATCACGATATGCATTTTGCATACGGACTCCCCGTGCACCAGGGGGATTTCACTGCTGACGACAATGAGCTGGCTCAGAATGACGTGGTCAGGATATACGATGTCTTCATAGATATGGAACGTACGCTTATAGCCCAGGATAAGGTCGTCCAGATGCTTGCGGAGAGGGCTATCGAGGAAAATAAACTGCCTGAGAAGTATTCAACCGCTTATTTCTATAAGGTGCTGGGCAAAGGTGTTCTGGAGACCGCCCGGAATCCCGAGCTCTCTTTCATTGCATCGGCATCAAAGAACGATGTTCCAGTCTTTGTGCCGGCTTTTGCCGATTCCTCAATCGGGATGGATATGAGCTATCTTCCCATAATGGCATGTGCAAAATCAGGTTCAAGGAAGCTTGATCCAAAGGATTTCGTGGACCCAAGCCCTACCATGGATGTTCTTGAGAGTGCAGCCATAGTGTACCACAGCATGATAAAAGACATCCCGCGCGGTGTGCTTGAGGTGGGGGGTGGTGTGCCGAAGAACTTCCTGCAGCAGACTGCGCCCACGATCTCCCAGATAATGGGCATGGAGTGTCCTGGCGAGAACTATGTTATACAGATAACCGTTGACCGCCCCGACGCAGGCGGGCTCTCAGGCGCCACGATAAACGAGGGAAAATCCTGGGGAAAGATCCCGAAGGCTGGAGAGGGGAATGTTGTGCCATATCTTGATGCCACTGTTGGAGCCCCGATAATCTTCGCTTATGCCCTTGAGAACTGCAAGCCCAGGAAGCTCAAGAGGTTTAACCGCATACTGCCTGACATAACGCAGGAACTGGTCGAGGCTGCGATAAAGAACGTGGAATGAGCACCAGGTAATTACTTTTCCTCGTGCGTCACCCAGTAAACAGCTTTGAACTTCTCTGCAAAAGTGTAAATGTTCTTAGCCATCACAGCCCTGCCGTATTCCCGCAGGTCCCCTCCCTGGTCAAGTATAAATGTATTCTCGCCAAGCTTGGTCACTTTAAATATTTCGCCCTTATCCTCGGTCCCTACATGCAGAATATCTCCAATCTTTAACTTCCGAAGGTCAGGTCGAACTTTTGTTTTCTCCACCATAATATCACTATCCTTTTTCTTATGTTTATAACTCTATCGGATGGTACAGCCGATACCCTTAAGAAGGGCCTCTATACTTTCCTGTATACTCGCTGCATCGCGATCTCCAAATATCGTTATGCGATACGTGGCGCTTGTAGTATTCTGTTTGGTATATATATCGATTATCTCGGCTGAGATCACCCCGTCTGATTTGCTTATCACGTTTTTTATAACTTCCGGGCTTGAGCCCTGCGGAATGAAAGCTGAGATATCGCGCGTCGCGTTCCGCAAGGATTCCATCCTCCATTTGATCAGTTCCTGCTCATCCAGCAGCCTTACGTTCTCTATTAGAAGCTCGATCGTTTTTCCGCTGCGTTCCAGAACAACAGTCCTGGGCGTTACTTTTTTTATGAGCCCGAAGTGGACCACGCCTGAGTATATATGCCTGAGCGCGCGCTCATGTCCGATGGAGCGCACAAGCTCCTCGTGCTCAGCTATCCTGGTACCGATAAGCTTCTCCGAGCGGCGGAGAGCGGATTCAGTATCCCCGAAATGCGCCCCGGCTTTTTTCATGATATTAACGAAGCCCTCAATATCCTTCTTACTGACGATCTCAGCCATCAGGTTGCACTGGTCAATATAAGCCTTATGGACCTTCGTTACCTCGGGGTTGATCTGTATCATCGCATACAGGTACGGGTTCTGAGCCAGTATCCTGCCTACGAGGTCAAGCATTATCTCATACATCGGGCTCATGAACCTGCGCGAGTTAGCAACATCGAACTCAAGCTCCCTGAAGACAGAGCCTATCGAGATAATAGCGAAATGCGTGAGCCCCTGCACGACAGCCATCATCCTGTCGTGCGAAGGTGCGTCCATCACCTCGATATGTGCGCCGTTATCCTCGTACAGGCTCCTGACGAGCGGGAACCATCTGGAAGACCTGCCGTCCACAGGGGTGAAAATGACGGTCTGACCCCTGATGTCGGGTATGGAGGGTCCGAACATAGGATGCGTCCCCAGGATCTCAACACCCTCAGGCGTATATCTCTTCATGGCTTCCAGAGGTCCGGTTTTAACGGATGTGAGATCCATGAGCAAACTGCCCTGAGACATTTTCGGGGCTATCTCCTGGATGGTCTTCTCGGTTATATTGATCGGGACCGAGATCATGACTATGTCGCTGCTCTCTATCTCACTGTCGAGGTTATCGGCAAATTCCACATCAAGCTCCTTTGCGATATCTTTTCTTTTATTGACCCCCCAGATCACCACGTCGAAACCGTGCTTTTTGTAGAACCTGGTAAACCACCGTCCGGTCTCCCCTGTGCCCCCGATTATAAGTATTTTCATTTAAGCCTCTCCCTCACGGCTTTTTCCATCACATCGACCGGGGGGGCGCGTCCTGTCCAGATCCGGAACGCCTCAGCCCCCTGGTACACCAGCATCATCACGCCGTCGATTGCCTTTGCCCCGGCTCTTTTGGCTTCCTGAAGCAGCATGGTATTCACGGGGTTGTACACGATATCGAACACCACCATATCCCTGCGCATCATATCCGAGGTTACGATGGTCTCCGACACCTCAGGAAACATACCCACAGAGGTCGAGTTTATGAGTATATCACAATCCTGTACCTGAATCTTCAGGTCGCCAAATCCTGAGGCTCTGGCACTTCCTACCCTGCTCACCTCGCGGGCCAGAGTTTGCGCCCGTTCTATCGTCCTGTTCGCTATCGTCACTGTAGCGCCGTCCTTTGCAAGCTGGAACGCTATGGCTCTGGCTGCGCCGCCTGCGCCCAGGAGGAGTACTCTTTTTCCCCTGATATTGATGCCCCTCTCCTCAAGAGCCATTTTCGCGCCTATACCGTCCGTGTTGTAGCCCGTAATCCCTTTCTTAAAATCCACGGTGTTGACCGCGCCTATCTGCTCTGCAAGCTCTGCTGGCCTGACAATGCCAAGCGCTTTCTCCTTAAGCGGTATAGTGAGGTTTAACCCGCCGAAGCCAAGAGCATATGCTCCGTGTATAGCATCGCGAAGATTATCCTGGCTCACCCTGAAGGCATGGTACTCACAGTCCATCCCGAGGGCATGAAAGGCTGCGTTGTGCATGGCAGGCGACAGGCTGTGGGACACAGGGTCGCCAAGGACGCCGAATAGCTTCATGCCATCTTAATTATTGGTGATGGTTAAAAAGTATTTTGATGAGGAAAAAGAGCAGGGCTTCTAAAACTGGGACAGTACTCTCAGCAGCGGATGCCTGTATTCCTTTCCCTCGGATCCACCATATTTCCTGCCCTGGGCAGCAGTCCCTGATTGTAATTTCGTCCTTCTGGCATCCTCTGCTCTTGTTATGATCTCCCTTGCTCTCGTAGAATAATATTCTTCTTTGCATTCACAGCATTTCACATACGGTTGAGAACCCCGGTGCACAAAAACGTGGAAATAGAAGTTACTTATATCGCTGTTCCCGCATACCTCGCAGGGTATGAATTCCTGGATTACGTCACGAACTTTCATAATTCCTAATGATAAGGTGTAAGTTCTGTTATATATAATTTATTCTCATGTTAATATAAATACTTACTATGATAATCATAACAACAGGATGCTGCCGCCCGATAATTAATCATGCTTTGCGCATGAGGGCATTCTGTCTGGTTGATTTTTTTTCTTTCCTTGTCCGTTCAATCCTGCTCAGTACCCCTTTTGCAGTACTGGAATAATATTCCTCTTCACACTCACAGCACTTTACGAACGGCTCAGAGCCCCAGTGCGCAAAAACATGGAAGTAGAAGTTATTTACGTCACTGTTCCCGCATACCTCACAGGGTATGAACTCCTGGATTATATCCTGAATTTTCATTATTTATCTCCCCGGTTTTTTCTATGAACAGGCTAAACTGCTCGGATTTGGTGCTTCCAGTCTAACCCATTACTCCAGTTAACTGTTGGTTATGATTGTATAAAAAGATATCTGATGTTCTCCCAGTCAAGGATAAGCCCTGAAGGAGGCTCTATCTCGCTCATGCTCATCTTTTTTAGACACATCTGGTTTAAGCTTTTCGAAGACAATACTTTACAATAAAGGATGAGATATATCTATTTGCAGCCGGTTGGCGGGACTGAGGAGGGAATACTGCATTACCTCTGCGACAGGTTGGGAAGGGTTTATACCTACCCGTGCAGGATCGCTCAGGACGTCAGGGTTCCTGAGGATATGTATAATCCCGGCAGAGGACAGTACAATGCAGCAGGTATTGTTGAGAAGATAGCAGAGGGGATGCCGCCTGATGCGGAGAAGCTCCTCTGCGTGTCGGATGTCGATCTGTACGTGCCAGGGACGAATTTTGTCTTCGGCGTGGCTATAGGGAATGCTTCTGTTATATCCCTTGTCCGCCTTCGACCTGAGTACTATGGGGAAAAGGAGAATGATGTTCCATTCAAGGAGCGTGTCCTGAAGGAAGCGGTACACGAGCTCGGACATACTTTTGGCCTGGCCCACTGCCCTAATGTAAAGTGCGTTATGCATTTCTCCAACTTCCTTGAGGATACAGATATCAAGAGCGCTGATTTTTGCAGGGTGTGTTCGGACAAACTGGTGGATATGGGGTATGTTAGGCAGCGCGCCCCGAAGGATAGATCCTGATTTAAAAATATCAGATTCCACTCAATTCTCCGATGGCATTTTCCACAGCTGAAAGCACTTCTCTTTTGAGAACCATATCTCTGGCTTTAATTATATCATAATGCAGTATCCTGTCATTTTTTAGATGCGGAATCTTAGACCGTACAAGTTTGTATGCAGCTTCCGCACCTGCCCCCGCTCTTAGCGGTTTTCTAAAATCAAGACCTTGAGCTGAACACAGGATCTCTATTGCCACCACGTACGAAGCGTTCTCAAAGATTTTCCGGGCTTTTAATGCGGCTGCCATGCCCATGCTCACATGATCCTCCTTATTTGCAGAAGTGGGTATGGAATCTACACTGGCTGGATGGGCGAATACCTTATTTTCCGAGACTAAAGCTGCTGCTGTATACTGTGCAACCATGAACCCTGAATCGAGTCCCTCTTTCTCTGTTAAAAATGCGGGCAGTTCACTGAGATAAGGATTGACCAGTCGCTCAATCCGCCGTTCGCTAACACTGGCTATCTCAGATAGAGCGATGCCCATGAGATCAAGGGATATGGCAATAATCTGGCCGTGAAAATTGCCGCATGATATAACTTCATCATTATCCGGGAACAGCAGCGGGTTATCGGTGGCAGAGTTGATTTCGATTTCAACTCTTTCTTTAACGAACGATAATGCATCCCTTGTGGCACCGATTATCTGGGGTATGCATCGTAATGAGTAGGCATCCTGTACTTTCTTGTCATACCTGTGGGATTCCATAATCTCGCTCTGTGCCGTAAGACGCCTCATATTATCGGCACAGGTTACCTGGCCTTTATGGGGTCTGACCCTGCCAACCTTTTCATCAAAGGCCCTTGCAGTCCCTTTCAGTGCTTCAAGGCTCATGCTTGCTGTTATTTCCGATGTCTTGATCAGTATCTCCGAATCATGTATCAGCAAAGCCGCAATGGCCGTAATGACCTGGGTACCGTTTATCAGCGCAAGCCCTTCCTTTGATGAAAGTTTTATTATCGGCATCCCTGCCCGCGCCATGGCATCATTACCGCTCATCCTTTCCCCTTTATAGAAGGCTTCGCCTTTGCCCAGCATTACAAGCACCATATGGGCAAGATTGGCAAGGTCGCCGCTTGCGCCCAGTGAGCCTTTCTCAGGGATCACAGGATGTATGCCTAAGTTCAGCATGTGGATAAGGGTCTCGATGATCTCCACCCTGACCCCGGAATATCCTTTGGACAGAGAATTTGCACGCAGCAACATTACCGCTCTTACGACATCCTCTGGAAGAGGGTCCCCTACTCCTGCAGAGTGGCTGAGTATAAGGTTCTCCTGAAGTTTGTCGGATTGTTCTTTTGAGATGAAGATATTATCAAAGGCTCCAAAACCTGTAGTAACACCGTAGACAACTTTTTCAGATGCCACAAGCGACTCTACAAACTTGCGACATTTCATGACTTTTTGTTTGGCGTCTGTTGAAAGTTCTACCTTTTCAAAATCGCGTGCAACTGAAACGATATCATTTATAGAAAGGGTTTCACCATCTATAATTACTGACATAATGATCTCATTGACGTACTCAAGTGTCTTATCACTTTAGTTTAGCAGTTTTTACGTTTAAACTATCCTGATTCAGTATTTACTTATAGTGGGAGATATAAAGTAATAATTAGACAGGGTTGGTGCATTAAAATGAATTTTCTCCAAAAATCCCCGGTCCAGATATATGAACCACAGCAGGATCCAAATGATCTCCGGGTAAAAAACATAATTATGCCGAGTTCCAAAGATCGGCCTATAGAAATCGGAATTATTGGAGTACCTTTTGATAAAGCAGTCTCACCTGGAGGTGGACGTGAGGGCTCGATGCTTGCTCCTGATGCTGTAAGGAAGGCTTTAAAAAAATACGGAACCACTTTCAATATAGAACAAAAGATCGATATCAGCGATTTGAATATTGTGGATTTTGGAGACGTAGCCGTTACAGAAGACATAGCAGAGACTCACGAGAGAATAACGGCCGCGGTTGATCATTTATTGACAAAAGGAATACTTCCCATTGTAATAGGGGGTGGACATGATATATCAATCGGAACAGTCAGGGCATTATCTGAATTCCACTCCAGGGAGATCGGTGGGATAAATATCGATGCACATTTCGATGTGCGTGAGATCATTGATAACAGAATTACCAGTGGGACCCCGTTTCGAAAACTGCTGGAGACGGAGTCACTTAAAGGGGAAAATTTTGTTGAAATGGGAGCCCACGATAATTTGAATTCCAGAACTTATTACGATTATCTTATATCCGAAAAGGTGTCGGTATTTACACTTTCAGAGGTCGCAGCAGGGGTTTCCACAATGATGGAAAAAGCACTGAAAATTGCAGGTTCAACTACAGGGCATGTATTTGTCAGCATTGATATTGATTCCGTTGCCCAGTGTTTTGCACCCGGAAGCAGTGCACCCGATGCATGGGGATTTGATCCGGAGCAGATAAGAGAACTGGCTTTTCTGGCAGGGGCCTCAAAGGCTGTAAAACTTCTGGATATTGTGGAAATAAATCCCAGGTTTGATGTGGATAACAGAACTGCAAGACTGGGCGCATCTATTATTATCAGCTTTTTAAACGGGTTTAAAATGAGAAGGGGTGTTCAAAATGACAAGACCGATGTATTATGAAGAAAAGCCAGAAGGAAGTATTAAGGCGTATACCGGCAGTGAACTTCACTGCAAGAGCTGGGATGCAGAAGCAGCGCTGCGAATGCTCATGAACAATCTTGACCCGCATGTAGCGGTCAATCCTGATGAGCTTATAGTCTATGGAGGCTCGGGAAGAGCAGCAAGGAACTGGAGAGAATATAATAGAATCGTTAAGGCTTTGAAAACACTGGAAAACAATGAAACGCTGTGCATCCAGTCGGGAAAGCCAGTGTATATTGCGCCTACCCATAAAGAAGCTCCAAGAGTGGTAATTGCAAATTCCAATATAGTTCCGAAGTGGGCAACCCAGGAAAATTTTGATAGATACGATGAGCTGGGCCTGACCATGTACGGGCAGATGACCGCAGGTAGCTGGATCTATATCGGCACACAGGGAATACTGCAGGGAACGTATGAAACACTTGCTGCGGTTGCTAAGACGCATTTTAATTCGGATTCTTTAAAAGGCAAATTCGTACTGACTGCAGGAATGGGCGGCATGAGCGGTGCACAACCAATGGCTGCAACCATGAACGAGGCAGTTATACTCGATGTCGAGGTCCGCAAAGAAAGAATCAGAAGGAAAGTGGAGGAAGGCTATTGCGACAAAATCACATCTAATATTGACGAGGCGATAAAATGGGTTATAGAAGCTAAACGGGAGGAAATGCCTTTGTCTGTTGGATTAGTCGGGAACGCTGCCGAAGTGCACCCTGAGCTTGTTAAACGGGATATAATTCCGGATATTGTTACGGATCAGACCCCTGCCCACGACCTGTCCAGTTATGTCCCCACCGGAGACCTGAAAGAACTGGATGAGTTGAGAGAGACTGATAGAGAAGAATATCGTCGCAGGGCATTGAGTTCGATTCGGCAGCATGTTGAAGCGATACTGGAAATGCAAAGGCGCAGTGCCATCGTATTTGATTATGGAAACAATCTTCGTGAACAGGCAGAACGCGCAGGCGTAAATATACGGGATGAAAATGACAGGTTTAAATACAAAGGTTTTGTGCTGGAATACATCCGTCCTTTATTCTGTGTTGGTAAAGGACCTTTTAGATGGGCTGCACTCTCTGGAGATCCGGAGGATATCGAAGCTATCGATGCTAAAATCCTCAAGATGTTCCCGGAGGATAAGGCATTAGCGCGCTGGATCAAAATGGCTTCAAAGAAAGTACCGACATTGGGTTTACCTTCAAGGTTATGCTGGCTTGGCTACGGAGACCGCGCAAAACTGGGCGTCGAGATCAACAGAATGGTCGCATCGGGTGAAATCAAAGCTCCGGTGGTAATTGGAAGAGATCATCTGGATTGCGGGTCAGCTGCATCGCCCTATAGAGAGACCGAAGGAATGCTGGACGGCAGTGATGCAATTGCAGATTGGCCGCTGCTTAATTTTGCCCTGAATGCCATAAATGGAGCAAGCTGGGTGAGCTTCCATCATGGAGGCGGGGTTGGTATCGGGAATTCTCTTCATGCCGGGTTAGTCATAGTTGCAGATGGGACTGATGGGCGCGAAGAGCGATTGAAAAGAGTATTAACTGTAGATCCGGGGATCGGGATCGCAAGGCATGTGGATGCAGGTTATCAAATTGCAATGGATACTGCAAAGCAGAAAATGGTAAAAATACCTCCATGAATGGTTCTGTCAAGTCACATGGCGGGCGCGATTCGCTTTGTGTGAACGGAAGGGAATACTTGTTTTTGCGTAATCTCACCACAAAGAGCGCAAAGGACGCAGAGAATATTGCTGCTGCGCTTTGCGATCTTCGCGTCTTTTGCAGCGATCGAAGCTCATGAAAAACCCCAGAGGGTTGCTGGACATTAAGGTTAAGTAGAGCAAAAGCTTAAACAATAGATTAAAAAGAGGAACAAAATATGGCAGAGCTGAATGTAAGCAGAAAAAATATCAGCAAATTGTTCGCAGAAATGCAAGGTAAAAAATCTATCTAACCCACAAATGAAAACCAAAACCAAGCTCCTCATCACCCTTGCCCTTCTCCTCACAGCCTTCATCTTTTTTATTCTACCTGCGCAAAAAAAGACCAGCAACACCGTATGTTTTGAGTCCTCATGCATCGCTGTCGAGCTTGCAACGACCCCAAAACAAATAACAACAGGATTGATGAACCGCACAAGTCTTCCTGAAAACACGGGCATGCTTTTCATATTTAATGAAGAAGGCGTCCATAAATTCTGGATGAAAAATACACTTATCCCTCTTGACATGATATGGCTGGATGGGAACGGGAATATAATCTACATCGAAAAAAACGCCCCGCCCTGCAAGGTGCCTGCTTGTCCTGTCTTTGGTCCCGGGTCCGGTTCAAAGTATGCACTCGAGATAAATGGTGGATATACGGAAAGGCATAAAATAAATGTAGGGGACAAAGCCAGAATCCATATAAAATGAGAGATGTTTATGAAACCTGCAGCAGACCTGATAATAACAAACGCTAATGAATTATTGACACTGTCTGGTAATTCGATCAGGCCAAAAACCGGCAAACAGATGGATGATCTTGGCATCATAAAAAATGGCGCAGTTGCAATTTCAAAGGATAAAATAATTGCTTGCGGAAATCCCGATGAGGTTCTGGAAGATGTATTAAAGACCTCTGATACTGTGGAGATAAATGCTTCTAACAAGGTAGTAATGCCTGGTTTTATTGACTGCCACACACATCTGGTATTTGCAGGCTCAAGAGAAAATGAATTTGAACAAAGAATAAAAGGCGCAGGCTATCTGGACATTTTAAAGTCGGGAGGAGGAATATTTAACACAGTTCGAGCTACAAGGGCTGCAAGCAAAGAGGAACTGATCAAAAAATCGCTAAAGCATCTGGATACGATGCTGAAATTTGGAACAACCACCATCGAGTCAAAGAGCGGGTATGGATTGACGATAGAGGATGAGTCAAAGCAGCTACAAGTTATGAAAGAATTGAATAAGATACATCCAATCGATATAATCCCTACTTTTTTAGTGCACACCACACCGCCTGAATTTAATAGTAAAGAAGAGTACATTGATCTTGTCATCAATGGTATGCTCCCGGAAATGAAGGGTATGGCAGAATATTGTGATGTTTTTTGTGAGCATGATGTGTTCAATCCTGATCAGTCACGGCAGATCCTAAATGCTGCAGAGAAACTGGGCTTTAAACTGAAAATCCATGCTGACCAATTAACCGATACGGGCTGTGCACAACTTGCAGCCTGGTTGCATTCAACCTCAGCAAGTCACCTGGATCATATATCAAGAGAAGGTATCGATGCATTGGCAAATAGCGAAACCATTGCCGTATTGCTTCCCGGCGCATCGTTCTTTCTTGGATCGGATACATACGCGCCTGCATCTGAAATGATCTCCAGGGGAATAGCAGTTGCGCTGGGTACGGATTTTAATCCTGGCTCGTGTCCAACCGAATCTATGCAAATTATTTTAACGCTGGCATGTATAAAAATGAAAATGTCGCCCGCACAGGCAATCAATGCCGCTACAATAAATGCAGCTCATGCAATAAATAGAGCAGATATCATTGGAAGTCTGGAAGTGGGAAAGAGAGCAGATATAATAATCTTAGATGTACCAAATTACAAATGTATACCATATCATTTTGGAGTAAATCTCGTCTATAATGTAGTAAAAAAAGGAAAGATTGTAATGTGATCGGTCGAGGCGTATCCCAATTTCAAGCTATCTTCTTCTCTTTAGGATACCATCCTCCTGGACTTACCTCAAATCTCCAAATATCCTTAAAAGGATGTAAGTATTTTATTGCATCTTGCGGACTTATCTTTCTTTTCTGTATATTCTTCCAATCTGCTCTATCTATTGTGCCAAAAACAAAATATTCATTACCTACAATATCCGGCGCATTTTTTCGCAGATAGCGATAAGAAGTCTTTCTAAATCTGCTTGTTTAACAATAATCAAATCACAACCGGGACAGTATCGGCAGGATTTATTGAGCAAGAACAAATTTTTGGGTTCAATGTGAATTACCAGGCAATACTTTCTAATTTTCGTTTTTGATTCACATTTGGGGCAACGTGTAAAGGAGCTATCAACATAGGGATTTAAGAAGAAGTAGTGACGTGCTCCTTTTAGTTTCGTTTTAGATTTTTTATTTTCCAATTTACCAGGCATCTGCAAACGCCTCTCTATAGTTAGCAAGGTGCAGTCTTCTCTCAAACGTCAAATTTATCCCCTGTCAAGACGAAAAGAAACGAAACCATGGAAGTCAAAATCATTAGAAGCCCTGATAGAAAAAAGACCATTCAAGCTAAGATGGTCGGAGATACTCTTGTTGTGCATCTCCCTCTTGGAATGCATCGCGAAGAGGAACGAAAAATCATACAGAGGATGAAGGAAAAAATCGAGAAAAAGAAGCTGAAGAAACAAATCAATAAAGACGATTATCTGATAAAAAGGTTTGATGAATTCAACAGCAAGTACTTCCAGGGGAAGCTCAAGGTAAATTCCATTGAGTTTGTTACTAACCAACAAAGGAACAGAGGAAGCTGCACACCTGCCAGGGGTACAATTCGAATATCCCACAATCTTCTGGGTATGCCGAAATGGGTTCTCGATTATGTCATAATGCATGAGATGACCCATCTGATGCATCCCAACCATTCTAAGGAGTTCTGGGCAAAAGTTGGCGAGTATAAATATACTGAGAGAGCCAGAGGATTCTTAATGGCAAAAGGAATGGAGGAAGAGATAGAAAGCAATTGCGATGATGAATGAAGCCGTACTTTTAAAAGTCGATGATGTTATTGATGAGCGCTTTAGATCTCTTCTCCCGTTCCAGACATTTAACCGTATGCAGTCTCAGGCAGTTCCAGTCATTCTGGAATCTGATAGGCACTGCGTTGTAGCTGCACCGACTGCAAGCGGTAAGACGGTCATAGCTATTGCCGCCATGGTTCGTGAGCTATCCAAGCCATCACATGGAAAGATATTGTACATTGCACCCATGCGTGCCCTTACTAATGAGAAAGAGTCTGAATGGAATGGTACCTTTAAAAAGATGGGTTTTAACGTGTATGTTGTCTCAGGTGAGCGGGAATTATCAGAAAAGCGTGCAATGGAAGCAGATGTTATCATAACAACGCCTGAGAAATGGGACTCAGCGACCAGAAAATATCAGACTGATAGATTCGCCTTTGTACGGGAAGTATCGTGTGTCATAATAGATGAAGTACATCTCATAGATTCCGATATAAGAGGAGGGACTTTAGAAGTTTTAATCAGCAGGATAAAACGGATAAATAAAGATAAGCAGCTCAGGATAATAGCCCTCAGCGCAACCATGCCTAATATTGAAGATGTTGCTGAGTGGATAGGTGCGAATGAAAAGGAGATTCTTAAGTTTGATGACAGCTACAGGCCAGTTAAGCTGGAGACGGATGTTTTTGCCTATGATCCTAAAGAAAGCGAATTCGTTAATAAATATGTAAGGCTGTATAAAGCACTCAATCTTATCAAAAAGCCCTTGCGGGAGGGTCATCAAGCACTCATCTTTGTTACTGCGCGGGATGATGCGGTCCGATCTGCTAAAAAGCTCCTTGAGTTTTTCGAGAAAGACGGCAGAATGTATCTCACGGAAGCTGAATACGAGTATGTATCAGAATTAGGAAAGCTGATAAAAAATCAGACATTGAGCCAGACTATCCGGTGGGGAATAGCTTTCCACCATGCAGGGCTGAACAAGATGGACAGGGATACTGTAGAGAATTTATTCCGCAGGGGCATTATAAAAGTCCTTATATCAACTTCTACTCTGGCATGGGGCGTCAATCTTCCAGCCAGAATTGTAGTGATAAGGGATGTGGAGATGAATGATCCGCTAAGGGGCAGTAAAGAACTCAGTCCAATAGACCTGCTTCAGATGCTTGGCAGAGCGGGAAGACCTCAATACGATGACAGAGGGTATGGATGGGTTATTGTTCCATATACAAAAGCAGAGGCGTACAGACAAATCCTGAAACAGGGGAAAGAGATAGAATCGGTGCTTCATGAGTCTCTTCCTGAGCATATCAATGCTGAAATCGCCATGGGTACGATTAACAACATTAACGAGGCAAAAGAATGGATTAGAACCACTTTTTTATATAGATGTGTAAGGAAAAATCCTGCAAAATATAATAACTTGGACCTTAACGAGAAAATTAAAAATGAAATTAAAGCGCTCATTTCAAATGGCTTTGTCGATTTTAACCCGGATACGTATGACTTTCATCCAACCCAACTGGGAGTTATAACATCTATCTATTATGTCAATATAAAAACAGCTATATTGTTCAGAGAATCTGCGAAAAGGGAGAATCTCGCACTATTAGATGTGCTGGAAATCATATCAAAAGCGGATGAGTTCAGCGAAGTGGTTGTTAGACCAAGAGAACACGCTTTAATCAAAAAAATCCTTAAAGATAGAACAATTAACCTGAAAGGTGGATCACTAAAAGTCGCAGCCATTCTACTGGCATATATGCATGGCGAGATACCCCCTGAGTTCAGAAGCGATGGATGGGTTATAAAACAAAATGCGGAAAGATTGCTCAAAGCACTGGAGCATATTTTTCAGAATTATTCAACTCCTTCTAACGTGGCTATCGTAAAAAATACAAGTACATTGATTAAAAACAGTTTACCGGATGAAGCCGAACCGTTATTACAGATTCAATCTATCGATATAAAAACAGTAAAAACCCTTGTCCAGCATAATATCCTGAATATAAAGGATCTATCAGCTCAGACTCCACAAGCGCTAACAACTATTGGAATAAGCGAAGCAAAAGTGAAGCGCATCGTGAAAGAGCTTGAGAAATACCAGGCTGATCAATCGCAACTGAAGCTAACTCCTGATGAGAGTATTCTGAATGAATGCTTGGTTGATGCAGTGTCTGTAGATGCTGAGAATAAAACAGTAGAAGAATTGATTGAACAGCTTGAGAACCAGCCCGATAATCATCCTGTATATCTTATTTCGGGCTACGCCGAGATAGAATATTCAGGTAGAAAAGATGATATAAATGAAGGACAGAGACTTATAATTATAAAGCCTGGCGGCACTATAATCGTGCACGCCGTGACGGGATTAAAGCCTGTGAACTACCACCCTACAAGTAGGGTGGCTTCCTGTTTCATCGTTTCTCTATTGAGATTACTCTGACAGGCTTCAATTCCCGCAATTCCTGCGGTACTTCTGCTTTCTATTACAATCGCAGACATGT
>Ga0209749_1001792_pt1 | contig 16981 bp, 15 predicted proteins | sample EPASupsiteSAE347_FD_187267 | JGI IMG/M metagenome (GOLD analysis project Ga0209749, IMG submission 187267) | Bioremediated contaminated groundwater from EPA Superfund site, New Mexico - Sample SAE3-47 (SPAdes) (version 2) | ecosystem: Environmental > Aquatic > Deep subsurface > Groundwater >... | reverse complement strand
CGTCATTTTGAGTCAACCTTTATCCGCGCGGACCGTAACCTGGCTGGGCGCCATGCCGTAATGCCGGCGAAAACTGTTTGAAAAATAAAACTGATTCTTCCAGCCGGTAAAGGCCGCGACTTCCTTGACCGAAAATTTTCCCGTCTGCAACTGGCGAAAGGCGCGTTCCAGCCGGATGCGGATTAATTTCTGCCGCGGGGTAATGCCCGTCAGGCGGTGAAACACGGCCGATAAATATTTGGGTGAAACATTCAGTATTTCAGCCATACGCTTGACGGTCATTGTCGCGTCATCGGACGTGTTGTTCAGCAGGGCAATCGTTCGGGAAACGATTTCGTGCTGTGGCGAGGAAGTCGGCGGCGACAAAATCACGTTAATGACGCACGAGAATAAAAGCGACAGCCATTTAGCCGCCATGTTTTGCCCGGCCGGTTTCCTGGCGTGGGAAATTACCAGCGCAATATGTTCGCAAAATTCGTTGGGGGAACGCCCCAGCAAGGTTGTTAATTCCGACTTCTGGTCCGAAGAAAGAACATAATACGTCAGGCGGCGGCCTTTCGTCAACGCAAGATGGCCGTCGTCATTTTCAAAAAGAAAATTGAGCCAAGTATTACAATGCCGGATATCGTCCGGCGTGGTTGCGTAATGAATGGATCTTGGCGCTATTAATAAAGCGGAATTCTGTTGTATATCAAACTGCCGGTCCTCAAACCGGCAGTTCAACCGCCCCTTCAAAGGAATTTTCAACTCCCATGACTCATGGTAATGCGGATCGCACAGCAGACGTTCGTGATTCGCGCGCGCGCTGAAATCCGGTTTGTATATCTGGTGGTTTGTCTTGTTTTTTTCAAGGCCGGCGACGAGGCGGGCGAGGCTGTCAATAAATAATTTATTCTGAAGGCGCATATGACGGCTAATATACGCGTTTGCCGTTTAAAATACAAAAACAATTGCGAGGAAACAATTTTCCGGCTCGGCGGGAAATATTTATATATAAAATGACATTATTATATGCTTTGCCTGTTGTTTCCGGCGACAGAAGTCTGTTATTTTTATGGGGAAACGAGGAGATGGCATGAAAAAAGAAATTTTCAGGGTCGGAGTGGGAACCGCTGACATCACGCCGCCATTGGGATCGAGAATGGAAGGATACTATTACCCGCGCCGCGCCAAAGCCGTGCATGACACTCTGACGGCAAAGGCCGTCATTTTTGACGACGGCAAAACAAGCGCCGCGCTGATTGCCTGCGACATTTGCGGGCTTGACAAGAAAACTTTTGCCGCCCTGGAAAAGCGAATTGCCGGACTAAAAATTTTTGCCCCGGATAATATTATTCTTTGCGCCACGCATACGCACACCGGGCCATGTCTTGACCACAAATACACCAAAATTATGGCACTGGGCGTTGAAAGAGCATTGCGGCGGGCTCACAATGCCTTGTCGCCGGCGGCTTTGCGGCGCCAGAAAATAGACATCAATGGATTGTTTTTCAACCGCCGTTATTTTATGAAAAATGGGGCAGTGGCGACCAATCCCGGCAAATGCAATCCGAACGTTGTCAAGCCGGCCGGGCCGGTCTTTAAATATGCCGATGTTTTATGGATTGATTTTACGGACAAAAAATCATGGGCGATCGTCAATATTCCGGGGCATCCGGACACGGTCGGCGGGAATAAAATTTCCGCCGATTATCCATATTATATCGAACAATGCCTGCGAAGCCGCTCAAAACAGGCGGCCGGCATTGTCTATACAAACGCGCCGTGCGGCGATATCAACCACTGGGACATACACAACCCCTCGCCGCAACGCGGTTTTGCAGAGGCAAAACGGATCGGATGGAAAATCGGCGAAGCAATTGTCTCCGGCATGAAGTCCGCCGGACGCCAGAACGTCAACCGGATAAAAACGGCGTATAAAAGCGTCAATTTGCAATATATAAAAGTTACCAAGGCGGACGTCGCAAAGGCCCGCGCGATTTTAAAACGCCCCTACCCTTCAGGCGTGGATTTCACAATGGAAGCCGTTGAAGCGCAAAAAATCATGCGCGCTTTCCGCCTGCGGGGCAAAAAGTGTCCGGTCACGGTTAAAGCCATCGCGCTTGGACCAATGGCTTTACTCGGCATGCCCGCGGAGCTGTTCGCAGAACTGGGCATGCGGATAAAGAACAAGTCGCCGTTCAAGGCAACGTTTGTCAATGATCTGGCCTCCGCTCCAGTTGGTTACATTGCGCCGGCCAAAGCCTGGAAGGAAGGCGGCTATGAAGCGACCTCCTCCGTGTACAGGCCCGGCATCGGAGAAAAAATTGTCAAATGCGCCTTGGATGTGTTGAATAAATGCCGCTCTCAATAACAAAATCATAAAAAAGTCAGTTGCAAAAGTCGGCCCGGAACCCACCCTGGCCTTCCGCCACCCCTCCTTAGGAGGGGAACTTTCTGCCAAAGGCAGATCCGCCTCTGGCGGAAAGAAATCATCATAGGAGACACACATGAAAACATTAAAACTCGGCATCATGGGCATGAGTCCCGGCAACGGCCATCCATATTCCTGGGCGGCAATCTGCAACGGTTATGACAAAAAAGCCATGGCGAAGTGTCCTTTCCCGGTCATCCCGCAGTATCTCGCCAAGCAACCCCCCGCAACCATGCGTCTTGAAGGCACGGAAGCAACCCACGTCTGGACCCAGGATAAAAAGATTTCCAAACATATCGCCGCCGCATCCCTGATTAAAAATATTGTTGATGACGCCACAGATATGATCGGCCAGGTTGACGCCGTCATCCTGGCCCGGGATGACGGAGAAAACCACCTGCAAATGGCGCAACCGTTCATCGAGGCGAATGTGCCCATCCTGATTGACAAGCCCCTCACGGACAGGCAAGGCGACCTGCGTCAGTTTATAAAATATTATGAGGCGGGCAAAACCATCATGTCCTGTTCCAGCGCGCGATACTCACACAGTATTATGGCATTCAAAAAAAACAATAAAGTCGGCAAAATACTGACCGCAAACGGCGTGAGTCCCAAATACTGGCGGACTTACGGCATTCATGTTATCGAGGGCATTTATGCCGTCATGGGCGGAGGCATTGAAGCGGTCCAAAACGTCGGGAAAAAAGACGAGGAAATTGTTCATCTGCAGTACAAGGACGGCCGCCACGCGGTTTTGCAGACCTTTGCGCACATTACATCCGGCAATATGTTTTTTTACGGCGAAAAAGGCTGTCAGGAAGTCGGCGACCCGGACTCCTTCTTCCAGTTTAAAAATATGATCAGCCATTTTGTCGAATATTTGAAAACCGGCCAACCGCCCTTTGACTGGCATGAGACGATTGAGACGATCAAAGTGGTGATTGCCGGTGAAAAATCGCTGAACGAAGGCGGACGCATAGTCCGGCTGGATGAAATTAATTAGATCACAAATATAATACCTATGAAACATATTCGTGATTTGTTCAGTCTGGATAAAAAGATCGCCGTGGTAACCGGCGGCGCCGGCAAATATGGCGCCGGTATCGTGGAAGGACTGGCCGAAGCTTCTGCCACGGTAATCATCGCCTCCCGCGATGAGAAAAACCGCCGCGCCAAAGCCGAAGAACTGGCCAGGCGCGGACTGAAAGTAAAATCGGCGGCGCTCGATCTTGCCGATGAAAAATCCATCATGAAATTGCGCGATACGATTATTTCCGATTACGGCAAAATTGACATTCTGGTCAATAATGCCGTGGGAAGGTTCGGCGGTACCAATGAACGCGAAATCTGGGAGCAATCCATGCGCGTGAATGCCGTGGGCCTCAATATCTGCACCACCGTCTTCCTGGAGCAGATGATTTCCCAAAAATCGGGAAATATAATCAACATCGCGTCCATGTACGGCATGGTGGGACAGAATCCGCGCATGTATCCGGGCACGGGACTGGAAAGCTCTTCCACCGGCGATTATTTCTTTCACCGGGCCGGCATTATCAATTATACGCGCTATCTGGCGGCCCGGTTCGCGGAGCATAACATCAGGGTGAATTGCATCAGCCCCGGCGGATTGCTGGCCGGCCAGCCGGAGGCGTTTTTAAAACGCTACAATGAACGCGTTCCCTTAAGCCGCATGGCAAACACGGACGATATCAAAGGCGCCGTGGTGTATCTGGCAAGCGATGCCTCCGCCTACGTCACCGGCCATAACCTCGTCGTGGACGGCGGCTGGACGATCTGGTGATTGAAAGAACAGCCATGAAAGCTTTTCGCATTGAAGCAAAACATCAGGCCGCCTTTTGCGCGCTTCCGGAACCCAAACTCAAGCCTGAACAGGTTTTGCTGAAACCACGCATCGTTGGCTTCTGCGGATCTGACCTAGCGACCTACCTTGGGGTCAATCCGCTCGTGACATATCCGAGGATTCCGGGACATGAAATCGCCGCCGAAATCGTCGCGGTCGGCTCTGACGTGCCTGAAGATTGGCGGGCAGGAATGATTGTAACGCTCTCTCCATACTCAGCATGCGGAAAGTGCCCTGCCTGCCGGGCTGGCAGAACGAACTGTTGCCAGTTTAATCAGACCATGGGTGTCCAGCGCGATGGCGCATTGGCCGATTTGATCACGGCCGCATGGCAACGGCTGTTCACCTCGCCGCGTCTCGCCGAACGGGAACTGGCGCTGGTCGAGCCGCTGACCGTTGGATGCCACGCGGCCGATCGCGCCTCGATCACTGCGTATGACACGGTTGCCGTTCTAGGATGCGGGGCGGTTGGGCTTGGCGCAGTAGCGGCGGCCGCCTATCGCAACGCCAAGGTCATTGCCATTGATCTAGACGACGGAAAACTGGAGACGGCCCGCAAAGCCGGGGCCGCTCACTGCATCAATTCATGTCGGGCAAAAGTCCATGACGAACTCAGCCGCCTGACCGACAATGAAGGGCCAAGCGTCATCATTGAAGCCATCGGTTTGCCGGAAACTTTCCAACTCGCTACGGCCGAAGTGTCCTTCGCCGGCCGCGTGGTCTATATCGGCTATGCGAAACGAGAGGTGGAATACGAGACGCGACAGTTCGTCCAAAAAGAGTTGGACATCCGGGGATCGCGCAACGCCACCGACGAAAATTTCCGGCAGGTCATTCGACTTCTTGAATCCGGCCGCTTTCCGGTCAGCGACGTGATTTCCCGGACCGTTCCATTCGATGAATGCGGCGATGCGCTGTCCCAATGGTCGGAACATCGCCCCACCACCACAAAAGTGCTGATTCAATTTTAGAACGCGTTTTTATTTTTAATAACAATAAAAATCGAGGAAAATAAATCATGTTTGATTTAACCGGAAAAACAGCTTTGGTGGCGGGCGGCGCCGGGTATCTTGGACGGCCGGTGTGCGCAAAACTGGCCGGACAAGGGGCAAGCGTTGTCATTGCCGACATCAATGCTGAAAGGGCCGCGGAGGCGGCGGATGAGGTTTCCATGACCGTTCCCGGAAGCAGGGTCGCCGCTTTCTGCATGGATGCTGCGAATGAGCAATCCATCAAGGATGTGGTCGGCAAGACCGCGGAAAAATTCGGCAATTTAAATATCATGGTGAATGCAACCGCCGCCGTGGCCGGCAAACTGGTTGAAGAACTCAGCGGTGATGAATTTGACTCTGCTTTACACGGCAACCTGACCGGAGCTTTTATTCTTGCGCGGGAATCAGCCGCATATATGAAATCCGGCGGGAACATCGTGATGTTTTCCTCGATGTATGGCAGGGTGGCTCCGGACCCCCGTGTTTATAAGATGCCCATGAAGCCCAATCCGATTGAGTACGGGGTTGCCAAGGCAGGACTTGACCAGATGATCCGGTATCTGGCAGTGCACTGGGGGCCGAGAAACATCCGGGTCAACGGCGTATGTCCCGGACCGTTCCCGAACTTACGTAAACCTGATTATGCACATGATCCCGAAATTTCAGGTTTTGTGGAAAGGCTGGCTCACAAAGTGCCGCTTGGCCGCGTGGGCCGGCAAGGTGAAATGGCCGGCGCGGTTGTTTTTCTCGCCTCTGATGAAGCATCGTTTGTTACCGGACACATTCTTGTCGTTGACGGCGGCTGGACGATCTGGTAAGCGAGGTTATTATGACAATTCGGGAGAGAATTTTAGCAGTATACCGAAAACAGACTCCGGACGTTGTGCCTTTCATGCTGGATCTTTCGCACTGGTTTTATCATCGCAATAAAATGCCCTGGGACCTGAGCCGCACCTATCAAAAACCGGAACATGAGTTGATTGATTACCACCGCGCCAAGGGCGTCGGATTCTATCTGCCCAATCTGGCTTCTTTCTTTACCACAACTTATCGCCCGGATATCAAAGTTGAAACGCTGAAGGAAGAAACTAGCGTGAAAAAGCGCATCACGTGGAGATACATTACGCCGCTTGGCACGATTGAGCGTTCGCGCGTATGGGACGCAACCACCTATTCGTGGCACATCGAAAATTGGGGCGTCAAGACCGAGCGTGATCTGCGCATACTTGCATACGCGATGAGCGACAGGACGTTTGCGCCGGTCCGTGGACAGCATGAATCCTGGCAGTCTTATATCGGCGACATCGGCGTGGTATATATTGCCGCCGGTTACAGCGGAATGGGACAACTCCTCAACTACTGGATGGGTATCGAGGGCACGATGTATGCGGTCGCCGATTGGCCCGCAACAGTGCGCGAAGTCGTGGACAGAATCAATGAAAGCAACCTTGCGCTGATTGACTGTCTGGGCGGTTCGCCTGCGGAAGTCATTTGCATGGGCGATAATTTTTCAAGCGATATCCAGCCGCCCGGGTTTTTTAATGAATGGTCCCGCGCCTACTACGCTGAGGCGATCCGCCGTCTCCACACTGCCGGCAAACACGTGGCGGTGCATATTGACGGACGACTCCGCGGCGCGCTGCAAATGATCCGTGATGCCGGCGCTGATTGCGCGGACGCCGTTACGCCAAAGCCCATGGGCGACCTTACTCCCAATGAATGTCTTGAGGAGGCCGGCAAAGATTTCATAATGTCCGGCGGCGTCTCCCCCGATCTCTGGCTGGCGAACCGCCCGATTACCGAATTTAAACAGGCTGTGATCAAGTGGCTTGATTTGGCAAAGCGCGGCGCGCGAATAATCGCCAATGCCGGCGACCAGGTTCCGCCCAACGCGGATGAAGAAAGAATTGAAATAATGCGCGACCTTGTCGAGAAACATGGGAGGTATTAGTAACTTAAATTTTGGGAACGTCTAAGAAAAACGAGGAGCTTTTTCCGTTATTTACCGAAGACGATGTTTTTACAATCCGTATGTCCTCGCGCTCATTCTCGGCGCGCCGTCCCCGGCACGCCTGCGAGGGATTGAGCTTGGGTCTAATCTCGCGTCCCCGCGAGACCCAAGCTCAATAATCCGCTTGAGGGCATACGGATTGTTCAAGCACGGATTTTCGTGAATGGGTTAATGGAGACGGCGGGAAGATCAGGCGGCGAATTTGACGAGTTGTTGAATGGAGGCGGAGAGTATAAGAAAACATTATGGAAAGGAAGCATCAATAAACTTGGGTTGCGGAACCCCGCATTAGATTATTTTATGAAAATCATAGGACAGGGAATCGTTTTTAAAAGCAAGTCTGAATCAGATGCCCAGAGTTGCTGTTTCCCGAGTATTTCAGTTCTCCCTTCGGGCAGATGGTTATGCGCCGGCCGCGCCGCTCCGACCAAAAAAGGAACCGCCGGTCAGCATGTAATTATAAGCTGGTCTGACAACCAGGGGCGCTCCTGGAGCAAGCCCATGGCCCCTTTTAAACCGCCAATCTTAGAAGGCAAAGCAGGGCTCTTCCGCGGATTTTTTACGACTCCGCTTGGCGGACGTCAAGTTCTGGGCGCGCTATTCTGGGTTGACCATTCCGATCCCACCCTTGAATTTTTCAATGAAAAGACCGAAGGACTTCTGGACACTCGTATTTTCCTCACTCTCTCGCGCGACGCCGGCAAAACATGGACCGAGCCGCGGCGTGCGGACACCTACCCCATCAGAAAGCCTTTGCCTTTGACCGGTCCCATTCTACTCACTTCCGACGGAAGATGGGCGTGTCAGTTTGAGGTCAACAAGCATTACGACGACACCCGTCCATGGCGCCATTCTTCCATGCTGATGTTTTCTTCCGACCGCGGCCGAACCTGGAATGAATTTGTTGTTGTGTCAAACGATCCCGCCAACCGGTTTTTTTACTGGGATCAGCGCCCGGCCGTAATTGGTAAAAAACAGATACTTGATTTATTCTGGACTTACGACAATAAGAAAGCGGTATATCTCAACATTCATGCCCGCGAATCGCTGGACGATGGCCGGACATGGGCGGCTATCCGGGATACCGGCATTCCCGGCCAGCCCGCCGCGCCGGTTCGGCTCAAAGATGACAGCATCGCCATGGTATATGTTGACCGGACAGGCGCGCCCACCATCAAGGCAAGAATCAGCGCCGACCGCGGCAGGACTTGGCCGAAAAGAACCGAAACGGTTCTTTTCAGGCCGCCGGCCATTAACCAGACGCGCAATAAAAAATCAATGAGCGATGCCTGGAGCGAGATGGAAAAATTTTCAACCGGCCTGCCGGCAACCGCCGCGCTCCCGAACGGCGATTTTGTGGTTGTCTTTTATACCGGATCCGAGACGGACAAAACCGATATTTGCTGGATACATGTCCGGCCTTAAAGCAAGAAACAAGAAATTAATGAAATTTGATGTATTGGAAAGCGACCGGCGTATCTGGAGGGATGAACTCACCGATTTTGTTCCGGCGCGTATTTTTGACGCGCACTCCCACATGTATGACACGCGCTTCGCGCCAGCCGCTGTTGCCGCCGCCGGGCGCAAACCCGGTCATTATCCGAAACTTACTTTCAACGATCTTCAGCGGACTTCAGCCGCGCTTTTTCCGGGGCGCAAAGTTCATTATCTGACGTGCGGGTTTCCATGGCACGGAATTGATATTGACGGCATGAACGAATTTGTCGCCTCGGAAGCGAAACATGATTCTCTTTCCTTTTCGCTCATGCTGGCCAATCCGGGCTTTTCAGCAAAAGATATCGAGAGGCGTTTGGAAACGGGCGGCTTCATGGGATTCAAACCTTATATGTGCTTTTCCAAAAGTAAGATTCAGGAACAATCCACCCTTCTGCAAATGCTTCCGGAACCTTACTGGCGGATTGCGAACGAGCGGAAACTGGTAATTCTGCTCCATCTCGGCCGCTATCGTTCAATAGCCGACCCTGTCAATCAGCGGCAGATCCGCACGCTTGCGGAGCGTTACCAGGGTGTGCGGCTCCAACTCGCGCACTGCGCGCGCTGTTTCACGCCGGAAATCGCCGAAAAAGGATTAAGTTCTGTAGCCGACCTCCCGAATGTGCATCTTGACACGTCGTCCGTATGCGAAACGGAAGTTTTTCATATCCTCTTTGATATCTGGCCGCGCAGGCGAATACTTTTCGGCACAGATAATCCCGTTGGCGTTACACGCGGTAAAATAGCTTCCTTTGGGCTGGGATGGTTCACGGTAAACGAAGGCAACACAAAAGCATTGTCCGGCCCTCATGTTCCTTATCGTCCGACGTTTCTTGCCTATGAAAATCTGCGCGCCATTCGTTACGCCGCCCGGCGTAAAAAGTGGGGCAGACGGGAACGGGATGACTTCTTCTGGAACAACGCGGCCGGAATTTTAAGACTCAATCCTGCCATGGCATCGTGAGGCGTTGGAAATCACGAAATTATATTCTTTCGGACTTTTTTATATGCCTTTGCCATTGTTGCCGCCGGCCCCGGTTTGGTAATTTTTAAGGGAAAGAACAGGAACCCTGGCCGTCCACAAATTTGCCACAAGGAATAAAAAAATGAATTCACGGGAACGCGTATTGCGCAGTTTTCGACATCGCTCGCCGGATCGTGTGCCGATGGATTATACCGCCGTCAAGGAGTTGAACGCGCGTCTTATGGAGCGCTTTAATCTGCCGGACTATGAATCTCTTTTGCTTAAATTGAAGGTTGATTTCAGGCACCTTGACAAATGGGGAAACATGGCGCCGAAATATATCGGACCGGAACCGAAAAAACATCCTGACGGCACATACGAGGATTACTGGGGATTGCGCTACCGCAAGTTGGAATATCAGCCGGGCTGTTTTTACAATGAACACGTTCAGCCGCCGCTGGCAAATGCTTCCACGGTGCAAGATATCGAAAAACACCCCTGGCCCAAGCCGGAATGGATTGATTTTTCCGCCATCCCTGACTACTGCCAAAAGCACAAGGATTATTGTATCGTCGGCGGGTTGGGAGCAACCTTTAACATGATCTGTTTTTTCCGGGGCATGGAACAGACCATGCTGGACATATATGACAACCCGGCCCTGATGGAAGCGATCATAGAGAAAATATTTGAGTTTAAGCACGAGTACAATTTACGGATGCTGGAGGCGGCGGGCGGCCGAATGGATATTCTTTTCGTCAGCGATGATATGGGATCGCAGAACGGTCTGATCGTCAGCAAAGAGACGTTGAAACGGTTTGTTTTTCCCTGTTTTAAAAAATTTGCCCTGTTGGCGCATAAATATAATGCCCTGTTGATGCTGCATTCGGACGGCGCCATCCATGACATTATCCCGGACCTGATTGACCTGGGGGTGGATATCATCAATCCCGTCCAGCCCGGCTGTCCGGGCATGGACGCCGCGCAATTGAAGCGTGAATTCGGAAAAAATCTTTGTTTCCACGGATTATTGGACACCCAGCGTTTAATGCCTTATGGCACGCCATGGGAAATTCAGGCTGAGATAAAAAATCTGGTTGAAAGTGTCGGCGCCGAAGGCGGACTGGCGCTTAGTCCAAGCAATAATTTACAGATAGACGTGCCGGTGGAAAACGTTCTGGCGGTTTACGGAAATGAATAAACAAGGCGATCTTATGGTTAAAAGCAACAATAGAGTGTTAATACTATTCACTATGGATGTCGAGCTTCCCACCACGGCCCATGGCAAAGTATCCGGCCCAAAATCCAATAAAGAAGGAGAAATCCGTATAAGAGAATACACGCAAGCCATAGGCGAGTATGGCTATAGTCCGACATTTTTCATTCATCCGGAACAGGGAGAGAACCAGGGGAGTTTTTTCCGGAAGCTAAAGGCAAATGGCGCATGTCTCGGCTTGCATCTGCACAGCACAAAATTTCTTAAGAAACAATATTCCTGTGAACTGGGAGGGCTTTCGGAGATAGAGCAAAAGGATACTTTGAGAATGGCAAGCGACTTGTTTCAGGAATATTTTGGTTTCAGGCCGGAGATATTTCGCCCGGGAGTATTTTCTGCAAATGATAGCACTTTCAAGGTGCTCTCCGAGCTGGGATTTAAAGGCGGGAGCGTGTCAATCCCGGGGCGTATATGGCCGGAACGCTGCTGTGTGTGGTCGGGCAGCATCCCCCATCCGCACCTGGCGAATAAAAATTTCAGGCAACTGGAGGGGGATCTTCCTTTTGTTGAAATTCCGCTATCGGTGGACTATACGCAAGAACTTCAACTGAATCATCAGCGCTACTGGCACTATCGCGATTTAAGACCGGGCCAGAAGTATATGAAGGCAGGTTCATCTGAAAAAAACCATCTGCCATTGGCTGACTATAAGCTGATTTTTAAAAATATTGTAAATCAGCTTGTGGCCGACGATCCTTTTCTGAAAACTATTGTAGTGGATACCCATAATGACCTGGAATATCTTGATACGTCAAAAGATTCTGCGCGGCAATTGCATGCCGTGCTTGAATGCATAAAACCCGAGTTGGAAAAGCATGGCCTTGTGCCGGTAAACGCGACAATGGATTTTGCCATACAAGAATTTTTAAAGGAAAGCCATGGCGTCAATATGTGAATTAAAAATGCCAGGCAATGTCTTTGTTGGCGCAGGCAGTGTTGAACGCCTCAAAGATGTTGTTCTTAATTACGGGGCAAAAAAAATTACTATCATTACTGACCGGGGTGTATGGGATTCAGGACTTGTTAAAAAGCCAAAGTCCGCGCTTGAGACGGCCGGGGTAGAGTTGAATGTATTTCATGATGTTCCGGCTGAACCTGCTGTTGGGCAGATTGAAACGATATTTGAAAACATAAAGGCATTCAACAGCCATATGCTGATAGGCATTGGCGGCGGAAGCGTCATGGATACCGCCAAGATACTTTCGATAATGGCAACAAACGACGCCAATCCGAGGAATTTTTTGGGTATTGATAAAGTGAAAAACAAAGGGATTCCAACGTTAATGATACCAACAACCGCCGGGACAGGCGCTGAGGTTACGCCCAATGCGATCGTTTTATTGCCGGAAAATGGCTGTAAACAGGGTATTGTCAGCCGGAAAATAATTCCTGATTCTGTTATCCTTGATCCATCAATGACTGTAAATCTGCCTAAATCCCTTACGGCGTCAACCGGCATGGATGCATTTTGTCATGCAATCGAATGCTATATTTCTCTTGAAGCGAACCCGCTAAGCGATTCTTTTGCCATCCGGGCCATGCATTTGATTTGGAGAAGCATCCGCAACGCCTACTGTAATGGATCTGATATAAATGCCCGTTCTGATATGCTTTTGGGCTCTTTTTTTGCGGGCCTGGCGCTATCCACTTCGGGTGGAACCGCCATACACGCCATGTCCTATCCTCTGGGTGGAAAATACAGAGTCCCGCATGGTGTATCAAACGCGATTCTTCTCCCCCATCTAATGAAGTTTAATATGACTGCCGTGGAACAAAGGCTCGCGGCTTTAACTGTCAATCTGGAATTATCCGGCGACGCAATATCGGAAAAACAAAGGGCCGAAAAGTTTGTGGAGGATATTTATCTGCTTGTGCATGATCTCAATCTCCCGGAAGATTTTAAGAATTATAAGATTCCGGAATGTGATATAGACATGCTCTCACAAGCGGCTTTTAATATAAAAAGGCTTATGAATAATAATCCCCGAAAAATGGCCATTGAAGACATAAAAAACATCTATAAGCGTTTGTTATGATTGAGGCTTATATGACACAAGAACCTGTCGAATCAGATAAGGAACTAACGCAGGCAATTAAGAACGAATTTATCCGCCAGCAAAACAGCCTTAATTTAATAGCCTCTGAAAATTACGCAAGTCCTTCGGTTGTAGCAGCGCAGGCCAATTCATTGACCAACAAATATGCTTGCGGTTATCCTGGTCAGCGGCACTATTCGGGATGTAAATATGTTGATGAAATAGAAAATTTGGCAATAAACAGGGCGAAAGCCCTGTTTGGCGCAGAACACGCGAATGTGCAGCCTTACTCAGGGTCGCAATCAAATTTTGCAGTATACTTTTCCCTGCTCAAACCGGGCGATACCGTGCTTGCCATGGACCGCATGCAGGGCGGGCATTTGACTCATGGCGATAATCATAATTTATCCGGAAGAAATTTTAATTTTGTATTTTATGGTCTTGATAAAAAAACAGAATGTATTGATTATCAAAATGTCGAGACACTGGCCCTTAAAAAAAGGCCCAAGCTGATTATTGCCGGGTCGAGCAGTTATTCGCGCATAATCAATTTCAAACAGTTTAGGGAAATAGCAGACAAGACGGGCGCATATCTTATGGCCGATATCGCTCATATAGCCGGAATTGTCGCGGCAGGTCTCCATCCAAATCCGACAGAGCATTCCGACTTTGTAACCATGAGCACTCATAAAACATTGCGGGGCCCGAGGGGCGGTATTGTTCTTTGCAGACACAAATACGCGGATTCAATTGACAGGGCAATATTCCCGGGAATCCAGGGCGGACCGTTAATGCATATAATCGCGGCAAAAGCGGCCTGTCTTAAAGAAGCGCTTTCTCCTGAATTCAAACAATACCAGAAGCAAATTTTGAGCAATGCAAAGACGCTGGCAAACGCCTTGCTGGAATATGGCTTTAAACTTTTATCAGGCGGCACAGACAACCACATGATGACCGTTGATTTTAATGGCAAAGGCATTAAAGCTAAAGATGCCGAAAAGACGCTTGAACTCATTGGCATAACGGTCAGCCGGTGTTCTCTTCCATTTGATGCAATTCCTGAAGCAAAAAATGGGATCCGGATTGGCACTGCGGCCGTTACAACACGAGGTATGACCGAAAATGACATGAACCAGATAGCCCGTATAATTTCGCTGGTTGCCGAAAATTTTGAATCAAACAGAGATAAAGCAGAATTAATGGTTAAAGAACTGCTCAATCGCCATCCGTTATTTCCTGAATATCTACCGTGAAGAAGCTGGCAATTATTGCCGATGATTTGACAGGCGCAATGGACGCCGGGGTGCAATTAAAAAAAATGGGCTATAAGGTCTGCGTGGCGATAGGAACCAAACGCATAAAAGAGCTGGTAGCCAAAACAGATGTCATGGTATTCGACACGGAAAGCAGAAATATTAGTCCCGAATCGGCATATCAGAAGGTAAAAGCGGTTGTCCGTTTTATAAAAAAGCATGATTTAAGATTAATATACAAGAAAGTAGATTCTTCTTTAAGAGGCAACATTGGCCGCGAAATAAAGGCGGTTTTGGACTTTACAGATATAAAACTCATCATCATAGCTCCGGCCCTGCCCTATAATGGACGCACGACAATCAATGGGTATCATTATATAAACGGGATCATGCTGACAAAGACCGAAATTGCGTCGGATTGTCTCGCGCCGGTCAGAAGTTCGTATATACCCGATATTATAAACAGCGAGCAAGATGCAATGGCAACGGTTGTCGGGATTGATAGCATAAAAGAGGGGAAAGAAAAAATTATCTCTGAGATTAAAAATGCATATCACAGCGGTTTTAACGCGATGGTCGCGGATGCGGAGCGCGAAAGTCATCTTAAAACGATAGCAGAAGCTTCCCGCAGCTGTAATATAAAAACATTGCTGTGCGGTTCGGCGGGCTTGATTGAAAATGCGGATAATATGCTGAATAAAATCTTGCCTGTGAAGAAAAACGGGGAAAAGCGTATTTTAAATGAACAAATAAAAACAAAGACAGCTGATTTCGTTGTTGTCATATCGGGAAGCCTCTCTAAGATCACTGATATTCAAATAAAACAAGCTCGGAAGTCTAAAAAGACAGGGACCATAATATTAAATACGCATATATATTTTTTCTCGGCAGAAGGAAGAAGACGGGAAGCGGACAGGATAGAGCAAAAAATACAAACGTTTATAAGTAATAATAAAAATATAATTATCGGCGTGTCGCGCGAAAGGACGACCAAAAAACCGGTTTGTTGCAAAAGAGACAAAAATTCTTTTGCAAAAAACAGCGCAATACTACAAAAGGTTCTTATACGGTTACTGTTGAAAATAATATCAATCAAGATGCCTTCCGGCATGATAATAATTGGCGGAGATACCTTGTTAAATATATGCAAGGGCTTAGATGCGCGCGGGATTGAGATTAAGCATGAACTGGAGCCTTATATCCCGGCGGGTGATCTCAAGGGGGGGGTAAATGCAATAATATGTCCGTTGTTACAAAGGCGGGAAGCTTTGGGAATGAGTATTCGCTGATTAATGCAATCCGATATTTACATGCAGAGGAGCAAAACTGAAATGGCAAAAAAACTCCCGGCAATTGGAATAACTATCGGCGATCCGGCGGGTATAGGTCCTGAGATAACGGCAAAAGCTCTGGCCCGGAAAGATATATACAGCATATGCAATCCCATCGTAGTGGGAGACGCACAGGTAATGAGCCAGGCCGTAAAGATAACAGGCGTAAAGCTAAAGGTAAACGCCATAGATCAGGTTGAAAATGCCATATATAGGCATGGCACGATAGATATTATTGACTTAAAAAATGTGGATATAAATTCATTGATACGCGGCAAAGTATCGGCCCTGGCGGGTAAAGCGGCATTTGAATCGGTAAAGACGGTAATAGGATTTGCGTTAAAAAAACAAATTGATGCAACGGTAACAGGCCCTATAAATAAAAAATCTTTAAGCCTCGCCGGGTTTCACTATTCGGGACATACGGAAATATACGCGGACCTCACAAATACGAGGGATTATGCCATGATGCTCATGGATGGGCAAATGAAGATAGTGCATGTAAGCACGCACGTATCATTGAGACAGGCATGCGACCTGGTAAAAAAAGACAGGATACTGATGATAATAAAACTTGCCCGCAAGGCGCTGATGAAATTTGGCATAAAAAACCCGAGAATAGGGGTTGCGGGGTTAAACCCACACGCCAGTGACAGCGGATTATTTGGATATGAAGAAGAAAGGGAAATAATTCCAGCAATAAGAGCGGCACGGCGGTCGGGAATGGATGTTGATGGGCCTGTGCCTGCAGACACCTTGTTTTCCAAAGCAAAAGGCGGACAGTATGATGTAGTTGTCGCCATGTATCATGACCAGGGGCATATCCCCCTAAAAGTGATGGGGTTTAATTGGAACAAGAAATTGAACAAGTGGGAGTCGGTAAAAGGGGTTAACATAACCCTGGGATTACCCATAATCCGCACTTCAGTGGATCATGGCACAGCATTTGACCAGGCAGGAAAAGGAACCGCTATGGCGCAGAGCCTTATATATGCCATTAAATGCGCCGCGAAGCTTGCCAGCCCGATGCGATAATGGAAACCCTAATGATTACGGAATGCCGACGGATTTAATTTAAGGCGGCAGTGCCGCCATCCAAAATAAACAGATGACGGACCGTTGGTTAGGTTAAAAACCCTGGCTGGCGCTTGAGCAAGCTTCTCCGCAAAATTGTCATATGTCTTAACGGAACGATCTAACCATGAATAAATCCCCGACAGTTGACACCGCCATTGGCCGTAAAACTTATCATTGCGGCACCTTGACTTACACCAAAGCCGGATTGCTGGCGCTCTTTGCCTGGCTGCTCTGGGGCGATTTCTGCTATACATTGATGGAGGCGGTGGTGCCGAG
>Ga0209749_1001791_pt1 | contig 16983 bp, 11 predicted proteins | sample EPASupsiteSAE347_FD_187267 | JGI IMG/M metagenome (GOLD analysis project Ga0209749, IMG submission 187267) | Bioremediated contaminated groundwater from EPA Superfund site, New Mexico - Sample SAE3-47 (SPAdes) (version 2) | ecosystem: Environmental > Aquatic > Deep subsurface > Groundwater >... | reverse complement strand
CGCGCCCTGGTCCAGGATGGCCCGCAGGCGCGGGAACCGGCCGCCCGCCGACGCCATGTCGTAGCTGTTGAACGCCACCCGCACACGCTTAAGCGGTGGGATACTGTCTGTGCCCTCCGGCGTCTGTCCTCTTTGCCGTTCTATCGAACGGCCGCTACACTCTCCATCCGCGGCCGTCGGCTTGCGCTCGACGCTCGACGCTCCACGCTCCACCGGCGATGGCCGGGCCACACTCCACGTACTCCCGGTCAACCGGATATTGGAAATGCGCTCTCCCGCCACGGCTTTGGGGTTCAGGTCATAGGTCAAACCGTAGACTCCCCGAAATTCCCGGGATTTGAAATAACCGCTGTTTTCTTCCAGAATCTGCCGAAGCTCATCCATAGTCAGGTGCGCCACGCCGATATAATTATCATAGGGCACAATCCGCCAGACATCCCGCATGGTAATGCGCCCCGCGCGCAAGGATGCCTCGGTCAGGACCCGGTGGATCACCACATCCGCCTGGATCCGCTCGGCGATGGCCCCGGCAATCAACGTCTGGATGGCGGACTGACCCCGAACGCGCGACATTGGCTTTAGTTCGACCGCCGCAACACCAACCTCCTGGTTCAGATATGTCTTTGCTTCCTTCAAAGACTTGGCCACCTGATCTTCCAGGACCTTGTCCGGCGGCACGCTGGAATCCACGGCCAGCAATTGAATTTGCTTTGACTTGACCCGGCGCGTCTGCGTATCGAAGATCAGCCGCGCGGCGCCCAACCACAGAGCGTAGTACCCAGCCTGGGTATAGGCCACGCCATTCACGGTCTCCCATTCCACCGCCTGGTGCGTATGCGCTCCCAGGATGACATCGAACTCAGGGAAGGCCCGTGCGATCGCGTTAATTTCGTTGGCCGGATCGTCGCCCCACTTCCGCCAGCCCTGATGCGCGGCCAGCACCAGGATATCCGGCTTATGCGCGCGCACCAGCGGCATAACCCGGCGCAGGGCGCACAGGGAAGTTTCCACCGTTACGTCGCCCAGCAAGCGCGGCCGCGACCACAGGGGTATCAGCGGATTGGAAAGACCAACGATCGCCACACGGACGCCATCCACGTCCTTGCACAGGAAAGGAAGCATGGCGGGCAGAGCCGGTTCCCGGGAAGAATGGATATTGGCCGCCAGCACGGGGATTTGAGCCTGTTCGTAGAACCGGCGGAGCGCATCCTCGCCGCCGTCGAATTCGTGATTGCCCGGCACCAGCGCGTCGTAGCACAACTGCCGCACCGTCTCCACGATGATCCGGTTCTGGGTTAAAAAACTTTCCGGTGAGCCCTGAATCAGGTCGCCGCAATCAATGAGGACAACATTGGCGTCAGAATTACGAATTTCCCGAATCCGCGTGGCACAGCGCAAAAGCCCGCCGCCCGGAACGCCGGGTCCGCCCGGGACGCCGGGTCCGCCCGGTTCATTCTCGCGATCCGACATTATGGAAGCCACGTGGCCGTGCACGTCGGCGGTATGCAAAAACGTTATGGCCACCTCGCGGGCCGAAAGAACCGGCGCCAGCAGCAGAGCGGCGACGATCGCGGCGCACAGCGCCCCTCCCACAAAAGAAACAGGGCTTATACCCCTGCCCCACCCAGCCATAATCCGGTGCTTGCTTTTACTATTCGCAGCCATTATGTTGGTTTTTAAAGGAGTCCCCATGTTTTCCATCATGCTGAAATCCAAATTGCACATGGCGCGCGTTACGCACGTCATGCCGGAATATGAAGGCAGCCTGACAATTGACCGCGACCTGATGGATGCGGTCAAGTTGTTGCCTTATGAAAAAGTGCTGGTCTCGAACATGTCCAATACCAACCGGTTTGAAACATATGCCATCCCAAGCAAAGCCGGAGACGGCAAGATTTGCTTGAACGGTCCGGCCGCGCATCTGGGCGCTGTGGGTGACCGGCTGGTGATCCTGGCGTTCGGCGCGGTTCCGACAGACGAGGCCCGCCGGCATCGTCCCCTGGTTCTGGTGCTTAACGACCAAAACCGGCCTGCCGGCCCGCTGAAGGAAGTCTGAGGACGGACGCCAGATGCCAGACACCGGATCTCTGACAGAAATCTGAGGTCAGCGGTCAGACTTCGTCGTCCCGCCTTCGCTTCTCAAGCTTCCCGCTTCGCTCAAACAGCTTCGGCGGACAAGTCGGCGAGCAAACCGCCATCAGTTTTATCAAGTCTGTCGTCAGTCGTCCCGCCTTCGCCCAAAGGGCTACTGCGGGCAGGCCGGCGTCCGTCGTCTTTTTCACGGTCCGGCGCATAGTGCTCGTCAATGACCGCCTTGGTAATCTGGCACACACGCTCATGCGATTGCATGGGCGCTTCGTACATGATATCCAGCATGACCCGTTCCAGGATGGAACGCAGGCCGCGGGCGCCCGTATGCTTGCGCACAGCCAGGCGGGCCAACTCCCGCAGGGCCGCCGGCGCAAACGAAAGCTTGATATTTTCCATGGCCATCAATTTCTCGTACTGGCGGACCATGCTGTTCTTCGGTTCCGTAAGCACCCGCACCAGGTCGTCTTCCGATAATTCATTCAGCGCCACGACCGCCGGCAGGCGGCCCACAAATTCCGGGATCAGGCCATACTTAATCAGGTCTTCGGGTTCCACGGCATGCAGCAGGTTGCGAAATTCCGGACGGCGGCGGTGTTCCGTTCCCGGCCCCTCCCCGGCATGCGGCCGGATGAACCCGATCGCGCGCGATCCTGCCCGGCGGCGGACAATGTCCTCCAGCCCGACAAAGGCGCCCCCGCAAATGAAGAGGATGCCCTCGGTATTGATCTTGATGAACTGCTCCTGGGGATGCTTCCGGCCACCGTGCGCCGGCACATTGGCAACGGTGCCTTCCAGGATTTTCAAGAGGGCCTGTTGAACGCCTTCGCCGGACACGTCGCGCGTGATGGAAACATTTTCGGCCTTGCGCCCGACCTTGTCGATCTCGTCAATATACACGATGCCCCGTTCCGCGCGGGCCACGTTCATATCGGCGGCCTGAATCAGGCGCAGGAGCACATTTTCGACATCCTCGCCGACATAGCCGGCCTCCGTCAACGGGGTGGCATCCGAAATGCTGAAGGGCACATCGAGCATGCGCGCCAAGGTCTGCGCCAGGAGCGTCTTGCCGCTGCCCGTGGGCCCAATGAGCAGAATGTTGCTTTTTTGAATTTCGACGCCGGAGAGCGGATCGGACTTGGGAAAATGGACGCCCTGATTCAGGCGCTTGTAATGGTTATGCACCGCAACGGAGAGCGACTTCTTGGCGTATTCCTGGCCAATTACATACTCATCCAGGAACGCCTTGATTTCATGCGGCTTGGGCACCTTGAGAGCCGGCATACCGGCGGCACCAGCCGCATCGGCGGCAACGGCCGCATCGGCGGCAACGGCCGCTCCGGCGCCTGCAGATGACGAACCCTCGCTCAGAATCTTGCGGCTCAGCTCGACGCAGGCATCGCAGATGTTGGAGCCCGGCCCCACGAGCAACTGATTGACCTGGTTCCGGGAACGGCCGCAGAAAGAACACGTGGGCATTGTGCGCTTGGCCATAAAGTCTCCGGCTATTAAGTTGGGCCGTCAAAGACGGCAAAAAAAATACTGGATTCCCGATCGGGTCGGGAATGACAAACAATGCTCATCCATTCTGTCATTCCCGCGAAAGCGGGAATCCAATCCAAACTTTGAACTCCTTAACATTCTTCATTTCTTCAGGCGCCCGGTGAGCACTTCATCCACCAAGCCGTAGTTTTTGGCTTCCTCGGGTGACATGAAGAAATCCCGGTCGGTATCCTTGGCGACCACCTCGATTGACTTGCCGGTATGCTTGGCCAGGATGCCGTTAAGAATATCGCGTATGCGCAGAATTTCCTGGGCCTGGATACTGATATCGGAGGCCGCCCCTTGCACGCCGCCCCAAGGCTGATGCATCATAATTCGCGCATGCGGCAGGGAAAAACGCTTGCCGGGCGTTCCGGCCGCCAGCAGGATGGATCCCATGCTGGCCGCCTGGCCCACGCAATAGGTGGCAACATCGCACTTTAGAAACTGGATGGTGTCATAAATGGCCATGCCCGCCGTTACCGAGCCGCCGGGCGAGTTGATGTAGAAGCTGATTTCCTTATTGGCGTCTTCCGCCTGCAGGAACAGCATCTGGGCCACGATAAGACTGCTGGCTTCGTCGCAAATGGCGCTTCCCAGGAAGATAATGCGGTCCTTTAACAGCCGCGAATAAATATCGTAGGCGCGTTCGCCGCGCCCGGTTTGCTCCACTACCATCGGCACTAACATCTGGTTCCTGCTGCCCATGATTTATCCCCCATTGTTGATTTATGATTTCGGATTTCGGATTGCGGATAAAATTAAGCATTCGGCAATTTCGCCGTTCTATCGAACGGCCGCCACAACATTACTTCACCCAACCACATGCATTTCCGGACTTCAATCAGCAATCATAAATCAGAAATCCGAAATTCTGTTAGCGCCCGACCAGCCGGCTGAAAAAGCCTTCTTCGTTCAGCTTGGCATTGGCCAGCAGAAAGTCGAGGGTCTTGTCCATGCGCACCTGGTGCCGGATGGAATCCAGTTCCTTCTTTTCCTCCAATTCCTTGCGCAATTCGGCGCCCGGCATGCGATAGCGCCCGGCAAGGACCTCCACAAATTGGTTCACTTCCGCATCTTCCGCCACGATTTTTTCCTCCTCCGCGATGCGGTGTAGAATGTACCCAACCTTGACTTTTTCCGTGGCCGTGCTCGTCGCCGCCGTCAACAGGTCCGCCCTTTTTTCTTCCACCTGTTCCCGGGAAACTCCCCGGGTCAGGTTTTGACGGACCAGGGAGGCAAACAAATGGCGGGCTTCTTCCTGCACCAGCGTCTCGGGCAGATCCAACGCGGTCTTGGCCAGCAGATGCCGGATAATTTCTTCCTTGAGCCGTTCCTTTTCGGAGCGTTTGGCCTCTTCCTGCAACGATTCTTTCAGCTTGCCGCGCAGGGCAACCTCGGATTCCAATCCGGCTTTTTTCAGTAGTTCCGCATCCAGCGCCGGGCGCCGCTTTTCGCGGATCGCCTTGACCTGCACCTGGTAGAGGGCTGTCTTGCCGGTCAATTCCTTGACTTTGAAATCGGCCGGGAAAGTGACGGAAATCTCCTTTTGAGCGCCAATGGCAAGACCCAGGAGCCCCGTATCGAACCCGGGCAGGAAGGCGTTTTCATCCGCCATGACCCAGAAATCCTTGCCCTGCCCCAGGCCGGTGACATGCTTGCCCAATGCGGCCAGCGGTTTTCCATCGAACCGGCCTTCATAATCAACCTGCACCAGATCGCCCTTGCGGACGGCCCGACCCTCCGCCGCCTCGAATTGCGACAGGCGATCGAGCCAGGCATCCAGCGCCTTCTGGACGGCGTCATCGGACACGTCAATCGGATTTTCCTTGAGTCCGATTCCCTTGTATTTCGGCAACTTGAACTCGGGCGGCACATCCAGCGTGACCTTGTAGGTCACCGGCTCATGGCGTTTCAACGTGACATTTAAATCCAAAACAGCCAGGGGATTCAGCGACGCTTCCTTTAGCGCCTCCGGGTACGTTCGCCCGACCAGGGCATCCCGCACTTCCTCATCGATCTCCTTGGCATACCGGCGTTCGACCAGCGCCTGCGGCGCCCGGCCCGGCCGGAAGCCCGGCACACGCGCCATTTTTACAAACGCGGCGATCACGGTCTTATATTCCGCCGCCACCGTATCCGCCGGCACATCCACATGCAGTATTTTACGGCACGGCCCCGCCTTTTCCACTTTTACCTTCACGCACCCCCCCTTAAGAAATTAAGTGATTCAGCGATTTAAGAAACCGAGTGATTTCAGCAACATTCCATACTGTTCAGGCTACAGATAGAACGTTCTGGTTAATTCAACCAGAAACTCTTGGATGTTGTAAAACAAAGGGGTATTAAATCACTAAACCACTCAATCACTCAATCACTAAATTGCTTCAAATCACTAATTTTCTTCTTATTCTTTCATGGTCATCAGAAATTCGGCATTGCTCTTGGTCTTTTTCAACTTGCTGATCACCAGTTCCATGGTTTCGACCGGCGGAACCCCGTTCAAGGCCTTGCGCAGAATCCAGGTTTTGTTCAGCTCGTCCGGATGCAGGAGCAATTCCTCCTTGCGCGTCCCGGATTTTTCGATATTGATGGCCGGGAAGACGCGCTTGTCCACCAGATGCCGGTCCAGGCTCAGTTCCATGTTGCCTGTGCCCTTGAATTCCTCGAAAATCACCTCATCCATGCGACTACCGGTGTCCACCAGCGCGGTGGCAATGATGGTCAGGCTTCCGCCTTCCTCGATGTTGCGGGCGGCGCCAAAGAACCGTTTGGGCTTATGCAGGGCATTGGAATCCACGCCGCCGGACAGGATCTTGCCGCTGTGCGGTTCCATCGTGTTATAGGCCCGCGCCAGGCGCGTGATGCTGTCCAGCAGGATGACCACATCCCGCCCGCATTCCACCATGCGCTTGGCCATCTCGATGACCATCTCCGCCACCTGGATGTGCCGCTCCGGCGGCTCATCGAAGGTGGAACTCAAGACGTGGGCGGTCGTATGCCGTTCCATGTCGGTCACTTCCTCCGGCCGCTCGTCAATCAACATGACAACCAGGTAGACATTGGGATGATTCTTGGAAATGCTGTTGGCGATTTTTTGCAGGAGCACCGTTTTACCGGTGCGCGGCGGCGCCACGATCACGCCGCGCTGACCCATGCCGATGGGGGTGAAGATATCCATGACGCGCATGGACACTTCTTCCTGTTCCCGCTCCAGGATGAACCGCCGGTCGGGGAAAAGCGGCGTCAGATTTTCAAAGGGGATCTTGCGTCCGCTCTTTTCGGGATCGCTATCGTTTACCTTGTCCACGCGCAACAGCGCAAAAAAGCGCTCTTTGTCCTTGGGCGAGCGGATTTCGCCTTCCACCGTATCGCCGGTCCGCAGGGCAAAGCGCCGGATCTGCGAGGGCGACACGTAAATGTCTTCCGGACAAGGCAAGTAGTTGTAATTCGGCGAGCGCAGGAAGCCAAACCCGTCCGGCAGGATTTCGATGACCCCCTTGCCGAAAATCGTGCCATGCTGATAGGCATTGGCCTTTAGGATTTCGAAGATCAGCTCGTGCTTGCGCAGGGCGCCCAAATCCACCAGTCTATACCGGGCCGCCAGTTCGTTGAGTTCGGGCACGGATTTCTGCTGGAGCTCCGAGAGATGCAGGGTCAGGTCCTTGCTCCGCCCGGCGGATGCAACCGGTGCAGGCGCCGTGATCCCACCGTTATTGTTCGGCGCGGTGCCGTTCGATATATTTCCATTCGGCCCGCCTTGTTCCGCATATGGCGCAGTAACGGGCGCCGACCCGGCTACGGGCGAGGGCTTGGCGCCGATCTCTTCCCTCCCGACCTCCCTGCGAGTCGGGATCTGAGAGTCGGGATGATTCCCGACCTCTGCGTTCGCAGCCGGCGCATTGCCCGCAGAACTATCATGACTGTGCCGGATCGGCGGCACGGCGCCATTTTCCACGTAAATTTTAGACATTGCTGTTCGCCCCCGCGGATGGCGCAGGGGATGTCCCGCGCGCCGGGATTTATTTTCATTCATGTTCCGTTTATCTTCCATCGCTGTTCTCCACATGTTTATCGATCTGTTGCATGACTTGGGCGGTTTGTATTTGTGCACACGAACGCGTGCCCGCATTAAAAATCACATAATCCGCGCGTTTCATCTTATCCTCCACCGGCCACTGGGCCGCCATCCGGTCGTGTACCTCCTTTTCCGTAAATCCCTTGGAGCGCAAGCGTTCCTGTTGCAGAACAACCGGCGCGCCCACACAAATCACCCGATCCCAGGCCGCTTCCCAAGCCGCCTCGTAAAGCAGGGGAATAATGGCCACCACACCGCCGCGCCACCCCGGGGTGGAATTTCTGATTTCTGATTTTTGATTTTTGATTTTTGATTTTTGATCGCTGACTTCTGATCGCTGATCGCTGATCGCTGCAACTGGTTGCAGGCGGGCCTGTTCCCGGCGCGCGAGGACCCACGTCTCGATGGCGGCTTGCGCTGCCGGATGCAGGATATTATTCAGCCGGTCCAGCGCCGCCGCGTCGCCAAACACGCGCCGCCCCAACACCGCACGGTCAATGCCACCATCGGAGCCAAGAATCTCGCGGCCGAAGGCGGCTACGATCTGCGAAAACAACGGCGTCCCCGTGCGCATGAGGTCATGGCACACCGCATCCGCCTCGATAACCGCCACGCCCATCGCCTCCAAATACGCGCCCACCAGGCTTTTCCCGCAGGCAATGCCGCCCGTTACGCCGATCCGCAACCAGGGGGTGTGGTCTGCGCAGGCAGCGGTTGTCATGTCTGACATGTCGTTTGTCATAATCCAATGCGGGCCTTGTCCGCAACTAAAAAAACGAACCTCACCACGGAGGCACGGAGACAGGATTTCTCCTCACGTGTTCTCTTCCGACCAATCGTTGCGTGCATTTGGCTCAGGGTGCAACGTCCTGAGCCAAATGCACGCAACACTCTGTGTGGAGAAGGAAGGAGATAAAGGAGACGGAGTCTTTCTCTGTGCCTCCGTGTCTCAGTGGTGTCCTCCATAGGCGGATCCGCCTTCGGCGGAAATCCCCTCTTCTCTTAACATCTTCTTGTTTTTTATAACGGTCCCTGGTGGATAAGGTACTAACGCAACCGCAAAAGGACCTGCATGGCATTCGCATTCTGCGGGTCGTACATCAAGGCCTGAGTCGCCTTGTACTCCGCCTCCGCCCTTCGCCCCTTGCGCAAGGCTTGCGCGGCCTCCGCCGCCAAGCGGCCGGCGGAATGCTCATCCGCGCGCGTGATGACGCGGAACACCCGGTACTTTTCGTTCCCCCACAAAAACCGGAAATAGCGGCCCTGCTCGGGGTGTTTTTCAAACAGCCGCGCGGCGGCCGACGGCGGCGGATTCAATGCATTCACGCAATACCGCATTTGGGATTCCGGCTGAATATCGGCAAACTCGCCCAGCGCATACACGTAATACGGGACGCCGAAGGGTTCCATCCACGCGCGAAAACCCTCCTCGTTGGATTTGAATAGCGCCTCCCCGTAGGCGCGCACCCGGTCCCGGATGCCGGGCGACTCGAATTTCGGGTGTAGAACAATAGGGCAATTTGCATAGGTCAGTAAAAAAGGGCTCAATCCAAAATTGGCCAATACGCTCTCGCCGGCCGTATTGGAGCGCAGCCATTGGCAGAGTGCCTGTTTTTCTTTCGCATAAACCGGCACACTACCCCAGCGCGCGGGGTTGTCAAAGACATGCGCGGCTTCCACGCCCACCCCGGCCAGCAACAGCACCAGAATCAGCCAGCGGGTAAAACTACGCTTGACGGAAACCCAGTAACCTAACCATCCCAACAAGGCGGCAAATCCCAAAATCACGAACACATGGAACCGCATGAAAAATACAAAGGCCAGAAGTGAGATGACCGTGTAACTCAGTAGTTGATTGAATTCGGGATCCGGATGTGCGCGCGTATGAAAAAAGGCAATGGTACCTGCCAATAAAGACAAGGCCAGTGTCACAGGAAACAGGGTGGTTGTCAAGAGGAAAGTTGCGGAATTTAAAGGCGGCGTCCAGAGGATGCGCTGATCGAAGGTAAGAAGCGCGGGATCGGCGGGCTTATGGTTAAGGAACCGGAGCTTGGCCCAGAGCAGTTCCAGGAAATGGCTGTATGTTTCACCGTAGGTTTGGATCCAGAGCACACCCGCAATGAGCGGCAACAGAGCCACCAGCGCCAGCACGGCACGCCGGAAATGTAGCCGCGGCGGTGACGCCGTGGCCACCGGAGGAACCCACGCCCTCACGGGCGTGGCTACACCGATTCGGAACAACCGCTCCGCGCCCATGCCCAGCGCCACGCCATAGGCCAGCAACATGGCGTACGAACCTGCGAACGCATGGGCGCGCAGGTAGGGGTTCAGCGCTCCGGCGCCGGCCAGCGCCAGCAGGGTCAGCCACCATGCCTGGCACGCGTGCGGATCCCGAAAATAACTTCCAGCCACGAACCGTACGAAGGACCAAATCACCCAGAGGATGACGTAATATTGAATCAAATCCCACGTCGCCACGGCGCACGCGAGCATTAACGCGGAGAGCAGGGACGCGAAGAAAAAGAGAGCGACTGTTCTTGGTTCCTGGTTCTTGGTTCTTCGTTCTTCGTTCCCGGTTCGGCGTTCCCCATTTTCCTGTGTACATTGGGCGTTGAGCGTTGAGCGTTGGGCGTTTGCTTGGCTCATTTTATTCGCCCATGCGCCCAGGGCCCAGTGAGCGATAAGGAACGGCAACGCAAAATTTTCATGCTGGAGCTCCTGGCCGGTGGAGCGCATGACGGCCGCCAGCGACACGGCGTAATACGCTCCGGCAATTCCCGCCGCCCAGACGGAACGCGTCCAAGCCCATAGCCACAGGCTCATCAGCGGAATACCCAGGCAGAACCAGGCAGCGGCAATCCAGCGCACACGCTCATCCAGCGGCATCGTTCGGGGAAACAGGCGGGAAGCCAGGGCATAGACATATTCCGCGCCCAGGGTATAGGTTGCGCGCACCACGACACCCTCCGGCGCCTGGATGGCTTTATCCAGGCGGGGGATGTGCCCGGTTTCAAAGAGTATGCGGACGTATCGGAATTCCAACGCGCTTTCCAGGTTGAACGGCAAGGGCCGCCCATATTGCTCAAACTGGGCCGAAAGCACCACGCGCCGGATGGCCAGCCCCGCGGTAAACAGCGCGACCAATCCCAACACGGCCAGCAGGATTTTGAAAGATAGGCTGTGGGCTATCAGACTGCAGGCTGTGGAAAGATTATTTAGGCGGATCTTCATAAGTGGAAGCGAAGCGACTGCAGGCTGTGGGCTGCAGGAAATTAATTGCTGAAACAGCCTACAGCCCTCGGCCTACAGTCTATCTTTCAGAACAGCGTGGGCTCGCGCAGGGCTTTGGCCAGCGTATGGAACTCCATTTCCTCATAGAACGCCAACAGGCGGTGCGTATCCGGCGGCCGCGCCTGCATGTCGGCCAGCGCTGCTCCGCAATCAATATCCGTCTGCAGGCGAAGCATCTTCTGGTTGCGCGCGATCAATTCGCGATGCTCCTGGAGTGTTCTCCGCGTCTTTTCCGGTTCGATCGCATCCACATGGTCAAGTGCGTTGGCCAGGGACTGCCATTGCTGGAGCAGTTTCGCCGCCGTCTTGGCGCCAATGCCCGGCACTCCGGGAATATTATCGCAACTGTCGCCCGTCAGCGCCAGCCAGTCCACCATCTGGTCCGGCCGGACACCCATTTTGGCAAGCACTTCCTCCGGCCCAATTTTTTCGGCCACCTTGCCGGGTGTTACAACGACAATGGAGGGCGTCACCAATTGCAGGAGGTCTTTGTCGCTGGATGCCACCAGGACATCCAGGCCCGCGGCCTTCGCCTGGACCGCCACCGAGGCCACGACATCATCCGCTTCCCGGCCCTCAAGGCGCACATGGGCAATCGCCGCGGCATCCAGCCAGGCGTCAATAACCGGCAACTGGGCGCGCAGCGCGGGCGGCATGGCGGGCCGTTGGGCCTTATACGTGGCCAGAAGCTCCAGCCGTTCGGCGGGCGTTCCGCCGTCAAAGACCACCAGTTTATGCGACGGGCGCCAAATCCGCTCCATCTGCATGAGCGTTTTGATGAACCCATACACGGCATTGGTGGGCCGCCCGGCGGCCGTGGTTAGCCCCGTAATGGCATAAAAAGCGCGGTAGGCAATGCCCAGCGCATCCACGAGTAAGAGAGAGGAAGACATAAGAAATGAAGAATGCAGAATGTAGAATGCAGAATTACAGGAACACAACAAGAAATGCAGAATCAAAAATTCAGGCTTGAGTAGTTGCAACCATCATGCATAATAATTTAAAATATTTCTGCATTCTGCATTCTGCATTCTGCATTCTGCATTCTGCATTCTGCATTTCTTCGCTCAGGGATTTGCCTGGGGGGCGGCGGCCGGCGCACTGACGGTGCCCGCTCCGGTCGCAATGGGTTCCTTGTTGATCTTGTTGCCGGAAGGATCCACCAGGTTGGCCGTGACAAAAATCAACAGGTTGAATTTCTTGCTGTAGCTGGTCTTGCTCTGGAAAAGATAACCTAACAGCGGAATGTCGCCCAGGATGGGGATCTTGTCCAAGGTCGTGCTCTGCTGTTCCGTAATCAGCCCGCCCATGACCACGGTCTGGCCGTCCCAGATGGTAATGCTGGTGGTAATATTACGGCTATGGAAAATCGGCTGGGGCATATTCATAAGTTCCGGCTGGCCCGTGGTTGGGTCAATCAGCGTGGAGCCGTAATTGATCCAGTCCGAGAGCTCGACCACCTGGGGGAGCATAACCAGGTCAATGGAAAAGCCGTCCGGCCCCACCGTCGGCGTCACGTTCAGGATCACACCCGTGTCGCGCGTTTGAAACGCCGCCGGCGTGACAAAGGCCTTGGATATCACCGCCTGGCTGCCGCTGCCACTGCCCGAAACCTGCGGCGGCGTCAACTCGAACTCGGTCGGATAAATCAACTCCTTGACCACCTTGATTTCGGCATTGCTCCCGCTCTTGGTGGTGACCTTGGGCGCCGAGAGCAGGTTGGCGCCGCTCCGCTGCTCGAGGGCATGCAGGATCATGGTCATTTCAGGATTGGTCAAAATGCTCGAAATGGAGAGAATACCGGCCATATTGCCGCCCGGGGTCGTTGAAATGCCGCTGGCGCCCATGGCCAAGTTCCGCAGCCCCTTGGTAAAAGTGTTCTGATTCATCTGGACACGTTCCCGGCTTGCCAGCGGAATCGAGGCGCCGGCGCCGGCGTTTTCGGCCAGTTCCCAGTTATCGTTCAATATCCATTCGACGCCCAGTTCTTCCAAATCGTTTTGGGCGACTTCCACGAAGCGCGCCTCAATTTCCACCTGCACCGGCACGACGTTCAGGGAGGTCAGGATACGCTCAAAGCTTTCCAGATTGTCACTCGTGTTTTTGACAATCAGCAGGTTGAGACTCGGTTTATAAACAATGGAGGTCCCTTCCGGGAAAGGCACGCCGGCATCCACAAAGAATTTTTTCACGTCGCCCCGTTCCACGGTCGGCGCCGCGCCGCCCAGTTCCATCTTGTCGCCCCCGCCCCCGCCGGCGCTCCCGGCGGCGCCCATGATCGTTTCGGCAATGGAGGGCTGGACTTTATAGGTGCGCGTAACCAGGTCGCCATAGACCACATCGCTTGGGGTAATGACCACCACATTTTCCTCAATCCGGGATTTCAATCCCGTCACTTCCGTGATGTACTTAATGGCATCCATCAGGACAATATTGCGCAAACTCAAAGTTACGGTCGGCAAATTGCCCGGCGAGGCAGCCGCGCCTCCTTCGCCGCCCAATTCACCTTCAGCGGCGTTGGCCGCCACGGCCGGCGCCGCTTCCGCGGCGGCGCCGGGGCGTTTAAGTTGCAGAATAAAGTTCACGCCTTTTTCACCCGGCGGCGAATCCTTGTCGCAGGCGATGCTGGCCTGATCCAGGTATTTAATGACATCCACGATATTGGCCTGCCGAAACTCCAACTGCGGGATCATGATGTTGTTTAACTTCTCCAGCAGACGGCGCTTGCCTTTTTCGGTGATGGTGGTCTCCTGAATTCTCGTTTCCGGACCAGTAGTTTCCCGCTTCACCGGCGGGGTCCAGGTATCGCGCACCTGGGAAATCATGTCGGCCTGCTGGCGATCCATCTGGTCGGTTTCCAGATCATACATTTTTTCGTAGACTTTTTTCAGCTGGGCGGCGGCCTCGTCGTTCTTTTCGTCAATCACCAGCACATTTTTAAATTCACGCCGGGCTTTCTCGTATTCGCCCATGGCATAATATTGCCGGCCGAGATCAATGGATGCGCGGATCTGCTTTTGCCGGTCCAGGTATTCCGCGGAATGGCGCGGGGGCACAGGCATTGCGGCGCGCTCGACCTTCCGGGCTTCGTCCTTTTTGATCTGCTCGCTCAGCCGAATGGCCCGCTGATGCACCGGGTAGTAGCCCAGCACGCGCCGGATGGCATCCTTGGCTTCCTGATACTTGCCGTCTTTATAATAATTCAGCGCAATGCGATACTCGCATTCCGCCTGGCTTTGCGTGGCCTTCTGCCGCGTTTCCACCGTATGCGGGCGAAGGGGCATCACGTTCATGGCCTGGCCGAAATACTTCAAAGCGGCGTCAAATTCATTACGGCCCATCGCCTGGTAGGCCAGATCAAGGGCTTTCAGCGCTTCCACTTCCTTCGCCTGCCGCCGGACTTCTTCCTGGGCCGAGAAGAGTTCTTCTTTGGTAAGCATCTTATTGGTCGCCGCCATGTCGGCAATAGCCGCGAAAGGCTGCTGCGGAACGTCCACGGCGCCGACCTCTGACTGCCCTGGCACGCCGGAGCCCTCTGGCGAAGGCGGCTGACCTCCGACCTCCGCGGCCGCGCTTGGCGCAGCCTTTCCACGGCCGAATATGCGATTCCAGAACGATGCTTTCGGTTGTGGTTTGGCTTCGACTTTTTCAGCCCCTGCGGGTGCTCCCGCCATTGCGGGTGTTCCCGCCATCGCGGGTGTTCCCGCCATCGCGGGTGTTCCCGCCGCTGCATTCACCGCACTGCGATCCAATTCAAAATTCGAATCTTTTTCCGCAGATGGTTTTTCCGGCACAGCCGCGGGTGCGGCTGATTCGGCGGCTGCCGGTTTCTCGGCGCTGACCTCTGCGGGCGCGGGGGCGGGCGTTGCCGGCTTTTCAACCGCCGGCGTCGGGGCTTCCGCTTGCATCGTTGATTCCGTTTTTTCCGCCGCCGGTGTCGCTTGTGCGGCCGGTGCAGTCGTGTCAGTTGCCTTGGGTGTTTCCGCGGAAGATGTGGTATCCGTAGCCGCTGGCTTCTCTGTAGTCTCAGCGCTGGTTTCCGTCTTCGCGGGGGTCACGGGGTTTTCAACAGCGGCAGGGGCAGGCATTACCGCAGGCGCCTCGGCGCTTACTTCTGTCGTTGTCTGTGTACCGGCTTCAGCTTGCTCCACTGCGGCAGGGGCGGGATTTTCGTCCTGAGCATAAACGGGTACGGCGATGCCTGCCAGCAGAAGCCCCAGAGCAACAAAAAAGATGGCCAACGATTTCATCGCAGCATTGCTCGCTTTATGGGTTTATAGCCGGCGAACTGTCGGGCTTCAAAGCGCGAACCTCCGGATACAGCTGTTTGTCCGCCTCGGAAAATGGTTGTACGGGCATTTCCATACCGGTATTTATGTCCGCCAGAATAACGGTATCCTTCTTAATGTCAATAATTTTATACGAATTATTTTTGAGCTTAATGACGTCGCCAAGTTTAACCACCATCTTCGTCTGATCCACCAGGAAAATAAGGTTTGCGCCAATCTCGCCCTGGTTATCTTTATTGATGGTCAAGGGAATCACCTTGTTATCCTTGCTGACCTTCAGCACCGAAACGTCTTCATCCAATTCCAAGTTTTGCCTTTTAACCTTAACTTTTTTCGGCTCGAATCCGACTAATTTATAGCCATCCACCGTATCGCCGAGCTTGGCATAGGTATCGCGATTGAGCCGCTTATTTTTCAGCAGGAAACGCACATCATTCGTGCTCAGGCGTTGAACACCCTGGAAGCTGAGCGGCATGGGCGTGCGCCCGATTTTTATAACCCGTAATTTTTCCGCGTAAGCCGGATGCGAGGCCGCATCGCGCGGATCGCTACCGGCCTTGTACTCATCCAGATTGGCGAACCCATCGGCATCGGCATCCTGCAGGGCATCGTCCGCATTCGGATTCAGACCGTACCTTAGCTCCCATTCATCGGGCAAGTTGTCAAGGTCACTATCCTTGGTTTTAGCCTTGGGCACCGCCGGCTGTTTCTCGCCGCAATTCCGGTATGGGCACACCTCCGCGTCGACGCCAATAGGGCGGCCGCACTTCACGCAACTCACGCGCAATTCCGCCACCATCAGACGATTGCTCCAGGCGGGAATTTGCTCCGGCGTCTGCAATTTTTCAATACCTTCGTCAAGGAACATCATATCCAACAGACGCGCCGGCCGGGAAAGGTTGCCGGACTGCCCCTGTTTTTGGCTTAGATCCTCCAATTTCTTGCGCTCGCGGCCCACCATCAGGATCAGGAGAATCAGCGAGAGCAACAGGCCAAACAAGGCGACGAACAGGATGATCTTGTCGAACGCCGCCTTGGCCCAGGTTTTGATTTCGCTGATATTCACGGGTGTTACCTAAAACGTTCCTGGTTCTTCGTTCTTAGTTCTTCGTTAATCATGATTACACGAAAGCAGGTACTTGATAAAGGCGCCGATTTTGGCTCTCGCTTTGCCGGTCATCTCATACACGGCATCAAATTCAGAAGCTGACAAATATTTTTGATCAAGGGCAACATAGAGTTCGCTCTTAACCTCGGAACAGGACCGCTGAGCATAACGCAGAAACTTTACAAATTCCGCGTTACTCCCGCCATCGAAACCTTCGGCGATGTTGTGCATAACCGAGCCCGCTGCCCGCTGAACCTGATCTTTCAGGCCATAATTTCGCGCAAACCCCGGCTTGCGTGTAAGAGTATACACTTTTACGGTTAACTCGCGTGCCAGTTGCCACGCCTCGATATCTTCAAATCGCTCGATTTTCATCGTCCCCTTGTCAATGTATTCTCCCCCAACGAAGAACCAAGAACGAGGAACAAAGAACTCTTCTTATCCTTATTTCTTCCCGCCCTCTTTAAAGGCGAGCGACGGCGCGAACTGACACACATCCAGGTCCAGCTTGACGTCCAGTTCTTCGCGGCCCAGGATGACCTGGCGCTCGCGGACGGAAGGCTCGGCCGCGCCGGGCGCGCGCGGCG
>Ga0209749_1001790_pt1 | contig 16987 bp, 15 predicted proteins | sample EPASupsiteSAE347_FD_187267 | JGI IMG/M metagenome (GOLD analysis project Ga0209749, IMG submission 187267) | Bioremediated contaminated groundwater from EPA Superfund site, New Mexico - Sample SAE3-47 (SPAdes) (version 2) | ecosystem: Environmental > Aquatic > Deep subsurface > Groundwater >... | reverse complement strand
TGCCGGGGATGTTTTGGATGGCCCCTTCCACATCGGCGAAGGACTGGATGGGATGGATGCTGGCGACAAAGGCCCCGGCCTCCTTGGCGGCGCTCAAAAGTTCGAGGGAGCCGGCGCCGCTGAAGTGGACGACCTTCTGCCCGGGCCGGAGGGCCCCCGCGGCGGCAATCTCTCGACAGGCGACGGCAATGATGTCGTCGGTTGTGGCGATCAAAACGGCGTCGGCTTCGCCTGCCGCCTCGGCGTCGGTTTTGCAGATCCGGCCTCCCGTGAAGGGATGGGCCTGCACGAGGGCTTCAGGAAACCCGTCGGCGATGGCGACAATGGGATAACCGGCCTTTTTGAGGAGGTATCCCATTGCCGTGCCCACCTTGCCCAGACCGATGATACCAATGCGGTCCTTCTTCTTTTTGTCCATCAACCCATCCCCACCCCGCCCCTCCCCTTGAAGGGGAGGGGGGAAATGACTTTTGCCTATTGTATTCTCCGCCTATTCCGCCTGATCGATCCCCGATAACTGCCAGGGATTGTTTCCCACGGGGCGGACGAGAGTCCAGTACTCTTCAAATTTTACGGGGTCGGTTTTACTTCCCTCAAGTAGCTCGCCGCTTTCGGAGACGGTGTAATCGAGGAGATTGGCCAGGAAACGAACGGTAATGAAATCCTTTCCCTGCTCCTGCCATGCCTCGGAGATCTCCACGGTGCGGACGGCGATGTTTTCCAGCTTGTTGAATTTTCTTTCCCGCTTCATCTTTTCCGCTTCGTCCTGCATAATGCGGTACATTTCATCGGTCAGCAAGTTCCGGGTGGAAGACATGTCGCGATTAGCCCAAGCCCCCTGGATCTTGAAAAAGACGTCCATACAGAGATCGTTGAATTTGTCGTCGTTGAAGCTGGGGTCCATCTGTTTAATGTAGCCGATGCCCCGACGGCGATCTTCATCGACGGTATCCTGGGGTGCTTCATGGGACGGCTGGGCGTAGCCGGGGGACGGAACGGATTCCGGACCGGATCCCTGATAGTAGGCGGGAGATGACGTCGCTGTGGCCGCATTCTGCTTGCGTCGCTTGATGAACCAGTAGATGCCGTACAACAGGGCTCCGAGCAGGATAATATCGAAAAGACCGATGCCACCGCCGCCGCCCATGCCGCCGCCGTGACCGCCGAAACCGAGGCTGCTGAAGAGCATCCCGCCCAAGAGGCCGCCGGCCATGCCGGCGCCGAGACTCCTTAAAAAGCCTCCCCGCTGGGGGGCCTGCGGCGCTGCCGGGGCCGGACTCGTCAGGTTTCGGGAGGGACTTGTCGCCTGGCTTGATTGTGGTTTGGAGGGGCTGTACGACGATCGCGACCCCCTGCTGCCACTGGAACGGCCGCCGCCGGCGCGGGCATAGGCGTCGAGTTCCAGGACAAAAACCGCCATGAACATGGCGATAATGAAAACGGCGCTGCATTTCATCCAGGTGCTTCTTTTCATTTTTTATTCTCCTTTTTTAATTAAATTCAGTTTAATCGGCGTTGATTTGCTTGTCATTCATGCCTGACTTTTATATACAGTCAAGAACAATTTTGTGATGGTTTGATAAGTTATGGTTAAAGTTGAGTTTTTGATATTCGACCTCGACGGCACCCTGGCCGCCACAGGTGAGGATCTCGTCATTGCGGTGAATTATACCCTGAAAGCCCTCGGTCATGCAACCCTGGATCACGAGCGCATCATCAGCTTCGTCGGCGATGGGGTGGAGGAACTCATGAGACGATCCCTCGGCGGGGAAAATCGGGAATCCTTCGCCCGGGCCATGAAGATCTTCCTGGAATACTATGGGGATCACCTGCTGGATCGGACGGTCCTCTATCCCGGCGTCCGGGAATGCCTCGATTATTTCCGGGACAAACGGAAAGTCGTCATCAGCAACAAACGCCAGGACTTTACCGTCAGACTCGTTCAGGGCCTCGGAATCGCCCCCTTCTTTGAAGATATTGTCGGCGGCGACGTCAATCCCTACAAGAAGCCGGACCCCCGGCTTGTCGAGCCTTACCTGCATCGTTTTCATATCCCTCGCGAACGGACGGTGATTATCGGGGACGGCCCCAACGATATCCTCCTGGCCAGAAACGCCGGGGTATGGAGTTGCGCCTGCCTGAACGGTCTGGCGCCCCGGGATAACCTTTTGAAACTCCGGCCCGATTATAGCTGTGAAAGCCTGCTGGAGATCAGGGAGCTTTTTGGCTGAGGTAAGCGATGCTGGGCAAAGTAAAGAAGACAATTGAGAAATATCAAATGATCCGGTCCGGCGACCGGGTGCTGGTCGCCGTCTCCGGCGGGCCCGATTCCGTCGCCCTGCTGGCGATCCTCCATAAACTGGCCCCCGAGCTTGGAGTCAGCCTCGTTGCGGCCCACCTCAATCACGGCCTCCGGCCGGAAGCGGATGCGGAAGAGCATTTGGTCCGGGAGCTCTGCCTGTCCATGGGGCTGCCGATGGAATCTGCCCGGGCCGATATTCTTGACCTGAGCCGCTCCCAAGGGAGATCCGTCGAAGATACGGCCCGAGCGGTCCGCTATTTATTTCTTGATGAGGCGGCATCCCGGGTCCATGCGGACCGCATCGCCCTCGGACACCATCTCCATGATCAGGCGGAGACCGTCCTCATGAATCTCCTCCGGGGCAGCGGTCCGGAAGGGCTGAAAGGGATGCAACCGGTCCGGGATCGGCGCTACATCCGTCCCCTCCTTTACACGAGCAGTAGCGAGATCAGGGCGTTCCTGGCGGGAGAGGGCCTGCCGTTTGCCGTGGACCGTTCCAATGAGGACCCGAGGCACTTGCGGAACCGGATCCGCCATGAACTGCTGCCCCTTCTGGATCGTCAATACAAAACCGGGATCGAAAGGATTCTGGCCAGAACGGCGGAAATAACGGGCCGGGAAGATGATTTCATGCAGGACCAGGTGCGCCTGGTCCTCTCGGATTGGAATATTTCCGACTCGACACTCAACGTATGTCTGGATATCGCGAAGCTCCGGGCGCTGCATGAAGCCCTGACGCGCCGCATCATCAAAACTCTCCTGGAGCGGTTTTCCCCGGAGGAGAAGGGGGTGTTTCTCTACCATATTCAGGCGGTTCTCGATCTGGCATTTATGGGAAAACCTTCCGGTCGTCTCCATCTTCCCTTCGCCGTCGAGGCAAAAAGGGACTACGGGCGTCTGATCCTGCGGCGCCGGGAAAGGACCGGGCCGGGCGTTGATTACTGCTATCCCGTCGCCGTGCCGGGGAGAATTCATGTCCCCGAAGGGCAGATGATTCTTGTATTCAGCGTCATCGATGCGAATCATCCGGAAATAATTGAATTAATGCGAGAAAAGGGAGGGGCGGCGCGAGAGTTCACCGTGGGAAGACAAAAAGCGGGTCAGGTTTATCTGGATTACGAGTGCTTGACCTTCCCTCTGACCATCAGAAGCATCCGGCCCGGCGATCGGATGCAGCCCCTCGGCATGGAGGGGACAAAAAAGGTTAAGGCCGTCTTTATCGACAATAAGATCTCCCGTGACGACAGGCATCGTATCCCCCTGTTGGCCGACGCCGACGGCATCCTGTGGATTGCCGGATCATGTCTGAATGAATCGGTGCGGATCACCGCCGGGACCAGGCAGGTCTTGAAGGTGATATATGATCAAGCCTGAGAGAAATCCATTGAAATACGGGAAAGGTTATTGTAAGGGGAGGCATAGCCGTAAAGGCGAATTTTAGCACGAGGAGAGATCCTATTGAATCCACTACAAAAAAATATTGCCCTCTGGCTGGTTGTCAGCCTGGTATTTGTCATGCTGTACCATCTGTTCACTCAGCCGAAAGGACAGCAGGAAAGCGTTATTTACAGCGATTTTGTCGCTTATGTCGATAAGGGGCAGGTAAAGGAAGTAACCATTCAGGGCGAAAACGTTACCGGCAAGCTTGCGGACAACAAAAGCTTCAAAACCTTCATGCCGAAAGACACCGACCTGATCGGCGCCCTCAAGGAAAAGAATGTGCGGATTTCCGCGAAACCTGTCGAAGATTCACCCTGGTACATGACCATTCTGATTTCCTGGTTCCCCATGCTGCTTTTGATCGGCGTCTGGATCTTTTTCATGCGCCAGATGCAGGGCGGCGGCGGTAAGGCTATGGCCTTCGGGAAGAGCCGGGCCCGCCTCATGACCGACAAGACCAATAAGGTTACCTTTGAAGATGTGGCGGGGATCGACGAAGCAAAAGCGGAACTACAGGAAGTGATTGATTTTTTGAGGGATCCCAAGAAGTTTTCCCGTCTTGGCGGCCGCATTCCCAAGGGGTTGTTGCTGGTCGGAGCCCCGGGAACGGGGAAGACCCTGTTGGCCCGCGCCATAGCCGGGGAAGCGGACGTTCCTTTTCTGTCCATCAGCGGTTCCGATTTTGTGGAGATGTTTGTGGGCGTCGGGGCCTCCCGGGTCCGGGATCTCTTTAACCAGGCCAAGAAACATGCCCCCTGCATTATCTTTATCGACGAGATCGATGCCGTCGGGCGGCAGCGTGGCGCCGGTCTCGGCGGCGGCCATGACGAGCGGGAACAGACCCTCAATCAGCTCCTGGTGGAGATGGACGGTTTCGAATCCAACGAGGGTGTCATTCTGGTCTCGGCCACCAACCGCCCCGATGTTCTCGATCCGGCCTTGCTCAGGCCGGGACGCTTCGATCGTCAGGTTGTGGTGCCCCTGCCGGATGTCAAGGGCAGGGAAAAGATTTTCGATGTCCATGCCCGGAAGGTTCCTCTCGACAGTGACGTGAATTTCCAGGTGATCGCCCGGGGGACGCCCGGTTTTTCCGGAGCGGATATCGAGAACATCATCAACGAAGCGGCCCTTTACGCGGCGCGCATGAATAAGGAAAAGGTGGGCATGGCGGATTTTGAATTCGCCAAGGATAAGATCCTCATGGGATCGGAACGTAAGAGCATGGTGATCAGCGACGAGGAAAAGCGCAACACGGCCTATCACGAAGCCGGTCACACCCTGGTCGCGAGACTCATGCCCGGTACGGACCCCATTCACAAGGTGACGATCATTCCCCGGGGACGGGCCCTCGGCCTGACCCAGCAGTTGCCTATTGATGAAAAACACACTTATCCGCGGACTTTCCTCCTTAACAACATTGTCATTCTCCTGGGTGGCCGGGCGGCGGAGGAAATCGTCCTCAAGGAGTTCACGACGGGGGCGGGCAACGACATTGAACGGGCCACCGCTCTGGCGCGCAAGATGGTCTGCGAATGGGGCATGAGCGAAGCGATGGGCCCCTTGAGCTATGGCAAGAAGGAAGAAGCCATTTTTCTGGGCCGGGAATTTGCGACCCACAAGGATTACAGCGAAGAGACGGCCCAGAAGATCGATGCCGAGGTTTCCCGGATTGTATCGGAGGCATATGAGAAGGCGAAGGGGCTGTTGAACGAACATATCGACATCCTCAATAGTCTTGCCGAGGAACTGCTGGAGAAGGAGGTCCTGAACACCGCCGAGATCGACGCAATCATCGGCCTGACGACAGCAACGGAGGTCAAGCCGGACATAACGGATCCTGCGGAAATCGAGGAGATTGTTGTCCTGACGGCTACTGAGGTCAAGCCGGAAGACCCTGCGGCCTGATCGGGATGGCGTATGTGGTTCTTAAGAAACCTGCAGATCGATTCACCGACCGCGGCTCTTGCCGTCCTGGATAAAATCAGGGTTGACGCCTGCGGGATCGAGGCGATGCTGCCCAAGATGCGACACCTCAACATCGGGATGGAAGGGGTGTCATGCCGGGCGGCCAACATCATCAAACAGGAAATGCTCGCCGTAGGAGGAGACGCGGCCGTTGCGAGAGGGACCGTGGCCTGTAGTATTCCCGCTACGGATGTGGTCCTCATGGGGACACAAAAGCAACTGCGACGATTTGCCGAAAAGATTACCCGTCAGCCTTTCGGATTATCCATGCTTGCCGTATCGGTGACGAAGTTCCTTGAAAATATAGATAAACAATCCCATATCCTGAAGACCGCCCGGCGGGACATAACGCTGGGGGACAGAACTCTCATCATGGGCATTGTCAATTCGACCCCCGATTCATTTTCCGATGGCGGTCGCTACCTGTCCACGGATCAGGCAATTGCCCATGCCCTGCGGCTTGTAGATGAAGGCGCCGATATCCTTGATTTCGGCGGTGAATCATCGCGTCCCGGGGCCTTGCCCGTATCTCCTGAGGAAGAATTGGCCAGGGTCGTGCCGGTGATTGAAGCCGTAGCCGGACAGGTTGAAACTCCCCTTTCCGTGGATACGACCAAGGCCGCCGTTGCCCGGGCGGCTATTGACGCGGGCGCGGAAATCGTCAACGACATCAGTTCCATGAGCTTTGATGAGCAGATGCCGGCGGTCATAGCAGGGACGGGGGCCGCGATCGTCCTCATGCATATGCGCGGGACCCCCGTCGATATGCAGGCCGGGGACCTGACTTATGCATCACTATGGGGGGAGGTCCTCCGTTTTCTTGCGGAGCGGGTTGCCGCCGCTCAACGGGAGGGCATTTGGGAGCGTCGGATCGTTGTCGATCCCGGGCTGGGATTCGGCAAGTCCTTTGAAGACAACTTCAAGATCCTGCGGGATTTGCATGAATGCCGCGTCCTTGGTCTACCCGTCCTCGTGGGACCGTCGCGTAAGGCTTTCATCGGACGGATTACCGGCGGCGCGCCGGCAGAGCGCAGCGAGGGAACCGCGGCGGCAGTGACGGCGGCGATTATGAACGGAGCGGATATTGTCCGGGTTCATGACGTAGGAACCATGAAAAAGGTGGCGGCAATTGCAGACGCCATCAGAGGCAGGGGCTGATGATTTCCGGTATCGGTGTTGACCTGGTGGAGATTGAGCGACTGCACAAAATACTTGATCGCTGGGGCGAAAAGTTCGTCCAAAAGGTATTTGCCGATGAAGAAATCAGCTATTGCCGGAAACATGTCCTTCCGGCCATGCATTTTGCCGCCAGGTTTGCCGCCAAGGAGGCCTGTTTGAAGGCGTTCGGAATCGGTTTGGGAATGGGTGTCGGTTTGAGGGAGATCCGGGTGTCCCGGAGCGACAAGGGCGTTCCCTCTCTGATCTTCGCTGATAACGCCCTTATATTATTTGAAAAACAGGCAATTAAAGGCGCCCATCTCAGCCTGACCCATACGCGGCATCATGCCATGGCCATGGTCGTCCTGGAGAAATAAGCGGTTCCTTATGGAGATAAAGGTACAGTCCCAAAGCAGTGAAGCTACCTTCCGGATCGGAGCGATAATCGGGGCCGGGGCGGATAAGGGCGACGTCATTGCCCTCATCGGCGATCTCGGCACCGGGAAAACGTGCCTGACCCAGGGTATTGCCGCCGGTTTGGAAGTGCCCGCGGCGTACCCGATTACGAGTCCGACTTTCACTCTGATCAATGAATACCCCGGGCGACTTGTTCTCTACCATTTTGACATCTACCGCCTGGAGGGATCGAAAGATCTCGAGGACATGGGCTATGAGGATTATTTTTACGGGGATGGCGTCGTGGTCATCGAATGGGCGGAAAGAATCGGAGACATCCTGCCGGAGAAGGCATTATATATAAACCTTGAATATCTGAATGAACATGAACGGGAATTGATCGTGACCGGAAACGAGGAGAAAATCAATATCATCAAAAACCTTTTGATAAAGGGAGGATTCTGACAAATGGGTCTTGTGGTACAAAAATATGGTGGAACGTCGGTGGCGAATATGGAGCGTATCGAGAATGTCGCCCGGCGGGTCATCAAAGAAAAAGAGGCAGGCAATGACGTGGTGGTTGTCCTTTCGGCCATGGCCGGCGAAACGGACCGTCTCATCAATCTGGCGCACCAGGCGGCGGATGACCCCGATTCGAGGGAATATGATTCCCTTATCTCCACGGGAGAACAGGTGACCGTGACCCTGCTGTCCATGGTGCTCAACCGCCTTGGTTATCGGGCCCGTTCTTTTCTCGGTTATCAAATAAAAATCAATACGGACCAGGCTTTCAAGAAGGCGCGCATTGAAAAGATCGATACGAGGAAGATCAGGGAAGAACTGAAAAAGGGTTCCCTTATTGTGGTGGCCGGGTTTCAGGGCGTCGATGGGGAAAACAATATCACGACCCTGGGCCGGGGCGGCTCCGATACCAGCGCCGTTGCCCTGGCGGCGGCGCTGAAAGCGGATGTCTGCGAAATATACACGGATGTGGATGGGGTCTATACGACGGATCCGAATATATATGACAAGGCGCGACGCCTTGATAAAATATCTTATGATGAAATGCTGGAGATGGCAAGGGCGGGGGCCAAGGTACTGCATCCCCGGTCCGTGGAGCTGGCGAAAAAATTCGAGGTCCCCGTTTATGTCAAATCGTCTTTTTCAGACGCAAGCGGGACTCTGGTGACAAAGGAGGATAAGGATATGGAAAAGGAAGTGGTGTCCGGCGTAACCTATGACCGGGATCAGGCAAAAATTACCGTCGTCAATGTGCCGGACAGGCCGGGGATCGCCGCGCGACTGTTTACGCCCCTTGCGGAGCATAACATCATGGTGGACATGATTATTCAGAATGCGAGCGTCGACAGCTTGACGGATCTGACCTTTACCGTTTCCCGAAAGGATGTGAAGCAGGCCTCGATCCTCGTTCAGGATGCGGCAAAAGATATCGGCGCTGCCAGGGTGGTGATCGATGACAGCGTGGCCAAGATCTCCATCATCGGCGTCGGGATGGTCAGCCACTCCGGGGTTGCCGCCAAGATGTTTACAACCCTGGCCAAAGAGGGTATCAATATCGAGATGATCAGCACCTCGGAAATTAAGATTTCCTGCGTCGTGAAGGCTAAATACACGGAGTTGGCGGTGATGGTCCTGCATGACGCCTTTGAACTGGAAAAACAGAAATCCTGATCGATGACTCTGAAAGAAAGGCAGATCAATGGCTTGATGGTTTTTCTTGCCGCCGCCATGGTCATGTATGGGGCGGGATCTGCCTGGTTTCGGAATCGCCCTCCGGATGTAAACATCCCCTGGGGAAGCATCCGGAGCGGCCCCGTAGTCATAGAAATAACCGGGGAAACCCAGCGAACCGGCGTCTATTATCTCCCTGAAAAGACAACCTTGCGGCAGTTTCTGAACATGGCCGGGGTCGAATATTCAAACCCGGCCGGTCCCGAGCTTTCCCAACCGCTGAAAACAGGTATGTCCCTGCGGATAAATGGCAACGGCCAGGTTACGCGGGAAAAGATGAAAGCGGCGACACTTCTGGCCTTGAATCTACCCATCGATATCAATCGGGCCGCTTTTGACGATTTGCTTCTGATTCCCGGGATCGGTGAAAGCACGGCCCGAAGGATTCTTGACCTGCGCCGGTCGTCAGGTGGAAGAATAAGTAAATTGGACAGCCTGATGAACATCAAGGGGATCAAGGAAAAACGATTTGAGCAATTGAAAGGGTATTTCTACATCGAGTAGCAGATTACTGCCGGCGATATTGTTGGTACTGGCTGAGGACTCTCTGTACATAGTTCTGAGTCTCCCGGTAAGGGGGAATGCCGCGATGCTTGATTACGGCGTTCTCACCGGCGTTGTAAGCCGCCAGGGCCAGGGAGAGGTCATTTCTGAATAATTCCATCAAATACCGTAGATATTTGACGCCCCCTTCAACATTGTTGTCCGGGTGGAAGGAATCGGGAACCTGGAGGGCATAGGCGGTTGAAGGCATGAGCTGCATCAACCCCTGGGCTCCTTTCGGCGATACGGCCCGATGGTTGAAGTTGGATTCGGTCTTGATAACGGCCTTTACCAGGGCGGGGTCGACATTGTACTTCCCCGCGGTTCGATTGATAAGCTGATCGTACTTTGCCACATCGTTCGCCTTGATATTGAACAATACCCTTTTTTCCCGGTAAACCAGTACGTAGTCGACTTGCGGGTTGGTGGGAATGTTGGTGAGATGAATGGTCCCGTTTTTATCGACGTATTTGTAGATATCGGCTTGGGCGACAAAAGGGATCATGAAGAACAGCAGCGCGATAAGGCCGCTGGTCCCGGAAAGTTTATTCCGTAATAGTTCTTTTACCGGTAACATGGCTGTCATAATATGGGACGATGGCGCAGGATTGCAAGTTTTTTTTGCATTTTATTTTCATTGCCGGGAGTTTTGATTAAACTTGACAGGTAATGCGCATGATGGTAGAAGACTACCTTGTCTTAAGCCATAGGTCGGGGCGTAGCGCAGCTTGGTAGCGTATCTGAATGGGGTTCAGAGGGTCGGAGGTTCAAATCCTCTCGCCCCGACCATGAAAATCAAGGGGTTACGGAGTTTATCCGTAGCCCCTTTTTGTTGATTTATTCGTCGGGGTACAAATCGGGGTACAAGTTGAGACCCGCTATGAAATGAAAAATATTTTGACTTTCTCAGTAATTAAAAAGGCGGATGCTCTCACAACCGCCTATCAAAGCATTATGGTACAGAACATTTAATAACTACAAAAAGCGCTACACAAAATATTATCAGCAAAACCCACCCTGGCAACGGCTTATCCCTGCGGCAATTAGGACAAAACTCTGCATCAACAGGAATCTTTGTTGCGCAATGTTCGCACCACTTTTTCTCTGCAATACCTCCATCTGTATTCTGTTCTTTGCTCCTCTCGCTCTGTATATGCAGGGGGGCTGATCGCCGGGGAGGGGATCGATAGGTACGGGATCTTGAAGATTTACCGGAAGATCCGAGAGCAACGCCTAGCATTCTGACGAATTTTTTCGACACGGAGACATCTCCTTTCGGTTAGGAATTTTCAGGACTTCAATTTATTAAAACCCTGGATTGAATGCCGGGTGATCGCTTAATTTTTCCTCCACCACCGTAATGAAGTTTACATAATACCTATTATCAGACATGATCAGTATCGGCCATGCTCCACTTTATGCCTTTATATGACTTCTTGTCTCCACCTCATGCGTATGTGCATAAAATATAACGTATATAATCTTGCAACTTCATACATGCCGCGTCCGCCTTTGCCCGAAGTCGATCAAGTTCGGCGTCATTGAAATTGACTGTTATGGTTTTAGGCTTCACCTTCGCAGCCTTTTCCTCTACCATGTCCGCCTCAATACGCTTCGCCTCATCCATTACGGCCTCCAGGCGGTTATTGATCTTCCCGTTTGTCTCTTCCATGTTTTCTATTGATCCTGTCCATTTCGCCAAAATCGCTCGAAGGTGGCTTTGATTAGGAAACAATATCGTTGTTATAATTTATCTGAACTTTCTTTCAAGGAAACCTTGTCGCTATAAAGAATATTAAGGATGCTAATAAAGCCGCGGGCATAAGAATATTTTAATTCTATTTTGGTTGATGGCAAAAGCCACGATGCGGTTTTATCGTAGCTCCTGCCTATTCCTTGCGATTCATCTTTGCTTTGAGACTGTCCGTATTTATCAATTAGCAGTTGCTCAAATTGGCTAAAATGCGAAGGCAGAGCCGGATTGCAAATAAGGCGTACACGTTTCAGCTTATCATCTACCGTGCCCATTTCAAAAGATACATCAAAATTGACACCGTTTATATTATAATTTTTAAGGCTTTGATTGCGATATATTTTACCGTCGTCAAGTTCCTGTCTTTCAATGTTGGTTAGTTGCCCTCCAAATAGTTGTCTCAAATTGTCCGCTGTCATTCCCCAAGACGTGTTATTCCATCCTTTAATATCAACTGGACCTTGCGCCCACAAGGGAAAGGATATTAGTATTATGAAGATTAATAATAGGATTATTCTTTTCATCTCATATGTCTCCTTTCAAAGTCTCACATAAATCATCCGGCCTTCTCCTTTCGCCCGGCAAGCATGGCCGATTCTTCTTGGGTGTCGGACGCCTTTTTTCATTACTTAATAAAATTTTAATACCCTTTTTTGAAGCAAGTGCAAGAAATATTTGACGGCCATATTTGCCACAGGATCAATTTTCTTTCCGTCGTATGGGCTTCCCCGGCTTAGGGGGTAATATTGCCACGTACCCGGCAAAGCACGAGGGGATCGGTGCTGTTTCAAGTGGCTTTCTGCCATGCAAGACGCTGAGGGTTACACCGGCGATGGAAGCGGGAATAGCGGATCGTGTGTGGACGTTAGAGGAAATTGTGCGTTTAATGATGTGACTTATTATTTACAAGCTTTTACCTATTATGGTCAATCGTTCTAAACCCGAATTTCTGGTAACCATCATATTTCCGAATACTTTTAAATTCAAGTGCCTTAATTATTTCCCAATATTTTTTCATATGTTCATAATTGGTTGCAGATGGGACGGATCTACAATACCAATGATAGTGATTAGTGTATATAATAGAACTTAGCATATCAACCATTTGGAGTCCCGCAGTAAGCCTTGAATCCGCAAACAATGGGGCTTCGTAGATATGGTTCAATGATCTCCCTGATTCGGTCCCAAAAATAAATGACATATGGGACTTTGCCACATCATTATCAAATTGTTTTGTGGAATCAGCGATTATTATTCCTTTATCATAACTTTCATGTTCTGATATAAAAATATTGAAGCGCTCAATCAGGTATTGAAGAGAGGATGTATATATAGACGTGGCATTTGTAGGTTCTTCAGGAGATTTTACAATAGTTACACAAAAAAGTTTACCATTGAAACTTGAGGCTAATTGGCAAATTTTATTGAGAAAAACATGCCTTCTTCTTGAATCTTTATTCCTCGGTGATGTTAACGTATTTCCCTTTATTTCATAATGTTCCGCCCTTTTTTTACTGTTGGTTAATTCTGGGGCAAAAAAAGTCCTTTTTAGGGCAAGGAATTCTCTGTCGATATTCCTCCACTCTTTCAACGGTAATACTAACCCGGTAAGGGTGAATATTGGTGTTTGTCCATTTTTCAGAGGGACATCATGCTGTCTTACATCGCCACTTTCATCGACATAAAGCACACATGTAGACATTTATTCACCCCTAAATCAAAATGGCCCGCATGTAGCGAGCCATCGGGTCTTGCACAGGCACCTTAATGGTGGCGAGAATGGAATCCCATTCCTCTGTGCAAACATGATTTGTGCCTAAAGCATTTTTGAGAATCTGTCAAGTATTTTTCATTTTAATCGTCACGCTCTCGTTAAAACTTTAGCAACTTCCTTACCAATACATTAATATGGTGACTAATTATACAAAATCAAGATGTAGAAAACAATAAAAAGTTGTGACCGGGTCTACTACGGAAAGAAAATAGCTATGATCATATTTTTAACAAAGGGAAACATTGTCCTCCTTCCAGAAAGGTCAATTATTGACGAGGTTCCCTGGGAAGAAATTAAAATTCAAACTGAGACACTATCCTTTCTCAGATTCTCCAGCTCATAAATTCCGCATCGTGCATTTTAAATGACAAGCGTACTAACCCCACCTTCATAATCTGAGAAATCTGCATCAGCACAGCCGACACGGTTCACTCTACTAAAGCGGTAGAGATTGTCATGGCCCCCGTCCGTCATGCTGTTCATCCATTTCTACCCCCACCCTTAAAATAAGCGGCGCTGCCCACGGATGAGCCGACACGGTTGTAAAATGTTCGTTCAAGGGATTTGATAGCCCCCCCAGTATAAGCTTTTATCCACCATTTTTCATATCGCTGCATCGCTGCTTTGATTCGTTCCTCGATAGAGACCTTCAGCATTTGCCCATCCTCAAAATCTTTGGGGTACAGGTACAATCTGTCATCCGTTGTGTCTTGATTGCCTTATATCCGGTCTCATGTTGCATATTGATATGCGTTACGGTGCCGGGTTCGATTCTTTCCGGCCTCTCTCATTAGTTTTTGAATTATCTCTTCGATGTCCATTTTTATCTTCCCCTATTTAGACACCGGGACAGACAGGACATGTCTATAGACACATGTCCCTGTTGTCCCGTTTATGTCGCGGGACATGTCCCGACATTGTCCCGATTTTGTCCCGTGTCCCGCTTTACCCACCATAATTTATTTCCATCGGTATCCACATAACCGTTCGCCTGTAGGTCTATTAAAGCTCGATTGAATGCTCTTTTCTTTGTGTCATAAGAAGGCTTCGTAGAAATATTTGATATAAAAGCAGCCTCGCGCCAAGTATCGACGTGAACCTTTTCTTCTCGGATTGAAATGAGTGCGTCTAAAGCAATTTTGCGCGGTCCTGATAATGATAGTGGTCGTGTATCAGTCGATGATGTATCCGTCCGGACCATTACCAGAGAAGTCATCACATCACCGTCATCCGGATCAATCCATCCATCTAAGGTGATGATTTTGGGCTTGAAGCAGATAGACGACGGTTCTTCGTGGTCTTTTGCCTTCGTGCAGGTAAGAATAAGGGTTCCATCTGTTTTCTTATTAAGGCGGTATTCCCAATCTAATGCAGCTTTAAGAGCATAAGCGCCGCGGGCTCTGTCCTTCTCAGATAGTCCGGTATGATGAACCGCAAGTGCAGCACAATGGTAATAGCTGCGTAAGTCGTCGATGGTAGCGACAAACCTGGACATGTCCTTTGTCTGATTTTCATCGCCTGATCCAAAATTCCTTGATAGAGTATCAATAATTACTAATACAGGATCTTCTCCCGTCAGTTCTTTTAACTCATCAACTGCCATAATCACCTGATCCGGATCATCCAAAAACTGTGCAGCTCTGTTACTAACAAACAATGGTACACTTTCAAGATCCACTCCGTGATGAATTGAGAGTGCTTTTATCCGGCGATTTATTCCGGATATTCCCTCTCCAGCGATATAATAAACTGCCCCATTTTGTCGGACTTCATGACCATGCCAGTCTGAAAGGGTAGATATGGAAAACGCCATGCCTAAGGCGTGAAAAGTTTTCATGCTTCCGGATTCGCCGAAGAGGTCCGCGAAAGAATCAGCAGAGAGAATTCCTTTAATTAACCAATTAGTCACGGTCGGTTTGGCGCAAAGGTCCGAAGCTGATCTAAAATGAAAACCACGGCGCTGTTTATCTTCCTGTGAAATCTCTTCCGGATCTTCCCGATGGTACGCCGTCGCGCCTTCGATCATTACTGCCAGACGTTCTCCTGCTTCTATCTGATTTGGATATTTTGTTATCCAGTCGGAGACATCGCCCTTTTCCGGAAGGTCGGGAAGTGATAGCCATCTAATAGATGCAGCATGGTCTTTGAGATTAGCGGTCACTTTTTGCATATGGAGACGGCCCGGTTCATCGTTATCAGGGAGCAAGACTATATGCTTTCCGGTAAAGTATGGAGCAAAATGATCCGGCCATTTTCCGGCTCCGAACGGATTTGTTGTGGCCGTGAATCCCAGAGAAATGAGGTTGTCAGCATCCTTCTCTCCTTCGACTATCAAGACTTCATCAGTCTGTATTATCTCGGGTAGATGGTATGGAAGAATCTTCACGCCCTTTGCATTGTAGGCCCATCCTTGCCCCTCTGGTTGCCTGATCCTAAATGACTTGGGTTCTAATCGTTCTATCTGATAAACAATGTTCCCATCCTCATCCTGATAATTATATCGTTGTGTCACAGTCGATTTCATTGTTTGCTTATTGCCGTTGCCATTGCTGATATTAAAGTCCTTGGCAATGCCAGCCAGGACCCTGGAGAAATCGCCCGGAAGGATCATGTTGTGCTTCTTTGCATAGAAATCGAAGATAGATCCCGATACACCGCATCCGTAGCAGATGAACAAACCCATTTTTGTATTGATTGATAGAGATGGTGTATGGTCGTCGTGAAAGGGACATAGCGCCGAAGCCTCATCAGCATTACTTTCCACATCAGGGAGATAATGATGGTAAAATTTCAGGTAGTCGCCACGGAAATGGTCGTCAATAGTCTGCTTATCCATGACATAGTCACCGATCCACCCGGCTTTCTGTTCTGTCAGCGGCTTTTTTCGCTAACCATTCCTCAACTTCGCTGCCAAACCATCCCACAGAATTCCCCCCCAACTTGATCCGTCCGGGGAAGCGGTTCATTCTTTCCATTCTCCATATCGTGGCATCACTCAGCCCGATTTTAGAGAATAGCTCCGGTTTTCTGATAATTCTCTGATCCATATGCTTCACCTCTCAATTAAATTAAAAGCAATACACCGCTATTCATTAGGTTTCATTGTAACGATAGAATTAGTAATAAGCCTTGTTTGTAAATGGATAAAAAACTTAACCAAATAAAAAATGCCCATCAAGTTTTCATTGATAGGCATTTTAATTCAGTGAATAGAAAAGCGTAAGTTACGAAAGGGAAATAATTATTCCAATTTCGTCATCTATTATTTAAGGCTGCATGAATTTTTCTTTCCGGGTATTCGTATGGAAGATTCAGCCCTTTTAACACTATCTGGACCACCTCAGCGAAAGGCCCGCCAAGATATTTAGTAGGTTTATTATCAAAACAAGTTTCCCATATTTTTGCGATTTCCACTACAATCCCTTTGCTGTCTGCACTTGGCCTTCCTTTAATTCGCTGCTCATTTGAATCATCTAACTCCTTAAGTTTTCGTATCAATATGCTTAATAGATTTCCGGTGGTAACAGCCAGTTCTTGGCATTCCATAGACAATTCGCCTGTTTTGTCGGAGCCTTCCTGATTGAAATTATTAAGCAAATTAAAAGTCGAAAGGTTACAAATTACGCGGCCATTTCTGATTGTATCTAATAGATCGCTACATTTTTCAAGAAGAGCCATCATTGATTTCCGATCATTTTTATAGGTTTTATAATCCGGCTGGTCAAGCACGCAGGCCGCGCCTTCATAACAATCACGGAGATCATAGATAAATTTCTTTACGCATTCAGGATCAAACTTTCTTTCCAAAATATTTTTTATCTCATATGCCTGTGCATGGGTGAAAGGATAACAATCGTAATGACCGGGAATCTCTAATAGCTTCGTCTGAATCTCTTTTATTTCC
>Ga0209749_1001788_pt1 | contig 16997 bp, 15 predicted proteins | sample EPASupsiteSAE347_FD_187267 | JGI IMG/M metagenome (GOLD analysis project Ga0209749, IMG submission 187267) | Bioremediated contaminated groundwater from EPA Superfund site, New Mexico - Sample SAE3-47 (SPAdes) (version 2) | ecosystem: Environmental > Aquatic > Deep subsurface > Groundwater >... | reverse complement strand
CGGCTTCCGGCGACTGCGAGACGACGACACCCTCCTGCTCTCCCGACTTCGCCTTTCGCAGGGAAAAATCCACCGTGAGCGGAGAACTCTGGGCCTGCGACACGGCCGCGTCCATGGATAGGCCTACAAAATTCGGTACCTGCGCGGACTGGCTTTCCGGCCCCTTGCTGACGACAAAATCGATCACTGTCGGCCCGGAAATCTCAGTTCCGGCCACCGGCTTCTGCTCAAGAATGGTCCCGGCGGGTTTTTCGTCGAAGGTATACATTGCAGGTTCACGGACAGTGACCAGAGCCGTCGACGTGGTGAACAGGGACTGCAGGTGCAGTTTGACATATTCCAGGTCTTGCCCGACGTAATTTTCCACTTTGGTAAGGACCGCGCCCTTGCTCACAGTCAACTTGATCCGTCTGCCGGCCTTGACTATGCTCCCTGGCTCCGGGGATTGCTCCAGGATCATATTCTTGTCCTGGGGATTATCGGTGAATCTGAGGGTGATCCGCGGGTACAGCTCTTTCTGCTGCAATACCACGAGAGCGTCGGCCAGATCCATGTTCCTGACGTCGGGGACCATTACTTTTTCGGGCCCGCGCAGAACGGCGAAAAAAACGATCAAGGCTACAACGACAAAAATGAAGAGAAGCAGAACGGCAAACCAGACAAAGGTTTTTTTCTGCGACTTAGTCCACTGGGAAAAATCAAAATGAGGAGTCGACCTCTTCTGTTTTGGTTGTTTCAATTCCGGTTTTCCGGTGGGCATATTTCCCATACTATTGTTATCCTTTTCAGCGTAAGCCAAAGGCGGAATAATCCGCCCTGCGGACATCGGAACGAGCGAACCGGGGCAGGGACTCCGCCGCGTCTCCCGGATTTTCGGACAATCCCGGGCTATTCCGGCCGGGAAGTCAGCAAAGTTCCAGGGAGGTCCCTGACGCCGTTGGCAAATTGAACAAATGGCAACGCTTTGCGCGCCGAGAGTTGCACGACCCGCAGCCCCAGCACGCCGGAACCGGTCTGGACCAGTATGCCACCACTCGCCTTGTCTATTCTGATTATAGTGCCGGGAGGGACCTTCGGCAATGCGCTCAACCCCGCCCCGTCCGGATAGGGAAAGCTTTCGAGCAGGTTCAGGCGCTGGCCACGGAGGAACGTATAGGCCATGGGCCATGGATTAAAGGCGCGAATTCTGGCGTCGATCTGGGCGCAGGGCAGATGCCAGTCGACGAGGCCGTCCTCCTTGCCGATTTTTTGACACCAACTGGGCTGCCCGCGCTGGGGAGTCGCTTCGTCCCGGCCCTCTTCCATGGCGGAGAGTGCGGCGAGGGTTAGTTCCGCGCCCTTCGCCGCGGCCACGGCGCTCAACGAGCCAGTGGTCTCTCTCCCCGTCAGAGGTATTTTCTCCGCACAGAGGAGATCCCCGGTATCCATTTCCAAGGCGATTCTCTGGACAGAGACTCCGGTCTCCGGAACCATGTCCAATATGGCCTGTTGAATCGGCGAACTGCCCCGATAGTGCGGCAGCAGGCTCGGGTGCACATTTATGCCTCCCCGCGGGAAAAGAGCGAGGAATTTCGGTCCAAAAATTCGGCCGTACGCAAAAGCGACAAGAATTTCGGGCTTCAGCGCCGCGACTTCCGCCCTCGCCGCCGCACCCAAGGTAGTCGGCGCCAAGACCGGGCAGTCAGAGCCCAGAAGTTCACGGGCGGCCACTCCCACAGGCGTGGAGGTCAGAGTTCTGCCCCGCCCCTTCGCCGATTCGGGGTTGGTGAGGACGCCGACGACCTGATGTTCGCGCGCCAGGGCACGGAGCGTGGGAACGGCAATGTCGGGACTCCCCGCAAAAAGAACTCGCATGGCGGCTCGCTACATCCTCACGAGCCGGTGGTAGCGCAGAAGTGCCCGCTCTCGCTTGAGGGAAGTAATCCTGTCGATAAAAAGTTTGCCGTCGAGATGGTCGTATTCGTGCTGGACAACCCTGGCGAGGAACCCATCCGCATCCAGCGTGAAGGGCTTGCCTTTTTCGTTAAAGGCCTGAATCTTTACGGCGGCCGGCCGCTTCACCGTGAAGTAGAGGCCGGGGAAAGAAAGACAGCCCTCCTCATACTCCACCACCTCCTGACTTGTCTCAATAATTTCAGGATTTACGAAAAGTCGGCGCTTGTCGCCGTCGATGTGTACGATAAAAATGCGCTGCGGCACGCCGACCTGCGGGGCGGCAAGGCCTACGCCATCTCCATCGTGCATGATATCGAACATTTCCGAGGCTAAAGAGGCCAGCGCCTCGTCGAATACTGACACAGGCTCAGCCTTGGTCTCCAGCATTTTGTCGCCATAAAGCAATATCTTTCTCATTCTGTCAACACTCACCTTTTGCAGCCTCTCCACCGGGCCGACGCCCCCTGTGACGACGGCCGGCATCATGGCGTCGCCTCATTTTTTCGAGCCGACGGCATCGAGCGAGGGTATCTCAAACTTGTCACCCTCTTTGATGCCGACCTTCGCGAACCAGCCCTTGGGTACTTCGAGCGCATAACGCACACTGCGCACGGAAGCCCGGGGCTCTTCGGAATAGGGCACGAGATCCAGTATCTGGGTGACGGTCCCATCCTTTGCGATGTATGCCAGGGAAAGCGGTATGGACGTGTTCTTCATCCAGAAAGCCGCTTTCTGGTCGTAATCAAAGACAAAAAGCATCCCCTTGCCCTCTTCCAGCGATGTGCGATACATGAGGCCGCGGCTTTTTTCGTCTTCGGTTTTCGCGACTTCCACGAACACTTCGACCGTGCCTGACTTGAGCGTCACCATCGCCAGTTTGGGATTGGGCTTAGTTGGGGTGCCGGAACTATCCGATGATTGCCCGGAGCAGGAGAGCAAGCCGCCCACGGCAAAGATCACCGTGCAGGCCAAAAGAATGACACGAAACCCGCGGCCGTTCCCCCCGGCGACACGGTACTTCCAGACACTTTCGAACCCGTTCATCCTTCGCGCCGTTCGGATAACCGCCACGGAATCGCGTTTTTCATTTTTCGCTGTCGCGGACATGAATGTATCTCCTTTTTTGGCTTCACTTCAAAAGATACCGCATTACGCGAAAATAAAAAAGCTGTCCCGTTTCCAGGACAGCTTCATTTCACTTTCACCTGACCTCTTGTTGCCGGCGAATGCGTCGGCGACAAGACGTAATGCACTTTACATGGACGAGCTAAAACCGCCGCACCCGGAATCGCCTCGAAAGGCGGTCTACCGGCGACTTCGCGGCGGCGTCGCAAAAATCAGTATCCACCCTTGGAATCGTGCGTCTTTCTCGTCTTTTTCATCAGCTTGCGCGCAAGGGCCTTCTGTTTGCGGTTTTTGATCGCGGAAGGTTTCTCGAAATACTCTCGCTTCTTCCACTCGCGGATGATGCCTTCTTTTTCAACCATTCGCTTGAAACGCTTGATGGCTTTCTCAAGTGGCTCGCCATCCTCGACAATGATCTGCTTGATAGTAATCACCTCCCTTCGATCAAGGGAATAATTTTACCGGAAATGCTCTCTTTGTCAAGGAGGGAATGCTCGAGCCAGTAGTACGGATTTACGGAAGTCCCGCCAATCCGAATTTCCCAGTGCAAGTGCGGTCCGGTCGAGAGGCCCGTGGAGCCCGAGAGGCCGATCGCTTCGCCGGCTTCCACCTTTTGTCCCTCTTCCACCGAAATTTTCGAGAGATGCATGTAGATCGAGAACAAGCCGGGCAGATGCTCGAGGACTACCGTGTTGCCGGTGACGATGCGCGCCTTCGCAAAGACCACATTTCCGGGCAGACACGCCCGCACGTTTGTTCCCGACTTGACGCCGAGATCGATCCCGCCGTGGATACTGGTGTCGCTTCCGCCATTGTAATACCGATAAAGTCGTACATCGCCGAAACCCGCTGTCTGGCGCCACTCGCCGGAAAGCGGACGGATCATCCGCTCTTCAGGGAAAAGCGCGAGCGAATCTTTTACGGCGAAAACCGCGGCAAAGCTGATGGATTCAGCTGTTTTTGCCGGGTCCTCCTGTATTCGCAAGAGTGTGTTGGCCTTATCGAGCGGAATTGTCTCGTGCGTGAAGGTAGTTTTGGTAATAGTCAGCGACCTTTCGGCGCGCACATGGGCGATGGCGGGAGGGGCCGCGGTGTCCGGCGCCAGGGCCGCCGTAGCCGCAGCATCAGTGCCGGGGCCGGGTGCGGCGTCAGCGGGTTGGGCAGTGCCCACAAGTTGGGTTGCGCCAGGGGGCTGGGCGGCGTCCCCAGGTTGGGTTGCGCCGGCCCCTTGAATTATCTCCCGGTCCCATTCCAAAACAATAGTGGCGGCACCCGTTTTGGCCTGAACCGGCACCGGCAGGAGCGCCCCGTAAAGGCAGCCAGGCTCGTCGGTGGGCAAAAAAAAGAAGCCTCCGGCCGCGACCTCACGGGAATCTTCATTCACCAGGCTGGCCGTGCCGTGAAAAAGCGGGGCGTCACTCCATATCCAGACCAGGAGAGGGTCACCCTGGCCGAGTGCTTCCGGGTTTTCAATGACAACAGGGGGCTCCGCCGGCTGGGGCAGAGCTTGGGTCTGAGCTTGTGTCTGAGGCGGCATCGTTTCCTGCGCCGAAGCGACCATTGGTAAGGTCGCCACCAGCAGGGCGAGGCAGGACAGACAACCAAGCAGTCTCAGAGAGCTCCGGCCCGCGGCGCCGGTCCACCCACGGAGACGCGCAAAATTCAGAAAATTCATGCTATACACCTCTAGGACAAAGTACCCACAAATTGTAGAACACCCTTTTACATCACCATTATATACTCTATACTGAAGCTGATCGCGACCATATTCCAGGAGATGCGGATGCTTTTTTCAACCGGTAATCTGATTACGCTTGCCATAGTCATCGTATTCTTCATCATCTATCACCTTCTGACGAGCAACAACCGCTCGCTCGAGAAAGTCAAACGCTTCGCCGACAAGCGGCAGAACGAGCTCGATGAGTATGTCGATGAACGGGCCGAAGAGCTCAAACACTACGGCATCGATCTCGACGTTCAGCAGAAAGCGGCGAAAATTGCCCTTGAAAAGCTGCAGACCGCGCAGGGAACCATCGCCGAGAAGGCCGACTCAATGAGCGCGATTGCCGACCGATTCAAGGAATACGACGAGGTGCTCGCAAGGCTCATGGAGATGACAGCCCGCGTGGACGAAAACCTTGCCCGCATCCATGAGGACGAGGAATTCGCGGAATCTGTAAACAGAAAGCTGGACCTCGCCAAGAAAAGTATGACCGCGCTTGAAAGGGAACTTCCCCTTATGAGGGAGAATTTTGCCCAGGACGCGCAAAAAACGGTCGACACATTCCGCGACGACATCCTCGCGGAGCTTCAGGATGGGCTAGCCAGCACAACAAACGAATTGCACACCGTGCGCGACGAAGCCATGTCGGCGCTTGAAGAGGCACAATCCGCCGGGAAGCTTGTCGACGCCGAGCTAGAAAAATCTTTGGACACTGCCAGGGAAAGAGCCGCGTCCATCGAGGATGTCGCATTTAAGACTGTCGTGGACGATTATTCGTCCAAACTTGAAGACATGAAGTCAAAGACCGACCGGGAGCTCGGCGACTTGGGCCAGGAAATCAGCCAGCAGATCAGGGAACTCAGGACGGCTATAGAAAAATTCAAGACCGGCTGGGAGGCGGAATCGACGGCCATGCTCGGCACCATGAAAGAGAAATATGCGCAGGCGACCTCTGAATATGTCACGAAAACAGGGGCAGCCAAAGAGGCTCTGCAAAACTCAATCGAAGAGGCGAAAGGCGCGGGCGCGAAGGTTTCCGCCGACACCGCGGAGGCGCTGCAGAAAAGCGAGACGAGTATCGCGCGCATGGAAGCCCTCGACGCAGACTTAGGCAAAGCCGTGGAAGAAACAAAGGCCCACTTCGAGGACGAGTTCGCCGAGTTTGGTCAGGCTTTTGAAGGTAACAGGACGCGGTTCGAAGAAAACTTCAAGGCCGAGACGGCAGGGATAAAAACAGAACTCGACGGCATCAAACAGGAAGTCGGCAGACTGGCGGAGCAGGCCGGCGGAGAAATTTCCGAGCACTTGGGCGATTTTGATAGCGCGCTGCTGAACGAACTCTCGGCAAAAAAAGCCCAGACCTTCAGGCAGCTCGATTTCTGGCTCTCCGACATGGAAAAGACACTGTCGGGCATCACCTCCGAATCGAGCGCACGAAGAAATGCCGAAGAAGCCGCGTACGCCGAGGAGTTTCATACGCACCTGCTGAAGCAACGGGACGAGATGTATGCCCAGCTCGAGAAGCTGAACGAAAGTATTGATGCCGTAAAAGAAAATATCAAATCGCGGAACGCGACGGCCGAGGCAGAGCTGGCGAGTCTTCAGGACGATTTCAAATCCTCGGCCCAGGGCACGGTCGAAGATTCTCTCGCCGACATCCGTGCGGAGATTGACCTGCTCAAGCAGTCCGTCGGAAAGCTTTCGGAAGGGCAGCATAACACCGACGCCCTCTAAAGAACATCTTTCACGGAGCTGGCCTCCCCGCGCTTTGCCTTCCGACCGGCTCGGGTCTGTCAGGGCCGCAGCAGCCTAAGAGCGTGGACCGAACCACTACAAAGGCCGAGGTCGCAGCTGCGGGTTGAGGTCGCCGTTGCTGACACCGGTTCCAGCGTGGCGAAGTTGGATGTCGTCACGCGTTTTAATTATCAATAAAATAATGGAATATTAGCAAAATTTCATCGAACCGCAGCCTTGAGCGCAAGTTTTGCCATTGCAGTAAAGGTCGTTTGGCGATCGCCCGAACTGGTCATTTCGCCAGTCACAAGGTGGTCGGAAACAGTCAGGATGGATAATGCGGACACGCCATACTTGGCTGCCAAGGTATAAAGCTCGGCGGACTCCATTTCAACGCCCAACACTCCATAGCGAGCCCAGAGCTTCCACTGCTGGGGGTCCTCCGTGTAGAAGGAGTCCGAGGACAGAATCGATCCAATCTGAGGATGAAAACCTTCCTCGTGAGCTACATCGTACGCGGCTTTGAGCAACTGGAACGAGGCGGTCGGCGCAAAATCCATGCCGGAAAATCGTATCTTGTTCATGGAGGAATCGGTGCAGGCGCTCATGGCCAGCACGACATCGCGCAACTTGATCTGAGGCTGAATGGCCCCGCAGGTCCCCACACGGATCAAGTTCTTGACGCCATAATCCTTGATGAGTTCATTGACATAGATAGACAGACTGGGCATTCCCATTCCAGTGCCCATAACAGATACCCGTTTCCCTTCGAAAAGGCCGGTGTATCCAAACATATTTCGGACCTCATTGAACTGTTCAGGTTTTTCCAGGAAGGTCTCGGCGATAAATTTCGCCCGCAAGGGATCTCCCGGCAAAAGGATTCTGTCGGCAATCTGGCCTTCTTTTGCTGCAATGTGAATACTCATGCTTTCCTTCCTTAAGGTTCCAGAGTCCAGCTTCTCACTGGTGGAAGATTCACAGTATACTATGGCTCCGCAGCTTTTGTCATGTGCCATCCAAAAACCAGAGGAGTTGACGGTGAATCCCTATGAGATAGTATCCGTGGACAGCGATATCCTTATCGTAAATAAGCTTGCCCCTCTCCCTGTTCTGAAGGACAAATCCGGTGACGAGGATTTGCAATCACTTCTTAAACGGGAGCACCCCGACTTTGCGGACTTTCTGGAGGCGGCCCACCGCATAGACCGAAGAACCTCCGGTATCGTGGTTTTTGCGAGGAACATCCGCGCCCTGCAGACGCTTGAAAAACAATTCCGCACCAGGGAAATAAAAAAAACCTACATCGCCTGCCTGGAAAAAGAGCCTGTTCCCCCCGCAGGGCTGCTCCGACACCTGCTCGTGTTCGACACGAGGCGCAACCTGTCTATGGCTCGTCGCCTGCCCGGCGAAGGCCAGGCCAAAATTGACGAGACAGGAAGCCGGAAAGTCGATGGTGTACCCGCGGAAATGCGCTATGAGCTGCTCGCCAGAAGCGAGCGCTACTTCTTCGTTCAGGCCGAACCTCTCACCGGACGCCACCATCAGATCAGGGCCCAATTCGCCGCCGAAGGCTGGCCCATCAAGGGCGACCTGAAATACGGGGCCAGGAGGAGTTCACCGTCCGGCCGCATCATGCTGCACGCTTGGAAAATCGACTTTCCCCACCCGCACACGCGGCAGCCGATTCACGTTACGGCCGAATTCCCCGACGATGAAACCCTCTGGGGAGTGTTCAAAGAACTGTTGGCGACGAAACCCACTTCCAGAGACGAAAAAGACCCGCAACTGTCGTAGTTTTTTTATTCATCATTCCTCAGACAAAGCACACGGCGACGCGGGAGATCCTGCCACAATCAAAAAGCGGCACACCGCGCGGCGTGCCGCGCGGCATAACCGCCCTACCTTTATCGTACGCGATATTTCTACTGTCCCGCCTTATCGTTGTCCAACAGCCAGAGGGCGAGGACGGGCCTTATATCATTCTCTTTTCCACCCAGCACATAGTCGATAATCGCAAAATTTTCCAAGCCATGCTCGCTCCGGAGGCCGACGGCGAGCCCCCTAGCGTAAACTTCATTTATTGACTCTATCCCTTCGGTCCTAAAGCGGCTTTCGTCGTTTTTGCCATCGAGCCAGAGTGATACCGTGCGCGCTTCGCTTCCTTGCTCCGCAAACACATATTCCGTACCATGCACCACCGACCAGACACCTTCCTTTTCCTTATCGCCGCGCCTCAGAACCGTCATCGTTCCGGTACGAGGCTTGTCGCCGCGACGGTATTCTTCGACATACTCATTATCGCCTGAGCTTATTCTGAAGAAACCCTCTGTGCTAAACGAAAACTCTCGCTCGGCGGCGCCCTTGATGATTACCTTTTGCTGTTCAGCGGCAAAGGTGGCCGGCATGGTGGCTCCGCCTGAATTAGTTTGCGACACCAGCGTTTCATTGCCTGCCCGGCTGAAAGTGTAGGAGGCGACAGGCATTTCTCCAGCTAGTTGCCGTTCATACACTGTGGCGCCGCTTATCCACCCTCCAGGAAGCAGCTGGAACCTGTAAATTGTCGTGTCCACGCCCTGATTTTCCAGGATCCCAAATCTTGTATCCTTATAGGCGATTGTTATTTCGTTGGCACCGCCCTTTATACCGGGTAACACCACAGGATCTTCTACATGAGGAACCGTTTCAGAAGTCCCTTTCTCTCCGGCCATCCGATTTTCCTTGTCTGCGCAAGACACGCCTAAAAAACACCAGAGACTCAAGAATGCCCAAACAGTTATATTTCTTGAATTAATTGCCCTGCCAACAGTTCCTTCCCGGCCAGCTGTCTTAGAAAACATACGTACCTCCCCACTGAAAATAGCCTTAAAACTGCCTTAAAATTTCTTTATTCAATGCTCGACATATAGCGTCTGCTTCGCGTCTTTATTTTCTTCCTTGTCTTTGATGAGCGTCTGCGCCAGCCGACTCGAATCTTCCGGCTTCAGCACACAGCAGCCAAAGCTCTGGGACCTGTCGAAAGGTATCGTGTTGGAATGAAGCGAATAGTTTGTATCGGCGAGAGTCCCCACATATTCCATCCGTCCGTCGACCGTCGATTTTCTGAAGACATCGACATAGCCCACCGCGTTTGTCTGTATGCTGTAGGGGCCGTATTTGTCGTCTCTCTGGCGCACGCCGGTAATAGCCCAGTAGCCTGCGGGGAAGGGTTGAGGCGAACAGGTAAGACCAGCCGCCGACGCGGCCTTTCCGTTCGGACCGGCCTTGGGCATGAAGGGCGCCATCGTGGTGCTGACCACCCTGTTGTGTACGTCGAGTACATACGTCTCCTTGGGTGGGAGCCTCCCCAGCCGGGCCTCGTACTCGTTGTCTATTACCTCGACCGTGAGCTTAGTCCGCGTCTTGTCGATTTTGACGCGGGTGTCGCCGCCCCGCACCTGTCCGGCTTCCGCGACGCCGACAAGCTTACCTTGCAGCAGGCAGGGAGCCTTCCGGCCTGCTAGAAGCGAAGGACGGTCAAAACGTCCATCAGATGGAGAAAATCGGGTCGAGGCATCTACGCTTGATAGTCCGAGGGCGGGAAAGAACAGACATGCAAGTGCGATGGCCCGAAAACCCGCGCGCGAAAATATCCGCGCGCCAACACAGTTGATGTAGTGCATTGAGCACCTCCTCAACCATGAAACGCGCGCACATGCCCGCATTGATTCAAAAGCCGCAAAATTTTTCGCTATTCGCCGCGCTCATGTATCACGCGGCGCGCCTGGCGCGCCTTGGGAGAACGGCGCGTCACAGCCGCTTGAAGCCGCAGCCGCTTGGAAAGCCTACGTCCGATACGTCACGAGAAGGCCTTGGCCCGCCATCATGAAATAAAAGTCTCGCTCCCTCTGTTGAAATACTTGTTCATTATGAACATCGAAACGCCGGTTACGATCAGCAGAATTGTCGACATCGCGCTCGCTGTACCAAAATAACCGTCGGCGACGGAGAGATATATCTTTATGGGCATCGTCATTGTCTTGCCGACATAGAGCAGAATCGAAGCCGAAAGTTCATTCATGGAAGTAACCCAACTCATTATGGCGCCAGAGACTATGCCGCTCCGCATCAGAGGAAGCGTGACGGTGCGGAACGTCCTGCCCGGCGGCGACCCAAGGTTGATGCCTGCCTCTTCGAGCGCAGGGTCAATCTGCTTGAGGATGGAGGAGGCGGATCTGACCGAGTAGGGCAGGCGCCGAATAAAGTATGCCATTATGATGATGACGGCGGTGCCGGCCAGATACAAAGGCTTGCGATTGAAGGCCACAATAAACCCTATGCCGAGCACAGTCCCCGGCACTATGTAAGGGATAGCGAGCAGCTGATCCAGAATCTTGACGGCAAAACTTTTTTTCCTCGCGATGACGAAGCCCAGCAGGGTTCCGACAACGGCGATGAGCGCAACCGCTACGAGCGAATACGTGAAGCTATTTATGACCGTCTTCGGCACGTCAAAGAAAATTTGCCGGTAGCTCTCCAGCCCGAAGCCATCGACGAAGACTGGTCCATTCGTGTTCCGGAACGAATAAACCACGATCACTAAGAGAGGAAGTGTGGACAACGCCACAATCGCGTAGCAGATAAAGTGTGCCCAGAAGGATTTGCCTTTCGTCAGCCGCTTTTGTATCGGCCGGTTGACAAGCATGCTGGAATACTTTCTCCGCGATGAGACCCAGTTCTGCAGGATAATGACAATCGAGGCGCAGAACATGAGCACTATCGAGACGGTCGAAGCCATACCGGGTGTTTCCGCGATCTCGCTCGTGTACATATTGTAGGCGAGTGTGGAAAGGACAAGGTAGTTGCCGCCTATGACCATGGGAGTGCCGAAGTTGGACAGCGACATCATGAAGACTATCAGCGCTCCACCCGTAAGCGAAGGCATTACAAGCGGCAATGTTACCCTGAAGAATGTCCCGAACGAGCGCGAGCCTAAGTTTTCGGAAGCCTCCTCCAGGGAGCGGTCGATGGTGTTGAGGGCGCCCGCAAGCATCAGCGAAATAAACGGGTAATACTGAAGGGAATCCGACAAAATGATGCCGAACGGACCGTAAATCTCCGGCAGATTAATGCCGATCGACGCGAAAAACAACCGTAAAAAGCCTTGTTTCCCCAGCATGGTGATCCAGGAATAAGCGCCTATGAACGTCGGAGAAAGAAGTGCCAGGACTGAAAGGGTGTTCAGCAAATTCGTTCCGTGAATCTTGTACCTACTCGTAAAAAAGGCGAGCGGTATGCCCAGCAGCATCGAAAAAATGGTCGTCATGATGGCGACGTACATCGAGTGACCGAAAGCGCGCATGTAGTAGGCCCGCGAAAAAAACTCTTTCCAGTTCGAGAGCGAAAAGGCGCCGGTCGTTTTATCCATGAAACTGTACTTAAACACGTCAAAGAGCGGATAAATGAGGAAGATAATCACCACGGCGAACCCGATAAGCGTCACCAAGGCCCAGATATCCGGTTTCCGGTACCTGATTGTCATCGCAGACCTCCGCTTCCGAGTCTTGCCCCACTCTGCTTGTCAAACAGAAGGCACGATTCATAGGGGACGGATATCTGTATTTGCGCGTCTGCCGCGGGAATGTCGTCTTCCTTTGGGCAGTGTCTGTCGAAAACGATGCCGGTGCCCTGGACCTTGGCCGTTATGCTGGCCGTGGATCCGAGGAAAGATACCGACTCCACAAGGCCAGAGAACGAATTGCCATCCTCGTCCTTCGCTTGGCCGTTTTTATCCGGCCCCACTTCTTTTATGTCTTCGGGGCGGAATGCGAGCGTGGCCTCTGTTCTGCCCTCGGTTCCGGCCGACGGCACCACTAGCGAGAGCTGGCCGGCAGTGGCCCGCCGCAGGCCACTGCCCAGGTCTTCCTTCAACGCGACTTCCATCGTGTTGATCTTGCCGACAAAGGTGGCCACAAAGAGGTTGCGCGGATTCTTGTAAATCTCCCAGGGCTCGCCCACCTGCTGGATCTTGCCGAGATTGACGACGGCGATCCGGTCGGAAATGACGAGCGCCTCTTCCTGATCGTGCGTGACATAGACGGCGGTGATTCCAAGTTTCTTCTGCACGGTGCGAATTTCGTCGCGCATTTCGACGCGGAGCTTGGCATCCAGATTGGACAGTGGCTCGTCAAAGAGCAGCACGCGCGGCTCAATCGCCATGGCGCGCGCCAACCCTACACGCTGCTGCTGGCCGCCAGAAAGCTTGTCAGGTGTCCGATCCTCGTAGCCCGTGAGGTGGACGTTTTTCAAGGCGGCCTTCACGCGCTCGTCAATTTCCTTCCTCGGCAGTTTCCTGACCTTCAGTCCATAGGCGACATTTTCGTAGACAGTCATGTGCGGGAATACCGCATAGTTCTGAAACACCATGCCGGTGTTGCGCCGATACGCCGGCACCGTGTTCACGAGTTCGTCGCCGAGGTAAATATCCCCGCCATCCTGCCGGTAAAAGCCGGCTATGGTCCGCAGCAGTGTGGTCTTGCCACAGCCCGAAGGTCCGAGCAGTGTGAAGAATTCGCCTTCCTTAATGTCCAGGTTTATATCGGATAGGGCCGCGAGGTCTCCAAATTTTTTTTGCAGGCCAACAATTCGTATGGATGTCATTAGAAACTCCCGGAGAGCAGATTTCGAAGATGAATGGAGGCATGAAACAAAAAACTTCCATTGCGGCGGCTCGCCGTGCGGCAATCTGCCGTGCGGCTATCCGCCACAAAGGAAGAAGCCTTGAAAATAGGTTACAGACCCAAATCCATGGCGATATCGTTGAACTTTTTCACAAATTCGGTCTTGTTCTTGGCGGCCCAGCCAAAATCATATGGTATTGTCTTGATGGTGGATAGGGCAGGAAGGCCTTTGGGATCCTTGCAGTCCGTGCGAACGGGACGGCGGGCCATCGCGTCCACCAAATATTCCTGAACCGGCTTGGAAAGGCACCAGTCTATGAACTTCTTGCCGTTTTCCGCGTTGGGAGCGCCCTTGAGAAGCGCGATACCGTCCGGGGCGGCGACAGTTCCATCTTTGGGATACACGATCGCCACGGGACCACCGCCGGACACGAACCTGAACGCGTTGTCTTCAAGCGTGATGCCGACAGCCTGCTCGCCGTCGTTGACGAACTTGGGAACAGCGCCGGAGGACGAGGAAATGATCATGTTTTTCATTATGCCTTTGTAAATCTCCCAGCCCTTGTCGCCGTAAATGGAAATGACGTTGGCCAGCTGCATATACGAGGAGCCCGACTTATCCGCCCTGGCGGAAGAAATCGATTTTTTGAAGCGCGCGTCGGTCAGGTCGGCCCAAGTCTGCGGGTACTGCTCCGGCTTGAGCATCTTGGTGTTGACGATGAAAACGTTCATTATGCCGGTGTACGGTAGCCAGTTCGTTCCAACTTTATATACGGAAGCTATCTTGTTCCACTCTTTTGGGGTATAGGGCGCCAGAATCTGGCTGTCGGCCTCGAGCTGTTCGCCGCCGATACTCCATATTACGTCAGCCTGAGGATTGTTGGCCTCCGCCTTCGCCCTTTTGATGACATCGCCAGACCCGAGCTTGACATATTCGACCTTTATGCCTGTCTCTTTCTCGAACATGGGCACAAGCGCATTGATGATAGATTCCTCATGTGCCGTATAGACAACTACCTTGCCAGGAGCCGCCCAGGCAGAGACTGCCGCCGCCATGATGAGCAACGCGATCAGTGCACGTTTCATAAAAACCTCCCAAATTGGTTGGCGGGCCATCAAAAACCCGCATTTTAAGAATGATGCTCTATTATTGTAGCATATAATAAGGATTCGGGAGGGAGGGATTTTCAATTTTTATGCGTCAGAGCCCAGGCTGGCACGCAGGCGCCGCATAAAAACTCACAGACAGGCGCTCGGCTATGAATCAAGGAAGCGCGGCGTTTGGAGCCCCGGACAATCAGTCGCTCATGCCGGGGCTGGCGACAGGGCTGGCGACATCCTGTGCTGAATGCGCTCCACGTCTCCGACAATTTGCTTCTCGTAATATTTGTACAGGGAGAGAAAAACGCCTATATAATTCTTGTGCCAGGGTTTCTTTTTGCCGCAGAAGTGCAGGATGCAGGTGTTGTGGAAAATGTAGTCCATGTCGATCCCGCCGGAAGAGACCAATTTATTGTAGTGGTAAAACCTGGTGTCAAAATTATAGAGTATTTCATCCAGCTCCAGAATCGAATCAGAATAGAGCGAATTCAGGACATCTTGGTCGGGGAGCATGAGCCGATTTTTGTATTTGTTTATGAAATCAAAAATTTCATGCTCATCCATTTCCCTGCGCTGTTTGTCCACGTTCATCAGGAGCACCCCGGAATTGTAGTATTCCTGCATATCGTAAGCGTTCAGACGCACCATATTGAACTCTTTGGAGAGAATCCGCCTGTGGTAACTGGCGGCAAAAAGATTATCGGAGACATCGGTGTCGTAAAGTCTGCGGAGGTCGTTAATGACAAGGATGTCTGGGTCGAGGTAAAGAATTTTTTTGACATTGGGCGGCAAAAACTTGTACGCCAGAAGCCGGTAGTACATCTCTTTCGAATATCGCATGGCGACGGGTGCATCCTTGAAAAAGTCGTCGCCGACGGTGATGACGCGGAGCGAGTGGCCGTGTCTTACCACAAAATCGTTGATCCCGTCGATCTCGTCTTGTCCGAGGCCGGAATGCATGAGAAAAATCGTAAAGTGTTCGCCGGGAGTGTTCGCGAACAGCGACTTGAGCATCACCAGCAGCGGCTTGAGATAGACGGCGTTGAGCGTCACCAGGATATTCATACTGTCAAAAAATACCTACGCGAGGGCATCTTGGACAATACCCGCAAGATGGTGAATTTGCATATCGTAGCAAAAAATGCCAAATCCAAGGGCCCGTGCTGCCTCACAGTAGTCAGGCACATCGTCGATATAAAGACAGTCATGCGGATCGAGGCCGGTGTACTCCAGAAGTTTGCGCCAGATGAGGGGGTCGGGCTTCATCACGCCGACCTTGTACGAGAGGATATGAAGCTCCGGGACCGACGCTAGGATTTCATTGGAAAAAAGCTCCCTGGCGTGGATAAACGCGGTGTTCGAGAGGACAAAGGTCCTCGCGCCAAGGTTCTTCGCCGCGACGAGGCCGGCCTCGCCATCTGGATTAGGCTGGATGATATGGCGGTAATCTTCGACAAACTGCTCGAAACTGTACGATTCCTCCAGACAGGCAGCTTCCCGGGCGAGGGCGAAATATTCGCGTGAATCATATTTCCCCGATTCATACTCAGTCTCCAGATTCCCGCCCCAGAGAGCATCCCTGATGGCGCCGCCCGAGAGTCGCGAATGTCTGGAAGCCTTGAGGACAAAAGAGTCACGGTCTATGGAGCACAGGACGTTTCCGTAATCGAATACCACCGACTTGTACATTTTCCCCTTTCCTGCCCGGACTGGCGCGCCGCTGGCTAAAGACGCTTCTGCGCTCCACGGCTTCGCTTCTCCGCCGAACTAGCCACCAGCCGGAATTTCATATAAAATGAGGTATGTCCGAAGAACAACCCAACAATCCACTGCACGGCATCACGCTCGAAGCCATGCTCACGCGACTTGTCGAATACTATGGGTGGAAAGGCCTGGCTTCCCGTATCAAAATCCGGGCCTTTACCTTCGATCCGAGCATCAAGTCGAGCCTGATTTTCCTGCGCAGGACCCCATGGGCGAGAGCAAAGGTCGAACAACTCTACCTACGCACCAGATTCGGTGACAGCAGTCGAAAACTCAGCGGCTGAGCCTTGCGATTTCCGGACACTATGTCCGCTCTGACAGCGCCGCGTCGAGCGTCGCCACATAATCGGCTTTTGAAAAACGAGGTGAGAAGCCAGACTTGATAGATATACTTTTTTGGCCTTTGTACCCAACCTTCATTTCAAAGGTCCGCCTTCGCCTTGACGCGCTGTCGGCCTTCCTTGGCGAATTTGAAGTTGGGGTTCAACGCAAGTGCCTTGCCGTAGGCATCGTAAGACTTGCGATACTGTCCCAGCATTTCCCGAACCCATCCCAGGCGATACCACCAGTAATACATGCCCGGCTCAAGGGTGACGGCCGTAGTGAAGGCGATGTCGGCGTGCTCGTATTGCTTGAGTCTGACATGGCACTCACCCATGTAGTAGTAGGCCGAAGAAAGACGCTCTTCGTCGGAAGGGGCCTGCCCCATGTAGCGGGCGAAGGCCTTGAGCGCCTCCTCGCTCTGCCCGAGGAAGTAGAGCGACTCGCCCATCGTCTCCTCGATGCGGTAATCCTTCGTAGTCTGAAGCGCCCTCTGGGCCTTGACCACCACTTCTTTGTGACGACCGAGCCGGAAAAGGTTCCAGCACTGCAGGCTGATGAGATCCGCGCTGGACGGGTTCAGCAGAAGTAGTTTTTCAACCATCGCGAGGGAAGCCTCGAAGTTGCGCTCGGCTTCG
>Ga0209749_1001787_pt1 | contig 17006 bp, 11 predicted proteins | sample EPASupsiteSAE347_FD_187267 | JGI IMG/M metagenome (GOLD analysis project Ga0209749, IMG submission 187267) | Bioremediated contaminated groundwater from EPA Superfund site, New Mexico - Sample SAE3-47 (SPAdes) (version 2) | ecosystem: Environmental > Aquatic > Deep subsurface > Groundwater >... | reverse complement strand
CATGCCCGCATATTTCCCATTGTCGGGTAGGATTTGCATCTCCCGCGCCCAGCTTACACCTTCGGGCAGTTGTAATTGGAACACGTCGGCCGCAAACGTCGGGTTGCACTCGATTTGAGTCAGTTCGAATATCAGCTTCGGCCCGGATGGCGTATGGAGGTAAATCTTGGCCGAGATCAGCAATCCGGTCTGATCGTCGAATACGTAGACCCGTCGCGTGTCGGCGGTGCAAAAGAACGTATTCTTGAGATAGTCGTCGTTGGGAAAACCCGACTTTGCTTCAACGGTAACCATGGACTTCATTTTGCCATCAATTCCTTTTTCGTTGGTCACCGTCGTCGTCCATCCGTTTTTCCTGATTGTCTGTAATTCGTCCTTGAGAGCTCGGTTTACGTCGGCGATCTCTTGCAGCCATTGCGTGTCGAACGCATTTTTCGACGGACCCGACAGCTTTAGAGCTCGATCAGGCTTGACGAAAAGCATTGTGCTCTGCCCATCCATCACGGCAAGACGACCCGGCTTATCTACCCGCCATTTCGCTACAGGTTCGAACTCCTTCCACAATTCTATTGATACAAACTCATGATCCGGGGCGATCTCCGAGAAATTTTCCGTGGGGGAAGCCCGCAGTTGCCCTCGCAGATGGATGCCGGAAAGTTTCGCCACCGCATTCGCACCGCGCGTCATGATCTCCGCGGCGGCAACCTGAATGTCGGGAGTTGTAAGAAAGGCTATCAGAATTAAAACCGCAACGCTTGCAAAAGCACTCATTCCCAAAGACCAACGCCAATTCAAAAGTCTGCTCATAAATGTGATCCTTTTCGATTCCTGAATTCGTTCCTCGATCTTCAAGCGACTTATCTTGTCCATAACCGACTCGACCATCGACACATCCGCAGTCATCGCTCCGCGATTCATTAGGCGCCGCCGCAGGCTATTACTCGATTCCAAGAACGAACGGCATCCGTCGCAGATTTCCAGATGTTGCCGATATGCCGAAACCGCGTCGATATCGAGTGTTTCTTCAAGATAATCCGCCGATAATTCCCGGCATTCAGTGCAATTCATGATGAACCCTCCAAACAGTTTAAACCGATTCCCTGCCTTTTCTCTCGAAGCGCGACATAGGCTCGGGAGAGCATTTTGGTGACGGTACCCAAAGGAACCTGCAGACGTTCAGCGATCTGCCTACACGACAAGTCTTCATAATAGCGCAATACGACCACCCGGCGTTGTGATTCGGGAAGTACGGCGATCGCTTCGTCCAACAGGTATTCCTCCGAATCACCCTGGTGTTGCGCAGGCATTTCCGTGATCGTCTCCAGATTATCGATCCGGCGTTGCGCGGACCGATGAAATTCAAGCGCAACGCGTGCCGCGATGCCGATTAGCCAGGAATGAAACGACTCCGGTTTGTTCAACTTGGACAAGCCCATATAAGCCCGCACGAGCGACTCCTGTGCGGCTTCTTGGGCCTGCAAGCGATTACGAAGCCGACACAGCAAATACGCGAACAACGGTTTCTCATATCGCCGCACCAGAAAACGGAAGTCATCGGAATACCCGCCAAGACAGCGTTCAATGTAATCCCGATCGGTTTTCTCCAAGGTTGTTTCTTTCCGTGAGTTTTGATTTCATATGTTAGTGACGCAAACGAGGCATTTTGCGACAAAAATAACGAAATTCTAAATCTATCTCACTTTGGAATGAATGCAATCAACCAGTTGCTTCAAGATTTCCAGTGAAATTTCCGGTAAATCTTGATGTTGGGCAATTCCGTATGCTTCTTCCGCAAGTGGAATCGCCTCTTGAGGACGGTTGAGATCAAAAGCCAGTATCCATGCCTGATACGTTAGGGATTCCGCCAAAAGTCCTTTGTTGCTTCTTTTTCTCCAAATAATTCCTTCTTCCTTCAGGAGTGAAAGAGCACCTTCAAAGTCACGTTTCTCCCGCAGTATTTGTGCTTGGCTTGCCAGAGTGTTTGCCAACTCATCCGTCATACCCAATTCCCGACAGGTACGCTCATGCTCTTTAAGCTTCATAAAAGCGGCATTTAGATCTCCCCGTTCTTTCATCAAAGCGATTTTCGAGGACAGCTTGAAATGCATCTGCTGAAAATCTCCGGGCGAGTCGACTACACGATCTACTTTAATTTTGGATTGTACGGAATTTAAAATATTTTGTATCTGACCGGACAGCGCATTGAGCCCATGGGTTTTGGCAAGCCTGTATGCTTCATTAAGCAGTGTAAACGCCTCTTTTGAGCGCTCCGGTTTTTGCGAGAGGATTTCCGCCTGATTGGCCATTGACCGTGCCAAACCGGCTTTAATACCGAGTTCTCTACAGATTTCCTCCTGCTCTTTCAGGAGTATCAAGGCTTTATCAAGTTCTCCGTTGAATTTTAAAATCATTGCCTGCTGACTGAGCGCCGCCGCTAAACCGGCTTTTATGCCGAGATCGCGACATATTTGTTCCTGCTCCAGAAGCAATTTCATGGCTTTACCCAATTCACCCTGTTTGATCAGAATGACCGCCTGATATTCCAGCGCTCTCTGGAGTCCGGATTTGTAATCAAGGCTACGGCAAATTTTCTCGACCTCTTTCGAAAGCTCCATCGCCCCCTTGAGATCACCGCGAATTTGGAGGATTTGTGATTCACTGCATAGAATCCTCTGAAGTCCTTCTTTGTGGATAAGATCCCGGCAAATTTTTTCCCCTTCCTTCAATTTGGCCATAGCCAAATCCAGTTCATTTCTGGCTTGAAGAATAGCAGCCTGTCCGCATAACGAAACTTGGAGACCTTCTTTATATCCGGATTCTCGGCAGATTTTTTCCTGATCTTGGAAAAGCGCCATTGAGGCATCGAGATTCCCACGATTGCGGTGAATGACGGCTTGACTTCCAAACGACGCCTGCAAACCTTCTTTATAACCTGCTTCCCGACAAATATCTTCCTGTTTTTTAAAAAGATTCATCGCTCCGTCAAGATCGCCTCTGATAAGCAGGATAATCCCCTGGTTGTACAACGAGATCTGCAAACCACCCTTTAAACCCAATTCCAGGCATATTTTTTCCTGTTCCTTGAGCAACTCCATCGAGCGTTTCCAATCACCCCAAGCCCGGTAGATTACAGCCTGGCCTCCGAGAGATGTTTGCAATCTATCTCTTGCCTCAAGATCGCGGCAAATTTTCTCTTGTTCGCGGAAAAGATTCATTGCACTGTCGACATCACCGCGAAAGTAAAGTATATGCGCCTGATTTCCCAAGGCAACCTGCAGACCCAACAACAATCCCAATTCCCGACAGATTTTTTCCTGCTCTTTCAAAAGAGCCAAAGCACCGTCAAGATCGCCTCGGGCTTTCAACACCAAAGCAAGATTTTCGAGAGTCCGTTGCAGCCCGGATTTCAAGTGCAAATCACGACATATTTTCTCGCTTTCACGCATCAAACCTAAAGCGCCGTCAAGATCTCCCAAGTCCTTCAAAATCATCGCTTGATTGCACAGTATTCTTTGAAGTCCTTCCTTATACCCGAGGTCTCGACAAATTTTTTCAGCCTCGCGGGATTTGTCCATGGCATCGCGAAGAAGACCGCGTTCTTTCATGATCACGGATTGCCCGCAGAGGGAAATCTGCAATCCTTCACGATTGCCAAGCATTTGACAAATTCTCTCCTGTTCCTTGAAAAGCCGCATGGCTTCGGTAAGATCACCGCGTCCCCTATAAACAGAAGCTTGTCCTCCAAGGGAAATCTGCAATCCATGTTGATCATTGTATTCCGAGCAAATGGATTCAGCTTCCTGAAATAAAAACAATGCGCCTGAGAGATTTCCTCTTGTACGAATTATTGAGGCTTGGTTATTCAACGTGCCGGGTAGACCCTCGATAAAATTCAATTGCCGACAAATCATCTCCGATTCTTTCAGCAAAACCAATGCTTTGTCGAGATCTCCCCAAGCCCTCAATATCAAAGCTTTCCCCATTAAAGCATTAGTCAAATCGACGGTTCTTCCGAGTTGTCGGCACAATTGCTCTTGTTCCTCGAAAAGCGTCATGGCGAAAGACATATTGCCTTGGGCATAAATCAGTGATGCTTGTTTCCCCAGGCATGCCTCCAATCCGGCCAAGTCATTCGAGACGCGAAACAACACCTGGCTTTCCTCGAAAAGCTTTAAAGATTCTTCGTTTCTTCCGAGTGAAGACGTCACCAATGCTTGTTTAAAGAGACATTTGGAAAGCTCCGCACTGCGCTTGGTTTCACGAAATGTTTTTTCCAACTCCGCCAACCCCGGAAGAGCCGCAACAAAATCGCCGTTAAGAAAGAGATTGTCGGTCAGCTTTTCCAATACCCGGAAATATTTTTCCGATCGTTGTTCTTTTTGCAATTCAGCCGATAGAACTTTTTGTAGAGAAATTGCTTTCCGCAACAAGCCGACTTCACGAAGAAAGTCCGCAAAGATATCCAGAATAGGAAGGAACTTTTGAGGCTCCAATAGAATCGGCGAATATGCCTCGATAATTCGAAAAGCAGAATTCGATTCAAGGGTGCGCCATACCAAACATGATTCGCGAGGATGATTCGAAAAATAACCTGAAAAAAAGAAGGGTTCGGAAAGAACCTTATATAAAGCATCCCACGATTTCGATTTAACCAACTGCCAAGGCAACTCTTCGAATTTTCGAAAATCCGGCTCTATTTGTTTAAAGTAATCCGCAATTTTCATTCTCAACGGCGGAATATGCAGTTCGCTGAGAAAATATTTCTTGCGCACGGCATCGAAAAATGCTTCATGAAAAAATGTCATCAAGCCGGATTGGTTGATAATGAAAGGCCGGAGAGCACGGTATAACGGTTCCAATAAGTATCTGGGAACCGGATTGCCGGAACCGCCGCCGAGGAATTCAAGGATTTCCGGCTCGGAAAGGCCTTTTCTGGAACCGAAAAGAACCGTCAAAACATCCCGAACCAACCAAGGTCGATTCTGATCATAATCCTTCTCCAAAAAGTCGATGACTTTTTCGAACAACTCCCCTTGGCCGCCGGAAGAAAGCAAGTCATTCATCAAACCCGGAACAGCAGCCGGTTTTGCCGCAAGAGTCAGGGCTTTCATAATCGTGGTAAGGAAAAGAGGATTCGCGGAACAATTTGTTGAAATGATTCGCTCTTGATTTGGCGGATTAAGTGAAAGACGATGCAATGAAACGTATTCCTGTATTATTTGCCGCCGCAGTTTTTTTTCAAGGGGTTCGAGCTTCAAGCAATGCCAGCCTCGCTTCAACATCAAATCGAAGGGCGGGATCTCCGATCGAATTGAAACAATGATGCGAACATTCGATGAATAATTAATTTTGAGCCAATCAAACAAATTGCCGGCTTCGGCTTCCCTGATTAAATGCAAACCATCCAATACCAGTATTATTCTTTTTTTCGTTGAAACAGCATTTAATACATCGATCAACTCACGCTTCATCTTTCCGATATTATTCGGAATTACGTTGTTCAAAGAAAACTCTCTTTGGATTTTTCTCAGAATGCGATGTATCAAATCGGCTTCGTCTGCGTCATTCGGCAAAGCTTCCGGAAACTCGGAAACAATGAGATCTTGCGGGTTTTCCAAGGAATATTTTTCCGTCCAATTCGAAAGCAAGGCCGACTTCCCCAAGCCTTGATCTCCCATTACGATCATCGGTTGATCATCTTTTTTCGCATGATCGGATAATTTCAGATAATAATCCGGGTTGGCGACGTAGATTTCACGGCGAATTGTCGCAAATTCTTGATTATCAGAGCATTCAACTGATGGAATATTTTTTTGGATATCTACCGGAAATAGTCTTTCCAGAAATTTCTTGACATCGTCAAAAACCATTTCGCCTAATTCCGTCGAGGAATTGAAGCCATCGCGAACAATGCCGTTGGAAGCCTTTATTTTTTCTTTTAAAGCGATCAATTTCTGAGCTCTCTCTTGAGCTGAGCATTCAGGCTTATCGCGGCTTCGGCTTTTTTTATCGCCAGTTGGGATTTCCTCGACAAAATTCGATAAATCGCTCTCGGGAATCGAAGATAAATATCGTGGAGATCGAAAAAAATAAAAAGCCTGCGTTCTGTTCGTCTGTGTTTGCGACCATTTAATGATTTCCAGTTCGGTCACGGAAACGTTGGGATATTTCGTCAACCAAGATTCTTTTTTGGAAAGCTCATCCGGAATTTTTTGAGGAATCAAACCATAACGCTCGCCCAGCAGGCAAATAAAGAACGACGGATATTGTCCGATTTCCGAGAGACCATAATTTAGAACGTAATCTTCCGCATCCTTTTCGCTTTTTTGTCCGATTCGCAAATCAACGTCTATCAGAATCAACCCAATCTTTGCGCAGAATAAGCGCAGTTTGGGAAATACGCATCGAGTAAGTTCTTTTCGTTCTTTTTCAAGATCCGGGAATGTTGACGCGACATAAACGCGCACACAACGACCACTCTTGACTTTTTCGAGAAACGCGGAATCTTTGCTCATTTCCATGAGGATATACCAAACCCGACATCATCGTAAAGAAAAAGAACGCCATGCAGGACAATTGCATTAAAATTTTAGAAAAATCGACAAATTCCATTCAGTTCACGGTGGATTACGCTTCGACGATGGCTTGCTAATCCCCCCTACATCGTGGTTTCATCAAATTCACGCAATTGCCCTGCCCCTTCCAAGAGGGGATTGCATTGACCGATGCCTGATCCAGAAAGAATTTCTGAAAATTTTCGCTTATAAAATTGCGAAACTTAACGAAACATCGGTAAAACTATTTTTCAGATTTGATTTTTCTTATCAGCTCAGGGGTCGATCGCAATACTTTTTTTTCTGAGCCTCCACCAGCTTCTTCTTCGCTTCCTGATAACGCTTCACTTTAACCAATCCATACAACCAACGATTGTAGACATCTGTTTTATCCTCCGATATTTCCAATGCCTTCCCATATTTTGAGTCGCTTTCGGAATATCTGACTTTGTTCGCAGTAATATCCCGCGCAGTTACGCTATCTCGCTTCAAAACGTCTGGAATAGCTGGCGATGACGGTGAACAAGAGAGTAAGAAACATGCCGATTCCTATGACATAAGCCCCATATCCGAACTGAATCTTCATTCCAATGTGATCGGCCAGCGGTCCCAAGCTCTCGCGAGAAAAGCTCTTTATGCTCAGAAATCGATTTCCCCCGTTTTCAACAATCATGTTCCGAATATCGGAGTGAATGACATTCAAGCAGAGAATAATGAAAACCAGGCAGCCCAAATATTTCCGGGAAAGGAAAAATACAACACACATGTACAATAGAAACAGAAGTAATTGGGAATCGCGTTTGGCAAAGTCGAAAAAACTCATGAATTTTGAATCGGAAAACAGGATGAACGGGAGGGCGAGTCCGACGCCGGCAACCAGTGTCCAGAATATACCCAAGGCTCGGGACGCCGATTCAAATGTAAATTGCTTCTTGTGCTCCACCTGACTCAGAGCATCCTGGGTCATATTTTTCTTAAGCAAATACGCATGATTTCTGCTGATTTCTCAATAATTAATTAGAGATAAGACTAGCCAGCTTTTCCAAGATTGATTTACGCTTGCCTTCATCGCGCTCGGATCTCATGAAGTCAGACAATTTCAGCACAAGCGACGCGTAGAGATTATATGAATCAGTCTTGGGAGGGGTTTCCACTGTCGGAACATCAACAGCCACTGCCTTCGTCAAATCGTAGGTTTCATTCAGTTTTGGAATCACAACCGAAAAAGCCCGCGTTTCGAGGACTTTCTTGGAAAACTCCAGCCGGGCATCGTCTTCCCCATGCACCAGAAAAATTTTATCGCCGATTGTTTTGACGGTGGAAAGCCAGTCAAGAAGCCCTTTCTGATCGGCATGACCTGAATATCCGGGAATTTCCGCGATTTCGGCTTCGACTTTTATTTCCTCGCCGTGGATGCGAACGGACTTCGCGCCGTCCATAAGCAATCTTCCCAAAGTTCCTTCGGCTTGAAAACCGACAAAAAGAATCGTGGAATCGCGACGCCATAGATTGTGTTTCAGATGATGCTTGATTCTTCCGGCATCGCACATGCCGCTGGAAGAAAGAATGACGGCTCCCTTAACTTCGTTGAGCGCTCTTGATTCATCGGCAGAGCGTGTCATCTTCACGCGCGGATTGTCGAAAAGATTGCCAAGGCTTTTAATCAACGAAGTTGCTTCCTCATCGTACAATTCCGGATATTTTTTGAAGACATTCGTAAGATTTATCGCCAAAGGGGAATCAACGGTAATGTCGGTTTGCGGAATCGATTTTCTCGCCATGAGGATCATCAAATCATGCAAAAGATCTTGCGTTCTTTCAACCGCGAAAGACGGAATTATCAAATTTCCGCCGCGAGCAAGAGTTTTCTTCAGCACCGCGGCCAGTTTTTGCAAACGATCTTCCTTGTCGTCGTTCGGGCGAACACGATTACCATAAGTAGTTTCAAGAACCAACACATCGGCGGACGCAACGTTTTCAGGGTCTTGTACAATCGGATGCCCTTTCCCTCCCAAATCGCCGGAAAAAACAACCTTTTTTGAAATTCCTTTTTCGACCAGTGTCATGTCAAGAAATGCCGATCCGAAAATATGACCCGCGTTTCGAAAGACAACGGTGAGGTTTTCACAGGGTTGAATCGAGTTACCGGTCTTAATCTGCCTAAACAGCTTTATGGTTTTTTGGGCATCTTCGAGCGTGTAAATCGGAGTTAGAGCTTCAACACCTTTTCTTTCGTTGCGACGATTTTTCTGTAAAACTTCGCTTTCTTGAATCGATGCGGAGTCAGGCAATAGAAATGACATGAGATCGCAGGTCGCTTCCGTAGCATATATCGGACCTTTGAAGCCTTTCTTTACCAGTTTAGGCAATAATCCGGTGTGATCTATATGAGCGTGGGTAACCAGCACGAAATCTATTTCACGCGGATCGAAAGCAAATTCGGAGTAATTTAGGGCCTTCAGTTCCTTGCAGCCTTGGAACATCCCGCAATCCACCAGAAACTTGTTTTTTCCATTTTGTACCAGATAGCATGATCCGGTGACGCTGCCGACAGCCCCGTAAAAACTGATATTCATCCGATTTCTCCTTGATGACGCGTTTCAACAAATTGGTACAGTCAGGCTGCCTCGACGAATACAGCCCTCACGACTTCGGACAACACTCTAGCCTTGTGCTTATGTGATTTTCCATCAAGGATGAAAACTCCGTCGCCTTCATTATACAGGTGTTTTTCCCCTTCAAACTCGATCTCCAAACAACCTTTGAGAATATAACCGATGTGCCCTTTTTCACACCAATGCGGAGTCATCGTCGGATAATACTCCACCAATCGAAGCTTTTTTCCCGCACTAATGAAAGTTTTATGCCTGACACCCTCCATCGGGGATTCCCAAGCGAGAGATTCGAACTCAATTCGATATGAATTCATTAAGTTTCTCCGGTTCAGATTCTAGAGCGAAGCACCGTTTTTAGAGGTATTTTTTTCTTTTTGGCAAACTCCAGTAATTTATCCCGACGATGAGCGTTTTCGAGAACATACGGCTTTTCATGCTCGCTCGTCGTGTAAGTTAACTCCAGAAGCGTTCCCATGTCATTGTAAACGGTAGAAACAGATGTTAACGCCCCACCGTCCGGGGGTTCAAAGTTCTTAGGAACGAAACCGATCAATCCGTATCGACCTTTATCTATACAGTAAACATGCTTCTGAAGTTGCAAAGGAAGCGCGGAATATTCATTTTTAAACAACGGAAGATACGTAAAGACCGTTCCCAAATCACCGCGATCTATAAGAATCGCGTAGGGTCTGGAAAAACTTTTTACTCCAAGCGCTTCACAGATTTGTTGCAAGATTTCCGGCTCGATGGTTTTCAAAGCCATGCGATTTTTCTAAAACCTCTTTATAGTAGAATATTCATTTGTACAACGCATCAGAATTCAGTGACACCACTGAATGTCATTGAGCTGATTCTCGCCGAGGGAACGCAAGTGCTTTCGAATGAACCGATGAAAGTTTTCGTTTCCGTTGATAAGGCTTCAACTTTTTCGAGTGCTCCGAGAATCGAGTTCGTGAAACGCAAGTTCTTAATGCCGCGAGTGATCTCACCGTCTTCAATGATGAACGTACCATCGCGAGTCATTCCCGTGATCAATGTTTTTTTGGGGTGAACCGGGTTTGTATAATGAAAGCGCGTCACCCAAACGCCTTTTTTGATTCCCTTCGCCAATTGTACTTTCGGTATGTTTCCGGGCGCCATGAATGTATTCAGGGGAATCGCTCCCATACCGTTTGGTGAGGGAAGCCCGTGACCGGTGTTTGGAACACGCGCCAGCCCGGCGCTGTAAGAATCCCAGACAGCGGATTTGGCGATGCCGTCTTTTATAAGCTCGACTCTTGTCTTCGGTGAACCTTCAAAATCGAACGGTTGCGGAAGTCCGCGCGGGTCCAATCCGTCGTCCCATATCGACACCATCGGGTGAGCTACCTGTTGATTGATTTTTTCAGAGAGAAAGCTTCGACCTTCGTGAAAGGCCCTGCTGCCAAAACCAAGGAATCCGAGAAAACCGACCAAGGTGCCGACTGCGTATTCTTCCAGGACTACAGGATAATCACCCGGAGCCAATTCCACAGGGTGGCGACTCTTCTGAGCTTTATCAACCGCTTCTTTTGCCAAGGCGGCGAGATCGAGATCGTGAACATCAATGGAGCTGGCGCCGGCGTATCCGGAACTGTCTTCCGACATGATGACGGTCGAAAAGTCGGCTACCGTCACGGGATGATAAAGAAAAACACCTTTGGAATTCGCGATTGCGAACTCACGTAATCCGGTTTTAAAAGCTCCTGAAGCCGTGAGGCCTTTTTCCTTGGCCAGTCGTATCAATGAAGCGACGGCTTCGGCCCGCTTTTGAGGCGAATACCTTTCCGTGGAAGGTCTGAAAGCGTTGAATTGTTGAACCGGAGCCGCTTGGGGCAACCCCGGAAAATTCGGATCTTCTTCGGACAGCTTGGCTATTTGAAAAGCCCTATCCACTAGGTTTTTCAAACTTTCCGGATCGGTTTTATTCGTCGAGCTATGGCCGATTCGCTTGCCTATAATTACCCGCAATCGGACTTGGCCGTTTCTTTCACGAACGTTTTGGTGAATATAATTCGAAGCGAATCGCGTGAGACCGGCTTCGCCGGAAAAAATAGAGACTTCGGCCTCATCAGCCTTGCCGGTAAGCTCGATGACGGTTTTCAGGATTTTTTCGCATTTATCTTTTCCCAACATGATTAAGCCACCCCCACTCTTACATTTCTGAATCTCGCGGGAGCGCATCCGTGACCTACGTGAGCTACTTGCGGAGGTTGGCCCTTTCCACAGTTGGGCGTTCCCCATAAGCCCCAATGTTTTTCGTTGCAGATGGCGTCGCAATTCTTCCAGAACTCAGGCGTAATACCCGTATACGAAGCATTTTTGTACATTTTTCCCAATTTTCCGTTTTTAATTTCATAAGCCAATTCGGTGCCGAATTGGAAGTTCAATCTTTTATCGTCGATGGACCAAGACTTGTTTGTAATCAGGTATAGTCCGTCCTGAGTGTCGGCAATGAGATCGTCAAATTTCCAAGTTCCGGGAGCAAGATTGACGTTCGTCATTCTTACGATTGGAATACGATCCCAGCTTGTCGCTCTATTCGCGGCGCTGCTGGGCATTCCCAGGTCATGGGCGGTTTCCCGGTTTGATAAATATCCCTGGAAAATTCCACCCTTGACGATATCGGTTCGACATGCCGGGACGCCGTCGTCATCATAACCGAACGTTCCCAAACCGTTTTTTACCGTGCCGTCCTGGTAAAGATTTACAATATCCGATCCGTAGCGAAATTTCCCGACTTTATCGGTGGTTAAAAAAGAAGTTCCGGCGTAACTCGCTTCCATGCCGTATACTCTATCAAGTTCCACCGCATGACCGCAGGATTCATGAATCTGCAGAGCCAACTGCGTCGAATCAAGAATAATCGTCATCTTGCCCGATGGGCATTGGGGGGCGCTCAAAAGGGCCACGCACTCCTGGGCAACCCGCGGCGCGTTTCCTACAAGATCCATGGCGCGAATATGCTCGAAACCACCGGTCAATTGCTGACGTCCGAAAGAATTGGGATAGCTTCGCTTTTGCACTTCCCCCGCGCCGACCGCGGTACATTCGAGCCCGCCGCCGGATTCCAAAAGATCTTGTTGAATGAATGATCCTTCGCTGCTCGCAAAGTATTTTCGATCTCGTACAAAACCAATACGAACCATGGCAACCTTTATTTCCGGAAACTGTCTTAATGCTTTATCAACATTCATTATCAACGACAATTTATTTTCAAGTGAGATCTCGAACGGATCTTCCATAAAAGGAGTTCGATAATGATCGATAATGGGTTTCATCGCATCGAATCCGATGCCGCCGGTTTTCGGCGCTAATGCCGAGCATTTTGCTATCTCGACGGCTTCCCGGACGACGTTTTCCCACTGAGAAAAATCCGGGCTCGAACTAAAACCCCAGGCTCCGTTAATAAGAACACGAACGCCGTAACCTTCGTTTTCCGTTTTTTCAATTCCTTCAACGCGGCCGTTTCTGGCTGACAGATTTTCTTCTTCGCGATGAAGGAATCTGACATCGCTGTAGGAAGCGCCAAGCTTTACCGCATAATCAATGATTTTATTCAGTTTTTCCTTCATTCTTTTCCCTTTCCCTGAAAGTAAGAGGATTCTAAATCTCATTAAACCGCTAGTCAATACAAAATATTTTCAGCAGCCGATGAATATGTTCGTCAATATGAGTCGAAAATTCGTCGAACTCTCGAATTGATTTGACATGTAACCTCGTAAGTTATCGTATTTAATTTTTCAGCCCATTCATAAACGGTAATTTCCTCGGTTCCGGATTTTCCTATGAGAACGACTTCGTCTCCCACGTGGACGTCGGTTCTTGGGCCCAGGTTGGCCATGCTTTGGTCCATGCAGACCCGTCCTACGACCGGATAAGAACGCCCTTTAATCAATACCCGTCCTTTGTTGGAAAAAAGCCGATTGAAACCGTCCGCGTATCCGGCGGGAAAAGTTGCTATCCAAGAATCTTCCGGAGCTATCCAGCTTCTGCCGTATCCAATCGACGTACCCTTCGTAACTTTCTTAAGAAACGCAACGCGAGTCAGGAAAGAAAGGCCCGGTTTGAGGGAAATCGAATGAAGAGTTTCAGCCGACGGATAGAAGCCGTAAATCATGATTCCGGGCCTGACGATGTCGAGCCATGTATCGGGATGAGCGAGAACGCCTCCGGAATTCGCGCAATGAACGAACGGAATTTTTCCGGTAATTCGTTTTTCGATATTTTCAACGGTTTTCTTGAACAGCGCGAGTTGACGCTCAGTAAATGATTTGTTGGCTTCGTCGCTGACCGGTAAATGCGTAAAAGCCCCTTCGAAGTCAAGAAATCCCAGCTCGTTGACGATTTTAAAGGCAAGATCGGGTGCTTCATTAGGCGAAACACCGATTCTTCCCATTCCGGTGTCGATTTTGACATGTACTTTAACTTTCTTATTTATCGATTTGCAGATATCGTTCAGTTCCCGGGCATTAACCAAATCACAAACGGTGAAGACCATCCCAGCATCAATCGCCGGCAACATTTCTTCGGGAAAAGCCGGGCTGAATTTCAGTATCGGAAGTTTTATTCCGGCTTCTCTCAGTTGCAATGCTTCGGGAACCGTAGCGATGCCCAGCCAATCAATACCGATTTTTTCGGCCATCAGCGCAACTTCCTCGGCGCCGTGGCCATAAGCATTGGCTTTCACCGCTATTAGAATTTTTTTTTCGGGACCGACCGCATGTCGAATATTTTCAAGATTACTTTTTATGTTTCCCAAATGAACTTTAACGTGTGTCTGATACAACATATTTACTCACCTTTGATTACGACTTTGTGAACGTAAGGGGAAGTGGAAAGCGCCAACAAAGCGCCGTATCCCGGGTAAAAAGCGATTTCATCGCCGACCTCGATCGGTTTTTTCGCCTCCTCGACATCGAGAATAAGGTGGTCGCTGGAACCCCCCAATACGATGATTTTTTCATCCAACGGCGTAATTCCGTCTACGGCAACGTCTTGACGACCAAGGTTGCAAATCACGCGTCTTCTTACGCCGCGATCGATGAATTCCTGTTCGCCGCCGAACGCATCTTGACCACGATTGCCGATAGGTATGGAGGGTTTCCTATGCGATTCAACGACTTCAGCGACCGCGATAAAAGCATCTTGCCTCGTTCCTTGCCATGGCGAACGATCTATGACGTTTCTTCCCAAGACGATGCCTTCCCCGATTCTAAAATGATTAACGGCTTTAGGCATATTCCCGGATGCGAGAAGCGGAAGCCCGGAGGTGTTGCCGCCCGACAAAACCGGCAATTCCAGGCCTGTTTCGCGACGGCAGTCGTCACGAATCGAGACGAGGAGTTTCATATTTTCAACCGTCGGAATGACCCCGCCATAGCAAGCGAGATTACAACCCAAACCTACGACTTCGAGGGCCGGAAGATCCTTTGCGCCCATAACCAGCTCGACCGCTCGATCCGGCCAAACTCCCTCTCGCAAGTCGCCAAGATCAACCATGATTATCGCTTTGTGAACAACGCCGGCGATTTTCGCCGCATCCGAAACAGCTTTAAGCGTAATGAGATTCGAATTCAGACTGAAATCGGCAGCCCGCACCACTTCCGCCGCTTCCGAGGGAGTCGGCAGGCGAAGCAGCAAAAACGGCCCCTTGTGGCCCTGAGCGCGTAAAGCCCATAGATTGGCGACACGAGAATCGGCGAGCATATCGGCTCCGGCTTCCATAAATGCTTGGGCAACGGCCGGATGAGCAGCCGTCACTTTAGTAACGCAGGCTACTCGTATACCGTTGCCATGACAAAAATTTATCACAGATTGCGCATTTTGCTTGATTCTTGATGGATGGATTTCCAATCGAGGCGTCCAACCAAACATTTGTCGTCTCCTAATTTATTGAGTCCTGCCTTTCGAAAACTCCTCAAGCTCGGCGGATTACGGCGCCGGCGCCAATCCGCCCTATATCGCCCAGGGATGGCGTAGATACCCGAAATACGCCCGGATGGCGTGCTTTTTCGGGTACCCGAAAACCGGCTTTCATTTTGCAGCTATCAATAGTTTCATCGTTTATGATCGATGCATTACGATAAAACAGCCATTCATGCATCGTGAATAAAATCGCGTTTCATATATCATGGACTTGTTCTACTCGAACTTGCCGACATTTTCAACCCAATGTCGAAATGTTTTCCCTACAAGACTTGAGTAGCGAACAGCTATCGTACCCAAAGCGGAAAAAAGGTAATTTTTATCCAGAATTATCGCAGCGTCGCTTTTTGGAAACAGATATTTTCCCGGACCGGTACATATGTTTTTAAGAATTTCCTCGCCGCCCTCAATTTTTGTCAAGGCGCCGCCGGTTCCGATCACCCACTTAACAGCCGTAAGATCCTTCCCTCGAATTATTTGTTTGCGCCCGGTAGGCGTAAATATTTCGGATATCGTCCCGGCATGCCTTCTGACACCGACTTCCACAGCCCGGCTACAAAGCCTGCGCGTAAGGGATTTTTCCGCGTCCGTCATCGGCAAGGCTCTTACATCCTTGATTTTTTCCCGTAGTTGAGGGTCTTCATCCAATTCAAAAACATTTCGGGCGTTGATGAAAACGCCCAAATCACCTTCCACCGTTCGTTTCGCTTTCGGTTCGGGATCGACAAGTTTATCCGAAAATTCCCTGCTTCCCTCAGTGACGGAGTGAACATCCGTCGTGGCACCGCCCACATCAATAACGAGAATATCGCCGAAATTTTCCGAAAAGATTTCCGCGGCTTTAAGAACCGCGCCCGGAGTCGGAAGTATACGATTCGAAGTCAATTCAGAGAGCTTTTCCATGCCGGGAGCGTGAACGATGTGCTTGGAAAATGCATCTTGAATTATCTTTCTCAGAGGCTCGACATTCAACACATCGACATCGGGAAAAACGTTGGGAGCGATTATCAATTCCGCGCCGGAAGAAAAAAAGAGTTCCTGTATGTTTTTTCTGATGGCCGAATTTCCCGCATAGAGCATCGGAACGGAAAGCTTCAGTTCTTTTAAGGCCATGGCATTTTCCAAGACGGCATCCCGAGCGCCGAAATCGACTCCTCCGGCGAGCAAAATCATATTAGGTCGAATTGCTTTTATTTCATTGAGATCGTAATTCGTAAGAACGCCTGCCGTTACCATTTTAATGATGGCTCCAGCTCCCAGACTGGCTTCGCGGGCTGCTCTCGCCGTCATATTATAAGTCAGGCCATGCACCGTCATTCTCAACCCTCCGGCAGCGGAGCTGTTGACAAAAACTTCGGCGCCTTCATAATTGCATGAAAATTTTCCATTAATATCGGCAAGCGCCGCATCAACTCCGATTTTAACGTCACCTTGGGCGACGCTCGTAGCGGCGAAACCTTGAACGGCGTGTTTTAGTCGGTCATCGGGGTGGTACTGAAAACCATTAACTTTGGTAATAGTGCTGCCCACTTCTATCGTCAGAATATCGATTTTTTCTTTATTCATGAATCCGCATCCGACGGTTCCCGCGCCTGTTGATTAGACGCGGGAACGGTAGGATATCCTGGAAATAATTATTCTCGAAATTTAACAAACACGACGCGATTTTAAAATTTTAACGAGTGAATTTACGACATGTATTCCTTTTGTACCTCGACCGAAGCCGTCATCCATGCCGCATTCCCGGGCCATCATTTTATTAACCTGAGTGCCGCCGGAAATCAAAACGATTTTATCTCTGATTCCCTTTTCCCGACAAAGCTCGTCGAGCTTTTTCATATTGGTTCGATGCACATCGTTATGTGAAATAATGGTGCTTATCAGTATCGCC
>Ga0209749_1001786_pt1 | contig 17021 bp, 15 predicted proteins | sample EPASupsiteSAE347_FD_187267 | JGI IMG/M metagenome (GOLD analysis project Ga0209749, IMG submission 187267) | Bioremediated contaminated groundwater from EPA Superfund site, New Mexico - Sample SAE3-47 (SPAdes) (version 2) | ecosystem: Environmental > Aquatic > Deep subsurface > Groundwater >... | reverse complement strand
TGAGCCACGCTGTTATGTAAAGAGTCAAGTATTCAGGCGTGAATGTTTTTGTTTGTAGATCCTTTTGCTTTATGCGCTTTGAAAGGACTCGAACTTACTGTTATTCGTGGCATCCCTCAAAAGGGGATCTCACTCATTGATGTTTCGCTTAAACCATGCCCGGGTCTCTATCTAAGGGACGTGAGATCACTCAATCTCACTGTGGCTCATCGAGGCGTCCCAAACATGCGAGTTCCTGTTCCTTTTCAAAGCTCGGTTTTTACGAACGGATGAATCCTGTAAGGACGTTGATCTTTCAAAACACGGTAGGCCCGACAAGTCAGTTTTCGGGCGACGGCAACGATCGCAATGCGAGGACCTCCCTGCCCGCGCTTGGAACGAATGCGGGAATAAAAGCGGGCCAGTTCTCCGTCTTTACGGATCGCGACCCACGCCGCTTCAATCAGCAATCGGCGTAAAGTGTGATCGCCCATGTGGGTAATGTGTCCTTTTTGGATGCGGTCTCCGGTGGAGTATTCGCGAGGCACAATACCTGAGAAAGCTCCGAGTTCCCGGACATTTTTCAAGTAAACCGGCTCCCCGCTTCGAGCCAAGAGATACGCGGAGACAATAAAACCAAATCCCGGTAAGGATTGCAAGTAGTCCAGATTTCGAGCTATTTCTTGGTGGTTTTTGAAAAAATGACGCATTCGGCGAAGGATCAGCAAGATTCGCTCCCGAGCATCGTCCAGGTCCTTGAGAAGAAGATCCATTTTGAAACGATGCGTTGGAGACAAAGCTATTTGCTTGAGCGCTAAACGCCAGCGGCTGGTCCAGGTTCTCTCGCCCGCCGAATCCGGTAAACGAATATGCTCGAATAAAAGAAAGGATTTGATGCGTTGTTTGGCCTGTGCTTGAGCCGTGGCGTATTACCCCCGGAGATTCACCAGATGGCGAAGCTCGCGGTAAGCCTCAGAGGGGACATGAATACCCTTCAGTTTTCCGCTCTGGGCTTCTTGCGCAAGTCTGAGACTGTCGATGCGGTTGGTTTTCACACAGCTATTGGCGGCCATGGGTACTCCCGCAGGATGGACCATGATGCAGCTTTCGCCCTGTCCGACCAGATGGTCGTGAAGATCATACCCGGTGGGACCGGCTTCGTAAGCAAATAAAAGGCGCTTATCAGGGAACCGTTTCTTGAAATAGGAGCACAGATTGAGAGGGTCCGCCGGCATCTTTAGGGAGCGCCCCTGATTGTCATGATCACGATAGGTGGTCGCATAACTTTTGCTGTCCACATCAACACCTATGAAGATATCGTACTCGGAAGGCCGGATCGTCAGCAGCATTTTGGAGTCTCCTTTTTTAAAAAACTCTATCACGCTGTCTGACGCTTTAACATATCATCTAAGGAGGCCGAGAGCCAAGGCTTTACATCGAGGCGGTCCCAATACCTATCAATTTCCACTATGTGGAAATTGGGGCCGTCCTTGTCGCCATTAACGAAATAAAAGAAAGACAAGGACGGACGCTCGCGAGTGATGCCATGCCTCGCCTGATTCACAATTAAATTTGTGATTGAAAATCAGTGCAGTCCTGGTTTTCGAATTGACCTGCTATCAAGACAACCAGGACGGCGGGGCATGACGAGCGTTGGCGAAACACACTTCCCGGCGGAGTTTTTGAACGATGAGAAAATATAACAATCTGATGTGAGATGAATCCGAGGCAGAAACTTCGCTGGAGGACGAGGGACAAATTGAGTAGAATGCTCGTCATGGATCCGAAGACACCTCATTTTAACGCATCGCCGGAAGCGCCCAGAACAAAGATCGAGCAGGCGATCGCGCTGGAACGCGAGGCGCATCGTCTTCGCGGCGAGGGCAAGATCGACCAGGCGTTCCAGACCTTTGACCGGGCGGCTAAGCTTTTTCAGGAGGCGAACGAGCCCCTCAAAGCCGCGGTTTGTTTTTCCTCCGCCGCGACATGCTGGAATATTCACACCGGTTGGCAGCCGCTCCGTAATGCCGCGACGCGCAACGAGTCCGCCGCGCTCCAAGCCCTCGAGGCCCAGGACCACGCTTATGCGGAAACCCTCTTCAGCGAAGCCGCGCTTCTTTATGAAAAAGAGGGGGATTTCACGAAATTTTCCTATTGCTATCAACGCGCCAAGGACGCGCGGCTCATGCGTTTATGGAAGACCTTCACGCAGATGAAACCGGGCGCCCCGGGAGCGGTCGGCCTGGAAAAGACCTCCCGCAAGGGAAGGGTCCTTACTTTTTTCAGCTGGTTTTTCGGCTCTCTGAACCGTTTGCTCTGGGGCTACGGAGAATTGCCGTTTCGCACGCTCATGATCGCCTGCGCGGTGATCCTCCTGAGCGCGCTTTGTTACCATGTTTCCGGAACGGTCCTGACCGGCGGATTCGTTCAGAGGATCGATCTTTTCGAATCGCTTTATCTGAGCATCATCACTTACACGACCGTGGGGTACGGGGATTACCTTCCGATGGGCTGGGTCCGCGGCGTCGCGGCGGTCGAAGCCCTTTCGGGCGTTCTCATCACGCCGCTTTTCTTGGTGGCCCTGACCCGACGCTACCTCAGGATGCGGTAACGCGCATCCCACACAAGGAGAAAATATTATGAGCCGCATTACACCGTTGGATCCTGAAAAAGCGAAGGGAAAGACCCAAGAACTTTTAGCCGTGATCAAGGCCAAGTCGGGCCGGGTCCCGAATATTTTAAAGACCATGGCCCATTCGCCGGTGGCGCTTCAGGCCTATTTGGGCCTGAGCGGAGCTTTTGCCGACGCCAAGTTGCCTCTTAAGGTCCGGGAACAGATCGCGCTTGCCGTGGGAGAGGACAATCAATGCCATTATTGCGTCGCGGCGCATTCGGCGATAGGGAAGCTCGCAGGGCTTACGCCGAAAGAGATCGAGGGGGGCCGCCGGGCCGAATCCCCGGATCCGAAGACGGACGCGGTCCTCAAGTTCGCCCGAAAGCTTTCGGCGAACCGGGGAAATATCACGGAGGAGGAATGGGCGGAAGCCCGTAAGGCGGGCTGTTCGGAGGAAGAGGCTCTCGAGATCATCGCGGCCGTTTCGCTCAACCTCTTCACCAATTATGTCAACCACGTGGCGGGAACGGCGATCGATTTTCCGCAGGTCCCGCCGCTTTCCTGAGACTTTATGGAACAACTGGAATTCCTTGATTCGCTGAACCTGCGCGAAAAGAAGAAATACTCGGAGATGCCGGAGCATTGGAAGCTCCAGCCCCTTTGCTGTCTCTCGGATATCGCGGAAGAGGAAATTTATTACGCGGTCTCGGAAGGCGAAAAAGGTCCCGACTGGGCCGTTTTGCGCCAACCTCACGCATTCGCGCTTTATCTTCTCAACAAGAAGGGGGAAGAGGTCCTTTATTTCAAAAAACATGTCGGGCTGTTCGCGGACAAGCTAGAGGTCCTGAATGCGTCCGAGGACCGGCTCGGTTTTGTTCAGAAACAAAGGTCTTCGAAATCGAAAATACAATTTCAGACGACAGACGCCGGGGGGCGGGTCCTTTACGGTATTGAAGGCCGGCCCGAGGATCTCGAGATCTTTCATATTCAGAAGGGCGCCGAGACCGTAGGGAAGATCAGCAAGCGGGTGACCCCGACCTTAGAGGAGGGGATTTCGCGGAAAGATCACTTCGGCATCGTGTTCCCTCTTGCTGCTGATATTACGGAAAAAGGCGTTCTTCTCGGGGCCCTTTTTCTGATCGATCTGACGTTCTAGCTCTGCCGCCTCTCCTGATTCATCCTCCGTGCCTTCGCACAAACCGGGGAAAAGCTTCTCTTTACTGCGCGTGTAAATGGGTCTAGGATAACCTGGAGGAGAGGCGCGGCAGGAAGGGGGGATATTCTTCGAAGATGAAACGCCCCGCATGCTCCAGTCCGCTCGTAAAATTCTTCCGGAATCTCCCCACTCGTTTTCCGAGGAAAAATAAAACGATGAAATTGGAAGAAGAAGCGAAAAAACATCCTCAAGGTCGCGCGGAAGCCGTGACCCGGAGCGCGCTTCTCTTCATGGCCGTGTCCGGGATCCTGAGCATTTTGATCTTTTTTGCCGGATGCGCGGTCCTGCTGGGCTGGGCTTTGGATATCCAGCGCCTCAAGAGCATTTCCCCGAATTTCGTCAGCATGAAAGCCAATACCGCTTTATGTTTTGCCTTCCTTGGTTTTTCTTTATGGTCCTTCCAGAGCAAGCGGCGGGGCCATCCATTCTTTCCGCGCCTGGGGCTGATATGCAGCCTGGCGGTCTTTGGGATCGGCCTGCTCACTCTTTCGGAATATCTATTCGGTTGGAACCCTGGGATCGACCAGCTTTTGTTCAAGGAACCTCCCGGCGCTATTCTTACTTCCAGTCCCGGCCGGATGGCGTTCAATACGGCGATCAATTTCACGTTCACCGGTCTGGCGTTATCACTTTTTGCCTTCCCCAAAAAGGGCTGGTGGCTGGTCGCCCAGAGCCTCATGATCTTGGAAGGGCTACTGTCCCTCATGGCCTCTGTCGGCTACCTTTATCACGCGGACCCGCTTATTCTGGGTCCTTATCTAAGCACCGCCATGGCCCTCCACACGGCCGCATTGTTCCTGCTCGTTTTTTTCGGGACCTTTTTCTGTTGGCCGGGCCGCGGGATCATGGCCATTGTGAGTTCGGACGACTTCGGCGGCAAAATGGTCCGCCGACTTTTTCCCGTCACTATTTCGGTCCCCATCCTTCTGGGCTGGATCAAGCTCCACTCAGAATATTCCGGGGTGATGCCGAACGAATTCGGCGTTTCCTTTGTTGCCACCGGGAACCTGGTGATCACAACGACCTTTGTCCTTTTGCTTTCTTCTTGGCTCAGCAGAACGGATTCCGAACGTAAGCGGGCGGAAACGGCGCTCATGGCGAGCGCGAAAAACTGGCGGGATACTTTTGACGCCATGACCGATGTCGTGTGGCTTCTCGGTCCGGACCATCGGATCCTGCAAAGCAATAGAGCCGTTCAATCGATATTTCACTTGAAGCCTCAGGAGGTCGTGGGCCGGTTTTGCCATGAAATCGTCCATGGTATGAATGAACCCCATCCGGAATGCCCGGTATCCCAGATGCGAAAAAGCGGCCGTCGTGAATCTATGGAGCTTTTTTTTGACGAGCGGTGGTTCTTGGTCACCGCGGACCCGATGCTTGGTCCGGACGGGTCCCTGATGGGTATTGTTCATGTTGTTTCGGATATTACCGAACGAAAGAAGGCGGAGGACGCGTTGCGATCAAAGACGGCTTTACTTGAAGCGCAGGTGACCGCGAATCTCGACGGGATCTTGATCGTAAACGAAAAACAAAAGCGCATTCTTATGAACCACCGGATCACGGAACTTTTCAATGTTCCCGAGTCTATTCTGGAGGACGAGAATGACGCTCCGTTGCTTAAGCATGTGGTGAGCTTAACCAAATATCCCGAGCGATTTCTTGGAAAGATCGATTATCTCTGGGCCCATCCTGATGAAGTCAGCTATGACGAGATTGAATTCAAGAACGGAATGATCCTGGAGAGGTACTCCGCGCCTATTTGGGGCAAGGGCGGGGAAAATTATGGGAGGATCTGGACATTCCACGATGTTACCGAGCGCAAGAGGGCGGAGGAGATGCTGGAAACGGAAAGAAAAAGAATGGAAGTCATCCTTTCTGTCCAGAATACGGGACTTTCGGTTATTAATCCCGATATGACCATCGCCTGGGTCAACCCAAAAACCCGTGAAATGTTCCCCGGCAAAGAGCCCGTGGGCCAGAAATGCCATGTTTTTTACGAATCCAGGACAACCGTCTGTGATGGGTGTGGAACGTTGCGGACTTTTATGGAAGGAAAGGTTTGTGAAAGCGAGCAGCTAGTCCCAGCCACTGGTAGGTGGTATTCCATTGTCTCCCAACCCATCAAGGACACGGCCGGACGCGTGGTGAGTGTGCTTGAGGCTATTACCGATATCACCGAACGCAAGAAAGCAGAGGCAGAGACTTTGAAGGCCAAGCAATTCTCCGAATCGGTCATTGATAGCCTGCCCGGCATATTCTACGTTTATGATGACAAGAGAAAATTCCTGCGGATCAATGATAACTTTTTGAAAGTTTCGGGGTATTCTCAGGAGGAGGTGCTGCGCATGCACCCGCTGGACTTTTTTCCGGTCTATGAAAAAAAGAGATTGGAAGAAAAGATCGCAGAGGTTTTTGAAAAAGGCGAAGCTTTTATTGAAGCCGATTTTTTAAGCAAAGACGGAAAAAAAACACCCCATCACTTTACAGGATATCGTGCCATGATCGATAACGCTCCCCTTTTAGTGGGCGTAGGGGTCGATATCACTGCCCGCATGAAGGCGGAAGAGGAAATCTGGAAACTGAATTTAGAGCTTGAGGAACGCGTTAAACAGCGCACGTCGGATCTCGCTGTGGCGCTCAAAGAGCTGGAGTCTTTCAGCTACTCCGTCGCGCACGATCTGAAGGCCCCGCTCAGGGCGATGGCGGGGTTTGCGAGTATCCTCTTCGAGGATTATGCTCCCAAACTCGATGAGAATGCCCGGCGCGTGATCGGTGTTATCAAAAACAACGCAAAAAATATGGGAGAAATGATCGACGCTCTCCTCAACCTTTCTCATGTGGGAAGGGTCGCGATGAATTGCGTCGATACCGACGTAACGAAACTTGTTCGTTCGGTATGCCATGAGTTTAAAAACGCGTTTTTCAAGGACAGGGCCATCGATCTGGACCTGAAACCGCTGCCCTCCGTCCGGGCGGATCCGGTACTTCTTCGACAGATCTTTACGAACCTTATTTTTAACGCGATGAAATTTACCGCCCGTAAAGAGAAAACCGTGATCGAGATCGGGGGTTATGATAAGGACGGAGAACACGTTTATTATGTTAAGGATAATGGCGTGGGATTTGATATGAAGTACAAGGATAAGCTTTTTGAAACTTTCCAGAGGCTGCATACAAAGGAAAAATTTGAAGGCACCGGGATAGGTCTTGCGATCGTCAAGAGCGCCGTCCAGCGCCACGGAGGCAGGGTGTGGGCGGAAGCCGAGGCCGGTCAAGGGGCGACATTTTGCTTCACTTTACCTTAAGGAGGAGCTTCGTATGGAAAACGGTGAAAAGAACGGTAAACTGATCGAGATCCTGCTGGTGGAGGATAATCCGAGCGACGTCGAGCTGACGCTCCGGGCGTTCAAAAAGAAAAATCTCGAAAATAAGATCCATGTGGTCACAGACGGGGAACAGGCCCTCGATTTTATATTTTGCAGGGGGATCTATTCGAACAGGAGCATTGCAACCCCTCCCAAGATCGTTATCCTCGATCTGAAGCTTCCCATGGTCGATGGAAAAGAGGTGCTGAGACGGATCCGGGAGGACGCGAGGACACGGGTCATCCCCGTCGTGATCCTGACATCTTCCCAGGAAGAAAGCGACGTGATCGCAAGCTACAATCTTGGGGTGAACAGCTATATCGTAAAACCGGTCGATTTTGAAAAGTTCGGCGAAACGATCGCGCAGCTTAGCTGGTACTGGATTTTTGTCAATAAGCCGCCTGTCTTTTAAAAAAAGCGTCAGAGTGTCATCGTGTCAATGCTGATACTCTGACACTCGTCAGGAGGGGATATGAATAGAAAAATGCGCATTCTGGTCGCCGAAAATTCCCCCGAGGATGCGGAGCTTTTCATAAGGGAGCTTCGTCCTTTCGAGAAGAGCAAGAGTTTGACGGTGGATTGTGTCGCGGACGGGGACGAGGCTTTGGCCTTGATAAAGAAGGAAGGTTACGACCTCGTATTTTTAGATGTAAGCATGCCGGGATTTACCGGGATCGATCTCCTCCGGCACATCAAGCAAAATCACCGGAAGGAAAAAGTGGTCATTTTGACCGGTTATCCCGATGTGGGCGACCATTTCTGCAAGATGCTGGGAGCGGATGAGTACAGCGGGAAGCCCATGGGCCGGGAGGCGCTCGAAGCGATCCTCGACAAGTACGCCCCGCAAGAATAGTCTTCCGGAAAAGGAAGTTCTTTCTATTTCAGTTTCCCGTTATAGAATAAACCTCCTATGGCAAAAAAGATCCTTGTGGTGGAGGATGAGACCGACCTGCTTCTGGTGACACTGCTCAGGCTCAAGCATGTGGGCTATGAGTCCTTCGGGGCCGCGACCGGCCAAGAGGCCCTGGATCGGGCGCGGAAAAAAATGCCGGACCTGATCCTTCTGGACGCTTTCCTCCCGGTCATGAATGGCGATGAAGTGACCCGGATATTAAAAAGAGAGGAAAAAACAAAAAACATCCCCATCATCCTGATCTCTGCGGACGCCAAGTTCCTTGAAGAAAAATCCGAATTGTGCGGGGCCGATGACAAGCTTGCCAAGCCGTTTAAAGCCGACGAACTGGTCGCCATGATCAAGAAACATATCGGCTAGCATTTCCAAGCGTCCCGCAATCAAAAACTCCAAACCGGCAATTCCCGATTTTGTATGAATACAGACGCCAAAATTTCCAAACATCCTTCTTCGCCGTTCGTTTTTCCCCAGCGAGGAAAAACTCACTCGCACCTCATGTCTCGCTCGTCAGCAGGAGGATGCCTTGCCGGAGGCAGCTCTCGGAGCGCTTCGAGCTTGGCCCCGCATGACGGGTCGAAGCGCGAGAGTGCAGGCGGTCGTCGGCCGCAGGAGACGACGAACCGCCGGTGCCGAAGCAAGGCACCCTCCTGGCTGACACCTTGCCCGCTCGACCTTCGGAGCGCGCTTCAGGATGTTTTGAAATTTCGCATATCCTATTCAACGGAACGTGGGAATTGCCGGTTCAGGACTTAAGTGGCCGGGAAGATCTTTTTGAAGGGAGCGGGGAGGGGAGAGCGGAAGGTCTTGAGTTCACTTGTGGCCGGATGGGGGAAAGAGAGAAGGCAGGCGTGAAGCGCCAGGCGACGGAAGGGGTCGGACTTGGCGCCGTATTTCTCATCGCCCATGATGGGGCACCCGAGGCCGGAGAGGTGGACGCGGATCTGGTTTTTGCGGCCGGTCTCGAGCGTGACTTCCAGAAGCGCGTAGCCTCCGTTCTCGCGGAGCACGCGATAATGCGTGACGGCGCGCTGGGCTTCCGGATGGTTTTTTGAAACGCTGTAGACCCGCTTGAAATCGTCCTCTCTGAGATAATTCTCGACCGTCCCGGAAGTTTCCTTCGGCGCGCCCTCCGTGATCGCGTAGTATTTCTTTGTGACGAGTTCCCAACGGCCCTGGAGCGCGCGTTTTGTCGCGTCGTTTTTCGCGAAGACGATGAGTCCCGAGGCGTCCCGGTCCAGGCGATGCACGATGTAAACGCGGCCCTTGCCGTTCTTGACTTTGGAGCGTTCGTATTCATTCAACATGAAATAAAGCGTGGCCTCTTTTTCGCGCTCCGTTCCCATGGTCAAAAGACCCGCGGGTTTTTCTACCACCAAGAGGTCCTCATCTTCATAAACGATCACCAGGCCCAACTCCGCCTTGGACCTTTCCGCGGAGGCGCGTTCTTTTCCGAGGATCTCGACCTTGTCGCCGGGCTTCAAGGGGTGCCGGTACCAGGTGACCTCGCGGCCGTTGACGTGAACGGAACCGAATTTCAGGATCTGCTTGATCTTTGTTTTCTTGAGGTCCTTCAAGACCGTAAAGAGGAAATCCTGGAGGAATGTTTTTTCGGAAATTGAAAAGCGGCGCACTTTTATCCCAGGATGCGGGTGATAAAAAAACCCGGGAAAATACCCATCGCCAGAACCCCCAGGAAGAGGGCCCAGAGGGCGATCGCGAGGGACCTGGAGGGAGAGGCGAAGGCGGGGCCTGCGGGAGGCGTCAGATACATGAGCCGGATGATCCGGAAATAATAATAGGCTGCAATCACGCTGTTGATGGCGGCGACGACCGTGAGCATAATAAAATTTGCCTGAATGGCCGCCGCAAAAACGTAATATTTTCCGATGAATCCCGCGAGCGGGGGAAGGCCCGCAAGCGAAAGAAGAAAGACGGCAAGCATGGCCGCGGCGGCGGGGGAACGCTGGGAGAGACCGGCGTAAGCGTCCAGAGAATCGCTTCCGGTCTCTCCGCCGACGAAGAGGACGACCGCGAATGCGCCGAGGTTCGTCAAAAGATAAGCGAACAAATAGATCAGGATGGCGCCGCGACCCAGAAGGGTAAAGACCGCAAGCCCCATGAGAATATAGCCTGCCTGCGCGATGCTCGAATAGGCCAGGAACCGTTTGATGTTCGATTGAGAGACGGCGGTGATGTTGCCGATCGTCATGGTCAGGATCGAGAGGACCACAAGGACAGGGCTCCAGACGCCGTAAAAATGGAGGAAGATCATGTCCAGGACCCGCGTCAGGACCGCGAAGCCGAGCGCTTTGGGCGCGACGGTCAGGAAGGCCGTGACCGGGGTCGGTGCGCCTTCGTAAACGTCGGGCGCCCACATATGGAAAGGCGCCATCGAGATCTTGAAGCCCAGCCCGACAAAAAAGAAGAGAACGGCCGCGGCCGCCAGCGGCTTGAAGGGAGCATAAAAAAGGGCGTTCCCGATCGCCGGAAGTTCGAGCGATCCGGCGACGCCGTAAAGAAGGGACATGCCGTAGAGCATGACGGCCGAGCAAACGCTTCCGAAGAGAAGATATTTAATGGCCGCTTCTTTGGACTTGGGGTCGTTCTTCAAAAATCCCACAAGGAGGTACGAGAGCAGGGAAACGAATTCGATACTGATAAAGATCATCAGGAGATGATTCGCCGCCGCGACCGTGATGAGGGCGAATGCCATAAAAAGGAAAAGGCCGTAGAACTCGCCGTCATAGCGGTCTTTAAGCGGGGAGTAACCGAGCGAGATAAGGAGCGTTACGCCGACGGCGCCGAGCGCCAAGTAACGGAAAAAATGCGCGAAGGTATCCAGCTCGAACATGCCGAAGAAAAGATGCAGGGGTTTGGCGGGCGCCTGCGCGAGGCAGAGCGCGAGCACGATCACGAGCAAGGCGAATTCTCCCACGAGCTTCTTTTGCTTCAGGAAAAAATCCAGCGTGAATGCCGCGAACGCGCCGCCGAGAAGCACCAATTCCGGAACGAAATATTTTAAACTTTCAACAGCGTTCATTTGATTCCCTTTTGTCAGACCTTGATCGTTTTAAGCAAAGTATCGAGCGTCGGGACCATGTAATCCAGGATGATCCTGGGATAAAGACCGATCCCGAGGATGAGGACCATGAGCGGGACGAGCGTCAACACTTCCCGGGGGCTGATGTCCGTGAGAGAGGCCCACTTCGGGTTGAGTTTTCCGAGCAGGACGCGCTGGACCATATAAAGAAGATAGGCCGCTGCGAGGATGATCCCCACGGTGGAGAGCCCGGTCGCCACTTTGGAATATTGGTAAGAGCCCAGGAGCGCCAGGAATTCGCTGATAAATCCGGAAAGGCCGGGAAGACCGAGCGATGCGAGCGCGAAGAAAGTCAGGAACCCCGCGTAGGCTGGCATTTTGGCGCCGAGTCCGCCGAAATCGTTCAGGTCGCGGCTGTGGGCCCGGTCGTAGAGGATGCCGACCAGCAAGAAGAGCCCGCCTGTGATGGTCCCGTGGGTGAACATCTGGAGCATGGCCCCGCGGAAGCCGTTCGCGTTCAAAGCGGCAAGCCCCAGCAGAACGAATCCCATGTGGCTGACGCTCGAGTAAGCGACCATTTTTTTAAAGTCCGTCTGCGCGAGTGCGACAAATCCTCCGTAGATGATGCCCACGACGGCCAGGACCGCCATAGCCGGCTGGAACCAATGCGCGGCCTCCGGGAAGAGAGGATAGCTGAAGCGGAAAAATCCGTACGTGCCCATTTTCAGGAGCACGCCCGCGAGGATCACGCTGATCGGGGTCGGGGCCTCGACATGCGCGTCCGGAAGCCAGGTGTGGAACGGGAAGATCGGGACCTTGATCGCGAAACCGAGGAAGAACGCCATGAAAACGATCTGCTGGAAAAGGAGCCCGCGGGGCATTCCGACCAACTGCGTCATATCGAACGTGTGCGGCGCGGCGGCGAAGTAAACGCCGAGGATTCCCAGGAGCATAAAAAGACTTCCCGCGAGGGTATACAGGAAGAACTTGATCGCGGCATATTCGCGGCGCGGTCCTCCCCAGATCCCGATCAGGAAATACATCGGGACCAGCACGATCTCCCAGAGCACGTAAAAAAGAAAGAGGTCGAGAGCCAGGAAGGTCCCCATCATGCCGGTCTCAAGCAAGAGATAGAGAAAATAATACTCTTTTTCACGCCCTCCCTTGACGCGTACGTGGGGAAAAGAAGCGAGGCACGCGACCAGGGAAATGATCGCCGTGAGGAACACCATGGGGAAGCTGATCCCGTCGGTCCCCAGAAGATACTGAACGCCGAATTGAGGGATCCACGAGGCGCGTTCCACCATCTGAAAGCCGGCTTGCGCAGGCTGGAAAAGCGTGAGGGCGTACCCGGTGAGCGCCGTCACGACGCCGGTGGTGGCAAGCGCGATCCATTTGATCGCGGAGGTCGCGCTTTTCGGCACGAAGAGGACCGCGAACGCGCCGAGGAGCGGCGTAAAAATGATCCAGGACAGGATATGTGATGTCATCGAATACTCCTTTTTAGTGCGGAGTCAGGAGTTCGGAGACGGAGTAAAGGCTTATGGTTTTACTCCGAACTCCGAACTCAAAACTCGAGACTTTAAATCAGGCCAATTTCAGTTCCCAAATAAGAAAAACCATCAATGCCAGGAATACGATCAAAAGATAATTCTGCACGAAACCCGTTTGGATGCGTTTGACGATGGAATTCATGAAATAGACCGTGGCTCCCATGAAGTTCACGGCGCCATCCACGATATACTGGTCGATCCAGTTCTTGATCGCGCTCAGGAACAACGTGTTGCGACCAGTGCCGTTCACGGCGCCGTCGATCGCGGTCTCGTCAAAGCGGAACAGGACGCGGCCGAGGGACTGAAAAGGTCTCACGACGTAAGCGGAATAGAATTCGTCAAAATAGAATTTATGGAAAGAAAGGCGGTAAAAAGAAGGAAAGGTCTTTGCGACCGCCGCGGCCCAATGTTTCTGCTTGAGGTACAGGGTCCCCGCGAGCGCGATCCCGAGGACGGCCACCGCGATGGAGCAGGCCATGACGAAAGCGGAAGGTTCATATTCCGGGTGATGGACCATGGACGCGATGAATTTCTGGAACCAGTGGTGCATGAAAGGCGAGCCGGGGATCCCGATCACGACCGATCCCACCGCAAGGCACCAGAGCGGCACGGTCATGAGGGCCGGGGATTCGTGCGCGTGAACTTCGTGGTTTCGCGCCTCGCCGAAGAAGGTCAGGAAAATAAGACGAAACATATAGAAGGCGGTCATGAAGGCCGTGAGAAGAAGAATGCCGAAGACCAGAAAGTGACCGGATCCGAAGGCTGCGAGCAGAATCTCGTCTTTGGACCAGAACCCGGAAAGTGGCGGGACGCCGGAAAGCGCGAGGCTCGCGATGATGAACGTGACGGCGGTCTGGGGCATTTTCCTGAAAAGGCCGCCCATCTCGCGGATGTCCTGGACGTGCGCGCCGTGGATCACGCTGCCGGCTCCGAGGAAAAGCAGGGCCTTGAAAAAGGCGTGCGTGATCAGGTGAAAGGTCCCGGCGCCGAGCCCCGCAAGTCCGAGGGCGGTCACCATGTAGCCGAGTTGCGAGATCGTCGAATAAGCCAGGATGCGTTTGATGTCGTTTTGGGTCAATGCGATAAAGGCGGCCATGAAGGCGGTGATCGTTCCGATGACGGTGACGATGGGCAAAATATTCGGGACGGCCATGAAAAGGGTGAATGAACGCGCCACGAGGAATACACCGGCCGCGACCATGGTTGCAGCGTGGATGAGGGCGCTCACCGGCGTCGGGCCTTCCATCGCGTCCGGAAGCCACACATGAAGAGGGAACTGCGCGGACTTGCCGATCGTGCCGCAGAAAATGAAAAACGCCGCGAGTGCGAGGAGACCCGCGTTCAGCGCGAAATGAGTCTTGTGGGCCCCCGCCAGAAGGGTGTTCATCTCCGCGAAGTTCAAAGTTCCGAGCGCCGCGAAGAGCGTGAGGAACCCGAGAAGAAATCCGACGTCCCCGACGCGCGTGGTGAGGAAGGCTTTCAAAGAGGCGTTCGCGGCGGAAGCTTTCTCGAAATAAAAACCGATCAAAAGATACGAGCAAAGGCCCATGATCTCCCAGGACATAAAAAAGAGGAGATAGTTGTCCGAGACGACGAGCGTGAGCATGGCGGACATGAAAAGCGAAACGTATGCGAAGAAACGGCTGTAGCGCGGGTCGCCCTTCATGTAGCCCGCGGCGTAGACCTGGATCAGGGTGCCGACGACCGTGACCATGAAAAGGAGCGTCGCGGAAAGAGGGTCCATCAAATAGCCGAACTTGAGCGGCACGGAGCCGAGCATGAGCCAGGTGCCTTGATGGGCAAAACGGGCGCCTTGGAAAACGGCCCAGCAGACGGGGAGCGCGATCACGCAAGAGACAGAACTTGTAGCGATAGAAAGCCAGGCCGCGCGGTCCTTGAGCCAGCGCCCGGCCAAAATATTGACCACGAAGGCGAAGAACGGAAGCAGGGGCGCCAGGATGATCTGATCGGAGGTCACCATTTCAGTAAATGAACCTCATCGGCTTGGACGGTTTTCCGGACGCGGTAAAGGGCCAGGACGATGGCGAGCCCCACGGCGGCGGCGGTCGCGGCGATCGCGATCACAAAAAGAGCGAAGATCTGTCCGGTCTCCGGGGCCAGCGACGTGTATTTCGAGAACGCGATCAGGTTGATATTGGCGGCGTTGAGCATCAGTTCGATCGAGATCAGGATGCCGATGATGTTCCGTCGCACAAGGGCGCCGTAGACGCCGATCGCGAAAAGGAGCAACGAGAAGATCAGGACATGAGGCAAGGGGAGAACGATCATACTTGCCCCGTTAGAGATAAGAAGCGCTTGAGACGGTTTTTTAAGTAACGTTTGCCCATACCCGTTTTTAAATACCTCTCTCTGGCTACCGCATCGTTAATATTCCTGCAAGCTTCATAATAGATAATCACAAAAGGTCCGCGCCCTTTCGTAGAAGCAACTTTGTTTTGTTCGTGTTCCCTCAAGCGCTTCCGTAGATCTTTCGTAAAACCCGTGTACGTTTTTCCATCTTTTTCACTTCGAAGAACATAAGTATAAAACATAAATCCCCCATCTCTAACGGGGTAAATCCTCCTCATCCTTTTTGGCAATGACCACCGTGCCGATCAGGGCCGCGATCAAAACGATCGAGATGACTTCGAACGGGAACACATAGGTTTCCATCAGGGCCTTGCCGAGTTCCATGACCGAGGTCTTGGCCTTGAGCGCGGCCGGGGTCACCGGCCAGGGCGTTTTCAGGATCAGGACCGTGACGAGCGACACGAAACCCAACAATCCCGCGATCGCCGGCAAGCTCTGAGCATTGTTCTGACGGACGGTCTTTCCCGCGAGATGCTCGGTAAGCATAATGGCGAAAATAACAAGCGTGACCACGGCGCCGACATAAAGAAGGACCTGGATCGCGGCGAGGTATTCCGCTTGGAGCACGACATACAGGGCCGCCGTTCCGATCAGCGCGGCCGCGAGGCAAAGAGCGCAGTGGAAAAGATTCCGGAGCGTGACCACGCCCAGGGCGAACACAAGGACCGCGGCCATCACGGCGTAGGTCCCGAATTTTGCGGTCAGTTCTAAGATCGGCATGGGTCAGCCTTCCAAAGGATAGGAACGTTTTTCAGGGACAAAGGCACGGTTGAGCCTGACCAGGATCCAGAGCGAAACGCCGAGGACGAGGATCGACCCGAACCATGCCGCCAGGTTCGACGTGAACTGCCAAAGCGCGGTAAGAAGAATATTGACGAGCGCGAGCGGCAAAAGGAATTTCCAGGCAAATCCCATCAGATGGTCCACGCGGAAGCGCGGGAATGTGCCGCGGAACCAGATCATCACACAGATCAGGACGAACGTTTTTCCGAAGAACCACATCCAGGAAGGAAGGAACGGGCCCTGCCAGCCGCCCAGGAAGAGAGTGGCCGCGATGGCGCAAAGCGTAAACGCGTTCATGTATTCGGCCATATAAAAGAGAGCGAATTTCATGCCGCTGTATTCGGTGTGAAAACCCGCCACGAGTTCGGATTCCGCTTCGGGAAGATCGAACGGGGGGCGGTTGCATTCCGCGGTCGCGCAAAGGAAAAAGATGATAAATCCCACCAAGCCCCAGGGCGTGAAAATGAACCAGTGGAGGTCGTAGTCGCCGGCTTGCGCCAGGACGATCGTGTTCGTCGCAAGGCTCTGGCTCATCATGATGGCCGGGACGACGGCCAGGGTCATCGGGACCTCATAGGAGATCATCTGGGCCGCCGTGCGCATGCCGCCCAGAAGCGAATACTTGTTCCTTGAAGCCCAGCTTCCCATGAAGATCGGGAGGATGGTGATCGACGACACCGCGATGAAGTAAAGAAGGCCGATATTCAAATTCACCGCCGTCATGCGCTCGCCGAAAGGCACGACCAGAAAGATCATCAGCGCGGGAACCACAATCGCGATGGGCGCGAGAAGGTGGACGATCTTGTCGGCCTTTGCCGGGACGATGTCCTCTTTCGTGAACATCTTGATGCCGTCGGCGATGGGCTGCAAAAGTCCCCAGATCCCGACGCGGTTCGGACCATAACGATTCTGGATCCTGCCGATCAGTTTTCTCTCAAGAAGCGTCAGGTACATCATGATCACCGGCCCCAGGCACAGGATCGCGACGCCACTGATCGTGATCGAGGCGAGTACGATCAGCCAATCCGGCAGAAAACGGCCCAACAGGGCCAGGATCCAGGCCTTGGCTGTCACGAAGATCATGTCCACGTAAAATTCAACGCCTCTCATTATTGGGGCCCCTGCGCTGTAGTCTGCGCTTGCCCGCCAGCGCTTTGTGGCGGGGGCGGCGGAACGGCCGCCTTTTTC
>Ga0209749_1001776_pt1 | contig 17085 bp, 11 predicted proteins | sample EPASupsiteSAE347_FD_187267 | JGI IMG/M metagenome (GOLD analysis project Ga0209749, IMG submission 187267) | Bioremediated contaminated groundwater from EPA Superfund site, New Mexico - Sample SAE3-47 (SPAdes) (version 2) | ecosystem: Environmental > Aquatic > Deep subsurface > Groundwater >... | reverse complement strand
GATAGTTAATTCGCTTATGGTGATCGCAGATCCTTTTTGCCGATTCTTCCATCCCTAATTGAGATTCATCATTTCTTTTAACTCCTTATGCATGTTTGAAGTATAGGGAGATTTGTTCATGCATGTCAAGAAATTTGAAGGACAATTGTCTGGGACATCACCCATTGTGATTTCGAGATGACAAATAAGAAGTAATAATATACATTCTTGGTATGGTGATGGGTTCTGACACCCCTCTGTGGCGAATGAAATTGACATGGATATTTGCCGTAATAACTATATTCGGGCCGTGTGAAAAGGGAAAGTCCTTTCAGACAAGAAAGCATAATAAATCAATGATCAATGAGAGATCGCGGGCATTACTCGCCTCTGTTTTATTAAGTATCGCGGTACTAACTGTATACTTCAATGTTCAGTATTTTGAATTTGTCAATTATGATGATCCACCCTATGTCACAGCTAATCAGATCGTAAAAAGTGGTTTGACTTGGAAGGGGTTTGCATGGGCACTTACAACTATGTACTATGCCAATTGGCATCCATTAACATGGATTTCTTATATGTTGGACTATGAGATATTCGGGCTGAGGGCAGGTGGATACCATTTAACGAATTTATTGCTGCATATTTTAAATAGCATAATGATATTCTATGTTTTTAAACGCATGACCGATAAATTCTGGCAGAGCTTCACCGTTGCTGCACTTTTCGCTCTTCACCCGCTACACGTAGAATCAGTCGCCTGGATATCGGCACGTAAAGACGTTCTCAGTACTTTTTTCTGGTTTTCAACAATATACGCTTACCTTCTGTACATAGAAAGACCTGTAATTTTAAGATATATTTTTGTCATGTTAAGTTTCGCCATCGGTTTAACGGCAAAACCGATGCTGGTTACATTGCCATTTGTCCTTGTATTGCTCGATTACTGGCCGCTAAGACGTTTTGACTTCGGATTAACGGCGCGGAGTATGATCAAGCTGCTTCTCGAAAAAGTACCCCTTATGACGCTATCCATAGTTTCAAGTATTATAACTTTCCTGGCGCAAAGCGAAAGCCAGGCCACGGCATCACTGGATTTATTATCTTTAGAGGCAAGAATTTCCAACGCTCTTTTATCCTATGCGAAATATGTATTAAAAATGCTCCTTCCCGTTGATTTGGCAGTTCTCTATCCTCATCCCGGATTCATTTCTATCGAGCATTTGATTGCTTCCGCTGTGCTTATTGTCGCCATTACAATATCGGTTATTTATTTTTCTCGGCATCACCCTTATCTTTCTACCGGCTGGTTTTGGTATCTGGGCACATTAATCCCGGTGATCGGAATAGTCCAGGCGGGATCTCAGGCTATGGCCGATCGCTATACATACATTCCACTGATCGGTCTTTTTATAATGATTGCCTGGGGCGTCCCTGATCTGCTCAAAGGCGGTCATTTTAAAAAAATAGTTATTTATACATCAGCCATTACTATTTCTACTGCTTTGCTGATTACTTCCTGGTTGCAGGTGCAAGTTTGGGAAAACAGCGTCACCCTTTTTCAACATGCAATTAAGGTAACGTCACAGAACTCCATAGCTCACAATAATTTAGCGATTGCCCTTGCCCGACAAGGAAAAACAGGGGAAGCCGTTTGGCATTATAATGAAGCATTAAGAATTTCACCGTCATACTCGGATGCTCACAATAATCTTGGTGCGCTCCTGGCCAGAAACGGTAATTTTGAAGCGGCCATTAAAGAGTTTCAAGCGGCATTAAGAACAGACTCCCATCATGAACTGGCTAAAAGTAACTTAAAAAAAGTACTGGAAATACAATCAAAAAAATGAACTGCGATTCATGATGTCACCCTGATCAGATCCGCCGGTGCAAGTATCTTGATATATCCGGCAGTTCTTCCTGGTTGGAGGCGCACATTTGTCGGTCTACACCTTTCCGCTTCCAAATTCCTTTACTTCGCCAATGATGACAATCCACCCTATTATCGTCGCAAAAGTGGACCAGTAGACGTAACGGAAATCGTCCGCCGATGATATCAAGGCATAACCGGCAATATACAGAAGTGCCGACAAAAAAAGGTGACAACTGATTACTGATTGCAATCGGGATTGTGGAAAGCGTTTGATACTGACTGTGGCGACAATAAGGCCGGCAATAGCCAAGTAGGCCCAAATCCAAGGGCGAAAGAGATATGTTCCGGAAAAGAAGGTCAGATAACTGATGGTTGCTGCCGAAAGCAGGGATCTGCGCTGCTGCTGATACTCCTGTTTCAGCAATACGCTGTCAACGGAATTCCAGGACAAATCTTGGCAGCGCATAAGGGCGAGAAAACATCCCAGTTTGTGGTCCATCCATTGCGGCCAGTATGTAATTACGGCATTCATCCACACAGAGTCCAGCTCGGCTAACCGTCCCGGGTCTCTGGTCATCGACAAAGGCGCCAGAGTGTCGGTCCAGTGATGGTCTAAAAAAAGCTGATTGCCCGTATAATGCTGATATGAAAGCTCAATTTTTCGCCAATCGTACCGTGTCTTGTCATTTTTAATCCACTCCGGGAAGAGGGGTTTGTCAACGCGCATGGAGATACCCGCCAGATCATAAAGCTGTATATACTGGATAAAATGGTCTCTTTGGGGCTTGACGACAGCATTAAGCAGCGGCTGAGCGCTCAGGATGAGGAAGAAAATGATGATCGAGAGATACATCGTCCGGAGAGAAACAAAATTATAGACGCCATCCCAGCACCGCGACAGTGAACAGGCAAACAGCGGCAGCATGGGAAGCACTGCGGCAAGGGCATTATGGCGGACAAGAGTTCCGTAAACCAGCAGGATGCCAGCAAAAAAAGCGGCACTCCGCGCCCCTTTTCGCGTTGGCCGGTCTGTATTCAGAATCCAGACTATCAAGGCGGTAGCCAGAAGAAAAGCATGGGTCATTTGTACATCTTTCCAAATGACCCCGGCATAAATCAACATATTGGGGGTAATTCCGGCCACGAGAAACAAAAGGGCGCAGATTCCCCGCCAGCGGCTCATGTACACCTTCGTCAACAGGTATAGCCCCATCCAGAGCGAGGTGGACTGCAGTACCAGCATTAGCAGGGGACCATCATGAATATTGATCAGTCCTCGCCATAAAAGGCTCATGGCTACCGGATGGGCGTCGCTGAAAATCCCGAGCCTTGCCTGGCGCAATTGTTCCAGGCTGTCGGAAGACAGGAATCCCGGGTAAAAAATGACGATAACAAAGAGGGAACCAGACAGGGCGACAATAGTCGAGAACAGTGGATGGCGCAGATAAGTTACGTAATTGCGCAAACTTTCAAACCTCATTGTTGCTTGTCAGGGTCTTTTTCGGAGCCCGTCGGTACTATTCTCACGTCACGAATAGCCAATGATCGCACCATATCGGCCACCTGGTTCTCAAGTCTCATATGGCGCACCCGAGAAAGGAAAAACTCGCGGATGAGGATACCTGCCAATCCAAAAACAATGAGTTCGGTAGGTTGCTCAAGCTCAAACAATCGGGTGATAATTTTCCCGTGTGATTCCAGTTGCGCCCATAATGAAAGGAGTGCAAGGCCGATCAGCATTAACACCCATGCCCGTCGCCCCGGTCTGGCAAGAAAAATCCAGTCGATCAAAAGGGCGAAAACCAACATGAGTTGGACAGCGGCAAATAAGGTCTTATCCATTTTGGAAAATATAGATCCTGAAGAGATCTTTCAATATGGTCATAGCGTTAAGATTGGTTTGACCTTTTTCCATCAATTCCCGGGAATATCTGATGTGTACGGGGCTCTCGGCATAGGTGAGCTTATTCCTGCTTACAATCTGCTTTAATTCGGTGGCATGGGCCATTCTGGTCTGCCGCAAGAGAATGAGGTTCGCACACTTGCGCCCAAACATGCGATAACCGTTGTGTGAATCCGAAAGCTTCAATCCGGTTAAGAACAATTCAAAAAATATTGCACCTTTAAGCAGTAGCCTTCTAAAATAGGGGATGCTTCCGTAAACTTCCCGATTGAACCGATTCCCGAATACTATATCGACCTTCCTTGACATCATCGTTTGCAGCATGGCCGTCATGTCCGCGGGATCATGTTGTCCATCGGCATCAATCGTGAAAAAATAATCACAGTCCAGGCTTGTCTTCGCATATTCCAGCGCCGTCTGAAGTGCAGCCCCCTGGCCCAGATTGATGGCATGACTCAGGAGGTGCACCGACCGGAAGGCGACCAGTTTTGTTGTCAACGGCCGTATTTCAACGGGGACCGCCGACCCGTCATCGACGATTACGAGATATTTTGCAAATACCCGTAAATCTTGCCCGGCTTCAAGAGAGGACAGGAAATTGCCGAGTGATTCGAGAAAACTATACAACCTCGAACCTTCATTGTAGGTTGGCAATAATATGGCTAATCTGGGAACCTTCAAGTCCATACCCTTATCACTTATATCCGGCTTTCCTTCGTCCGCAATGAAACGTATAATTTTTTTGATAAGATATATACTATCTCTTGTAAGATACGAAGTATAATTCTGAGTGTCAACAAGTTTTTAACTGTATGACCATAATAAATTAATCATATATATTGCTACTTTAAAACAAAGGCATGGGATAGGAAGGGTTGATCCTCGCCGCGCGCCGGAAGTGGTCCCTCGCTTCTTCCCTGCGACCATATTTGCTGAGCATGATTGCCAATTCGTAGTGGGCATTGGCATAATCATCTCGAAGCCTCAGGGCGGCGCGAAACTGGGACATGGACTCTTCCGTTCTTCCTTGTAATTTCAACAACATTGCGTAATTATTGCGTAGCCCGGCATGATCGGGCCAAAGAGCAATGGCCTTTTTATATACCTTTTCCGATTCATCATACTTGCCCATCCGGGACAAGAGCAAAGCCAAACTATTGTATATGGCGAACCTGTTCTTACTGTGCATCAATGCCTGCTCGTAACAGGCCCTGGCATCATCAAACCGCCCCAGACGTTCATAGGCCTGGCCGAGACCCTGATAGGCTTCCCCGTAACCGGGCTTGAGCTGTAGCGCCTTCAGAAAGCTCTGGGCGGCCTCTTGGTCTTTACCGCCACGGGACAGGGCTGCGCCCAGGTTGTAATGGCTGCTGCTGTCGTCTTTATCGATTCTCGCCGCAGTGTGGAAATGGACGATCCCTTCCTCCCATCGGCCCTTTTCCATCAAAGCATAGCCGAGAAGCTGCTGCAGCTTCCCGTCATTACTGTTGACACGAACGGCATGGGAAAAGAGAGTAACGCTGTCCTGCCATACCTTCACTTGAGAAAAACAGAGCACAGATAAAATCGACAAAACCGTAACCGCGCATATCGCCAGAATCATTCTTGTTTTCCTGAAAAGTAAACCCAACCACTCCGGAATTCCCCAGGCAATCATTATGAACACACCGATAAGCGGTATGTAGGTATACCGGTCCGCCATTCCATGGCCCCCCACCTGAACAATGCCAATAACCGGAACCAGCGTCCCCAGGTAGAAGAACCATCCGACTGGCAGATATGGATATCTTCTTGCCTGCGCCATAACAAAAACACTTATCCCGGTTAACGTCATAAACGATAGGACTATCTGCCACACTGGTCGCATTCCCGGGTGGGGATAATAGAAAGACAGCTCCACGGGTTGGAACATCTTTCCAAGATATGCGAAAAAAACAACTATTGCATTTGATATTCTCGTCACTATTGGAAAATCAACCTGCGACGGCAGGGCTCCGAGGTGCCCCTCGGCATAAAATGTCAATACGCTAAAGATAAAAGCCAGGAGAAACAATGGCGTCTTCTCCGCGATGAGACGCTTAATAACCGACCAATCCATTTCTTTCAGCCGGTTCAGAGGCCAGTAATCCAAAAGGAGCAGCACAAACGGCAGGGTAACCAGCATCGGTTTTGCCATCAAACCCAAAATGAAAAAAACGACCATACCGAGATATCGAAATAAGGAAGGGCGAGCTAGATAATGGACATAGGCACCCATCGTCAGCATCCAGAAAAAGGTGCTGAGAACATCTTTCCGTTCCGCCACCCAGGCCACCGACTCCACATGCAACGGATGCACGGCAAACAATGCCGCAACAAATCCGCTCTGCCATAATTTATCCGTCATCCTTAGTAAAATCAGAAACAGCAACAGGGAATTGAGCAAATGAAATAAAATATTCGTCCCGTGGTATCCTCCCCCGTTCAGCCCGTACAACTCGAAATCCAGCATCAAAGAAAGCCATGTCAATGGGTGCCAGAAGCCGGCCCCCATATTTGTGAAGGCCCATATCAAGCCCTCAACAGTCAGTCCCCCCTGTACGTGCGAATTATTCGTCACATAGATGTTGTCATCATAACTGACAAACTCAAAATTCTGGGCCGGCCAATAGAGGATCAACACCAAGGCAATCAATATCAGCAGAACAATTTTGGCTTCAGTTTTCATAAAAGGGAAATGTATAGTACTTGTTCACTATTTGTCGCTGCCAACTTCGTTCATCGTCCTATTCTCATTTTTCATGAACAACGCCGTCCCCTGCCCCGCATAAGCAAGCCGCCACGCAGTTTCCTTCAGCATCAGTTGGTGGATCCTGGTATTAGTTTGAATAAGGACCATATCATGAGGATACTTCCGGAGAAAGCTTTGCCAGCCTTCACGGCCGTTCAGGAAATTGAAATATTCATTTGATACCTGCTCGTCATATATCGTTTCGTAACGCCCGTCCATAGCCACACGACAGTAAGGATGGCAGGTCCATATTAGGTATTCTCCCCAGTCAAAGTGGGGGAGGATGTTTCCCCTAATGTCGTTCGCCCGCATCCAGTTAACCGCACCCGCCGGGAAAAGAGGGGAAGGGGTCAACAGGGCGAAGCTGGGAACTAGAGTTAAAGAGAGCGACGGATTAATCACCAGATACAGGGATAATAGAAGGACGGAAAACATAGATTTGGGAATCCATGAGCGGCGAGTATACAACAGGTCTTTCATTTTCCATACATCCCAATATCCGCTTAACATTACAGGCACATAAGCACCAAAGGCAAGACCAAACATGATATTGTGCCTGACGTGCTTACACCCTAAATAGATCGTTACGGCCAAAACAAAAAAGTCCGTAAGGTCCTTTTTTCTACTGAACAAGAATATAATCGCGCAAAATTGGGCCATGAAAAGAAATATAAAAACCGGCAGCTCCTGAAAATGATTTTGTACAGCAGCGATCACGGACATCCATTCCCCTATGTCGGGACGGGGCATGGTAATCGCCGGAATCAGATAAAGCCAGTATTCGATGCCGTAAGGATTCGCCAATGTTACCAGTGTCGCCAGGAAGCCGAATTTGATATAGGGTATAGATATTCTGTTCGATAACCCTTCACCCAGGGCATAAAGCACTATCAAACCCAGACCGGCAATAAAACCGCCATGAAGGTTACACCAGAGAATTTGGATCGGTAACAGCCACCAGAGAATTGACCAGTTCTGATTTTTCTTTGCATTTTCCAGGATATTGATAGTCAAGATGAAAAAGAAAAACGTGAATATCTGAGCTCTTACAGGGACATAGCCGAAAGAAATCAAAAACATGGCTGGAACAAGGGCGGTGACGGCGGCTAACTCTCTTCCCCCTTTTTTCACAGCTGTCAGATAAACCAGATAGATCGTCAGCACGATTACAATATAACGGGCCAATTGCAATCCGGCTGGTCCCGAACATTTATAAATACCGTAGAAAAGCACCCCTGTCAGCCATTCATGATAAACCCATACGGGTTTTGTTGGGGTGTAAGAAAAAATGTCATGAAAGGGAAAGTAGCCGTCCTCCCAGAAAATACGGCCAAAAGCAAGATAACCCCAAAGATCATTGTCGGCAAGGCTTCGTGAAAATATGGTGACGAAGAAAAGATAAATGCCGGCACAGAAGAGGATGGTTATGATAATTCTGGTGCGATCAAAGTGCAAGAACCCTCCTTTGCATACGCTCGGAAAATCGTGACCAGATGAGAACCGTTATGTTGAGTCCACTTTACCCATTATTGGATGCTGTCAGCCGTTTCTCAAGCTGCAGCCGGCGATTGATCTTAAAAAAATGGTCAGCCATCCACTGATTATCCTTCTCTCTGAAGGCATTTGACAAAAGCAGATACGCTTCCCAGGAATCGGGATCAATTTGCAGCGCCTTTTGCGCCTCTTTGACGGCCTTGTAAAAATGATTTTGCCTGAGAAAGACATAACCTATATGAACCCTTGAAAGAGGGTTATCAGGCTCAAGGGAGACAGCCTTTCTCATTACTTGTTCGGCAGCCCCCAATTCATTCTTTTCCAAGAGGATCATCCCTTTTATATTGTGAAGACCGGTCATCACTGGAAAATACTCCAGCGCTTTGTCAATATATATCAGGGCATTATCCCTATCATCCATGGCAATGTAATATTTCGCCAACACAATATAGGTTCTCGGTTTATTGGATGTATTTGCTAATCGATTTGATTGTAATGCTATCTGGGATTCTTCATACCCCTCCTTCAGATATCCGGCATCAATATAAGCAAGGGCAAGATTATGGCGAGGATTATGCAGCGCCGGGGCTTTGCGGACATTATCGGACCATAGGGTCAACTCATTCCTGAAGATTTCATTATACATGAATGTTGAAACACCCCAAATGATCATCATTGATGTTACGGCAAGAAAAAGAAGCGTGAAAATGCTCCTTCTTGCCGTCAAATAATCAAGAGTATTTAATATGCCAATGGCAATGGGGAGGAAGAAAAGCATGGAAGGCAGATAATTACGATGTTCGAAAATGAGTTCCAGCGAGAAAAACGATCCTTCAATCAAATGGTTCATGGAGAAGAAGAGGATGCTATAGGAGAGTATGGGGAAACGTCTCGCCTTCCAAAGGACGGCAATCAGGAGAATAATGACACCGATAACAGCAGCCACTGTCGTCCAGGGATTTAGCAGGGAAGTCGACACACTTATGTCATGGTTGAGCATTAAGCGGGAATTTAATGGATAGAGGAGTAATGAGAGATAGAAAAAGAAAATCCGTGGCTGGGTGAGAAGCCTTTCCATCACACCGAATGTCCGGCAGCTATAGTCCATGGTGGAAGGATCATTTATCAAATAGACAGACAAGACAACGAGGGCGCAAAGGCATATGAAAGAGAGAAACTTTACCGTTCGGACAATAGTGCCCCTGTTCAGCCCCTGAATGAAATAGAGATCAAAAAGGACGATCGCGACGGGCAGCATGGCAGCATTTTGCTTGGAACCCAAGGCAATGACAAAAGCTGCAAAACAAAGGAAATAGAAGCATGCAGACTTGCTGATGGTATGCGAGGTTCTGCCTTTGAGATATAAATACATGGCAATAATATAAAATAAAGATACCATACTTGCCATCCGCTGCACGATGTATGTCACCGCTGTCACTTGAAGCGGGTGGATTGCCCAGAGGGCTGCGGACAAGAGAGCTGCCGAATAGGCGTAACTGCCATATCGGTCGTTAAGCAGTGGCAACCGCAGCATATTATAGATGAAAAGGAACAGAAAAACTGCAGAGAGATAATGGATGGCAAAATTCCCTATGTGGTAGCCAAAAACATTCGTGCCGCCAAAATAGTAGTTAACTGCGAAGCTGAAATAGGACAGCGGGCGTGACAATAACGTCCAGAGTTTTTCATCGCCATAAATAGTCTTGTAGATCCCGGATAATGCTTTTAAACTTCTCTCGACCTCCGGCCAGGAAAAGTTTTTCATCCGGATAGCCGGATTATCTTTGATATTAACAAAATCGTCAAGATGCCATGAACAATCAAAACTGTTTGAATAAACCAGAGCCACAATAACAAACAAAAGAACGAAGGCAACGGTATGATTCCTGAGATTTTGAAATGGCCACCGGATATTCAGGTCGAAATCTTTTCCAAAATTCATGACGCTGCCTGAAAATATAATGGAATGGAATTGATAACTTTTTCGTTTGAACGCATTACTTCTGCCACTTTCCGAAAATGATTTGCTATGGCATCATTCTTTTTCACCCTGAATGCATCGGAGATGACGGTATAAGGTTCAGATTGATTTCCGTTCAATGAAAGGGATATGCATGCTTCCTTTATCGCTGCATTCGGCTCTCCTTTTTTCAGCAGGATTCCTGCCAAAATTGCATGATAGGCATATGACTCCGGCTTCACAGACAGCCCCCTTCTAATTTGCTGTTCAGCTTCCTGGAGCCTGTTTTTTCGAATCATAATCTCCGCAATTCGTCTATAACTCGTATGGAATGTTGGATCCAATCGTAATGATTCCTCGAAATTAACCAAAGCCTTTTCTTCATCATTATGGATAAAGTAATACTCACCAAATAATCCATACGTCCTTGATTTCCTGCTTGGATTTGCCGCCTGGTAGGATGCAATCGCCAGAGTTCCCTCCTTGAAGGCTTCAGCAAAACGGCCGGCAACAAAATAGGTTGTTGCCAGATTCTGACGTACATGGTGCAGGTTAGGGGCTTTTTCTATATTGTCCGTCCAGAGTGACAAATCATCTTTATAGATGTTGTTTTGAATACAAACCGTCACCCCCTGAATTATCATGACAAATATTAAAGCTATGGTGAAAATGTAAAAAATTGATTTCTTTCGTGAGAAATATTGCAGACCCGTGGTTATCATAATTGCGATGGGAAGGAAAAAAAGCAGGGAAGGCAGATAATTCCGGTGCTCGTAAACAAGTTCCAAAGCAATGAAAGATCCTTCAATCAGATGATTGAGGAAGAAAAATAAGATGCAATAGGCAATAAGGGGCCTTTTCCTGACCATCCACAGCGCCGCAACAATGATGAGTAGAATGATCATGATAGCGGGCATGGTCGTCCATGGTACAAGCAGCGACCTTGAAACATCAATATCATGAATCAGCATCATTCTGGAAGTAAGGGGGTAGATAAGGAGGGACATATAAAAAAACAACACTCGCGGCTGGGTCAATATTCTTTCCAGCATCGTGAAAGGTCTTATCTGATAATCAGATTTAATCGCAGAGAAGTCTCCGACATACAATAGTCCGATCGCGACAACCCCTAAGGACGCCATAATCCCGTACGGTAAAGATCGTTTGATGCTATCCTTGGTGACGCCACGGATCAGAAGCAAATCATACAAAAATATCGCTACGGGAAGCATAGCGGCATTTTCTTTCGTCCCCACGGCAAGGATACCGAATAAAAAGGAAAAAACAAAAAACAATATCCTTTTCCAGGCGATCACGGTGGTTCTTCCTTGCAGGTAGAAAAACATCGCCATGACATAGAACAAGGCGACCATGCTGGCCATTCTCTGGACAATATAGGTGACGGCAGGCACCTGAACGGGGTTGATCGCCCACAGCAAGGCCGACAACAAGGCGATGGAATAAGCATTCGCTGAGTATCGATTCCGGATCAGGGGAAGATTCAGGGTATGATAAACAAAAAGAAAGAGGAAAAAAGCGGTTAAGCAATGGATGGATAGATTGACGATATGATAACCGAGGACATCGAGCCCGCCAAAGTAGTAATTCAGGGCAAAACTGAAATATGCAACAGGACGCTGCCAGTGGTTGGAGCCCCAAGTGCCATATAGCCCGTTTTTGATGTTCTGCCACGACAGATCCGTAATATGAATGCTGCTGTTACCGACGATGTTAATATAATCATCGAAATGCCATGAACAATCGAAGCTGTTTGAGTAGACCAAAACCAGAATTACAACTAATAAAGAGAAAGCGGCTGCGTATCTCCTTTTGTTTGGAGAGTGCCAATTTATATTAATGGAAAAATCATCATATTTGTTCATGACTCTGCTCGCGATACGCAATAAAGATAAAGGGGTAAAGTGCTAACTTTACCCCTTTTCTTTTCGTCTTCAACCGTCAATCGTTATGGTGTGATCTCTCCGTTCGCTGTCACGGCATACGTTGTATTTCCCTGTCCATGAAGGGCGTTCATGCCTAAAACTGATATCGTATTGGATGCTCCACCGATAGCCAAGGTAATTGCTGCCCCCTGTCGATAACCATAAGATGTGGTCAGGAGGGCCAACGTAACGGTGCCTGACGGTGAATCAGCAAAAAATGCCTGTGCTGCTGTATAGGCGTTCTTCAAATCCGACTTTGCCGCCGTGTTGTAGCCTCTTACCCGGTACGCCGTGAACTGCGGGATGGCGATGGCGGCCAGGATACCGATGATCGCGATAACGATCATGAGTTCGATCAGGGTGAAACCCTTCTGTCCTTTTCTCTTACGAAATACTTTCATGATTTCCTTTCTCCTCCTAAAATGTATTTGTTGATAATTAATCTGAAACTCCTCTGTGTCTGACTTATGCCTCCTTATTATCACCCCCTCAATTTTTTGAAGCAGTCCTTAAATTCCTATCTGCTCTGTTGGCAAGCAATTGACATGCCACGAAGTGTCTCTCGCCGGCATAACGGCGGGAAGTTTGAAAGTTATTGTATGTAACGACTTTTTTGGAAATACATCGTCCCCTGCTTTTTCCCCTTCCTTGTCAAAGAAAATTATAGTGGTGATTTTCACCAGTCCGCGGTGATTTACACAAGAAGGGGGCTTGAGATTTAGCACGTGCGTACCCTTGGCACACTGGGTGTAATCTTTATCAAGCAAGGTGATCGCAGAGTATCTTGACGCCGATACCGATCAAAATGATCCCCCCGATGACTTCGACCCGCTTCCCGCAGATCTTTCCGAGTTTCTCCCCGAAGAGCATCCCCGACGCCGTCATGATAAACGCGACTACCCCGATGATCATGCTTGGATAAAGAATCGGTGTCTTCAGAAACGCCAGGCTCAGTCCCACGGCCAGGGCGTCGATGCTCGTGGCCACGGAAAGCATAAGGAGAGTCAGGCCCTTCGTAGGATCGTTGGGATGGACTTGCTCTTCACACCGGAAGGATTCGTGGATCATCTTACCGCCCACATACAGGAGGAGAGCAAAGGCGATCCAGTGGTCAAACCCGGCAATGTAATCCGCAACCGTCATCCCTCCCAGCCAGCCGGCGATAGGCATCAAAAACTGGAAAAGGCCGAAACTTGCGGATAGGCGCAGGACCGGGGCAAATGAAACCTTACGGCTTACCGCCCCAATGCCGATGGCCACGGAAAAGGCATCCATGCCCAGCCCGACGGCAATAACGAGAATCGATATAAAACTCACGGCGAAAGACCGTTTTCCTTCCTGAAAAAGACAACAATCGCTTGGGCCAGCTCCTTACCAATTCCCTTGATCTTCTGCAAGTCAAAAACGGTCGCCTCCCTGATCTTTCCCATGTCTCCCAAGCCTTTGAGAAGGGCCTTCCTTTTTTCCGGGCCGACACCAGGGATGCGATCGAGCAGGGAACTGAAATCCTCTTTTTCTTTTACCTTCCGATGATAGGTCACGGCAAAACGGTGAGCCTCGTCGCGCAGCCGCTGGAGAAGAAATAAGGCCGCCGGCCAGCGGGAGATATCGATGGCGTCCTTTCGTGCCGGCAGGAAGACCCGGTCGCCGCTTGATCTGTCTTTGGGTTCGTGTCTCCCTTTTTGATCGGCACACCTCGGCTCCTCCCCGGCCTGGTACCCCCCTTTGGCCAGGGCAATGACATCGACACCGCCGATGTCCATGTCCTTCAAAACCGAAATGGCCACGGAGAGCTGTCCTTTTCCCCCATCCACCATCAACAGGTCCGGCAGATCTCCCCTCCTGCTATAACGCCGCTTGAGAACCTCATACATCATGGCATAGTCATCGGCGCCGAAGATGGTCCGGATCCGGAAGCGGCGATAGTGATCCTTGTCGGGGACGCCATGAGAAAAGACGACCATGGAACCGACGGCATATTCGCCGCCGATATTGGAAATATCGAAACACTCCATCCGCTCCGGCGTCTTCCTGAGCCCCAGCGCCGTCACGAGGCGCTTCATGGCCTCATCGGGGCTGGCGGTCTGTTGCATTATTTTCAGGGTGCTTTCGCTGTTGCGGTTGGCCATCCCGATGAGGGCTCTCCCCTGCCCCCTTTTCGGAATCAGAATCCTGACGGATCGTCCCCGCTTCTCCCCGAGCCACTCTTCAAGGACAGGCCGGTCCTCCGTCTCTTCGGGGAGCATGATCTCTCCCGGAATTTCATGACCGGCGTCATAGTACCGGGTAAACACGGCGGCCAGGATCTCCCCAGTCGGCAGGCCGACCCGGATCAGGGGGAAGGTCCGTTTTCCCACCATTTTGCCGGCTCTCACCTTGAGCAGACAGACCTGGGTCAGGCCGCCCTCGCGATACAGGCCGAACACATCCTGATCCCTCGCCGCCAGGGAAGCGGTCCGTTGTATTTCGAGGGTCTTCCGGATAGATGCTATCCTGTCCCGCAAGGCGGCGGCCTCCTCGAATTGCAGCGCCTTCGCCGCATCCTTCATGCGGCTCTCCAGGTTCAGCAACAGATCCGTTTCCCTGCCTTCCAGGAAGGTCAAGGCATCCCGGACGGCATTTTGATAGTCTCCTTCCGTGACAAGCTGGACGCAGGGCCCCAGGCAACGACCGATCTGATATTCCAGGCACGGTCGTCTGCGGCTCCGGAGTTCCACGTCCCGGCAGGTACGGAGGGGAAAGACCGTCTGGAGGAAGCGCAGGGTCTCCTTGGCTGAGGAGCTGGACGGATAAGGACCGAAGTATCGCGCCCCATCCTTTTTCGGTCGCCGGACGAGCTGAAACCGGGGGAAGGTCTCCGTTGCCAGCACCCGAATGTTAAAATAGGTTTTATCGTCACGGAAATCGATATTATAACGGGGCCGGTGTTCCTTGATGAGGGTATTCTCGAGGATGAGGGCCTCTTTTTCCGTATCCGTCAGTATCCATTCGATATCCTGGATTCGGGAGACAAGAAAGGGGATCATCGGGCGCGTATCTCCCCCTCCTACGTAGTTCCGCAAGCGGGAACGGAGGTCCCTGGCTTTGCCGACATAGATGACCTTCCCGGCAACGTCCTTCATCAGATACACCCCGGGGGAACGCGGGGCCGTCTGAGTTATCTTATCCAAAGGCTGATCGGTCATCGAAACTCCTATTCACCCCCACCCTGCCCCTCCCCCGTCAAGGGGGAGGGTATTTCTTTGGTTCCCCGCCAAAAAGGAAAGGATTTAGGGGAGCTTTTGCGAAGTCCTTATCATTGTCCGTCATGCAATGTCGCCCCCCAGCTCAACCATAAGCGCGGCAAGCTCCCTGATCTCGTCGCGCAGCTCCGCCGCCTTTTCAAAGTCCAGGTCCGCGGCGGCCTTCTTCATTTCCTCTTTCAGACGTACAATCAAGGTGGCTAATTCGTCTTCCTTCCCGTAGGGCGCCCTTCCCTCCCGGACCAGCGGCACGGTGAGATAGTCCGCCTCATAGACCGAGGTCAGGACATGGGAAATGGTCTTCCGGATGGATTCCGGGGTGATGCCGTGCTCCTTGTTGTACCGGGATTGGAGCTTACGGCGGCGTTTTGTCTCGTTGAGACAGGCCTGGATGGATTTCGTTATCACATCGGCAAACATGATGACCTGTCCGGAGACATGCCTCGCCGCCCGGCCGGCAGTCTGGATCAGGGATCGTTCCGACCGGAGGAAACCCTCCTTGTCGGCGTCAAGGATCGCCACCAGGGAAACCTCGGGGATGTCAAGACCCTCCCGGAGCAGGTTTACCCCGACCAGGACGTCGAATTCTCCCAGCCGCAGGTCCCGGATAATCTCCACCCGTTCCAAGGTATGGATATCCGAATGGAGATAGCGGACCTTGATCCCCAGTTCCTGGTAATAGGTCGTGAGGTTTTCCGCCATCCGCTTGGTCAGGGTGGTCACCAGGACCCGCTCCCCCTTTTCCACCCGCTTCCGGATCTCCCCGAGGAGGTCGTCGACCTGATCCTTGACCGGCTTGATCATGATCTCCGGGTCCATGAGACCGGTGGGACGGATGATCTGCTCGACAACCTGCCCGTTTGCCTTCCCTATTTCATACAGGGCCGGCGTTGCCGAGATGTATATGCGCTGCTGGGGAAAGGCTTCGTATTCCTCAAAGCGGAGGGGCCGGTTGTCCAGGGCCGAGGGGAGGCGAAAACCATACTCCACCAGGGTTTCCTTCCGGGAACGATCCCCCCGGTACATGCCGATGAGCTGCGGGATCGTCGCATGGCTCTCATCGATGATGATCAGAGCGTTTTTCGGGAAATATTCCATGAGGGTGGGGGGCGGTTGCCCCGGGCGCCGTCCGGTCAGATGGCGGGAGTAATTTTCGATCCCCTGACAGTAGCCCATCTCCTCCATCATCTCGAGATCAAACATCGTACGCTGTTCCAGTCGCTGGGATTCAAGCAGTTTGTTCTGGCTTTGCAGATGGGCAAGCCGCTCCCGGAGTTCGGCGCGGATATCCGCCATCGCCCGCTTGAGATTATCCTTGGTTGTGACGTAATGGCTTCCCGGATAAATCGCTATTTTTGTAATTTTCTCGATCTTCTTTCCCCGCAGGGGATCAACGATAACAATATCTTCGATAAGATCATCGAAAAAGGTCACCCGGACCGCCCGTTCCTGTTCATAAGCGGGAAATATTTCCACCACATCGCCCCGGACCCGGAAGGTCCCCCGGTGAAAATCGATATCGTTTCGTTCATACTGGATTTCCACGAGACGCCGGAGCATGACGTCCCGCCCGATTTCCATCCCTTCCTCAATGTAGAGCATCATCCCCTGGTAGTCTTCGGGGGAACCGAGACCGTAAATACATGACACGCTGGCCACAATGATTACATCCTGACGGTCGAAAAGGGCGTGCGTCGCCCCGTGGCGCAGCTTGTCGATCTCTTCGTTGATGGCGGAATCCTTCTCGATATAGGTATCCGTGCTGGGAAGATAGGCCTCCGGCTGATAGTAGTCGTAATAACTGACAAAATACTCCACCGCATTGTCCGGGAAAAGGCTTTTGAATTCTCCGTACAACTGGGCCGCCAGGGTCTTGTTGTGGGCGATCACCAGGGCGGGGCGCTGCACGGCCTGGATA
>Ga0209749_1001774_pt1 | contig 17093 bp, 20 predicted proteins | sample EPASupsiteSAE347_FD_187267 | JGI IMG/M metagenome (GOLD analysis project Ga0209749, IMG submission 187267) | Bioremediated contaminated groundwater from EPA Superfund site, New Mexico - Sample SAE3-47 (SPAdes) (version 2) | ecosystem: Environmental > Aquatic > Deep subsurface > Groundwater >... | reverse complement strand
TAAGCCTTGGGTTAGCTCTCTCATGTGGGGCAGGCTTTCCAGCCTGCCACCCGCGGCCGGCATTCAGAAATGGCAGGCTGGAAAGCCTGCCCCACATGAGAAAGCCCAACCCTTATGCGCGCTAACAGTTTTTTACTTCAGCAAGATCAACGCCAGGTAATGGAAGGAGACTTGCGCGCGGGAAGCCTGTGGTAGCTGAATTTGGGATAGCCAACCATCATGGCACCAAAGCATTGGTGCCCCGCGGGAAGGGATAGGGCCTCCTGCATCGGAGGGAAGGCGGCTGCCGCGGCGCTGAAGTAGCCAGCCCAGCAGCATCCAAGATCCATGCTGGTGGCTGCCAGCTCGAGATAGGTTAGGGCGATGGTACAGGTAGACTGAGCCAAACGATTGTCGGCTTTGGCATGAGTGACGATCAAAACGGGTGCGTCGCGAAGGATCACATCAGTGCCGCTTTCCCATCTCTGAAGCATCTTGTCCATATGCCAGGCCAGCGCCAGCTCAGGCGCGTTGCTGATCATCCAGCGGGTCCAGTCGGCAACGATCCCCGCGAGACCGCGCAGCTCGTTCCTGTTATCCAGAACCAGCCACTCGGCACACTGGGAGTTATGGCCGGAGGGTGCATAGCGGGCCATTTCGATGAGCCTGGATATGTCGGGCCTGGGAACCGGCTTGTCCTTGTAGACTCGTATGGAGCGGCGAGCGCGCAGGAAGTGCTCGCAATGCTCCGCGCTCAATTGAAGCTCTTTTCGCAGGGGTGTGCATTGATCGAGAGGAATCTTGCGATTGGTGAGACTGCCCGTGGGACAGGCCGCCACGCAATGTCCGCACCCGATGCACAGCTTCTCGGCTCCCTCGATGGGCGCCGGATATCCATCTTTAGAAAGATCGATAAGCGCCACGGGACAAACCGCGGCACAGATACCGTCTCGATTACATGATTTTTCATCAACTTCCAGTAGATTCATCATTGACTCTCCTGTTATGTTTTTGTGGTTGAAAAGACCGAAGCCATAACCGCGCCCCGCCCGCGGCAAAAGAGCCCGGAAATCGAATGAAACGAGGCTTCGCGGCCGAAGGGAGCGTTGACATCGTTAGACGACCAGTCTACTTTATCGATCTGGAGAATGATATGGAAAAAGAGAGCACAAAAGAGAAAATCCTCGAGGCCGCAGCCGACCTTGTGCATCGCAAAGGCTTCAATCACACGGGAATCAAGGAAATCCTGGATGCCGCCGGAGTCCCCAAAGGATCGTTCTATTTCTACTTCAAAAGCAAGGAGGACTTCGGTCTTGCCCTGGTGGACCACTTCGCGGAAAGGATAGCAGCCGTAGCCGCCTCCTGCTTTGAAGACGATTCCAAGCCGCCCCTCGCCCGCCTGCGCTCCTTCTTCCAGTGGGCCTACAAACGGTTTGAGACCGAAGGCTGCGAGAAGGGCTGCCCCATAGGCAATCTCTGCCAGGAGATGAGCGATCTTTCCCCGGCCTTTCGGGAGAAGCTCGAAGCCGCCACGGAGCGCATGGCTCTGGGCGTGGCCGGGATTCTCCATCAGGCAAAGGAGGCCGGAGAGCTTCCCCCTGGGCTGGATGCGGATGAGACCGCCCGTTTCATCACGAGCAGTTGGCAGGGAGCGCTTCTTATCATGAAGGTAGTCAAGTCCTTGGAGCCGCTCTACCGCTTTGATCGATTCATCTTCGGGGAGATCCTGTCCGAAAGAAAGTCGGACGTGGCCTCACATGGGTAAGGATTCCATTTCATCCTGTCAAAGAATGTCCCGTCTTATGCGGGTAACCCTCTCTGAGAAGCAGTCTAACGTTGACGATCGAGTAGTGTTTATGTAAAATATGATTATCGTATTTTACAAAGGAGAAACGATGCGATCAGACATAAGTGCTACCGATGCGGTAAGACATTTTTCTGAGCTGTTGAACAACATTAAATACCGGGGGGACCGCTACGTGATCATTCGCGGGGGAAAACCGGCTGCGGCCCTTGTTCCGGCGGATGAAGTCGGCTCTCTGCGGCGGATGGGCGATTTGAATGACATTTTTCAGATGCTGCCGCGTCTCGATCCTGATGATATGAACTTTGCCGATGACGTTCTGGAGGCAATCAGTGCCCAACCCCCTCTGCCGGGTGACATGACATGGGAGTAATCTTTGATTCCAGCGAAATCATCTTCCTTGAACGGGACCGTACACGGGTGGCGAGCCTCGTGTCTGGCCGAGAGGGCGAGCCTTTCGGGATTAGTGTGGTGACCGTCGCGGAGCTGCTACACGGAGTGGAGCGCGCCGACACCGAAGCCCGTAGACTGAAGCGCCAATCCTTTGTCGAAAAGGTGCTGGGGGCGTTTCCCATCTTTCCCTTCGATACCACAGTAGCGCGCATTTATGCGCGCATCTGGGCCTCCTTGGCGAAGAAGGGATTCACCGTCGGCGCCCACGACCTGATTATTGCAGCCACGGCCATTTCCCTCGACTATTCGGTTATCACGGCTAATCGGCGCGATTTCGAGAAGATAGAGGGTCTAAAGCTGGAAGAGCGATTCGTCGCGAAATCCTGAATTTGGTGTTCTTGGAAAAGCAGCTTCTTCCTCCCGAATGCTGCCCCCTCCTGGTAGACTTTGTGTAGCGGATGAGTTGCCATTGTCCAACGTTTGTTTCCAACGAACGGCAAACCACGCATTTCCCTTTTGAAACAACGTACATATGCCACCGCCGCTTGAACAATTGTTCGGCGGCTCCATCGTCCGATTTGCCTCGCTCTGAACAATGCATGGTGCATTGAGAGTCCCAGATTCTTATGGTATCTTGTGGTGTGGTGTTGCAGGCAACCGATCACGGCATGGGAGCTGAGTAAGGATGAAGATCCGGAACAGGGTTTCAAAATTTTCCGCAATAAGCCTTTTTACTGGTGCAGGGGGTCTTGATCTAGGCCTTGAAGCCGCCGGTTTTGATGCTCGTGTTGCGATCGAGATGGATGATGATTGCGTCACCACCCTCCAACAGAACAGGAATTGGCCGATCATCAAACGATCTATCCATGAGGTACCATCAAATGAGCTGCTCCAAACTGCCGGACTTAGGGATGGCGAAGTCGATCTTCTCGTAGGTGGCCCGCCATGTCAGCCCTTCTCCAAGTCTGGGTACTGGGCAAGTGGTGACTCAAAAAGGCTGGATGATCCAAGAGCTACGACTTTAGAGGCTTTCCTGAGAATTCTCCGCGATATCAGGCCCAAGACATATCTCCTGGAGAATGTTGCGGGACTGGCCTACTCAGGCAAGGATGAAGGGCTCCACTTCCTTACAGAGACCATCCAATTGGTAAATAAGGAATGTGGGACGAACTACAGCACCGAGTTGTTGATCCTTAATGCCGTGGATTTCGGGGTGCCTCAAATACGCGAGCGCGCCTTCCTTATAGGCTCCAGAGAAGGGCGCAGATTCGGGAAGCTCAAGCCCACTCATCATCTTCCTGCGCTGGTGGATCAAACAGGGCAGATGAGAATCTTTCCAACTTCACAGGTTCACCGCACAGCCTGGGATGCGATTGGTGACCTCCAAGAAGATGCAGACGAAGAGCTTGCGGTATCCGGCAAGTGGGCTGACTTGCTTCCTTCCATTCCGGAGGGCAACAATTATCTTTTTCACACCGATAGGGGAAGAGGGCTACCTCTCTTTGGATGGCGCCGCCGCTTCTGGAATTTTTTGCTCAAGCTATCAAAAAACCTTCCCTCATGGACAATCACCGCTTCGCCGGGGCCGGCGACGGGGCCATTTCATTGGAATAATCGCCGTCTGTCAGTGCGGGAGTTATGCCGATTGCAGACATTTCCAGACGATTATTCAGTGATTGGTACATATCGATCAGCCCTTCGTCAGATCGGGAACGCAGTTCCTTCGGCGCTCGCCGAAGTTATCGGAATTGAGATCCGACTGCGTCTTTTAGGTGATCTGTCCGCAGCGTCACTGAAGCCTTCATTGATCCCCCTCATGAGATCAGACACACCACCGCCGGAACCTACAGCTCCTGTACCTGAGAAATTCTTACAGCTCATAGGAAAACACACCCCACATCCCGGGACAGGTAAAGGGAACCGAGCACGTATGGAAAAACCACAAGCCAAGGTGAGTCTTACATTCAAATGATGTATCAGAGATACTCTGTCAGTAAGCGGCATAAACAGCCTCTGTTAGATTTTATACTGACTTCTCTGAAGAAGTGTGGCTGCACTATTCTGCATCATACTTCGTCGGATGAAGCACCTTTTCGTATCACCTTTGAGGCACCGGATGGAGAGAGGATAGGCATAGTAGCCTATGCTTTCTTTGCTAACTCTAAGAAAACACAGAATCGGCCGGTAGATGAACATCGCTTTCAAGTAAAATATGGTGGCAATGACGGACAACTGCACGAGATTTGGCAGGATCCGTTCGAACTGTACACGACTCTCTTTTTGGGCGTCCATTTGGAACGGGGTGTTTTCATAGGTGCCGATCCTTCACTCCACAATCCCACCCGCTTCTTTATGTCAATTGAATTCAAAGAGTACAACGTAGTAGAGGTCTTGGAAAGAAAGTGGGCTTCCTGGGAAAGAGAGAAACGCTCCAGCGAAGGGCTTGACGAACCTATTGAAGTACTCGTGGGTGGATCAGCAGAAAATTTCTTGAGTTATGTCCGGTTTGAACGAGCAGCCAAAGGGCTGGACCAAGGTCATCGGGCATTGCTTGCCGACAAGATAGGCGAGCTTACATCAATTTCACGATCAGAGCCTACAGCGGCAATTACTGCCCGCCCACAGCCGACAGTGCTTCATACTCTCGCCGAGGAGTTTGAGCTCTCACATAATGAGATCTTGGACCTAATTCAGAGCGCACCTCGTTTGAAGATGGCTGTCCGAGGCTGGGTGGCGGAAATCCATTTGCAGAGATATCTATTGACTATTCCTGATATCACGGAATGCCTTCAAATAGAAGAAGACGGAAAGCCTGATCTAGCGATCAGATATCGTGGAAGTAATCTGCTATATCTTGAGTGCAAAAACGTATTACGCAAAGTCTATTCTGATGGATTGCCTCGCGTTGATTTCCAAAAAACAAGAGCTTCGAAGTCTGATCCGTGCTCTCGCTATTATAGGCCGGAAGAATTTGATATTGTTGCGGCATGCCTTCATCCATGCACTGAGAAATGGGAGTTTTCATTCACTTTGACAAAAGTACTCGCTGTACATCCAAAGTGTGAAGGACGCCTTAACAACAATGTCCGCGTCGATGGCGGATGGTCATCAGATCCCCTGCCGGTGCTTGTCGGGGCGCTGACATAATGTGACCGTGCTCTAAGAATCTGCATGACCATGGATAGGAAAGCCAGTAATGACTGTGAACCGTAAGCGAGTCCCACGATTCGGATCGTACAGCCCTGCTTCGACATCAGCCTCTTTTGCCAAACGCCATAATAAAGCAAAGGACACTGTTCCGGAAATGCTGGTACGTAAGGCATTGTGGAGTCGGGGGATTCGGTACAGACTTCACGTAAGCCAATTGCCCGGGAAGCCTGATATTGTGTTTACAAGGGAGCGCGTCGTCGTCTTCATTGATGGAGACTTCTGGCATGGTCGGAATTGGGAAGAGCTTGAAAATAAGCTCAGACATCGTGCAAATGCCGAGTACTGGATTTCCAAAATCCAATATAATAGGACACGGGATCATGATCAGAGAAAAGCGCTCGAAGAACAAGGTTGGACCGTGGTCCAACTGTGGGAGACAGAGATCATCAAGAACATCGAGGAAGCTACTGAGAAAGTTGTCATAACTCTCAAAGCAAAAACACAGGCCCAATCCTCAGTCCCGCCTTCCTCATTCTTGACGGAGTAATTACATGTGGTAAGGCCGAACCAAGGCCTGAAGCGGACACAAAACCACGCTGGGCACATCTTTTGGTGTTTTTGGAAGCTCATTGGCCGCGTGGTTTTGTGCCGCTTAGGCCAGTAGTTGGAGTGATTGGCGACAAGGTTTGTGTATGATGAGAAGAGAAGCAACGAGCTCTCAAGGCAGAAGCTCGGATGCACGCATCCGAGCTTCACTTTCCTTCGTTACACTGAAATTCAACCTTTCATCTGTTGCTCCATTTGTGCCATGCACTCAGCCATAGCGCGTACAAGGTCCTGCTGGTTGAGCAACATACCCTCTCCGCGCAGGAATAAATCGAGCTCGTCAGGATCTATTGCCTGTGCGACTTTCCTCCGAAATTCGGAGTCCTCTTTCATCTTGGCAACAAGTTTTCGGGCATCTTCTATCGGCATAATTTCTCCTTTCCGGTTGAGGCGACAAACGTCACCGGTTTTTGATTTTCAATTGACTGACGAATTGGCATTCAAAAGAGATACACCTTTGGTTTTCCTATTCTGAGTGTGCTACCAAGAAAGTATGGTAAGGTAACCCCATGGCTCAAGAGCTAAACGAAGCACTCGCAGCGGAACGGCCGGCGCTTTTGATCTATATCCGCGGTATCGTTCGAAGCACGCAAATCGCAGAGGATTTGACCCAAGAGGCCATGCTTCGCGCGCACCGTGGGATCTTGGGATTAAAAGATCCTGATCGACTCATTCCCTGGCTGTACAGGATCGCAACCAACGCTTGCCGAGACTATTTCCGGAAGGAGAAAAGAGCCGGCCAGGATTTTCAGCGCAGTGGGGATTCGATCTTACCAGAGGACCTGCGCGATGAGAACGCACCCCAATTAGACAAAGTGATAGAATGTGCCGAGATGGGTGAATGCGTTAGGCGGTACTTCGAGAGACTGCCTGATTCTTATCGCGCCGTCATTATCCTGCATGACTTGGAAGACATGACGAGCCCCGAGATAGCGGATCTGCTTTGTATCTCCTTGGACGCCGCAAAGGTCCGCCTCCACCGCGCACGTAAAAAACTGCGTGAAATGCTGGTGGATGCCTGTGAATTTTACACGGACGAGAGAGGAATCCTGGTTTGCGAAAGGAAACATAAATGAATTCGATGCAACGTGCCCTATCGAGCATCGAAGAGGTGCAAAGAGCACGAAAGTCCGCATCCGGAGACCATCGCCAATGACATCACGGTGGCCCGTAAGGAGGAGCCCGAATCCATGAAGAAGACGATAGCTTTCGCAATGATCGTGATGATGGGGCTTTTCGGTCACCTGGCGGCCCGGAAGACTCGAGGCGGATTCTTACCACAAGGAGCGGCGAGGGCGGAGGCCGGGACCGGTGGCATTGTCCGAATCGATCCGCCCAGCTCGCTGCTCGCTCCTGGAACGAAGAGCCTGGAGCTGACCGTCCAAACCGCGGCGGCGACGCAGTGCGCCTATGGGCTCGGGGAGCCGGCGCCCTTCGGAAATATGGTGCTGCTGGCAGACGAGGCCAATGGAACGGTTCACAGATCGACCATCAGCTTCCCGGCCCCTCATCCAAACACCGTCAACACGGTCTATGTCCGCTGTGCGGATGAGCCCGATACAGTGGCTGAACGGACGTATCGCGTACGAGCCAACGTCAACCCCTCTTTTCCTCGCACCGGAAATTTATGGGGCTGGTGGCAATGGCGGGATCGGGGGCTGAAGGCCATGTCCCGCATCGACTTGTGGCTCGGGGCCGACGGCGCCACCCCGGAGGAAATCAGGCAGCTTCGCACGCTCAATCCGAACGTCCTCGTTTTCACGTCCATCAATGCCGTGGAAAACAACGATGTACCCGAGGATTTCTTCCTGCGGGACGTCAACGGCAAAAAAATCGAAGTGTGGCCCGGCTCGTACCGTTTGAATCTCACCCGGACCGATGTAGCCGAATACCAGGCCCGCTACGCCCTCAAAACGCTGGTAGACCGGGATTTCCTGCCGGACGGCGTCTTTTTCGACAATGTCTTCACTTCCCAATCCTGGCAGACTCACGACATCTACGGCCATCCCATCCAAATCGATGCCGACGGAAACGGCGTTGCGGACGATCCGGCGGTGCTGGACGCCGCGTGGAAGGCCGGTGTGCTGCACGAAATCGAGACTTTCCGATCCCTTGCGCCCAATGCGCTGGTGAGCGGCCATGCCATGAACATCGACGATGGGCTTGGAGCCCTGTTCAACGGGATCAGCATCGGCTTCCAGGCTCCCTATGTGATCGAGGGCCGCTCATCCTTCGACAGCTTCCGGCATCAATACAACGCCTGGCACACCAACGCGCTCGCTCCGCACGTAACCATGGTCGAAGGGGCTCCGCCCACCCAAATCTCATACGGCTACGACTACGAGCCGCTACGGAAGATCCCCTCGGCCACCCTCAGGTTCGCTCAAAGGGATTTCCCCTATATGCGTTTTGCACTCGCTTTCACGCTGATGAATGACGGCTATTTTTCCTATGAGCTCGGAGACACGTGGCACGGCAACCCCTGGTGGTACGATGAGCTCAATTTCAACCTCGGCCATGCCTGCGGCCCGGCACAGCGGGCTGCCATTCCCTTCGATCCGGGTCCCAACCGGATTGAAAACTCCGGCTTCGAGCAGCCCATTGAAGCTCCGTGGGCTCTGTGGGTCGATACGGGGAGTGGGTACCGGGCGAGTCTTTCCAGGGATGAGAGCACGGCAGCCGAGGGGGCAGCCTCGGCCCGAATCGATGTGTCTGCCGCCGGCATCGACGCCTGGCGCGTGACGCTCCAGCAGTTCAACCGCTCTCTTAGCCGAGGGGTCGCCTACGATGTCAAGTTTTGGGCCAGGAGCGATAGACCCCGCTCCCTCATTGTCAGCGCGCAACAAGGGCAGCCACCCTGGAAGGGATACGGCCTGTATCAACCCTTTCAGATCGACACCACATGGCGTGAATACGAGGTCTCCTTCACGGCCAACACAACTGCCGAAGATGCACGGATACAGTTCTTCATGGGGGATGAGACAGGCGTGGCGTGGATTGACCGGGTGAGCCTGACCAAACACCCGCCCGACGTGTTCCTGCGAGCCTTCGACCACGGACTGGTGCTTCTGAACGGAGCTCGAAAAACTCAGAGCGTCAAGATCGGTCCTGGTTACAGACGACTCGAAGGCACTCAGGCCCCGCGCGATCAGCTCATCGTCGACAACTCCAGCAAGAAGTTTTCCATATCCGCGGGCACATGGGTCCGGAGACGATACGACAGCGGTCTTTGGAAAGCGATCGGGCCCTTCTACCACAACTGGGGCCAGGACCTGTGCGAACTGGGGAGCTCTTCGGGTGAAGCCCGCTGGAGCCTTCCCATCCCCAGGGCCGACTCCTACACTCTTTCCGTGTGGATTCCTGCAGCGCCCGAGGCATTAACATGGAACAAACGGGCCCGCTACAACATCGTGGCCAACGGACAGGTGCTCGCATCCAGGATCATCGACCAGACCAGGGACGGCGATCAATGGAGAGCCATCGCCACCGTCGCCCTCAAACCCGGTGACGAGACCTTCGTAAGTCTGGAATGCATGGGTGCGCCGTGCGTTGCCGACGCCGTCTTCCTCGAATCCCGGGGCCGGTATAACGATGGCAGCCCTGCTCCGCGCGTAACCCTGCGCCCCATGGACGGGATCATTCTTCAGAAAGAGTGAGAGCCGGTAGATCATCGGCGCAGGCAGAGCGGCCCAACCAATCGGCGCAACCACATGGCGTCCACATCCGCAATGTTCTCATCAATTCGGAGCCGGTTACGCGCCGGCGGTCGTGGGCAACGTTGGGCCGCAGTATAGGGGACCCAAGGTTTTGAGAGTCTTTGGACTCGCCTACTCGGCGATCTGGCCTCGATGGCGGAGTGGGTAACGTAGCTCGGAGCCGGTAAAAGGAATCGGATACTTCAGCATGGATGAACAGGAATGTGATTTGCGTGTTCCTGGGCAGTAGATGCTCGAAGAGAGGCTTATCTGTTTGAACCTTGTCCAGCAAAGAGTATGAAGTTGAAAAGGCTGAGTCCTTCACGGGGCTTGGGGCTGGCAACAGCCCTCGGCTACCCGACATCCGTGCGAAATACGGGGGAATGAGGACCAATGTTGGAAACGGCATACAAATGGAAACTTCCGCGTGGTTGGTCCTATCCAATTGGAGCGCAGGCCTTGTCCCAGTACCTCGAGGACATTGATGGCCCAGCGGAGCGCCCACTTCGATTCTGGGACTATCACATTCGGGCAAGTCGACATCGGCAAATCCGTGATCAAGGGGAACCTTACTCGATCATCGAAATCTCTTACTCACAGCCCTACAGCGAACGTAATCCAGAATACCTGCAGTGGGCCGTGACCGTTAACCCGGTTCCCAGTGACAAAGCGGCGGCCGTGCGTAGGTGCATTGTGTCCGTCGGGCTCACCCGCATCCGAGAGTGGCTCAAACAAACGCGGATAGTGGACGCAAAGCAAGGGCGTGGCTTCTGCCGTCTGCTCTATGAAGAGTCTGGCGAGAGACTCTTTTTCAGGAGCCGACTGAACGATACCGACAATGTCACAGAGGTCGAGCTGCCATGCGGTATCAGTGGAAGCGGATAAGAACGCAATAAACCAGACGCGCGCCATGCGTTGGTTTCATGAGAGTCAGCAGTACTATGTCGCGCTCCGGTTATCGCCGGCGTTATAAGGCACGAAAATCATGGTCGATTCCTTCGCAAAAGCGCTTTATCTTAATCCAATAATTTCGTGGTTGGTGACACTCGTGGGGATAGGACTTCTTTTGCTGATTCCTATCAGTGCCTGGAGAATTGCAAAACGCAGATTTCCGCAATGGACATACACGTCGCTCGGTGTCGGTTTTGGCTTTGTGGTGATCCCATTGTCGTTGTGGCTCTATATGCAGTATTACGTTGGTCCAATTCGTGCGCTTATCTTTGGATTTTTAGGTCTATTCATGATGTTGGTGCACATGGCGCCTCTGACTGAACCAACAATTCCTTTTCTCCTCGATGCAACCAACACGACCGGTGGTACGTGGGGTGTCCCAGTGCTAAAACAGGCGATCACTGGCGGAATGCTCTGGGCATCCGTTTATGGTTTCATCGGTCTGGTGGTAGATCTAATCAGAAAAAGGAAGAGCTCCTTATGAGCAGCCAATTAGTGAAAGACTGGGATGCTGTCCGGAAATATGAAGATGATGCATATGTGTCGAGGATATGGGGACGCTCATGAAATTTTGCCTTTCGTTTCTTGCCCTGATTGTGCCCCACCGCCTTTGGATGCAGAGAGCACGCCCAGCCAGTCCTTGCACCAGACGCCGAAAAGCGCTACGCTAACGAGCTTTCGTGGTTTCGTGCGGGAAGTAAAGGCATGAAGTGCAAAGAGATCGAGATCGACTATAGCAAGAAGAAGCTAAGAGGAAATTGTGTCTCCTTCTCTGATGGATTTAGACCTGCTGGTTCTGACCTCTACCATTGGTGGAAAGGTGCACTCGAATCGGAGCATGTACCCTGGCAAGAAAGATTGAGCGAAATGGCGAAAATGCAGCTCAATCCTAATTCGTTATGCTCGTGAAGAAATGGAGAGATATAGCAATGGCAAAATTAGGAACTGAGAAAAAACCGGTAAGATTCCATGTTCAAACTGAGGATAGATTAGGAGAAATTGCAGCCCTTTGTTCTAAGAATGGTTGGAAATTTATCGGAGGGCTCGAGCCTGATGAACCTGAGGATCTATGCGAGATCGAATACTTATTGAACCCTCTGGCTTTTAAATCACAACCTCGTATGGGTAATTCGGACAGAATGACCGTTGTGCACGAACATCCTAAGGTCGGCAGAAATGACCCATGTCCATGTGGAAGTGGTTTGAAGTATAAGAAATGCTGCGCGCAATAATCGAAAATAGAGTGCCCAGCATAACGCCGCTGGGCACGTTATCACAATCGCAGGTACAGGCGTTTCCGTCACGGCTTGCGGGAATCAGAAAGTGGAAGGCTACAAGGTCGCCACGTGGACCGGCCGGTCACGTGCTGCTTTAACATTTGTCGTGTTGGCCTGCTACTCAGTGGTTCTTCAGGCCGACCGCTCAGGCAGTTGTTGGACCCTGATGTCCGACGTTCTCATGATCGGAGTATTCATTGAATCTTGCACTCTTTGATTTCGACGGAACAATCACGACGAGAGAAATGCTTCCCGACTTCTTCCGGCTTGCTATCCCGTCCCACAGGCTACTCATAGGCAAAATCGTGCTCGCGCTGCTTCGTCCAATTAGAGCGAAATTTCTTGAATAGTCCTGATGTAATCCACTTCTATGCCGTATCTTAGCCTCAGTTGTGTGTTATGGATGTGTAACCATTCAAAGGATGAAGGAAGGAGTAGCACATGCCCTTTTGGTTTAAGATCGCACTGGGGTGGTTTTGTTTCTTACTAATAACAGGGACTATCAGACGGCTTTCAATGTCTAAGATTAAGAATGCCGTTTCAGCTCTAGACGATGAAAAGAGTAGCAGATTAGCAAGATCATATTCATTGGTAATCACTGGGTACAGAGTCTTCTTTTGGTTGACTCCTTTATATCTATTCCTTGTTCCATGCTGGACCTATGCTTCTGGAGTAAAGCATTGGGAGTACTTTACGGCAATGATACTCATGATGTATCTGATTGTTCTTGAGGACTTTTTCTTCAGGAAATCCATACTGAGTGGAATCAAACATGGCTGAACGCCAATCATAAGGCTGGGTTTAGAATTCTCCGCGTGCAACTGACCATCTTAATTACAAACAATCTAAGGAGGGTAAGACTATGGCAACGGGAAAGATATCAATTCTATCTCCAATGTACACCGAAGATGAGCGGTGGGTGGCCAACGTAATAAAGATGGAGCTCGAGCTCGGTAAGCAAAGATATACAACATATCATCCATATATCGACGGTCTCGAACGACAATTGTTTGAATTCCTATCTAGAGGTGATGATTCAGCAGTTGCGTCGGAAGCAAAAAGAGCCATTCTTCTGAGCAGTGCGCTTAATTATTATAGTCTTATCAAAGCGAGTGATGCATGTGTCCTCGTTTTGGACGGCAGGGCGCCGGACGAAGGCTCCGTGTTTTGGGCGGCCGTTGCATTCGCGAGCGGGAAGCCGGTCATATTGTACAAGTCAGATTATCGGACCTTCATGTCAACGGGTGATAACTCGATGGTAACCGGTTTATGCTTGGACTACAAACCGGTGAGAGACATAAAGAGCCTCAGCGACAGCATTGCATCTCGTATTGCCAGATACAATGAGGATAATCTTTGGAAAAGAGAGCATATCCCGGGGTACAATCGATCGCTTCAGGCCCTCGGGGAAAAAGTATGGACGGCCTGCCCGGGTCGTAGCTTGAAAGCCATCTTGAACGAAATGAAGGGCGATACGCTGCTGGAAAACCTGCTCCCGCATGATGAAAGCGAGTACAAATTGTCGGGGATCAGGGAAGCAAAAGTTTACTGCTCAGGCCCTTTGTTCTGTCCCGCGGAAATACGTGAAATCAGTAAGATCGCTAAATACATAGAGTGTGCGGGGCTGACCACTTATCTTCCGCACCGCGACGGCGTGGAAGCCATGATGGGGGAGCTGGATAATGCGGCGGGAAGGCTAATGGCAGCTAAGGACAACTATGCGGATGTTAACTCGTTTACCATTGATGTATTCCAACTCGTCGAATGCAAATATTTCGTGATTAATCTCAACGGACGGGCTCCCGATGACGGTGCGGTTGCCGAAGCAGGAATGGCCTTTGCCATGGGGCGACCAATTGTTCTGTACAGATCGGAGCCCCGTACCTTTTGCGGCGGAGTCCGCGGATTTGTCCATCCGGCACTTCAAATGGCCGGGCATCTTTTCGATACTACTGCTGATTGCAGTGCAATCCATGACAAGCTGGCCGGTCAGGCGGCATTCATCAAGATCAAGAACAATGGCCATACGTATTCACCTGAAATCCATCCCGAAGTAAAAACTGTACACTCGTTGGGAAGGCAGTATTATACAGAGCTTAACGAGACCTACTCCGGGCCGGTATTGGAGCTGAACCGGTTTTTTTTCTGGCGGATCGCTCACCTGGGAGCTGACAGGGCGTATCATCCGTATTCGACGTGGATGCAGGTCGGTATGGTTCCTAACTTCCCGCGCTTCCTCACCGACCTGACAGGTAATGGCTGTGCCGACATGGTTGGCTTCGCAAACGACGGGACCGTGGTCGCGTTCAACAAGGGCAACGGTACTTTTCAATCACCTCAAAAGGTGGTTGGGGCCTTCGGTGGCAATGATGGGTGGGGTGTGGAAAGTACCCCGCGCTTCCTCGCCGATCTGACGGGTGATGGCCGTGCTGACATAGTCGGCTTCGCATTCGGCGATGTCGAGATCGCGCTCAACAAAGGGAACGGTACCTTCCAACCGCCCCAATCGGTAGTCAGGGCCTTCGGATACAACGATGGGTGGCGTGTGGAAAGTACCCCGCGCTTCCTCGCCGATCTGACGGGTGATGGCCGTGCCGATATAGTCGGGTTCTCGTTAGGCGAGGTCGAGGTAGCGCTCAACAAAGGCAACGGTACTTTTCAACCGCCCCAATCGGTGCTCCCGGCCTTCTGTTACAACCATGGGTGGAGTATGGAAAAGAACCCGCGCTTCCTTGTCGACCTGACAGGTGATCGGTGTGCTGACATAATCGGCTTCGGAGACGACGGGGTCTGGGTCGCGCTCAACAAAGGCGGCGCCGCTTTCCAAAAGCCAGAGCTGGCGCTCCGAGCCTTCGGTTACAACGCCGGGTGGTGTGTGGAAAAGACCCCGCGCTTCCTTGCCGATCTGAGAGGTAATCGCCGTGCTGATATAGTCGGCTTCGGAGACGACGGAGTCTGGGTCGCGCTCAACAATGGAGACGGTACTTTCCAAACACCCCAAAAGGTGCTGGACGGAGCCTTCGGTTACAACGTCGGGTGGCGTGTGGAAAAGAACCCACGCTTCCTTGCCGATCTGACTGGTGATGGCCGTTCCGACATAATCGGCTTCTCGGACGACGGGGTCTGGGTCGCGCTCAACAACGGCAACGGTACGTTTCAATCGCCCAAAATGGTGCTGGCCGGAGCCTTCGGTCGCAACGCCGGATGGCTTGTGGAAAAGCACCCGCGTTTCCTTGCCGATCTGACAGGTGATGGCTGCGCTGACATAATCGGCTTCTCAGACGACGGTGGCTGGGTCATCGCGCTCAACAACGGCGACGGCACCTTCCACGCGCCCAAAGTGCATCCCGGATGCTGTTAGCGCGCGCAGGGCGCATTTGCGTACTCGCGTGATGCGCCGGATGATGGCCGGATGTCGTGGGGATTTCATTCGGCCAATGAAACAAGAATTCGTATGTGGCGCGTGAGCACCAAGAATCTGCATAACGGCACGGATCAATCCGCCACATATTGCAGAATATGCGGAAGCACGAGACCGAATGAGGCATTCTCCGGGAAAGGGCATCGGAATCATGTCTGTAAGGAATGTAGCCGCATGCCTAAAGAGTAGAGAGAATCAATTGAGCAGGCGGAGGAGATATTCTGCTTTTTAAAGCAATCTCATATTTCCGACCGGAACATCGCCCGACTGAAGACGCTTGCGGCTTCGTCCAACCCACGGACCGCCGAGCCGGCCGGCATCACTTTGGAGGTAGCCCTTGTGAGGCCTTACAAGAAGCTCCGCTTGAAGTTTCTGGCCAGGGAGCGAAGAGATCTGCTCGAAAAGCTCGAGCAGACCGGGTTGATTCTAGCGCACCACTGGTAAGAGGGAGGGGAGAGAGCCATAGCCTGTGCAGCGGCTTTTCTCAGAATATGCAGCTTACAGCCCAGCTCGATTCAGTTCTTCTTTTAGGGCAGACAGGCGACGGTTTTTATCCCGAAGATCGGCAATGAAGCTCTGCCAGGCTTTCTCTTCACCCAAACGCAGATATAATTCCCGCACTCGGCTGAGGTACTCCACTGCTTGTGCATAGTTCTTACGATCTCTCGCTTTGATCAGCCGCTCAACCCCTGCGACGTAAAGGATGATAGCCTCATGAGGCCGGCTCGCCTCAGCCGCCCTGGCGACGCGCAGGCTCAATGGAGATCCCTCCCATGCTCCGGCCAGGCCGGGAGGATGCCTCACCATGTTTAGAGCGGCATCGATTTCTTCTTCAAGAAGGTAAATTTCCATGAGCAGCGCATATTGCTTCTCCCCCTCGATACGCCTTATCAGATGAGGGCACATCTGCCCCCAACTGCCGAGCTGCTGAGCCAGGCTCCTCACTTCCTCATAGACCGATATCGTCGGATGGATCTGGAAGAGCTGTTCCGCATGTTTCAAGGCTTCCGGGATATCGCCCCTCTTGATCGCCCACTGCTTCAACCATTCGACAGGCGTCCATCCCGGCTGGTATTCAGGCGGTCTCGGATCACTTCTTCCACGAGGCTGCCATGGCTTTCTGCTTCAAAAAGCTCCGCCAGGCGGAGGAGATCGTTGTCACTGGCTGCACGGGCCTCGGCCACGGCTTCCTCTGTGCGATGGAGCGCAAGAAGTCAAGCCACCAGATCCTGAAGACGCCCCGTTTTGCGGCAGATTGTCAGAAAGCTTTCATCGTCAAGCTCTTTTCCCTTCAGACCAAGCAGAAAGCCGCCGTAGATTTTCCCGGGGTAATCCCGGCTGCCCAGGCGTTCCGAGGACATGGCTTCCTGAGTCCATTCCGCTACCAGCTCCTTCTCCTCACGCGTCGCCAATCCGAGAATAATCTCCGGGACTTTCTCTCCGACCGCTATACCTCCGTAGTCCACGTCCCACCGGTAGATGTCGAAGAGACCGCGCAAAATGAGCTCTCGTTCGGCGGGATCGCTCGCCGCGGCCAAACATGACTTTAGCTCCCTAACACACCGATTGACGACTTCGACAAGCCTACCCCCCGCTTGGCTCCCAAGCTCCGGCTTGGGAGTCAGCGGAGGGGGCTTAGAGCAGAGGGGTAGGCCAGCTTCCGCCGTTGTGACTAGATCCTCGCGCCATAAATTCGTCCCCCCCTGGGAGCGCGGGCTTCCAGCCTGCAAGTGGCGAAATGAAGTTTCGTGGTTTCGGAGGGGTGGCACCGGCAACTCGTTGCCGGTGTGCGAAGCACAAGAGGGATACATTCAGAT
>Ga0209749_1001771_pt1 | contig 17131 bp, 14 predicted proteins | sample EPASupsiteSAE347_FD_187267 | JGI IMG/M metagenome (GOLD analysis project Ga0209749, IMG submission 187267) | Bioremediated contaminated groundwater from EPA Superfund site, New Mexico - Sample SAE3-47 (SPAdes) (version 2) | ecosystem: Environmental > Aquatic > Deep subsurface > Groundwater >... | reverse complement strand
TTGTGATCCCTCGATACGATTACTCGCTTTGTTCGTAATCACTCGGGATGATCGGAGGTGGGGATCGGTTGTTCTGAGTGCTTAAGCGAAAAATATAATATTTCGTAAATTTCTTTTTATTCGTGCTGGGTACTGCATGCGGGAAACTTTTTCTTCGTTTGGACTGGGTACTGCATAACACTTAACTTCCCCTCCGTTCGGGCTGGGTACTGTATAATGCTTAACTTCCCCTCCGTTCGGGCTGGGTACTGTGTAATGCTTAACTCCCTCTCCGTTCGGGCTGAGTGCCCTACGAAGCTTTATGCGTAGTAGGGTGTATCGAAGCCTTGATCTTGTCGAAGCCGCTATAGCTGAAAAATAGCGGCGCGGAGTTTGGCCGATCGTGCTGATGGGTTATCATCCCGTTCTTGTTCGCCTGCCTGTACCGGTCCGTCGGTTAGTGATACAAAGCCTAAATTGTTGGTATGCGCACGATGCTCGCGTAAAAAATTTTTTACAAGTCCGTCCTCAAGCGCATGAAAGCTTATACATACCAATCGGCCGTTGTTATTAAGTACCAGTGGTACTTGGTGCAAAAAGCCTCGTATTGCTTCTAGTTCATGATTAACTGCTATGCGTAGTGCCTGAAAAACACGTGTGGCTGGGTGAATATGACTACCGTGGCGTGGCACTATCTGCTCGATAAGCTTTGCTAATTGTCCCGTTGTTTTAAATGGTGTTTTATCACGTTGTGCAATAATAGTGCGTGCAATAAGTCGTGCGTGTGGTTCTTGGCTATATTCTTTAAATATGTGTACCAATTCTTGCTCAGATGCTCTATTCAAAATATGCGCAGCAGTGATTTGATGATGTGCTGGTGACATGCGCATATCAAGTGGACTGTCATCTAAAAAAGAAAAACCGCGACCAGCAAAGATATGGTGTTGTGATGTACCAAAATCAGCCAGAATGCCATCAACTTTTGTTATATTTTGTTTTTTCAATAACAGCGAAAGCTGCGCAAAATTACCCCATATAATTGTTAAACGATCACCAAATTCTGCCTTAAATTGTTCTTCATGCGTATCAATTGCGTGTCGATCCCAATCAATTGCAATAACGCGACAGGTTGGTTCTTTGCTCAGTATTGCACGTGTATGGCCACCGCCACCGAACGTCGCGTCAACATATATCTTATGAGGCTGCGGATCAAGATACTGAAGTACTTCAGCAACAAGTACTGAAATATGGTAGGGTCTACTCATGGCTGAATATGCGTGCCTGGCTCTTCTGTTTTACCAGTAGTATTGCGTACACGCTTGGCACCAGAAAACTGAGCTTTTTTTGTTAACCCGTCGACCACTTGTTCGAGTCCAATACCGCGTGAGGCTTTGACGAGTACTAATAATTCTTGTTTCATGGCGTTTAAATGTGAAATCGCTTGATCGGCCGTATCAACCATGGAACACTTGATCGTTGGTGGCATTAATTGTTGTGCTGCTTTAATCATGACGCCAACTAATACTACTTCTTGAATTGACGGTGTTTTACGCAAAAAACGACCGACTTGGCGATGCCAGAATGGGCTATCGACACCTAATTCTAACATGTCGCCCAAAACGGCAATCTTATACGCGTCAGTTTTGATGGTTTCAACTGCGAGTAATGCAGCCTTGACGCTCTCAGGACTGGCGTTATAGGCATCGTGTATAACCGTGCCGTTGCCATTGGCCAAAGGCAATTGTTGGAATCGACCGCTCATTTGTATTGGCATAGAGACCCCACGTACAATTAATTCGTGTTCAATGCCCAACAATTGTGCAATGCCTGCCGCACAGAGGGCGTGATATACTGCGCCATCGTGTGGGTTGTTTAAGCGTACTTGGTATTTGTTTTTGTAAATTTTGAGTATGAAATCTGTATGATCGCTGGTAGTCCGTACTTTGCGTGCTTGAATTTGGTTTGTTGATTTAGCGCCAAATTTGATAACTGGATGTGCGTAACCAATATGTGCTAAAAGTGCTTGATCGCCGTTAATAATACCAACACTGTCAGATTTAAAGTATTTAAATATATTTCGTTTTTCATTGCAGATATCAGAGAGCGAACCAAGGCCCTCGCTATGACTGTGTCCGATAAAAGTAATAGCGGCTAATGTTGGCTTGAGCATTTCAACTGCCTGTGCCATTTCGCCACGCTTACTAATACCAACTTCGAAAATGCCGAGCGTATGCTCAGTACGCATACGCAGTAGACTGAGCGCGAGTCCCAACAAGCTTGAATAATTTCCTGCAGTTGCTACAAATGGTTTGCCAGTGAGCGAAATAATATGAGCGAGCATTTCTTTGGTCGATGTTTTGCCAATTGAACCCGTAATGCCGATAACGGGATAGGTAAACTGTGCGCGCCATGCGCGAGCTAATTCCAGGAGCGCTTTGTATGTATCTTTGACAACAATTACAACCATTTTTTGCAATTGATCCTGTGGAAGATTTTTGAGTATGTTTTGTTTATCGCTATTGATTATAATTCCAGCCGCGCCTTTTTGCACAGCCTGCTCAACAAAATTGTGACCATCAACACGTGCGCCAGCAAGTGCAATAAATATATCGCCTTCAACTAACGATCGCGTATCAATGGAAATCGAAAGTTCCTGAGGGAATACATCATGGACGATTTTGGCGTCAGGCAACGTTGACAACACAAACTTTTTATCAAACATCATAATCTCCACACGGATCATCTAATCACATGATTAACACGCATTCACATTCACCTTTTTTTTTACATTTGTCAAGCTGGTGAATCTTTTTTATTAAGATCGCACAACTTTGCGTGTTTTTCCACCATCGGTACTAATAATGTGGCCAGCTGTTTCAAGAGTGTCGATAATGCGTGCTGAACGATTAAAACCTATTTTAAATCTTCGTTGCAAAAGTGATATGGAAACTTCGTCAATGGTTTGTAAAAAAGCAAGTATCTGCTTATATAGCTCTTCATCACTGTCGTCATGCACGTTTAGTATTGTGCCGGTAGTTTGTATAACATGATAAGTTGGTGCTTGCTGGTGTTGTATATAACTTACGATGCGTGCGATATCGTCATTTGTGCAGTATGCGCCATGTATACGTTTTAAGGAGCTCGCATCAGCGGTGCGCATGAGCATATCACCTGCGCCAACCAGGTGTTGCGCACCATCTTCGTCTAAAATAACGCGTGAATCGACTGCGCTTGTTACACGTAGTGCAAGTCGACTGGCAAAGTTTACTTTTATAATGCCCGTAATAACATCTACCGATGGTCGTTGTGTTGCTACGATAACATGAATACCTGCTGCGCGTGCCATTTGTGTAATGCGTGCGATTGCCATTTCAAGTCGGGCGCCAATGGCCATCATAAGATCTGCAAGCTCATCAATAATAATAACAAGATATGGCATTGCTGCTTTTTCTGCTTCGCCGAGTGCATGATATGCTGCAATATTGCGAACCCCTGCGTGTGCCATGTGTTCATAACGTTCGTGCATGGTCTGGATTACCCAATTAAGTACGTCCAGTGTTTTGTTGTTTTCAGTTACGACAGGTACTAACAAATGTGCAATATCTGCATAAAAACTTAATTCAAGTCTTTTGGGGTCAATCATGACGAGTTTGAGTTCATCAGGTGTTTTTGCGCACAAAAGTGAGAGGATCATGCTGTGTAATGCAACTGATTTGCCTGATCCGGTTGATCCAGCGATTAATAAGTGTGGTAATCGCGCAAGATCAGCTATTACCGCAGCGCCGACAATATCGACACCAATTAATAATGGGAGCGCTCGATTGCTCAGATCTTGTGCTTGTTCACGCATAAGTGAACTGAAATAAACAGTCTGTCGGTCAGCGCGTGCAACTTCAAAACCAACGACACTTGTACCAGGAATTGGTGCCACGATGCGTACTGAGAGCGCTTGGAGCGCAAGTGCAAGATCTTGTTCAAGCGCAACGATTTTGCTTACTTTGGTATCAATAGCCGGTTCATATTCAAAACAGGTGACCAGCGGCCCTGATTTGATCGCGCGTACAGCACCGTGTACACCAAAGTGCGCGAGTTTTTCTTGCAGAATACGTGCTTGATGCTGTGTGTCAGCACTGGAAACTTTTTTTTCAGGTGTTCGCGCAAAAAGTTCTGGCGTTGGCAGGGTATATGGTGTTTTTTCAGAGATTAAAATTTCTTGCTGTTTTGGTGCTGGTTGTTTTGTTTGCTGATTATAATTTTGCCAGAATATATCATGCACGATATGCTCGAGCGTGTTATCAGTTAAACTTTCGTCAACAAGTTGCTTGTCGTATGTTGTTTTGCGTGCTGGATGGAGCATGCGGTGTACGCCAGTCGCTACCGGTTTATAAAGTGTCTGAAGTTTTTTGCTGATAGTGGTCGCGAGCGATTGCTTGCGGCATGCGCGTGCTGCAGTGCGCAGTGTGTGTACAAAGAGCCTGAAAAAAAACAATCTCGTTACGAGTATCCACGCAGCAGCCGTAACAAACGCAAGGCACACATGCAATACTGTTTGATCAACCGCAAGCACCAAAAACGAAAGACCGGTTCCTAGCAGTCCGCCAAACAGGTGAAGATTATGCCACCACACATCAGCGCCTTGTGCACCCCATAAGCTTATAGTGCACAATAATACTGACCATGCAGCTATGCGCTCGTATTCTTGGTGTACGTCAAACCAACCAGCAATAATCAGTGCACTGTAGATAAGCAGTGCCGGCACAAGCCATGCACCGATTCCAAACAAAAAAAACAAAAGTGCTGCCGTCGAAGACAAAAGCCATTGGCTTTGTGTAACATGTGCGGCACTATCGCGAAAAAAGAGTGATGGTGCGTGTACTTGATGTGAAATAAGTGCATAAAATAGTAAACCAGCGCACACAAAACACGTGATGACACTTGTCCAGCGCAATAGTATTTGTGTAGCGCGCTGTACCCAATATTTAAAACTATTTTTATTCATGGGGCTCCTTATTCTTTACATTTCAGCATACGCGAGTGCGTGCGTGAAAGTCTAAGGCTTATAAATGAAACAAACAATTAGCGCGTATTTCTGCGTATTATAGCGCTTAGTAGCGCGTCTGGTACCCTCTTTATAAAAAAATACTTTACAACTCTTTTTTCTCGTGCGTATACTAATCATGTTCAATTGCAGGCTGGTGCGGTGCTGATGGTTGACTTCGCTGATAAATTGTACTAGCGTTTTTACATAAACATCTTGGCGGCCGGCATTGAGTGGGGATAATGTATGATAGCTGTCTTAAGAAGCGAAAGGAGGGCTTTCAGTAACAGATTTTGTGCATCGTGGTAATAATGCATCGTAAGTGTTGTGTAACAAATAACTACACGTAAGTCCTAAAAGGAGTATCTGTATGAAATTTAACGGCAAAAATATTTTGCGCGTACTATTAGTGGGAATCTTGTTAGCACCGGTTGTTGTTGCGGCAAGTTGCTGCAATACCTGTTGCAATAGTAGCTGCAACTCATGTTGCAACTCATGCTGCAATACCTGCTGCACAACGGGGTGCGGCTGTGATTGTAACTGTTGCAATACTTGTTCAGACTGTTGTGGCTGCAATAGCTGCTCAGATTGTTGCAATTGCTGTTCAGATTGTTGTTTCTGCAATTATGGCAAGACCTGGTTCTCGCAACGCGACCAAGGTTCAAATGAATATGCTGTCATGGAATTGACCGCTGAAAAACGTCACCTTTCTGATAAAGAAGAATTCTATGGTGACTTTGCGGTTACTCTTGGATGGCAACAAAACTTTAACCGCTATCGTCTTTCGTCCTATTTCTTCAAACCTTGCGGTTCGATAACGGTTGGCTCAAACAATGCAACTGGCTGTGACATTCGTGCGTCAGACCTCGGTCTTTCGAGCACGTTCACTGGTTCTGCATGGCTTTGTCCAAAATACCAAGACTTCGTCGCTGACTTTGACCTCTACATGGCATGGGACGAATTTGTCAAAGGGCTCTGGACTGAATTACGCGTTCCATTCGTTCATACTCGTTGGAATGCCGGTCTTGGCACCTCAGTAACTGATGCGGGTGGTAGCTATTATGCAACAAGTGCGGTATCTGGTTATGCAGACTACCCACACTTTGTAGTCAATGATGAATACGCATCGGTACCTGTTGTCTATACGGGCAGCTGCGCGCTTTCAAGTGCATTGCTTGGCAATACAGCCTTTGGCGATGCTCCAGCATTAACCGCTGGCAAGATCGTCAATTGTGTCAGAACGGCAAATGGCCTTGGCGGCATTCGTCTTGCCCTTGGCTATGACTTCTTGCGCAAAGACCGCGGCTCGATGGGGCTTGCAGTTGATGTAGAATTCCCAGCTGCAAACAAACTTGCCAAGAATAACTGTTGCTGCAACCTCTTTATCTTTGATCCAAGTGTTGGCAGCCAACATGCATGGAAAGTCGGTGGTGTTCTTCGTGGTCAATATATGCTCTGGGATAAAGGCGAAGATGAACGTATTGACTTGTACTTGGATGGTAGAGTCCATGGCGGATTCAGTGGCCAAACCACACGTCTGTTGGGCTTGAACGCCAATGGCACTTCACTCTTTAACCAATACCTCTTGCTTGAGAAATACTCAGTTGCTGCTAATGTTGCAACGTACGAAGGTCTTGAACGCGCTGCTAACTTGTTAAAAGCGCAAGTAAAAGCATATTCAACTGTTGAAGCACAAGTTACTGCCATGTTCCAATATAAGAATGGTGGCTTTGTTGGCGCCTTAGGCTACAACTTCTTCGGTCGCAATGCTGAAAAGATCTGCCTTTGCTGTCTCTGTAGCAGCGATCCAAGCAACTACTATTATGTCATTAAGGGCGATCGTCCTGTAGGTTATGCGGGAACAACAACGCCAACTTACCATGGCGGATTCTACTCAAAAACTGACAGCGACATCAATGGAACAGGTACTGTAGTTACAGATAGTGCTGCAGTAGCCTTTAATAGCGCCCTTGAAGGTACTGTTGTAACGGAAAACGCATTCAGCTTCAGCACGAGCGGTGATTTGAATCTCTGCCCTGCTGCACATCCAAAATACATCAGCAATACCATCTTTGGTCACTTAGGGTATCATTGGGATGAAAACGATTTGAAACCTTTCATCGGTATTATGGGTAAGGTTGATATTGGTTCATCCAATACAGCACTCAGACTTTGGGGCGTATACCTCAAGGGTGGCATCGGCTTCTAATATAGATAGTGGCACGATAAAACCAGTACAGAGAGCTTGGCGCATGCCAAGCTCTCTTTTTTCTTGCCTATACACTTATTTTGTTGTAGCATCAGGAAAGTAGTATTAAAGGGAGTTTTATGAATACATCTTATCGTTTTTTGTTGGCAGCGTGTGGTTCGTTTGTTGGTGTTGGACTACTTTCTGCAAGTGGTTATTGCTGTGAAAAAGATTATGTGTACAACAAGACACATTTTAGTGCACGACCACAGGGCAACTATTATTTTGTTAACCTCATGACAACATCTGACATTACTCATATTCCTGAAAATGAAACGAATTATTTTAACGCAACGGCAACACTTGGTTTTCGACAAAATACCGAACGTTATGACCTTGGGCGTTATTACTTTACCCAAATCGGTCCGGTTATTGTAGGTACGGTTAATACTGACGTTGATATCCAAAATCTTCAACTGGGGCTTGCCAATAACTATAAGGGCACAGTGGTGCTGCAGCCAACAGTGAACGATACGTTAGTCGATCTTGATTTCTTCGCTGGTTTTGACAAGTGGATTCCTGGCAGTTGGTTGCGGCTGCGGTTGCCATTTGCGCGTAATTATTGGCGCCAAAATATGCAATCACAAACGTCAGCAGATGGAGCACCCTATTATCCTGACGGCTTTGCCGATGTCGCTACTCAGCGCGTAGATGTGGTTTATGGTAATGTTGGTGATGCCATGTGTGGTGATTTATCGTTTGGTCAAATTCCTGCACTTTCTGCTGGCAAGCTCTGTTGCAAAGCACAAAGTTGTTGGGGCCTTTCAGATGTACACTTTGAAGTTGGTTACGACTTTGTTCGTCGTGAACACGGCAATGTGGGTGTTGCGTTAATTGGTGCAGGCGCTACCGGCAAACCAAACGGCAAAGCCTGTAACGCATGTTTAATTACGCCAACGATTGGTACACAAAATTCATGGCAGTTAGGTGTTGCATTACGTGGCCAATATCAGCTTTTTAATTTTGATAACGAAAAAACGATTACATTGTTTGCTGATGCGCGCTTGTCTCACGTGTTTGCCGGGTGTACCAAACGATTATTGGGTTTGAATGTTGGTGATTCGACTGCGTTTAATTATTGGTTATTATTAAATCACTACGATAGTAATGGTGTCTTTCAGGGCGTAGAACGTGCAGCTAACTTGTTGAACAAAAAAGTAAAAGTTTCAGCTGGTGGCATGGGCGAAGTTACTATTATGGCGCAGACGGTTAAAAATCAATGGCGGTTGGTGCTTGGCTACAATGGCTGGTTTCGCAGTGCTGAGCGTTTGAGTGTTATGGATATGTCGTTTGGTTCTGAGTCTGAATATTATGCGATTAAAGATACGGTTACGCCAACATGGGGAACCTATGTTGCAGATGAAACGGTCAGTAATATTGCTCAACAACCAACCAGTGCGATTCATCAAGTAACATCACTTGAGACAATAAAATTATATGCGATTAATCCAGGCGATATTGATGTCTGTTCAGCGCAACATCCAGAGACCTATTCTAATACGTTCTTTGTCTCCGGCGGCTATCACTTTAAAGATACACGTGCTGATCCGTTTATTAATCTGGGCGGTTCGGTCGAATTTGGGCGCGGTAATACGGCATTGAGCACCTGGGGACTGTATTTACAGGGCGGTATTTCGATCTAACCTGCTTACACCAGGCTTAGGATGATGCCTTCGACAGGCCCTGTAAAAAAAATTATATCAGAATTTTAAAAACTATTTCAAATCTACTTTTATTTATGATATGATTGTTTTAGATGCAGTAAAAAGTATAAATGGAGAACCTATGAAAAAGTTATTGATTATGTTTGCCTGTATGCTTACCGCCGGACTCATGGCCATTGTTACTCGTGAGCAGACAGAGAATGGTACGGTTATAAATTATCTCTACGGACAGCATGAAGTTTTTGATCGTGCGCCTGGAGAAGTACGGTTTGCCGTTGAAGCAGGGTCGCCTTATTGTGTTGCATGTGCTGCAATGGCGCCTGCAGCTGTTGCTGTCTTACGCGATACGTTACTTCTCAATGGAGATTTTAGTGTAAATACTCTTTCAAACGCTAGTTTTGAAATGTTTTTTGAAAGCGTGTTGACTGCTGGCGCTCAGGCATACAGGAGTATTCCGCATGATAAGTCTGGTTTTGCTGCACCAGAAAGTGTTGCACGTTATTTTGAGACTGAATATCCCATTAGGTTTGACCAGTCTTTTAACACGAGCGTTGATACAGCGGTATTTGAAAGTTTAATCGGGTCTTATACTACTGAAGCCCATATACGCCTTGCAGCAAGAAGCTTGGCAGAGAGAGTTTTCAGTGCGCATTTGCCTGCAGCCGGTGTTGTTTTTACCGGTGCGGGGGCCTGTCGTACACTGTTTTTTATAGCGCCGCACGGGAAGTACCCAGGTGCCTTTGCGTTGTATGATTCGCATGCAGATGCTGGCGGCAACCTAGGATCTTATCTATGGATTGGTAAAGGTATTCGTGATGCGAGAGATGTTCAGATCGGTATTGATCAGATGATAGAAGCGGCGCGACAAAATGGTCGTTGGTGGATTGGGGTAAAATTTAAAAATCCTCTTTCAACTGTATTTATAGATGTTTTGCCAGAAGGTGTACATGCTCCTGCTGCCGGACCAGCTGATGCGCCACGTCATCAACCAGTTGAGGAATTGAATTGGCATGTAGTTGATTTCGCCGGTAATCCGATCGATTTAGGGCGGTGGCAGACACCGATGCCACAGTTGTGGGGTGTGCCAAGTTTAGGAACATATAGCGAAGATTATAATTTTAGGTCAAAAATGTTTGTTATACGTCATACAGATGCTTTGCTTGCTGCAGCACCAGATGCTGTGCGCCGAGCAGTTGCAGGTATGCACCCTGATACGTACGTAATTGTATGGGGCGATCATGTACGATCTGATGAACTGAAAGACAATGTTGTATTGCATCCGGTAGTACGTAGGTGGACCAATCCTGCAGGAGAGAGCGACATGACCGATTTTAATGTCAACGTGCAGGCGGGAGTTTTTGATGCGGTCGGAGTACTGTCAGGTGGAGGAGCTCCTGTGCCATTTGGTGATCTTGCGCCAGTGAATGTAAATTTTCATGATCAGCGTTTTTCACCTGATAATGCGCGTATACGCTATACACCAAGTGCACAATGTGCGACCTTTTGGTTAGTAGCACGTTTTGGCGGTCAGGCTCTAGTAACCTACAATGTTGTATTGCTTGATAAAGATTTATTAGATAATTTTGTGGCTGTGTTTTCTACAAAAAATAAGAGAATTGACGATCTTCAAGCATGGGCACGTAGTAATAGGCTTGATGAGCTTGCGCGCATGAGCGCAGCGCAGTCGCTTCCGATGCCATCAGCCCCACGGCGAGTACCTGTGGCAGGACCAGCTGAAGCACCACGACCTGAGGCGCGTCAGACGGCGCCACCACCACCGGCTTCGGTTGTGCTTTTGCCAGAGATTCAGCGGCGTATCAGAGATTTAGAGAGTGAACTAATGGCTTTTGGTTCTGCACGTTTTTCCAAGAAGGGTGCAGAAAGAGTGCAAAAACGCGTTGCCGAAATTAAAGATGAGATATGTAAACTGAAACAGTGATTATGCATTTAAAAAGGCTGAACTAAAGGATTTTTAAACATAAGGGATGCAACTCCCCGAGATTTGCCTCGTAAGTTTGTGTAAAAAAGGGTAAAATGAAGTAGTGAGCAAATAAAAACGAAAGAACCATAACAGATTGTTACGAGGTGGACTTTCTAGAGATTGTTGTTGATAAAGACCATGTGTATTTTCTTGTACAATCAGTGCCAATGTAAATAGTAAGAACGATAAAAAGTATAATGGCCCGAGAAATCTTTAGTCGAGTACCTGAAGCAAAGAAGCAGTTCTGGGAAGGCGAGTTATGGAGTAAGGCTTATTATGCTCAATTTTCTCAAATTAAACTGTCTGGTTTCTGGGGTTCATTATACTTATACATTCAAATCAGAGGCGCTCCGTTAAGAACAAGCCCTTGCTATTGCCCTGAAACTGAAAAGCGGATTATTGACATAGTGGTTTATATGTGCCTATTATTACGACATGTCTAGCGTGTTTAGTTCAAAATCGAAAGGAGGATTATGAAGACGGCTGTGTAGTGAGTGCGTAAGTATAAAACGATGAGGAGTTTATGAGAAAATTAATTGCGTTGATTATGGCAGTGTCTTTTTTTGACTGTTTGGCCTTGACAGATGCTGATCGCAAAGCGTTGGAAGCGGAGAAAACTTCTTTGCTAGCAGCAAGGCTTTCGCCAAAAGTAAGAACGAAGGCTAACGTACGGATAGCTGAAATTGATAGTTTGTTGGCAGGGGTAGCCGCGCCTACTCCAGCAGTAGTACCGCCAGTACCACCACTAGTACGACCAGCACCAGCATCGCCTCGTAGCCAAATGGCTGCGATGGGTCCAGAAGTGGCATCCGAAGCGACACGCAAATCGGGAGCCCCGGTTCCACCACCACTACCACCAGCGCCACCAGCACCACCAGCAGTATTCGGTGCGCCAGAGGGAATACCACCAGCACCACCAGCGCCACCAGCAGTATTCGGTGCGCCAGAGGGAATACCACCAGCACCACCAGCACCACCAGCACCAGTACCGTTCGGGGTAACACCACCAGCAGAGCCACCGGCAGCAGAGCCACCGGCAGCAGCGGCACCACAAAAAAAACCGTCGTTAAAGAGTGCTGCGCGGGCTGTATCGTTTGATCAGGATCTTAGGGAAAGGTTAAAGAAAAGAAGAACAGCAATTGAAGCCCCAGAATCAGAATCAGATGAAGAATAGATAATAGGGAATAAGCCTATGATAACGGGCGGTTTTCTCGAACCGCCCGTCTTAATTTGTTTTGGCTGGGGCGGAAGGATTCGAACCTCCGAATGACGGTACCAAAAACCGTTGCCTTACCACTTGGCTACGCCCCAAAAAATTAAAAATAGCTAAATTTTATATAAATTCTCAAGTAAACTTACTTGGCTGCTTCGGCGTTCTTGTTATATTCTTCGATAATCGACTTCTCAACATCGGTGCGTGTACCTGAGTTGAGTGGATGAACAATATCCCGGAACGAGCCGTCTTTACGTTTACGTGATGGCATTGAAACAAAAAAGCCTTTGTCGCCTTCAATGACTTTGAGATCGCGTACAATGAAGCAGTCATCAAAAACCATAGTCGCGTATGCTTTAAGTCTGCCGCCGTCTTCTACCGGATAGATCTTGATTTCTGTGATTTTCATGTTTGTTACCTTCGGCTCATTGCCCTTGTTTTGTGTGTTTAACCGTTTAGTACTCTACTTATTCGTACCGAATTACACTATTAACATTAGTTGCTTCTATGATAATTGTCAATGCGAGCTTGGCTTTTTATTTTTTGATGATAGATAAAAAGGAAGGACGGAGCTCGTCCGTCCTTCCCTATAGAATAAAAATCAATGATGCTTACTTCTTAGTAAGTTCGTTTATCTCTTGATCGATTTGAGCTATTCTTCGTTGTGCTTCTGTAGCTTTTTTTGGTGAAAGTTTAGCTGATACTAGAGATATTCTTTCGCTACGTAAATCTGCAATTCTTGCTTGATCAGCTGCTGAAAGTTCATGTTGTACAGAAACTTGATGTATTTCTTGCTTTGGCTCATCAGCTGGCCCTTGATTAATGTGAGCTTCAGGAGCTTTTGGCTCTTGTTCAACGTTAGCGGCTGGAGCTTTTGTGCTCTTTTTGAGTGCTTCTTTAGCAGCTTCTACGCCGCGCATTCCAGCTACAACGATCTCTGGAGTGTGCCTTACTGCTTCAATTTCAGCTGCGACTACTACAGGGCCTTGATTTTTAAACCATCCTGGAAGGCAAGATGCTACTTTTTCTACAGCAGAATCCCAAGCGCCTTTAAGTTTGCTTCTGTAGTACCATGCAGCAATACCAGCACCGACGAGTGCAATTTTGCCCTTATTTTCCCAGGCTTTTTTGACGCCAGCTAACGCATAGCTGCCGGCTGTCTTAATGTGGTCCAAAGCCAAGTAGGTACCGTATGCTAAGCCCGCTACCGCTGCTAAGCTAGCAGTTGTAGCCACCGCTGGGTGTTCTCCAGCATATGCACGAGCAGTTGCCCATCGGCCAAGTTGTTCTTGTTTTGGAGCGGCCTTTGCGACAGCAGTTGATATACGTTGTCCGAGACCAGACAACATTCCCGCATCCAACGACAGTGAACTGAGAAGACTCGAAAGTAAAAGAATACTTACTTTCTTATTCATGGATAGTACCTCCATTAGGTATGTTAATAATCCTCCACGCTTTCAGACTACTTCCACGATTTCAATATCAATTCTACTATACTAAGAAAAAATGTCAATATTTTTTAAAAATAAAAGTTTATTGCCTGTAATTTTTAGGGTTAAATTTTTATTGCAAAAAGTTAATTTTTTATATACACTTAATCATGTGAGATATTAGTTTCAAAGATAACAAAATGGAGAATGCTATGAACTATTGTAAAAACGTGGCAATTTTTTTGCTTTTCACTACTGGATTAGTATATTCGTCCGAAGGTGGCAGTTATGGTGTAACGCGTGAAGCTACCCCAGAGGGGATGTTCGTGCGCTATAGCTACGGCCAATTCGATATTGGGCGGCTTGATGATCGGAGTAGTCCGGTATTGGGTGGTCTGGTGTTGGCTGATGAGGCCAGTCTGCCGTATGCTAATGCGTGTACGGGTATGGCGGCTGCAGCTGTTGTCGCATTGGCTCGGGTATTCGTTCAACCTGGTGTTGATATAACGCGTGCATCTGATGAGCAATTTGCAGATTTTTTCAGGCGTACGCTTACTTTAGGCACTTTTTTGTATGATCGATGGGCTGGTGATGATCGTGGTTATTTGGATTTCAATGATACTTTGCCTATATTATCGCAGTATGTTGACCCATCGGTTGTTGCTTATAAGATAAATACTAGTGGAGATAGCCGTTTGGATCAGGCCGATCAAAAATTTGCTGAAGATTACTATAGTGTGGACAGTAGTGTGGACAGTTTAGGGAATTTTTATAAAAACGGGTTACCAGCATTTGCCGACTTATTGGTGGCGCGTACCAGGTATGCGCATATTCCCGCTGCAGCGGTGCTATTAACATTTGGCGATTATTCGCGTGCAATTATGTATGTCGCACCGCGTCCTGGTGTGTCAGGCGCATTTTTGCTCTATGATTCACACGGTGCATACAGTGGAATACCTGATGATCCGATGCCATCTGATGAGATTATGCAAGATGAGCAGGCCAGGGAGCGGTACTATTCTGCGACACCACGCGCTTTGCGCGGCTCATTTTTGGGTATTGTTCCGGTAAAAACTGCTGATGATGGCGCCATTAGCGATTCTATTAGGCAGCTTGTTGCTATGGCGCGAAAAGATGGTCGTAATTGGAGTGTTGATGGAGGATATACAGCTCTTCCTTTCATACTTGATGTTGTTGTGCAACCGGCATCAGCGCCATCACGTGCGCCGAGGGCACAGGCGTCTGTTGGAGAGTTATTTGAAGCGGCTGAGCGTGACCTGTTTTCTGAAGATAAGCTTAGTGCGCTTATTTCAGGAATTTCTCGACTATCAGAGGGGCGGACTGTGGATCAAAAACATCTAGATGCTTATCAGGCACGACTTGCTCGTTTGTTTGAGCGAATTGAAAAGCAAAAATCAGAGCATGCTCGGCCTGTGCGCGAAAAAGCTGGATCAGCGGGTGCACCACGGCCTGAAGCGCGTCAGGCGGCGCCACCACTACCGGCTCCCGTAAGTCGTGAACTTTCAGTTGATGATCGAGTAAGAATTATGAATTTGCGAAATGAGCAGACGGCCTTGCGGTCCGCTTCATTATCACCGAAAAAAAGGACAGAAGTTAATATAAGAATAGCCGACATTGATGCAGAAATAGCCAGAATCATTGCACAGCAAGCAAAATAAAATTTGCCTTGTGGTGATATTTCTCAAACAGGGTTTTTTAAGACAACTGGTAGCTAGCATAGAAGATGGAATTGGGCTTCAATGATTTTTGCTATTGACACGATGGATTGTATATGCCTATTATCGATACAGATTTGTGACATTTTGGTTCAAAAATAGTGAGGAGGTATTGACTGGAAAAGTTATGTAGTTGGGGATAGTTTAATATGGGAATGGGTAAAAAGGAATTTATGAAAAAATTAATTGCGTTGATTATGGCAGTGTCTTTTTTTGACTGTTTGGCCTTGACAGATGCTGATCGCAAAGCGTTGGAAGCGGAGAAAACTTCTTTGCTAGCAGCAAGGCTTTCGCCAAAAGTAAGAACGAAGACTAACGTACGGATAGCTGAAATTGATAGATTGTTGGCAGGGGTAGCCGCGCCTACTCCAGCAGTAGTACCGCCAGTACCACCACCAGCAGCACCACCAGCGCCACCAGCACCACCAGCATTCGGGCAAGTTCCACCTCCACCGCCACCAGCACCACCAGCGCCACCAGCAGCACGAATTAGCACTGTTCGTTCTGATGCAGGAAAACCAGGGCCGTCAGTTGAGCCTGCTGCATCGCCTGGTACAGAATCAGATATTGAAGCGCAAATTGATGCTTTGCTTAAATCAGCTGAAGGAAAGTCATTTGAGGAAAGATCGCGTGTTGCTGGTGAAATTATGAAGCTTTTTAGTCAACACGGCAAATTTGATTCTTTACAACATGTTGTTGATCCTGAATTTAGTCGTATCAAGGACGAAGCGATGGGCAGCTACGAAAATATGAATTCAGATGCGCTGTCAAAGGAAGTTAGAGCGCAGGAAAAAGCTTTGAGAGAAGCGAAAAATGATCATGACAAAGAAGTAATTCTGGTAAAATTGGGTGTTCTTGCCTATTTTCTACGAGAAGCAGGACAAATGGATATGGATTCACTTGATGAATATCGTATTAACATTGCAAGAATACAAGATCCTTGGGATAAAAAAATCTACCAAGCAAAGCTTATAGGCGCTTTAGGATACGAAGTGGATAAAAAGTTAGTTCTTCTGAGGTGGTAGTTTTTGTTAATTTGAGAAATTGCTTCGTGTGAGTATACTGTACCTTATGAACAGTATACTCACACCTACACGACGTGATATTCTCTATTTAGCCTCTGCGTCAAAAAAGCGCAAAGAGCTTTTGCATGAGGCGGGGATTGCCTTCAAGCTCGTTAACCATATCGCTGACGAAAAGTCATGTGTATGGTCGGGGGATCTTGGGTCACTCACACAAAAACTTGCTGAACTCAAAATGTCTCATGTGCATCTGCCTGTTGGTGGCATTCAAAATGAGCTTTGTTGGGTGCTGACCGCTGATACGCTTACCCAAGCGCACGGTGAAATTATTGGCAAACCGCGCGATCATCAAGATGCTATTGCTATTATAAAAAATATACGTGATGGCGTTGATTGCAGCACCGGCTTTTGTATCGAGCGGCGTATATGGGACGGTTCACTGTGGCAAACACAGGAACGTGTTACAGGTTCAGCGCATGGTTGGTGTTCGCTGGCTATAGCCGATGACGAAATCGAACCATATTTCCAAGCGCTCAAAAAATTTTCTGGCTTTGATTACCTCAAACTTGCGGGTGCTTTTAGTATTACTGGCTATGGTGCCCAGTTCCTCAAAGAAGTGCGTGGAAATTACTACGCTATTTTGGGCTTGCCGATGGCGGAAGTACGTGCAGGACTCAAAAAACTCAACTTTAGTTCATAGTGGTTTTTTTGCCTGGCTTCCAGCGACGGAGCAGCTCTTTGTAGAGCAACTCTTGGGCGTCAACGCGCGGATGTTTTGCCTTTTGATTTGATGCGTGTTCGATGCTTGAAAATACGGTTT
>Ga0209749_1001770_pt1 | contig 17131 bp, 18 predicted proteins | sample EPASupsiteSAE347_FD_187267 | JGI IMG/M metagenome (GOLD analysis project Ga0209749, IMG submission 187267) | Bioremediated contaminated groundwater from EPA Superfund site, New Mexico - Sample SAE3-47 (SPAdes) (version 2) | ecosystem: Environmental > Aquatic > Deep subsurface > Groundwater >... | reverse complement strand
ATTGTTGTTTTAGATTTGTTTCAAAAATTGAGAGTTAACAAGCTATAAACTTTAGAAAAATAGATAATAATCATCGGTATCATGGGATCAAACAGATCTAAATAGATGTCATGGTCCGGAGGTAAATTATGAAACTACTTATAATTGATGACGCTCCGGAGATGCTAAAAGCATTCAGGGATATACTTGAGGCCTATGGATGCGAGGTATACGTAGCGGAAAATGGTGAAGAAGGTCTGACCAGATATGCAGAGGTTATGCCGGATGTCGTTCTAATGGATATCTTGATGCCCAAGCTTGATGGCATAAGTGCCACCAAAAAAATTTTGGAAATGGACCCATCCGCGAAAATTATTGTTATCTCTGCTGTGGGAAAGAGCGGACTTGATAATGAATGCCTCCTTGCAGGTGCAAAAAAATTTATTATAAAACCGTTTAAGATAAAAGAATTAATGAGCTCGATCAACTCACTGGTGTCGATGAATGAAAGGAATTGAATCGGTAAGGGGATATCAGGAAGAAATAATTGAGGCTATCCCCAGCACCATAATTGTCGTAAATAGGAGCCTAGAGGTGCTTTATGCCAATAGAAACTATTATGCAAAGTCTGTCGCGAAGCGAGAGAGGGATGTCTTAGGAGAGAGACTGTCCCGGGTAATTCCGTCTATGCTTATAGAAAAAACGGGAATTATTGATAAAATTCGAGAGGTTTTTCTTACAGGTGTTCCTTTCGATGGAGATCAGATCAGATATCCGGGCGGGATGTTCTATTTCTATAAAATATATCCTCTGAAGGAGGATGAAGAGTTCATAAGCAAAGTTGTAATCTTCATGGAGAATATCACCGAGCTTACCCGGCTGGAAGAAGAGCTTAGGGAATCTTATGTCAAGCTGGAGAATGCTTTTGCCGAGCTGAAAGAGAATGACGAAATCAAGTCGGAGTTCATCTCTACAGCCTCTCATGAGCTTAGAACTCCCATAACTGTGATCAACAGCTACGTTGAGATGTTCGAGGGAGGGATGCTCGGCGAGCTTAGCAGCATTCAGCGGGAAAAGGTGGCAATCATAAGTTCGCAGATAGAACATATGATTCGACTGGTAGAAGATATGCTTGATGTCTCCCGATTGGAATCAAAGGCCCTCAAGATAAATAAGTATCTTATCCGGATTGATGATATTGCCAGAAAGGTTCTCGATGACCTAAGCCGTCTGGCCGGGCTGAAAGAGCAGTCTGTATCTTTGACCATTGAAGGAGAACTCATTCCGGTGGAAGGCGATGATCGAAGAATCAAGCAGGTCTTCAATAACCTTCTTACTAATGCCATCAAGTATACTCCCAAGAAAGGAAAAATAGAGGTCATAATTACCGATGAGCCGGAAGATATCTGTGTATCGATAATTGATAATGGTATTGGAGTTGCCAAGAAGGATCAACAGAGAATCTTTGAGAAATTCTATACGGGCAGCGGCAGCTCGCTGACCAGAGAATCAGGTCGCATGGGCCTTGGCCTGGCTATAGCAAAGGGAATAATTGAAGCCCATGAAGGTCGCATTTGGGTGGCAAGCGAGGTTGGCAGAGGAAGCACATTTATATTCACATTGCCTAAAAAGGTATGATTAGAAATATTCTTGCTAAGCTCAAGATCGCGCATGCAGTTGTGCCTACGACTGAACCTTTAAATAGTCATGTATGTCGCGATTTGACCAAAGGTTCCAGCTACCTGGTCAAGGAGCAGAAGGCAGAGATTGGCTTTGAGCTCTTTGTTTCTTTGGTAAAGGGAAGGTGCAAGGATTGTGATTATCTTGATTCGTTCCCCTGCGAGAGCATCGGTTGTGAAAGGTGCAAGTTGCCTTGCACCTGCAAAGTATGCAAGCATTCAAGGGCGCAGGGATTATGCTTTACCATGCATTCGCCTCAGGATATTCGTCTGAGGTATGCTCTGCAAACCACTCCTATTTTCTGGATAAGCAATCATGGGCCTCAGAGCATCAGTCCAATGGGACTTGAGGTAATTGCTGATATTGCCATCAAGTTCTTGAAGCAAAGCAAAAATCCGGTAATTCTTCTTGACGGAGTAGAGCACTTAATCTTTGAAAATGGGCCCGCGCCTGTGTTGAGGCTGCTAAGGGATATACAAGAATTGATCATAATGCAGAGGGCTATTCTAATTGTGCCGGTAAATCCAGAGGCAATCGAGAAAAAAGAGCTGGCATTGATGGAACGAAATATGAGCGAGCTAGGGCAAAACACAAATGATGATTGAAAGTTAGTGCTTAAGTGGACGAAAATATTCTTATAGTTTGTGTAAGTATAACAAATAGGAGCTATTCACAGTCATGAAAACATCGATTCAAGACATCGCGGACATAAGTGAATTCCAGGAAGATAATTGCAAAAAATTTATTGATAGAATTATTAAAACAAATCGAGAAGTTTTCATGATGTCCTCCCTTATCGAAAAGCAAATGTGTGGTTATGACCTTATCAAGGAAATATTCTCAAAGTGCGACGTTTTTCTAAGCCAAGGAACAGTTTATCCCGTTTTATATACCCTAGAAGGAGAGGGATTGCTGCATGCTGAATATAGCAAAGGTGATATGAGAAGCAAAAATTACAGCCTTACGCTCAAGGGCAGAAAAATCGCCGAAAAAGACATAGATGATTTCTCAAGAGCATTGGAACAGGTATCCTTATTACTCAAGAGATGAGTTAATGCTGAAGAACACAATTAATGGCCTTGATAAAATACTTCATGATGATATCCCAAAGGGTTCAGTGATCCTTGTAACCGGTGGGGAAGGTACTCTGAAATCCGGCCTGGTATTCAGCATGATGGCAAATTATATTTCGAGCAATGATGAGCATGGCCTGTATGTAACTTTAGAGCAAAATATTGGAAGTCATCTTCGAAACATGAATAGTCTGGGGATTAGAGAAGAGGGTGGTTTACATATATTTGACTATCGTGATATGCGGTTGGAATGGATGGACAGCGAATTGGATCTCATCAAGACTACAGAGGAAGTCATCGATTCTTACAAAGAAAAATATGACAACCTAACGCTATTTGCGCTTGATTCTCTAAATGCCCTCTATTCCATCTCAGATCATGAGAATATGAGGACAAAAATCTATAATTTCTTTTCGCACCTCAGAGATGAAGAGCTTACATCCTTCTTGATAATGGAGTCCGCCCAGTCGAGAATCTCTGGACAATTCTCTTCGTTCCATCATGTAGAGCATTTCCTGGCGGACGGTACAATTGAGCTTGGCATGATTGAGGGGAGTGGCGGAGTGAAAAGATACATTCAAATCTTGAAGATGAGAGCCACAAAACACGCGATGGAAAAGCATCAGATTATCATCGGCGATAATGGTTTAAATATTCTTGGTCCTATTTATTAAATATTCTAGCGTTTATCCTGATGGTCTATGTTAGATGCCAGATAATGAACTCTGAGTCTAGATTTTTTGAGCTGGAGTTCGGATGCCATCTTTTTATTGTACCATGCCCTCACAAATAGCGGCTCAATTTCTATTGCCCTATTATAGCAATCTATAGCATCTTTATATTTTCCTTGTTTATACAATATATTACCTTTTGTATTATATACATGTGCATTCTCAGGATTAAGGCTGATGGATCTATCACAACACTGCATACTCATATCATGTTTTTTCTGTAAGTAAAGAATTTCTGCTTTGGCAGACCATGCTTCCCAGTTTTCTGGGTCCGTCTCCAGTTCCCGTTCAACTACCATCAAGGCGCCGTCGACTCCTTCCGAGGACAATAGACGTAATGCTTTTTTGAAGGAATCATTTCCTTCAGCCCTATTGCAAGACATTGCCATCGAATGATTGACTCCTTTTTTAGTTGAATCTTTTAAGGAAAATGTCCTTGGCTATATTAATAGACGATTGCGTCTCATATGTGCAAATCAATTATTTAAACACCTCTCCAGCTTCCTTATACCACAGGAGAAGGTCAAGGTGACCCATGGATATCTTCGCCTCCTGAGAAAAGAAGGTCATCTTTCTCTCAATCTCCAGGTAGATCCTTTTGGTGAGAGATGAGGGAACTTCATTTATCACGCCCAGGAGTACCAGATTCTTAAGAATATGCCTATCTAATATGGCTAGATTCTCGCCCAGGCCAATGTTCCTCAAGAAATGACTGGCTTCCTTGTATCCCAGGCCTTTGATATTTTGCACCAGCCATTCCCGGGCCGCTGCGGGATCGGAAAATCCTGCGAGCGTGGCTCTTAGAGATCTGGCGCTAAACATATTCCTTGCCAAGCAGATATACTCCCCTTTTCGCTGATGGAATCTGACTCCTCCCAGCTCCTGGGAAATTTGTGCCGGAGCAGAGTTTTTTATCATGCACTTCTCGTTTAGTCTTTCCACTGCCTTCCAGCAGGTCTTGGCCTTTGACTGAGGCGTGAGCAGGCAGAAGGCCAGCTCCAAGAAGAGCTCTTCATCGGTGGCCGTCTCCCAGATACGGCGGAAATCCATGAGTCTGGCCTCGATTTGCGGCTTTACGGGATTGTAATGCTGCCTCAGCTCCTCAACGGTGAGTAGGAAATTATCGGTTTGCCGGTCCATCATCCAATCTTTTCCCTGGTAATATTAGGGCTTTTTGATCAGCAAAAAGCTCATAGCTTTTGGCATTCTATCAGCTATCACCTTCCATGACGATACACTCATCAGATGCCGCAGGATCAGTGCAAAGGTTTCATCTTGTATCTCCCTTTGCGCCTACTGGCTCGCAGCCGCAGGCCATCGAAAAGCTCATATCAGGTCTGCCGCCGAAAGATCGGTCGGGCGAATATGCTGGCGCTGGCGGCAATTTTCAGACCCTTCTTGGTGTCACAGGCTCAGGCAAGACCTACACCATAGCCAATGTTATTGAAAGGGTAGCGCGGCCCACGTTGGTTATCGCCCACAACAAGACTCTGGCCGCCCAGCTCTATAACGAGTTTCGGGAGTTTTTTCCGGAAAACCGGGTGGAGTACTTCGTATCCTACTATGACTACTATCAGCCGGAGTCTTACATTCCTGCCAAGGACCAGTACATCGAAAAGGACTCTCATATCAACCCCAAGATCGAGCAGATGAGGCTGGCAGCTACCGCTTCTCTGCTCTCGCGAAGCGACGTCATTGTGGTGGCCTCAGTCTCCTGCATCTACGGCCTGGGCAATCCCGAGAACTTCCAGAAGATGGGATTTGAGGTCAAGGTAGGTGAGCATATCTCCAGGAGGGAGATCCTGGGAAAGCTGGTGGACATTCTCTTTGAGAGAAACGACCTGGACCTCTCTCCCGGCCGATTCCGGTCGAAGGGCGACACCATCGATCTGGTACCCGGCTATTTTAACAACATTATTCGAATCGAGCTGTTCGGGGATGAGGTGGAGAGGATCTGTGAAGTTGACCGGCAGACCGGCCTTCTTGTAGAGGATATGAACTATTTCTTCATCTATCCGGCGCGCCATTATGTGATTCCGGAGGAGGAGCAGAAAGCAGCCATAGAGACCATCCTGGCAGAGCTGGAGGAGCGGCTGCCCATGCTCGGCATGATCGAAGCCCACCGGCTCAAGCAACGCACATTGCATGACATGGAGATGATCTCGGAGACGGGAAGCTGCAAGGGCATCGAGAATTATTCTCGCCATTTCGACCGCCGCCGGACCGGCGAAGCACCCTACTGTCTGGTTGACTATTTTCCGGATGATTTTCTGCTGGTCATCGATGAGAGCCACCAGACCCTGCCCCAGTTGCGAGCCATGTACAACGGCGATCGGTCCCGAAAAAAGAGCCTGGTGGACTATGGTTTTCGCCTGCCCAGCAGCTATGATAACCGGCCCCTGCGCTTTGAAGAGTTCGAGCAGCACATGAAAAATGTGATATTCGTGTCTGCAACGCCCGGCGATTACGAACTGCAGCATTCCAGTCAGGTTGTGGAGCAGATCATCCGACCTACCGGCCTGCTCGATCCACTGGTGGAGATCAGGCCTATCGAGGGGCAGGTAAGAGATGTGATGACCGAGATCCATCTAGTAGTCGAGAAGGGCGACCGGGCACTGGTGACTACGCTTACCAAGCGCCTGGCCGAAGAGCTTACCGACTTTCTGGCTCAAAATGATATTAAGGCCCGCTACCTGCACTCCGATATCGATACTCTGGAGAGGACGGAGATCATCCGCGAGCTGCGTCTCGGCAAGTTCGATGTGCTGGTGGGAATCAACCTGCTGCGAGAGGGGCTGGATATCCCAGAGGTGGGCTTCATCGGTATTTTAGATGCAGATAAAGAGGGCTTCCTGCGGGATGAAAAGAGCCTCATCCAGACTATAGGAAGAGCATCGCGAAATGCCAACTCTCGCGTGGTCCTCTATGCGGACAGGATGACCGGCTCCATCCGGGCGGCTGTGGAGAAGACAGAGCAGCGCCGAGCGTTGCAGATGGCCTACAATGAGGAGCATGGCATAGTGCCCCGCACTATCAAGAAGCCCATCCGGGAGAAGGTGGTGGAGATCACTGATACCAGGCACATTCCCAAGTCCGACATCCCCAATGTCATCATCGAGCTGGAGGCGGAGATGAGGGAGGCGGCGGAGAGACTGGAGTTTGAGAGGGCCATACAGCTGCGAGACACGGCACGCAGGCTGGAGAAGGGGATGTTGGAGGAGTGAGGCTCGCTATTACTTCATGCGGCCAATGGTCGCTCGCAGTGATCCGTCGCCTTTATCATCGCCGGAACGATCGCCATCTTTGGGGTCCTTATTGCCTCTGGAGGCACTATTCTTCGTGTTGGCTCTCACAGTCATTTTTTTCATTGACTTCTTGAGCTGAACTTCCAGGGCAAGCTTCTTGTTATACCATGATCTTGGAAATAAGGGAGAGATCTCAATGGCTTTATTATAGCACTCTATGGCCTGGTCGTATCTTTCCAGCCTATAGAGCACATTGCCTTTTGTATTCCATATCAGTGCGTTTTGCTTATTGATCTGCAAGGCTTTATTGCAGGCATCAAGCGAGTCAAGATATCTTTCCTGAAGATAGAAAATATCAGCCTTGGCAGATAAGGCCTCCCAGCTATTGGAGTTCTTGTCCAGTTCCAGATCCACCATCATCATGGCGCCGCTCAGGCCTTCTTTGGAAAGCAGCTCCAAGGCATTGCCAATGCCGGGACGAATGCCCGTCCCCCGTGATGCAGCATCGAGTCCTCCACAAGATGCTTTTTTCCGAAAGTTCTCAATAAGCTGCTTATTGGACTCTTTATCATCGCACAGAGAGGTTTCCAGGTATTGGGCAATCTTATCCATGAACTCATCCGGATCGGCACTGGACTGTTCGAGGCTATTGATATATTCTAGCAGGTCTCTTTGTGCGTGCCGGCGTTCCTCGATCTTAACCCATTCCCGCAAGACACTTTTTGCAACCTGGGGAAGCTGTTGTAGATCTTCTCCTTTAACCACATAGTCCATGGCCCCTGATTTCAGAGATTTGACTGCCAGCTTCTCAGATCCTACTCCTGTTATGATTACGAATGGAAACATCATCTCCATAGAGCCTTCTGCTCCGCCGGTCAGGTCCAGCCCGTTGCCGTCAGGAAGGCGGTAATCTGAGATAACCAGAAAATCCTGGCCAATGTGCTCATTTATCCATTTCTTGGCTTTTCCAATCGATTCGACATGATCAATTTTCCAGCCGCCGTCATTCTCCTCAAAGATCCTTCGAATCAGCAGAGCGTGAGCCTCTTCATCCTCTACCAGCAAAATCTGTTTGATATCTTTTTCGCCAACTGATGATTGCATTAACTTTCCTCCTTGAGTTTAATCCTATTGACCAATGTCTCTTTAATTTGGCTGTGCCAAAGTAAAACATACCGTGCAACCCTTCCCCAGCTCTGACTCTATCCAAATTCGTCCTCCATGTACCTCGATGATCCTCTTAATTATGGCAAGACCGGCCCCTGATCCATCGCTCTTCTTATCAACTTTATAGAATAATCCAAAGACTTTATCATGCTGACCGGGATCTATTCCTATCCCGTTATCTTTCACGAAAAATACCGTTTCTTCACCATCTAATCGGCATCCCAATTCCAAACATGGTTGCGGTTGATCTCCTATATATTTTATGCTGTTCTCCATCAGGTTTGTCAATACTTCAACAATCCTCATGCGATCTACACCAACCGATGGCAGATCGGGCTGGATGGTCACCTGAAAGCCCCTTTGCATAAGTTTCTCACTGATCTGATCCAACGCCTCCTGGACAATCTCTATGAAGGGGACTGCTTCGGGTGGATTGGCGACCCTGCCTATGCGGGAAAGCTCTAAGGTATCTTTAAGAAGTGTTTCCATCCTGGTGATGGCAGAGCTGATCATCTTGAGGTCTACCTTAACGCGCTCAGAGTCACCCTTGGCCAAGTCAGACTCCAGGAAGCCCACGAAGCCGTTAATCGTGACCAGAGGAGACCGAAGGTCATGGGATACCGTGTAAATGAACCTCTCCATCTCCGTGTTCTTGGATTCAAGCTCTGTTACCAATCGTTCCCTGACCTCCTCGGCATGCTTGCGCTCGGTGATATCACGGAAATACCAGACTCTGCCATAATATTTTCCGCTTGCTCCGACCATCGGAGCCGAATAACGATCGAAAGACCTGCCGTCTTTCATAGTGACCTCATCACTGCTTATCTCATCCTGGGATTGGTAGATCTGTTTCACCTTCTGCAGGAATTGCTCGGGACTGGCTAACTTATCCATCACTGACTGCAGAACACTTTCATCGGATTTTGATTCTATTACGTCGGGTGGAATGCACCACATATCGACAAAACGCTGATTGTAGGATAGTATTTTGCCATTTTCATCCACCACAAGTATCCCATCGATGGATAACTCCTGTTGTGTGCGAAGGACGATATAGGTAAATGCCAGCGACTCCTCGGCGCGTTTGCTCTCGGTGATGTCTGTGAGGAAATTCAAAGATGCCGGCTTGCCTTGCCATTCTATCAAGTCGGCATGGATTTCCACCCACTTGACAATGCCGGCTCGAGTCACCACCCGGAAGGCATAGCGGGGGAGTGCTGCCTCGTTTGCGATCCGCCGCCGGTAATTTTCAACTACCAGGCTTTTATCATCCGGATGGATGAACTTGGTAAATGGTCTATCAACAAGCTCCTGCTCGGAATAACCTTCCAGCAATTTGAGCGTCATGGGATTGACAAACTTGAGCAGGCCGTCTTGGGCAACGATGATTGACTCGTTAGCGTTGTTAATCAGCAGGCGGTACTTTTTTTCACTCTCTAACAGCGCCTCTTGCGCACGATTGCGCTCGATGGAATATCTGATGGAACGATCCAGCAGTCTGCCATCCAATTCCCCCTTTATCAGATAATCCTGAGCACCTTCACGAACGGCTCTCGTCGCCAGCTCTTTATCGCTCAAGCCGGTTAATATCAGTATGGGAATTTTTGTCTTTTTTTGATGAATTTGGAAGAATGTATTTAAACCAAGGCTATCGGAGAGATTCAAATCCAGCAGCACAGCGTCTACATCTTCCTGGGTCAGAAAATCAAGCCCTGTAGAAAGGCTATTTTTCCAGATAAGATCGAACGACGTGCTGGAAACGTCATCCTCTTTGCGTGAGAGATCCAGTAGATACTTCCTGATCATCCATGCATCTACCTCATTGTCCTCTATCAGAAGAATTTTAATCATTGATGTTCCATTTGAGCCAGTAATTTCCCAAGTCATTCATCATCTCTCGAAACATCTCCGAGCCCATCGGCTTTACCAGATAGCTGTTGGCATAATTGGAGTATGCCTTGACTATGTCAGCATCATTTCTGGAGGTGGTCAGTATCACGACCGGAAGCGCTTTCAATTCTTGTGATCCCTTTATCGCCCTCAAGACCTCGTGCCCATCCACCACGGAAAGCCGCAGGTCCAGGAGTATCAGATCCGGTCTCGGGCAATCTTTCGGATTGGCAAACTTGCCCTTGTGCAAGAGATAATCCAGAGCCTCATCTGCAGAGCACATCCAGTGGATCTCATGGCTGATCTTTATATCCTCGAAAGCGCGGGTAATGAGCATGGCGTGCGTCTCGTCATCTTCTATGAGCAGTATCACTGCAGGGCGGTCTCTCATGGCATCGTCCTTTCGCCTTGATCGAGTAAAGATCCTTACTCTTATTATTTAATTCGTAATTTGCTTATATATTTTTTTTGAAGTCTCAAACTTGGAGACAAAATTAATTTTGTGACTTCTCCCCGCCTTGAATGGCGGGCTTCTAGCCGTTGATTGGCAGAGATTGAAGTCCCAATCTCAGAATGTTTATAGCTGCATTCCAATCTCGATCCAGAGATAGCCTGCACTCCGAGCAATTATGGACTTGATCAGCCAAATTTTTTTCGGCCAGAATGCCACACCGTGAGCACATCTTAGAAGTGTTTCTCGGATCTACCAGGACGACAATCGAACCAGCATTTTCAGCTTTGTAAGATGTCACAGTCACAAGCATATTCCAAGCCACATCCGAGATGGATTTAGCAAGGCAATGATTTTGAAGTATGTTCTTGATGTTCAGATCTTCAAAAGCGATCAAGCCGAATCTATTAACTAGCCCCCGGCTGACTTGTACCTTTAGCAGCTTTTGAGAGCTTCCTTTGGATATATCCGGTACTTGTACGCCTTAAGCATAAGGGTGTTCTACGCTATTATGGTATAAATAGATTTTATCTGTGAGAAAACCTGCCAGAGCCTGCGCGATTGTATCTTAAGGGCATTGGCTATAATAGCACCAATATGGGCGAAATCCTGAAGCAAAAAAGTAAAATGAACTGACCCTAGATGTATGAGAATGGCTACTTTCTGCGCTTGACCACCACTATCTTTTCCACAACTGTCTCTGGCTTATCTAAATATTCCATACCCACCTTTTTAACCTTGGGCTTCCAGATTTCAGCCGGCATCCACGCAGGTGCATCCTTTGGTTTCTCTATTTGTACACGCTCGCCGGTAAAAATATGCACCTTCTTTGTGCCACGTTCCCGAAGCCGGATGTCTGTGTGACCACGATTGGCCGCCTTTAAAGCAGCTTGTCTCGGTGCTTTCCCGGTAAAGACTCCGATCTCGTTACCATCCTTGTCCCGCAGGGCAAAGTTCCTCATCTCTTTCTCAGCCAAACTATCCCTCCTTGACCAAAGACCACGAAGCATTGAAAGGACTACTTGTATAAATTGGTTCCGTTTAATATGTAATTATTGTGCGAGCTAGATTTCACCAGCTTCCTCTGCCGTGAGCTTGCGAAGAGCATTTATTGCCCATCTAGCTGCCTCTCGGTCAGTTTGGTTCAATAAGGGAAAAATCACAATTAGCATCAGATTCAGCTGTCTTGTAGCTGATGAGAATAAGTCTTAAATATTGCTTAAAAAATTATCAACTATTATGAACAAATTCTATTTGCAGCGCCTGAATTCTACTATGAGGGATGTAATTGGGAAGCTATCCCGAAGGAAATCAGCTATGGATGTGATATCATCGCTAGGTATTCAATAGAGGTCCATAACCTAACTAAGAAGTTTTTAATTAATCGAGGGCTGCTGGATTTTGTTATTCATCCGCTCAATAAAGATGAGATTACATCCCTGGAAATGATCAATTTGCAGGTACGAGAGGGTGAAGTATTCGGTTTGCTCGGACCGAATGGCGCCGGGAAAACGACACTAATAAAAATATTATGCACCTTGATTTTTCCGAGTGCCGGAACGGCAAGGGTGAACGGATATGATGTATTAAAAGAGAGCAAAAAGGTCAGAGAATCCATCGGTTATGTCACCACAGATGAACGAAGTTTCTACTGGAGGCTTACCGGCCGGCAAAATCTGGAATTTTTTGCTAATCTTCACAACTACTATTCTTCCAGGGCCCGAGAAAGAGTCTTTGAGCTGCTGGAGATCGTCAACCTGGAAAATAGAGCAGACGACCCGTTTCTAAGCTACTCTGCCGGGATGAAGCAGCGCCTTGCCATAGCCAGAGGGTTGATCAACGACCCGCGGGTTCTCTTCATGGATGAGCCGACAAGGAGCCTTGACCCTAAAGCTGCTCAGAGCGCCAGGGACTTCATCAGCAGCTACATTGTCAGAGAGCAAGAGAAAACCATATTCCTGTCCACCCATAACCTGAGCGAAGCCGAGCAGCTCTGCAACAGAATTGCCATCCTTGACGAAGGGAAGATAAAGATTGCCGGCAGCCCTCAGGAGCTAAAGAGCGGCCTTGGCAACGGTTCTACATTGAGCGACGTCTTCTCATCCTACTCAGGCAGGAAGCTGGAAGAAGAGATACTACCTAAATCGTCTTTCATGAAAGAGAGACGCCAACGCCACGCAGGCGGATTTGGTGGAATGAGGAGGCGGGGGATGTGATATTTAAAAAGGCTTTCGCATTCATAAAGCGCAGCTATATGCTGCAGATGAGCTATAAATTGGAGTCTATTTTACGGTTATTCTTCATGCTGTTTAACATCTTAACCTATTACTTCGTTGCTAAGCTAGTAGGAACAGCGGGAGCTAAGTATCTTGAACCCTATGGCGGCGATTATTTCTCGTTTGTACTGATCGGCATAGCTTTTTCCACATATCTGATGGTCTCGCTGCGAGGCTTCTCAGAGACCATACGAGATGAACAGATGATGGGAACTTTAGAAGCCATGCTCGTAACCCCCACCGATACGGCTACGGTGATAACCTTTTCATCACTATGGAGCTTCATTTTTGCCTCCATCAGAGTTCTGTTATATCTCTTAGTCGGCATTCTCCTGGGCGTGAACATGACGAATGCTAACCTATTAGGAGCATTAATCATACTCATTCTGACAATATTAAGTTTCAGCAGCCTCGGCATATTGGCGGCGAGCTTTATCATGATCTTTAAGCGAGGGGATCCCATCAATATGATGTTCATGAGCACATCGGAACTCTTCGGAGGAGTATTTTTTCCTATCGAAGTATTGCCCTGGTGGCTGCAGAGCATCTCTCATCTCTTTCCCATGACCTATTCGCTAAGCGGTATGAGACATGCTCTATTGCAGGGATATTCTTTGCATGAATTGCTCCCGGAAATATCCACATTGGTCATTTTCTCTTTAATTCTTCTGCCTTTGAGTCTATTCATCATCAGATTCGCCGTAAAAAGAGTCAAGGAAGAGGGAACACTGGTTCAATATTGAAGTGAATTTCTCTCAAATTTTTTCGGGTTGCCTCTATTAAAGAGAACGCCTCTATGCTTGGCTTAAATCTCAATGAGCAATCGTGGATTACTCTTAAATAGGATGATATATCTACAATATTTTTATATTAAATCGCATATTCAGTGATATTGTGCCGAATTTTCTGTAAATTGGTCGGCCCTGTTATCCCACAAGTTAATCCGTATTCATGGATAAATACTTTTTAGTAGTCATCCATCATCGAGGTGGAAGGCAAGCCCATGGTTTCGGCAGTCTCGGCTAAAGCGGCCATCAAAACTCTGGAGCAGTTTGATTCAAGGTTTATCTCCAGACCGGCAGCCATATTCACCACTGGAATGAAGAAAGAAATCTGGTCGTAATGGTGCCGAATCACCCAGAGCTGGCGAAGGGTACATTGATCTCGATTATGAAACAGTCGAAGCTGGAAAGAGAAGATGATTTGACGAGATATCATCATAAACTATTATTACATTAGAGTGCAATATATTGTTGATAGGGGTCTTGAAAATGATGGCTTCTAAAAGGTTATTGCTTCTCACTATCGAATTGACATTAATGCTGAGCGCTGCAATGGAAACGGACGAATTTGAATTATCTGCCGCCCTAAATCCAGTTGATAATAGTATTGGAGAGCCGCAAAGCATCTCACCCGATAATCAGCGGATTTCCGATATTTCCAGCTACAGGATAGATTCATCCAATACAATGGCCTTTCGGCCACAATACCTAGAGCCCTATATTATCATAACCCCAGCCAGCGGAACAGCGCCGCTTGCGGCAACTTTGCAGGTCAAAGGAATGGAGCAGACAGCCTTTTTATTGTGGGAGCTGGACTGGGATGGAGACGGTCAAAAGGATACAATGGGCCAGGGATTGCCTTTTCAGGAGGTCACTTTCTCATTTCCAGGAAACTATTTTCCGGTTTTCAATTTTTACAATGACAGAAATGAGCTGATCGCCCAGGCAAGCGGCTCCATAACAGTTACCGGTCAATCATCAAATGGCGCAGGTGATACAGGAAGCCATAGCCAAGCCCTCACTGCAGCCCCAGGCGGCTGGGGGATAGTCAAAGATACACAGAGCTCCGGCGGCAGACGTCCTGCCGAGGATCTGAGCGATGCGCCGGATGGCTGGTCTCCCCCATCAGAGGAGTTCACTGAATACCTCAAGCCGCAGCTTTATGCCTCCATTGAGAGGGGACCAGCTCCGCTCACGGTCGACTTCGACGCCAGCAGAACATATTCCCGCTACGGTGTTCTGCAATTCAACTATGATGTCGCCTGGGGACCGCATGAGGCAGAAGATGATGGCTACTATCTCTATTCAGGCAACAGTCCCCAATGGACGCACACCTTTGAAGAGTATGGAATGTATTTGGTGATCCTGGATGTGGAGGACTATTCGGGAAAGAGGGCCAGGACTACAAAAGTGATATTTGTGCTTTGATTTTGCCACCCTTTTCGGCTGGGTTCTCGCGCTCAGGCGCGCGGGCCTGGCTGCGCACGGGGGCAGGGGACGGGGGAGCGCGCAATCATGCGAGAATGAGGCAAAGGGGGTTGGAGGATAAGGAGGCATGAAGATGAAGTATTATTTGATATTGTGCTATTTAATATGCATTATGGCCACAGCTAATGCAGGATATGGAGCAGATTCTGAGGCGCAGGAGATCAGGATAGGTGTGCTGCTCCCCATTACAGGGGACTGGTCTTCGCAGGGAGCCATATCGAATGTCGCCCTGGGCATTGCCGATGATGATGTAAACGGTTTCCTGAAGGATATCGGCTCTTCCTGGTGGGTTAATTTAACGACGAAGGATACTGGAACGGATCCTAAGACTGCACTACGTGAACTGAAAAATCTTGGCGGGCAGGGGATACGTCTGGTAATTGCTGCTGTATCCAGCTCTGAGCTGCAGGCCATGAACGATTACGCCAATGCCAATAATATGATAGTCATAGGAACTGCCAGTACATCCCCCTCTCTGGCAATACCTGGAGACAACACTATCAGGCTGGTTCCGGATGATGTAAATCAGGGCAAAGCCATGGCAGAAATGCTAAAGCTTGAGAATATCACTGCGATAGTCCCCATAACCAGAGGAGACATTTGGGGTGAAGGACTGCTAAATGCCACCAAATCCAGTTTTGAGGGCTATGGAGGAGTGGTGCTCGAAGGGGTGAGCTACGAGCCTGGAACCGATCTTTCTTCTGGGATTAATAAATTGAGCTCTATTGTAAAGGAAGGCAAGAGTAGGTTCGGCCCTGGGGGGATAGGCGTCTACATGGTCTCATTCGATGAGGCAATACCTCTAATGGCATTGGCTTCCAGAGATCGTGAGCTATCATCGGTGAGATGGTTTGGATCAGATGGAATCGCAAATGCGTCCAGTCTGGTTGAGAACACCACTGCCTCAGAATTCGCCATTAAAACAGGACTTATCTGCCCCATCTATGGAGTTTTACCGGGACAATTTATCAGAAATATGAGTGATTATGAAAATGTGATCAAGGCGATCAAACGGCAGACAGGATCCTCGCCCAGCGGCTATGCTTTGGCGTCTTACGACGCCCTATGGATTGCATCTGAATCCATGATTTTAAGCGAATCCGGCAACACATCTCAGCTTAAGGAAGCTCTTACCAACATCGCCAATAGGTTCACCGGAATTACAGGACCACTCAGCATAAACAATGCAGGGGATAGAGAATCAGCGACATATCAATTTCTTGCAGTAAATAAAACCAACAACAACTACTTCTGGCAGATAGCGGGAGACTTCAGATCCGGGCCCAGCGGTGGAGTGCTTAATTTCAAGGGACAGACCGCAAAGGTAAGGACTTAGCGGAGAAATTTGACATGGACCGATCTCTGTTCCTTTGTGTCTTCGTGTCGAGCCAATGCATGCCGATCACCACGAAGGCACAAAGAAACAAAGGTTACGGAATTCATTATGTCTGCCTATAGAAAAAAGCGAGGAACCTCAATTGTGGAGCCGGGGGCGCACGCGCCCGTGCGTGGGGGCCCTGATGCGCACGGGAGCAGGGGGCGGGGAGAGCGCGCAAAAATGCGACAACGGGGGGTTGGCAGAGCACGAATTTGCAGTATTCCTTTTTTTCGCGCCTTTGCGGCTTCGTGCAAGGTTCCGATTCACACGAAGGCACGAAGCCGCGAAGTTCCTGCTTCGTTGACCAATACATTCATCTGATTATTCTGCATAGCAATTTAGTATGCGGTTCGATGTCGTGGTCAGAAGGGATGAGGATGATTATTATGTTGCCACGGTTCCGGAGCTTCCCGGCTGCCACACACAGGCCAAAAGCCTGGACGATCTGATGAGCAGAATCAAGGAGGCCATTACGCTCTATTTGGAGACAGAAGGCAGCAGCACAGTGGGAAACTTTGTGGGAGCGCAAGTTGTCGAAGTTGAGATCTGTTGAAGCCGAGATTGTCATCAAAGCCCAGGGAAGAAATCGGCCTATCATCCTGTCCGGCAGAGAGGCAGCCACCTCATCATGAACCACCCTGATGGCAGGAGCACAGTGATTCCCTTGCATCCGAGATAAGAGATTTGGCGGGGATTGTTAATGAAGATGAGCGATTTAAGGGGCAAGATAGAGGTATTAAAGCCTGCTCACGAGCACGATTACACCGAAAGCGGAATCGATATATGTTATCCGAAAATAGATCCAGCCAAATCGTCTTCAGTCAAACGATAATATTCGAATTCATTTTCCTCTATTAACCTTGAATCTTTGAGCCAATTCAATATGATCTCCTGCTCATGCAAGACCCTCTTAATATCCGGACCGTTTTCCCATTTAATGTATCTAAACAATTCTTTAAGTAAATTGGGATTGTTTTTATATATTTCATGC
>Ga0209749_1001767_pt1 | contig 17180 bp, 22 predicted proteins | sample EPASupsiteSAE347_FD_187267 | JGI IMG/M metagenome (GOLD analysis project Ga0209749, IMG submission 187267) | Bioremediated contaminated groundwater from EPA Superfund site, New Mexico - Sample SAE3-47 (SPAdes) (version 2) | ecosystem: Environmental > Aquatic > Deep subsurface > Groundwater >... | reverse complement strand
CAAAGTTATCCGCCAGGTCATTAACTGAAATCAGGACATATGCAAAAGGCATCTTGGCTGGACTAAGATTTAACTCATAGCTAACACACATATATTAAACAGGAGGATATGATGACAACGAATACAGTAAATTACCCTCTCGCTTACAAGTTAGGTTTTAATGCTGGTTCATATACCGTTGAAAGTATTAATTACAGAGCAAAGATGGTTATTCCCTTTAATAGTTTTAGTAATCCTGATATTCAGATAAAGCAATATATCGAAGGATGGAACGCTGCACGTAAAGGAGTAAGAAAATGAAATATATAATACGGGTTCACTTTGAATGGCCGGATGGAACACCTGATACCATGATCATCAGCGCTGATACTCTTAAAAAACTTCGAGAGATAGCATGGAGAGAAATAAAGAAACGTCACGGCAAGAATCCGTGGAGCGAGAATATAAAATGAAAGATTTTAGACTTACACCTAGGCAAAGCACTTATATGCATAACAGCGGTGTGGGTAATGGAGTAATTGCCATTAAAACCGCTGATAACGAAATCTGCTACGTTGAATTTTATCTAAGTAAAAGCGGATTTAGGCTACTAACCAATCAAACTGTGCCGGAATCTCTTTTAACTTGGATAGGTACTCAAGAATGTGAAATAAACTTACAGGAGGCATCTAAATGAACTATACAGAAGGGGAATGGATACACAAAGAGGATGGCGTTATTATGGCCGGTGATTATCAAGTAGCCTGTGTCTACCCTAAAGACAGGGAAGCAAACGCCCATCTTATCGCTGCTGCGCCTGATTGTTATGAAGCACTGAAAATGGTAAGAAAGGTGATAACTGATTCTGACCAGTGGTGGATAGATTGTCCCGACAAAGGTGGGTTTGATACTGACATCATTGATAAGGCAATCGCTAAAGCGGAGAGTGTCCAATGAAACAGTTACAGCATAAATGCCCGGACGGAGTAGTATTTGAATGGAAATCACGTGTTGAAAGTCCGCGTGAGTGCCCCAGGTGCAAACAACGCCTTGATAAACCAAATAAAGAACAGATGAAGGAAGAAGGGAAATGAGAGGCATGCCAGGTTGTTTCACCCCCGTAAGATTCGCTTATGGTTTTGGTCATAATAGATGCGCTCGACTGTCTACATGCACGCAGCCTACCAAAGAAACCTGTCCCGCTGTTCAAGCTGAAAGTGATTATATTCAAAGGCAAGCCCAAATCACCCGTAATATTACAGAACTTCAAGAACGTGTGCAAAACGCAAAAAAGGAAGTAAAACACGATGGACATTAAGAAGATAGACCTCAATGGAAAATCAGAGTTTGAAATAAACATCATACAGTTTCACGATCCTACAAAGTGGGATAAAGTGTTTGGCTATAGGCCGGAGCACCTGCCCGTGCTACTGATAAAAAGGGAGGAGAAATGAAAATCGTAACACGTTCAATAACAGGAAAAGAAAGAAAAGAAACGCACGAAGGTATAGATATGATCCAGGTATCTGGAATTGATGGACATATATGCGAGGTAGCAGGAGCGGTGCAGATATCCTTGCTAGACCTTAATGAATGCAAAATTGAAGTCAGAGATACGGCTTTTGTGGGTAAAGCTCTGATCATTGGGAGGATTAAAGCATGAGTAAATGGATGATATGCCCCAAGCGCAGCAAGTCCTGCGGAGATTGTAAGCACGCCAGAAAACATTTAATGGAGAGTGATTGTAAATGCCTAACCATGTGTCCAGTTGAAGTCAAATATAAGAATAGGGCTTACCCACAAATAAGCCGATGTGAACCTACTACTCCACCTGCAAATAAATAATTAATTGATCGTAAAACATGACTAAAATTTGTTCAAAATGTAAACAAGAATTGCCCCTATCTGCATTCGGTGCGGATAGAAGGTCAAAGCGTGGTGTAGCATCAGCGTGTCTTTCATGCTGTTATGATGCACTTGTTGCTTATAGAAGTAGCCCTAGATATCGAGATAGATTTAATAGGTGGAAGATAGAAGAAGCGCACAGATGCGACCAGGTAGCAAGGGGAGTAAAAACATGCACGAAGTGTCACTTGGAATTACCATTGTCATCGTTTCGTTATAAGAAGGGTTGTAGATATAGTAAGTCCCCGGAATGCAAGAAATGTGAAAGCATAAGGGATGCAGCCAAAGATAAAAATGTTGTCAGGGTTTCCCGTAAGTTATTACGTGTTACATATAGTATGTGGCTAACAGAATGGGTAAAATCAGACTGGCATAAAGCTTGGTTAGAAAAATATTACCGCTGTGATAAATTTAAACAAAGGTTACAGAAGCATATAAATTCGGGGAATAATAATAAGAAAAAAGCTAAGGAGTATCAGAAGACTGACAAATTTAAACAGATTGTAAAAAAATATTTACAATCTGCTAAAGGAATAGCTAAACGTGCGAGGGGAAATAATAAGCGTAGGATGAGGGAGAAGGGTGCTGTTTCTACACTTACGGCAGAAGAATGGGAAGATATAAAAAGAACATTTAAAAATAAATGTGTTTATTGTGGGGAACAGAAAAAACTAGAGATGGATCATATTATTCCACTAAGTAAAGGTGGGAACCATACGAAAGGCAATGTTGTTCCTGCTTGTCGTAATTGCAACGCTAAAAAAGGCGATAGGACAGTTTTACTACAGTTATTTGTTAATTAAACTATTGACAAGTAATTAAATATATGTAACTATAATAAGCATAGATGCTGACTAGGCATCGGAGAATTAAATAATGGTTCTTGATGGTAGAAATGCCCCCACTCAAGTAATTGATGTGGTGAACACAGTAAATTCGGTGAACCCTAAAACTTTTAGTCATGGGAATACCGAGCCAAGCATGAACTTTAAAAGGTTCAAGGCGTGTGTAGAGACTGGACACTGTGCGTCCTTTAAGGATGAAGGTACAGCCCGAACTGCAAAGAAATTTGTAGAGCCGTACAGAAATGATACGGCCTCACAGCAATGTGAAGTAACATTTTTGATTATTTCCACAATCGTCGGAATAATTGGGTTTGCCCTTATGGTAGGGTTTATCGCCTCGATGAACACCTCCGGCATGACCTCAATGGACATTCTGGTACTCGGCTTTATCCCGACACTCTTTTTAATCGCAATTTTGTACGGTCGTCTATCGTATATGACAGCCCCCACCCAAGCAATTGGAGTGGTGCACCCCGCTAACTCGGTGGAACCTAAACTCTTTGAGCATGGCAATACCGAACTAAATTCACAGCAATGTGATAAATGCGTACAGACTGGATACGGGGCTTCCTTAAAGGAAGAAGGTACAGTCGGAGCATACAGGAAACTGTATGAGCTACCTGGAAACATGGTAGCCGCCTACTAAGGTAGGTAGTAACAAAACTGGTCGTAAGGATGATAACGGGTAGTCGCTCAGGCGGCATCTAGGAGTAACCCATAGGGGGAGAACTGCAATAAAAGCGGCTCTCCCCCTACTTCTAAGTAGACATAAAGTAAAAAATAAGGAGGCCATAGAAGATGGCAAGTAAGATAAGGAAAACGTATAAAGGTGCAGCGAATGAAGCATCCAGGATGCGCAAGAAGGGCTATAATGCGCACGTATCTGGGGCGAAAAGCCCGTTCAAAGTAGTCTATTCAAAACGTAAATAAAAAAGGAGAAATTAAATGGCAAAGAAAGTAAAGAATAAGAAACCAGAATACAAGGGGATAACACTTGGATGCGGAAAATGCGCTGGGAAAAAGAGCAAGGGCAAGAAGAGCATGATCCGTAATGATATACTAACCATAAAAAAGTGAGGGAGTTCTTATGTTCAAGAAGATATGTTATGTGTGCAGTAAACCTCTAACGGGTAAGGGTTACAAACGCTGGAAGGGGCGAAACTTTTGTAGTGAAGCTCACTTAGAAAAGTATAAGAAATTCTGGGATGAACAGAAAAGACGTGGCTTCGTCTTGATGTAAGGAGAATAATGGCAGTACGTCAGGCGTTTGGTAGTCCTGGTGGCAAATCCTATCTTGCTCCTCGCATAGCCACTATGCTTCCACCTCATAAGGTTTATGTAGAACCATTTGTAGGGGGGGGGCGCAGTGTTTTATAGGAAATATCCCTCCGAAGTAGAAGTCCTTAATGATAAGGATACAGAGATCATTGCCAGTAACCGTTTTATGCGTGATATGAAGGCAGATGAATTTGAGAAGTTAAAGCGGATGGAGTGGGAAGGAAGCAAAGCGCAGTTCGATAAAGTAAAGGCCATGACTCCCAAAACTGATCTGGAGCGGTTCTATAAGCATCTGTATTTGAAATATAATTCCTACGCTTACGGGATGACGGCCTATAACCAGAATAAAGATGGCAAGTCCGTAGATATTGATAAGATATGGAACTGCCACGAACGGCTTAATAAGGTTAAGCTTCACACTGGCGATTACCTTAAGATGATTGAGAAGTATGATTCGCCTGATACATTATTCTATTTAGACCCTCCATACCCTGACAGAGCCTTCGTTGGGGGTGAAAAGACGTTCGGTGATGCGTTCACAGATGAAAGCTTGAAAGAACTGATTAATAAGCTCGATCACGTAAAAGGCAAGTTTATAATCAGTCTTGGAACGAACAGTGAACATTTGATGCCAAAGCACTGGCACGTCAAAAGGGTAAAGGTACGCAGCTTTATGGCTCACGGTGATAAAGGTGTTAATGAAGGCTATCGGATGGAAATACTGGCATCCAAGCAGCCGTTAAGGGAGTATCCACAGGAAGGCCGGACTGTAGAGGTGGACTTCCATAAGAAACCTTGTGAAATATTGCAAAGTAAGGCGCACAAGCCTAAATATAAGGTATCATCAAATAAAACAGCGTTGATAACATCAAGGAGATAAGCGGATGGTCTTCAATATAAAGCGTGCTGCCAGTGAGACCTATAATAAAGCCGTCCTTAAAGCTAGAGAACTTCAAGAAGAAGAACAAAGGAAGAAAGGATATAAGGTCTCTATAGTTGTGGAAAATGAAGATGGGAAACGTCTCCTTATTAATACGCATGGCGTTAAAGGACACGTCCAGTTGGACGATTTTGATGAGGAACGGATCAGGAAGTTTTTGGGGCATAATCTTGGCGAAATGAGGTCGCATATCTTGAAAGGTAAAAAGTGGGCAGACAGCGGTGAACGGGTGACTTTTGAGTTTACTACGCCGGAGAAAGCACCGAAAGGGCGTGTAACATTAGATGCACCCAAGAAAACCAAGTTCCGTCCTTTGCCGGGAATTTTGAAACCCAAGAAAGGCAGCAGGAGCACGATGGTTACAAGCCGGAAAGGTTATTACAGTCCAACATTAGGGAGATGGGTATCATGAGTAAACTTTATGATCCAGGCAAACCGCTAAACTGGAGCAAATTTGATTCGCAGACTATCCGGCGTGCTAACGCTTTACGTAGCATGAGGGGTGATTTGCTCGCAGCAGGACGGGCTTTGCAAAACGTGGCACGGGTTACACTTGACCGGGAAACAGAGCAGAAGGCAAACGCTGACTCTAAATACTTTTTTAACAAATATCGTTCAAGGCAGGGGAGTTAATGGTGATACATAGAATAGTGCGGCCTGCTATGCAGGTTCTTTTTATTTTATTGTTTCTGTGTGGATATTTCTTGGCCTTCCTCCCTCAACCTGCACAGGCTGCTACTTCGTGGTATAACTCTGGATGGGACTATAGAAAAGAGCTTATGGTCTACGGCTCTACGGCAGCAGTGCAAACCAATTATCAGAAATTGGTACGGGTCTATGCTGCCAACGCCGGGGCTGATATGCCGGAGAATCTTGCCCAATATACAACAGGTGATGATGGTGTCACCTCTGAAATACTGACTGCTACATGGAGGGGCCAATCATTTGTGGCCGAAGCCACTGCAACGGTTAAAAAGGTATGGCTTAAAATAATTAAGGTTGGAACTCCCGGTGCTACATATACATGCTCGATTACAGCAATAGCAGCGGGTGTGCCAAACGAGGCGGATGTTAAATGCACAGGGACTATCACAGGAAACTATATATCAACAACAGAAGACTGGTATGAGTTTAATATGGGTGCTGGGGCACTCTTAACATCAGGTACATCATACGGGATTATTTTGTATAGCGCAGGTGGCAGCGCAGGGAACGCACTTAAATGGAGATCGGATAGTTCAGGTGCATACACGGATGGGACAGCTTTTACAACACCGGACAGTGGCGTAAACTGGACAGCAGTTCCGGCAGTGGATTACTTGTTTCAAATTATTACCACTACTACAGGTACAGTGCCACTTAGAGTAGATACGGAAGGTCATTGTCAGGCAGATTTTGACGATCTAAGGTTCACAAAAGCAGACGGTACGACTCTTTTAGATTACTGGATTGAAAATAAATTAACCTGCACTACTGACTTATATGCAGATTGCTGGGTGGAATTAGATACCATCGCACAGATGACTTCTTTAACAGAGCATACGCACTTTTACCTTTATTACGGGAATGCTACGGCAGCATCGGTTAGTAATGGTTCAACTACCTTTGTACAATTTGATAATTTCGATTCTTATACAGCAGGGACAGATATTAATGGACAAGGAGGATGGACTGGGACGGTAGCAGGAGCGGTTGTTTCAACTGACCATGCTTATAGTGGGGCAAATAGTATAAAGGGAGTAGGCGCAACAGCTAGCTGGTATTTATCACGTGCTTTGGCAGCTACTTCCCAGACATATTTTATAGGATATAAAGTCTACAAAGAAGATGCGGCTGCTCTATATCTGCAACTAAGAGGAGATGGAACAAGAAGAGAAAATCTTTATGCTACTTCAACCGAGGATATAACTTTTTTGGATGCGGGGGGAGGAGTAGTGGATACACTCCTTAATTTAGGAGCGGATTCGTGGCGAAAAATCAATATCTATTCAGAGATATTCGCTGCAAATTGCTCCTACGTTATAAAGTATGAAAATGATGCCTCTTATACATGCCAGATGTATACAGCGGGAAGTTTAGATAATATTGTGCGTATACAAGATTATGCAGCAGGAGCGGGTAACGATTCATACATAGATGATTTATTTGTGGCTAAGTTTGCTGTCTCCGTGCCTCTTTGGGGATTACCAGGGGGAGAAGAAACTGTCCCTCTATTAGTGATCGATAGTGCTAAAGTATTCATGGGATATAAAGAGACAGGAGACTGGTTGATCACAGTCCGCTACGTCAACACCTACGCTCCTTATTATGACACTTATGATGTAAAACAATATTTTGCTTTACAGCTTATTGACGCATCGAACACAGTGAAAGCATCTGCTGCGCTCCCGGCTTGGGGAAACAGGGTAGGAAGTATTTATCTGTCGGCAGCGTCCGTCACATCTTTGACGTATGGAGGAGCATACCGTGTCCGTATTTACGGGACATTCACAGGAAACCCGTACGTAGACTACACCCTTGTTGCTGATGACTGGCAGGGGAACGACCTTGCCAAGCTGGACAGATGGGTTTTCACCTGTGCCAGTGTCATAGGCACGTATTACTCTACTGCCTTAACTACATATATGGCTGAAAGGGGCGAAGTCCTAAACGCTACAGGATCGGGGATTTTTAATAATTGCATAGGCGGGCTGTCGCAAGTGCGCCCTGCTATCTTCCAGATATACTCCAATCCAAGCGAGTATACCCCGGCTACCATTGGGCAGACTTATCGGCAAGAGTTGAAAGCGTGGCAGACTAATATCGGGCCGGACGGAACTACTATGCTTAATAACTTAGGGAAAATAATCCACGTGCCTGGAGACATCATTTCCGTCATAGCGTTTTTGGGTATGGTCATGTTGTTGCTGACACTGGCCTATCCTGCTGGTACGACTCCGGCAGCGTGTGCGCTGTCTATCCCTTTGTTGGGGGCTGCTATACTGTTTGGCATGGACTGGATTTATATAGGTCTTTTGGCACTCGTGGCAGCGTTCCTGTTTGTCAAGAATTTCTGGATCGACAAAGGTAACTAATATGAAACGAATTCTATTACTGTTAATGGCACTTCTTACATTAGTGATACCTTATCCTGTCCATGCTACCTCAACACAGGACAGGACGGTAAACGCCGAAGGTGCGCTTACAGATGGTACGTATAACGGTGCTGGTGATTTCACTAACATGAACAATGATGATGGTGATACAAATAAGATTGACCTGTCATCAACCACAGCCAATTATCATTCCTATGATATGACTGCTTCAGCCGTCAGCGCAGCATCTTTTAACTCTGTGACCGTGACTTATAGCGCAAAGACCACTTCGGTAACAGGTGCGCTCCTTTTCCCATTAGTAAGGATTACAGGCGTTGATTATATTGGCTCTCCCTTAACGCTGACAACGGCCTACAGCACGGTTACACAGATTTACTATACCAATCCATCTACGGGGCTTGCATGGGCTTCTACAGCCGATATTAACGCAGCAGAGTTTGGATTTTATACCAACGATCCAGTGTCGGCGGGGTTTGTGTCTGTGTCTTATTTGAAGATCACAATTTCGTATGAAGACAGTGCAGTTCCATCAGAAACAACAGAAGCCGTGACTGCTATCACTCCAACGACTGCCACAGGGCATGGAACGACTGTAGATGATATGGGATCGGCTATCACCGAGAGGGGTACAGTCATTGCCGTGACTGCCAATCCTACAACGGCTGACCATAAAGACCTCGCAACAGGTACAGAAGGAGCGTATACCACTTCGATCACAGCCTTGACTAAAGGCACGGTTTACCACGTCCGGGCGTATGCTATTAATACGACAGGCACAGGATATGGCGAGGATGTTGAATTTACTACGATTGCCGATCCTACCATCTCAACTTTGGCAGCGACTAATATTGCTTCAACTACAGTTAGGCTTAACTCTTCTGTGTCCTTTGATGGTAGCGCAGTAACTGGTGAAGCGTGTACTGTGACCGTTGTTTACCGGACGACTGCTCCTCCTTATGCTAACTACGCTGCGATCCTGGCAGCAGGGGGCACGGAAGTTGTGGCAACTGGGACGTACACAACCGGGCAAACGCCTTATTGGGACATTACCGGACTTGCAACAGGCACGCTTTATTCATTTGCCGTGAAGATTGCTAACTCCACCGCAACCGATGCTTATGGGTCTGTGCTGACCTTTACTACTTCGGCTGGTATATCTGACATTACAAACCTGAAAGCCATCCCTACAGCCACTACAGTCGCCTTTAAATGGGATATCGGAAGCGGTGCGCAATATTCATTATTGAGATGTTCTTTAACGGCCTATCCAACCACAACTTCCAGTGGTTATGCTATTTATCTGGGGACGGGAAACTCTTATACGTTAGAGTATTTCCCTCCTGGCAGCACAACACCATTAACACCAGGTACTACGTATTATGTATCGGCTTGGAGCAAAACGGATGCAGCGTATTCGGCGGGGTACGTATCAACTTTGGCTACGACGTTGGCTTATGATACAGGAACGCCAACCGGGGATATCGAAGCCCCTGCATCTAATCCGATGTGGCTTCAAATACCATCTGCTACCAAGGTGACGGATGTTCCACTGGTAAGCGGGATCATTGCGGTCAACGCAACAGCCTATTCAATCCCGCAAGCTTCATTATGGTATTTTCTGTGGATATTGTTCTCTGTTGGAACGGGAGCGTATATTTTCACTAAATCGGGGAATAAATTTGTCCCAGCATTTGCAGCGGAGATACTTTTATTTGCGCTTGGGGCTGTGATAGGTTTAACTATGTTGTGGATAATGGTAATATTCATGATTATAGGCTTAGGAATTTCAATTTGGGGAGACAGAAGGTAAATGGCTACTAGATTATTGATTGGAATGATAACGTTCTGGATACTTGCTACAGTGGTATGCAACGTAGGAGAAGGGCAAGCAATGGCACACAGCATAGATACCCAAATGACTGGTGGCTTACAGCATAACGAAGTCCAGTCAACCGATGCACTTGGTGCTACGGTTACTTTCTGGACGATGGGAGCAAATACACTAGGGCTTATCTGGAAAGTGGCAACATTCGATTATTCTGTCTTTAAAGATGTTGATCCTGTCACTGGAAACGCTGTAGCTAACGACTGGGCTATCGCCCGCTATCTGTTAATAGCTATAGGCATAGTTATCGTGATTGATTTTATAGTTGTATTAAGGAGCATCAGTAAATAAAATGGGCAAATTTGGAAAAGTAATGTTCGATCTCCTTTTACTTGGGATCACGCTTCCCCTGGTGATAGGGACTTATAACATGTTTACACATCCACGGACGGCTGGCGTTGGTACAGGTGGTATCCTTGTGGAAATGATAGGCGTTGGCACGCCGGGGCTTACCTTGGATGAGAATACGGTGTTCCTGGTGGCAGCTATCCCATGGGCGTTGCCTGTATTTATTTTAATATGGACAGTCATTGATTTAACCAGGCCAAATCAGGGAGGATAATATGAAAATCACAGTAAAGGATTCAAACGGCAAGGTAAGAAACTTAAGGGTTGATTATTTCAAAGGAACGGCAATAGTGGCTTCGGATGTGGAAACACTTGAGCCTGTTTCTTCTGTCATAGTGCAGGATTCGGGCGAAATGTGCGCAGCTTTACGAGCACCTGAATTACGTAGCAACGATGATCTTTCTCAAAAGGCAATGGAAGCGATGCGCAGTGCGATTACAGCCGGGATACTTCCGTGTACTTCGGGGTATATGTATTCATTTATGCAGCCGGAACATGGAAGCAACAAGGATATGCCAAAATTGGGGGCAGAATTAACGGTAGTCGAATTTGAAGGAAAGAAAATGCACAGGTGGGCAGTTCCTATCGAAAGAGTTTTGTCAGGAGCTTTAAAATGAGAGAGTTTGAAGAAAAATTAACATTTGGACATATATGTTTTATGGCTGGATATTCCATTACAGAATCTAGTGTGGCAGCAGCAGGCAGTGCTTATTTTCCGTCATCTACTCCTACTACCACTCCAACTACTACTGTGCCAACTGCTACCCCTTCTTCGGCAACATCCACTACACCGTCATCGAGTTCTGCTACTGCGATATCTTCTGCTCCCAGTTATACTGAAGTACCTGATTATTCATCTACAATAAAAGAAGGTGAAGCAAGAAAGGCATCAGAAGAAAGTGTCAAAGAAGAAGCAAAGAGCCAGGGGGAGAGCGTAATAAAGTTAGCGAGCGGCGAGTTTGTACGCAAGGATTTCTATAATCAGTTAAGTGGTGATGTCCGTGCGATACTGGATAAAGAAGGACTTACTGGATTTAGTAAGAATGTGCTTATTGCGAAAGCCGTCTCTCCCACAAATTTAGAAAGTAGCGGGAGGATGGAAAAACTGTCAACGGGCGAGTGGGTAGAAAAGAGTTTTTACAATAAATTAAGCCCCGAAGCAAAGCAAAGGCTAAATGATAATGGGATTGATGCTTATAACGCATATTATGCATCGGTAATATCATATGTAAACCAGGAAAAAGGCATATCAGATTTCTATACCGATCAGGCAAAAGCTTTAGCTTTAATTGATTCGTTTGATGAATCAACTGCAACGCAGCAAGAGAAGATTATGCGGTCGTATGGCGGTTCTATTGCTATAGGTGGGCGTGTTTTACCAACCAGCAGTATTACTACATTTATCAATGATTCACTAGATAAAGGTGTAGATGAATCTGAGATAAACGACACCTTGAAAAAGGCGGGATTTAGCGACGAATCCGTTAAACAGATTACCGATCCGATCTATGCTTCACTGAAAGCCCAAGAATCAAGCGGCTTTGTGACAGGCACTGGCCCTGGTGGATTAGGAGTACCTGGTGGCCCAACCAAAAGACAATTAAAGTATTGGAATGATATAAAGCAGAAATGGTCAACGTGGAACACGCCTGCAACTACCGAGATACCTGCGGATTCGATGCGTGCCAAGATGCTGGGTGTCTTAAAAGGCACTTACGCATGGACAGCCGAAGACCTTAAAAATAATCCACAAATTACACAGGCGTTTGCTGCCCAGACAATACAGGATGTGTCTAACATATTAGGTGGTGCTTATGGAGGTGATGCCGGATTTAAACAATTTCACGGTGAATACTTTGATTATTTACCGAACGAGAATGTCTTAAGGAATATGACTGATGAGGAATTTAATCACTATATCATCGGCTTGGGTACGCCATATAATCAAAGTATAGCAGAGACTTTTAGAGGAGGATCAGGATCAGGAGGTGGTGGTGGAGGAGGGGGTGATACTACAGAAGTCAGTATAGGGGAAGGTCACTTCACAGTAACTTCTCCAACCGGGCCAACCGGAGGCCCAGTATCAGTAAGTACAAGTCTTGGTAAAACAGAAACAGGTAAAACAGGTCTTGCATCCTTAAGTGCTCCTGCACAACAAGCAGCAGGAAAAGGGGGCTATGGTGGATTAAGTGGAGAACAGGTCAAGTTGGCATTGGCAGGCATTAGCACCAGTAAGGCTACTGAAGCCAAGAATGAGCAAAGTGTCAGTGATTTTCTAAATTTATTACGTACTTATACAACGCCAGAATATGATGCTCAAGGACGCATGAAATATGTTAGTGCGGTATATGATACTAAAACAGGTAAAACAAACTGGGTAGAAAATACGATTGGAATGGGCATACCTAAAACTGCCATCAGGTTTGACGTAGCTAATCCACGTGCCAATAATAATAATATCCTTATTATGGATACCTCCATATTAGCAGACGCAAATAACAAAGGTTTAACGGAAAACTGGATAAGTCCTGCCATGCTCTTTGAAGCTTTTACAAAAAGAGAGGTAGGGTATGTAGGCGATATAAGAGAAAATAAGAAAATTGCGTTAAAAGCAGAATTAGATAATAAAAAGGTCATTAATGACTATGATAAGGCAGTAAAAGAGTATGGCACTAAATTTCAGGAATGGTTAAAGGATACTACTAAACCACAACCTGTTGCTCCTGCACGTCCATCTGAATGGTGGACTCAATGGTTAAGCCAAAGAGCAGAGGTTCAAACGGAAGGAAAACTTGACCTTAATAAACTGGTGGATGTAAGCGAAAGATTCTATACTGAACTTGCCCAAAACGAGGGTAATATTGCTGCGATAGACTTTGCCAAGGTCTTTAACACAAAATCAATAGAATTACCAAGCGGGCAGGTGGAAAGATTAGATTATGGTGTGGAGGGCAAATCTTTTGAGATTACAGGAACGTATACCGAAGTACCGGGATTATCTATAGCCGGAACGAAGACCAGGTTTACAACTACTGTTGATGCTGTTGGAAACATAGTTCAGATTACGGTAGAAAACCTTGGTGCAGACGGTAAAGTCATAGGTAAGGGGCGCACATACGATACTACGAGTAAAATGGGACAGGAAGTAGTTAATTATGTAAATGAAGCTATTAAAAAAGATACAGTATCATCGGTTGCCTATGTGCCAGAACCAAAAGCAGAGCCAACCGTAACGGAAAATAAGAAATCTTTTGATATACCTTCAACGTCTGATGAAATGGCAGCAATGAATAATATTACGTGGCCTGGTGGAGTCCCAACTAAACTTAGAAGATCAGTAGAAATAAAAGATGGCAAGATCGTAGTAGTTACGTATAGTGCTGATGGAGTTACAGAAGCATTTAGAACAGGCTTTGCGTTGAATACAGATGAAGCAAAGAATCAGGGGTTCAGGTTGCTAGTGGGTGCTATGGGAGATAAGGACGCAGCCGTTCAATTAGTTAAGAGTACCAAAAAGGAAACTGATGTGGTGGCACCTCCTGTTGCATCCCCAACGCCGTCAAGTACGGTTACAAGCGATAATGTGTCGCTTGGTGGTACATACCAAGCGTACAAACCTGCATCTGATTTAACGGCTAATCCAGATAACCCACCAATAGTAACTGCAAAACAGATATTGAAAGGGATCAAGGCTCATAAAGGTGCAATAATTCAGGTAAGTAGTTTGGATTGCGTCCCATGCGAGTTGCAATTAGGTGTTGCAGCGGATACTGTCAAATATATGGGCATAGGCAACAAGAATTATGTTTATTATGACATACTTGTTGGGAGTGATGAATATAATGAATTAATAGAGGCATTAAGTAATCCCAATAGCCCGGATTACGATCCAACATTTGTACTCCAACTTAAAACGGCTGTGGAATCAAGTCCACGCACGTTCTTTATAGCAAATGGTAAATTTAATAAAATGGAAACTTCCTACAATATCACTGGTTCATTGAAATATTGGCTTAGTGAGCAGCAGAAAATTCCTAAACTTGGTGATGCCACATACATAGAAGGTGCAAGCAGACCGATGATGACTATCACAAAGACTGGACTTGATCCAAGGGCATATGCAGGTGCAGTTGACTATTCGTCTAGTGCAAAGAAGAAGAGTGCCGTTAATCCATCTAACATTATAAAAGTGGAAACAGTAGGATCATCTAAGTCAAAAATTCCTATCGCACCAACCTTAGACCCTTTAGCTACCTTTGCATTAACAGGTGAGTACGCTAATAAGGGTAAATTGGTAATAGTAAAATTTACGCAGGATAGATCATTATGTCAATACTGTGGCATACAGAATGATAATACTGACGTATTCCTGAAAGATGTAACTGGTTATCAAAATCCTAACTTTGCTATCTTGGAGTTGGATGTCAACCAGAATAACTATGCTAATAATCTATACTTTAAGGCTGGCAGTCCGGGCACGCCTACAAATCTAGTATTTTATGAGGGTGAATTAGTTGGTAAGGTAGAGGGTGCTTTAGATGTAAACGGGTTGCAAGGGATTATTAATTCATCCCCAACAAAAGTAGTGAAAAGCGATAATGACGGATCAACTCCCGGACAGTCCATAATTATAGATACTGCTCCAGTTAGTTCCGTACCTAAACCCATGGCACCTCCTCCACTGACTATAATGAATAGAATTGCATCAGATAATGTAACGGCAGACACACTTGATTTAAGCTTAAAAGGTACTCCTTTCTCTGTAGTTATGATCCCACAAGGGGCAGAATATATAGGTGCTGGTTGGTCAGAAATAAATGGCGTGAAAGCTCCTACACATATAGCTATTAGGTATAATGGCGATAATTATGTAATCGGTCAATATATTCCACAATATGGAGTTGGATATCAGATTTGTTCTGGTGTAACTTGTCATAGTGGGCAACAAACACCTGCCGCTGTTCTTGATGCGATAATGTCTGGTAGACTAAAACCATCTGGTGGCAAACAAGTAGATTTTAGCCATTACAATATTATTGATACTACTTCGCCATCATATATACCTCCAACTGATAAGGCATATGATCCTTGGAGCGTGATTGCTCCGACTCCCCCTGTCAGTGTATTGGGAGATAATAAAACTATAGTTGCATCTCCTCCTACTGCTCCTCCACAGACTTTGCCATCTGGTAAAATCGCTAATCCAACATCAGCATCAAGAATTGAAGTTGTTGATGGAATTACGTATGCAAGAAATAAACTTAATACAGTCGATTATGTAATCTATTCTAACGGGTTGTACGATGCATATAGTGTGGGTGCTAATCCAGCAAGCACGAAAACATTAAAGCCAGAAGACAGATTATGTAGTCAGGGAACTTGTAAAGGTTTTAGGCAAGATGAAGCTGATGCTATTAAAGCTGAAGTGCAACAGGCTGGGTTAGCAGTAAAAGTTCCTGCACCCACTGCCCCTACTCCACCTGCAAAACCGATAGATATTGTATCAGATAATACTTCTTTAACTCCTCCTGTGGTAGATGTATATACACAACGGAATATACCCGCTGTTGCCACGCCTGAGATGATTATTACTGATATGAATAATCTATCGAACTTACCAGGAGTAGACGTAAGCTGGTCATCTGCTGTTAAAAACTTGGTAGGATATTACACAAAAGATGGTGTTGTAGATTACGGCAAAGTGCTCAAAGCGGTTAATAAGCTTAATATTCCCAAAGTCCCGCCTGCTGCACCTAAAGTTACGCCTACAGAGGCCGCTATCGTCCCGGTAGAGCCGATTCAGGTGCTTCCGTTGAAGAAGATGTCTCCTGTTGAATTAGTAAAAGCAGCAACGGACACATGGAAGCCAAAAGTTGATGCTACTTTAGCAGCGATCAAGAATAAGACAGCCACGCCGGGAGATGTGGATTTTTACGCTGAAATAAAACGCCATACAGGGAATGATGGAAAGATCAATTACTTAGGTTTGGGGATTCAGCATAACGCCTATTTGAAAGCCATAGAATCAATGGGAGCAGCGACTATTATACAAGATGTTTGGCCTCAATATAAGACGTGGAATATTACGGCAAGGCCGTTATTTGAAGTAGATACGGAAGCAGCAGCACGTGATTTGAAAGCTAAGTTTGTCCCTGCTCTTGAAAAACTAAAGAAAACGCCATCGGGGGATTATACAAGTTTAAAGGATAAATTAGGACTGTCCCAACCTGGGGAAAGAGCAACCGTTCATCCAAAAGGATGGGAAGGATCACTAACTCCTGCCGAAGTGCAGTTATTAAGTCTGGCTGCTGATTACCGTGATAGCACCGCAACATATCCTACAGGTGACGTGCTTGCCGGACAGCATAAAATAGACTTCTCTAATATGGCAGAGAGGTTAAATATCATTAATAAGCAGACAGAAGCATCCATTAAAGCGAGCGAACAGTATGCCAAATATAAGACCGAGATGGGTGCTCCTCAGCCGTTCACGCCTACGATAAGTCAGAAGGATTTAATAGCGCAGAGAACAGATTTGGTAGTAAAACAGATATTACCTTCCTATGATAAGGTGGAAGCTGCTGTTAAGGATCGCAGTTTACCCGTTCCTACGGATAAAGATATTTACTACCATAGTTTGATAGCGAAATATAAAAAGACTACAACCGGAGAACTAAATGCCAATGCTGTCTATGAAGAAGTACAGAGAAGCAAATACCCATTTGTAAAGGAAACGGTGCAGGTTGCTGTTTCACAATCTCCAGAAGTAAGTGTAGTCAATCCGGTTGTTACGCCGTATGTTCCCCCATTGCTTACTGCAACACAATTAATTACGGGTAATTATCCTCATAATTTAGACGATGGTACAAAGATGTGGCCCAATGAACCTGTAGAACAGAAGATAT
>Ga0209749_1001766_pt1 | contig 17196 bp, 20 predicted proteins | sample EPASupsiteSAE347_FD_187267 | JGI IMG/M metagenome (GOLD analysis project Ga0209749, IMG submission 187267) | Bioremediated contaminated groundwater from EPA Superfund site, New Mexico - Sample SAE3-47 (SPAdes) (version 2) | ecosystem: Environmental > Aquatic > Deep subsurface > Groundwater >... | reverse complement strand
GAAAATATAGACTGCCTGTTGTATTTTCGGAGGGGGTCCAATATCACTATTAACCAATCATAACTAAGGAGGGGAAATTATGACGCGTGAAGAAAAAATCGAGGAAATCCCCCAACGTGCCCGGAAAAATTTTCTCTGGGTTATAATTGCGCGGAATGTGGCACCGAGGCGGTCTTGAGTCTGGTGGATACGGGGTTGCCTCCCGAGGTAAAGAAAGTGGCGACAGGATTCGGTGGCGGTATCGGGCTTTATGGAGACACCTGCGGCGCCGTCGTAGGTGCCGTATTGGCCGTTAGCGCCGTACACGGAAGAAGCAGCCTTCCCGAAGGCGAAGGAAAGGAAGCGGCCATGAAGTCCAAGGAACAGTTATATGGCAAGCCTGGTCTTTACAGGCTCTTCAACATCATCCTCAATCGGATTAACGAGAAATACGGCAAGACCCTTTGCCGGGATTTTACTACCCAGTGGCAGTCCAGTTGGCTGTGCCGCGATCTTATCACCGAAGCGGCATGAATAGCAGCCGAATTGGCTCTTGCCGACAAGAACGAACTGGGCTCACAGCCCTTCGGTAAGAACGTCGAAAATCTGAAAGACTGAAAGGAGATCATAACAATGAGTCAAAAGTTGGTCGTCATTGGCGGCGGGGCGGCAGGCCCTTCCACGGCAGCCGAGGCCAAACGGAGAAACAAATCCCTCGATGTCACCATGATCGAGGGAGGAGATTTTGTGTCCTACGCCGCCTGACCGATGCCCTATTACATCGGTGATGTAATCAAGGATTATAATAAACTGGTGATCCGGACGCCGGAGGCGTTTGGAAAGACGGGAATCAATGTAAGGATTAAAACGCGCGTCGAAGACATCGATCCCCAGAAAGGTCTGGTCCGTCTTTCCGATGATTCCACTATCCCATATGACATCTTAGTTATGGCCACCGGCGCCGACGCCGTCCGTCTGGACATCCCGGGGGCCGATCTGGACGGTGTCTTTGTCCTGAGAAACCTTACTGACGCGCTGCGCATCAAATCCTATCTGAACGAGAAGAACTGCCGGAAGGCCCTCCTCATCGGCGGCGGATTTATTGCCATGGAGATGTGCGAGGCCCTGAGAAACCTAGGCATAGAAACAACAGTAATGATTAGGGGGTGCCGTCCGGTCACGCGCTGGGATGCCGAATTTACAGACATAATTATCGAAGAGTTAGGGAAAAATGGGGTTTCTTTTGTGCCGGAAACAAAATTCCTGGCCATTGAAAAAGGACCGAGCAGTCCCCTCGTCCTGAAGACGGACAAGGGAGATCTGGACGCCGATGTAATCTTAATGGGTGTGGGCACCCGTAGTGATACAGCCCTGACAAAGGCTGCAGGGTTAGAGATGGGTGAAAGCGGGGCCATCAAGGTGGATTCCCGTCAGCAGACATCCGTCCCCGGGATCTATGCCGTCGGCGACTGCTGCGAGGTCTTTCACCGGGTAGCCCAGCGCTGGGTCCATCTCCCCCTGGGAGACATCGCCAACAAACAGGGGCGTGTCGCCGGCCAGAACATCGGGGGGCATTCGACGGAATTTCCCGGGATCGTCGGGGCACAATCCTTCAAGGTCTTCAATCTCGAGGTCGGGGCCACGGGTCTTACGGAGAAAGAGGCGACGCAGTATGGCTTCCAGCCGATCAGCGCCACGATCCATGGGCTTCCCGTCGGGCGGCCCATGGCGCAGGGGGAAAAACTGATGGTGAAGCTGATCGCCGACAAGACCACGGGGAAGCTCTTGGGCGGCCAGTGCATCGGCGCTAAAGGGGCAATCCAGCGGATCGTCGGTCTGTCCGTTGCCCTGTGGTCCGGCTTGGCCATCGAAGAGGTCGGCTATCTGGACCTTCCCTATGCCCCGCCTTTCGGCGGCGCGTGGGATGCCATTCATGTCGCCGCCCAGGAAATAATGAAAAAGATGTAGCATAGAAACTTCCGGATGGAAAATAGCAACCGTCGGACAAGGAGGAACAAGCGTGGCTTCAAAAAGTAACGAGCGGGGGGTGGAAATCATCGCCGTGAGTATTGACGGCAAGGCCGGGGGAACCTATGAGGGCCTTGCCGGGACATTTGCCGGCTTTGCCGATTCCTGTCTCCGCATGAAAACGCTTCCGGGTTTTTACCGAACGGACCTTACGGTGGAAGGGGAATTGAAGGGACGGCGCCTACGGCTGGCGCTGCCGGGAACACGAACGCCGGCGGAGCTGATGGAGATCATAGATACAGCCTTACTTAACATAGGTGCCTTTCCCTGCACAGAGGGGAAGGCGGATTGTTTTATAGAAGTCAAATCTGTAAAATAAAAGGGGAAAAAGGAGGAGATTATGGCTTTAAAAACGGCAAAGGAGTATCTGGACAGTATTGAAAAGATGAAGCCCCGCGTTTACTGCGGCGGGAAATGGGTGAAAAATCTGCTGAAAAATCCCGTTACCAAATCCATGGTCATGGCCAACTCCGCCATTTATGGTCTGGCGGAAGATCCGGCCCACAAAGAGGTCATGGTGGCGACATCCCATCTGACGGGAGAGCCGGTTAACCGCAACCTCAATGTCGCCCGAAATATTCACGACCTGGATATGCGCCAGGAGATGGCCCTCCTGACCAGTCAGACCGTGGGTACTTGCAACTATCGCTGTGTCGGCTGCGACGCCCTCAACAGCCTGGCCTCCACGACCTGGGAGATGGACCGTGACCTGGGGACCAAGTACAATGAGAGATTCAACAAGTGGCTGGCCTACGCCCAGGCCAACGACCTGGCCGTGTCGGGCGCCATCACCGACGCCAAGGGGGATCGGAAGAAGAGACCCTCCCAGCAGGATGATATCGATACCTACGTTCACCTCGTCGAAAAGCGCGACGACGGGATTGTGGTCCGGGGAATCAAGGTCAGCCAGAGCGGGGCCATCGGCTCCCATGAAACCCTGGTCCTTCCCGGCGGGTCGCTAAAAGAGGGGGAAGAAAAGTTCGCCCTCGCCTTTGCCGTGCAGAACAGCGTTCCGGGTCTGTCCTACATCTGCCAGTACAACGCCTTATCGGCGGAGCGGGAGGCCTGCGACAATGAAGACGAACTTGGGAACCCGCTCTACGGTCAGCGAGAGACCTCGACGATGTATTTTGATAATGTCTTCATCCCCTGGGAAAGGGTTTTCCTTTGTGGTGAAACCAAGTACTGCGGAAAAATGGTAACCCGGTTTGCCAAGGCCCACCGGATGAACTGCGGCGGGGCCTGTAAGGTGGGATTCGCCGACCTGATTATCGGCGGCACCATGATGGCGGCGGAATACATCGGCGTGGAGAAGATCCCCCATATCCAGGAGAAGATCGTCGACATGGTCCGTTACAGTGAGACATCCCATGCCTGCGCTATTGCCGCGGCCATGCGGGGCCGGGAGGAACCCAAGGGATCGGGCGTCTTCCTCCCCGATGATCTTTTCGGCAATGCCGCCAAGCTGAACATCGCCCATGGCTTCTATGAGATCATCAAGAACGCCGGCGATATCGGCGGCGGACTGGTGGTAACCGCCCCGAGGATGAAGGATCTGGATGACCCGGAAGTAGGCCCCGTGCTGAAAAAGGCCTTCGGGGCAGCGGCGCCGGCGGACAAACGCATGAAGGTCGCCAAGTTCCTCCAGCACTGGACGGCGGGACTCCATGGCGTGGGGACGTGGCACGGCGCCGGGGCGCCCCAGGGCCAGCGGTTTATGTTTACCCTCCTGACGGACTTTGAGGCCAAGAAAAAAATGGCCAAGAAACTTATGGGCATGAAAGAAGACAAATAAAATCCCGTCCGGAAAGCTTACCTTTTCATAATTCCCCTCCGAAATACCGGAGGGGAATTATTGATTTCTGATCTGCAATCATCACCTCTCCCGTCCTTTTTTCCTGGTTCAAAGAAATAAATGGTTAATTTGATTTACACAGAAAATGATGCCTGATACAATGCGGCCCATAGCATTACCTTAAGCAAAAACAACCGATAACGGTCTATACTTCGGTATACGTTGGTCCGGAAAGGCGGCATGTGTTAGTATGTCTTAGCCAGCGTGTAGCGGTAAAACTTAAACGACAGAAGAGTAAACGCAGACGCAAAGCAGGTTAGGGATGCAATCAGTCAAATTAACTAAAACGCTAACCTTCGGTCTGGGAACCATCTATGGCTTCGACCGGAAAGCAGGCACTTTGTTCACCCTTGAAGATGACGCAAGGAAAAGAGCCTACACCAACCTCAAACAATGCTTTCGAGACTTCGCTCGTCTCTGCAATTACACAACGTCCCTGTTCTATTCGCAGCGCACACTCGGCACAGACTTAAAAAGCATGGGATTCAGCACCAGCTACACCGAAATACTTGACAAGCTGAACCTGAACACGCCGCTTGCGTCAAGAGCCTTAAATCAGGCTTATGTCGTCGTCTCAGCGCATTTTACGGGAGAAAACCGTAAAGGACTCATGAGAAAAGGAGAACGCGTTCTTCCCATCCATAAAGCGGACGGAACGCATCCCCTATTTTTTCACAAGGACGCCACTGAAATTAAAAAGATAGATGGGAAATACTACATCTGTTACAACTTATTTTCCCAGTCTTGGGTGCGTGAGCATGGCCTCCCTTCCTGGTATGCCTTTGAAATAAAAATCAAGAAGCGCGACAAGGGCGGCATGGGACGGATCGACAAGATCATAGAGGGCGTCTGGCAAAGAGGCGGCACACAAATCGCCAGGAGTTTTAGGGACGGACAGAAATACATCACGCGAATATCCGTCACCTATATGCCCGAACCATATAAGCAGTTGACAGATCATATGATCATGGGAGTACATTTCGGACTGACCGTGCCCGTGACAATCCACTTCCGACATAACGGAAGCAATGGCAATAAATGGGAAATGTGTATCGGCAACGGACACAACATGCTTGCAGCCAGAGGCTTCGTGCGTGGCGAAATCACCAGGATTCTACAAGCCACCAAACAAAAGGACAGTCCCTTTACCGGAGCGGCGAGACAGGCGATGCTGGAACGTCTAAAGGTTCTGAGAGGACAGGAGCGCCGTATGATGAAAACAGCTGTCCAGAAAATCGCCACTACCATAGCGGATCAAGCTAAGCGCAACGGCGCGGGTATATGGCAGGTGGAAAAGCTGGACAAGACCATTAAAGATAAACCTTTCCTTGTCCGCAACTGGGCGCCTGGCATGCTCTTGGATGCTTTGTCGTGGCAGGCTAAACAGTTCGGAGCAAAAATCGAGTACATCAAGCACAACTATACTTCGCAGCGATGCAGCAAGTGTGGACATATCAGCAGGGAAAACCTCCCAAAAGGAAAGAAAGGGGCATCTGACTTTGTCTGCGTTGCCTGCGGGTTCAAGCATCACGTTGATAAAAACGCCGCCCGCAATAACTCCATCGTCGGTATTGAGGAGATCATTGCCGACAAGATGAAAGAAATTGAGTCAAAGCAAGTGGCTCAACAGGCTCTTTGACAATTTATTGGTTCCCGAATGGGATAGCAGATCGTTGAGTCTTGGCGAAAGCCTCTGGCAAAATGACGATCAGGGCTTACTCGCAAAGCCTACCGGGCCAGACATGCAAACGGACACGCCAAAGAGCGAGTCGCAGGGCATGTTTCGGACCCAGAAGTTTTGCCTTTGGGCAGAACAGCAACCCCGCTATGATCGGGGTTCAATCCTTTTTTATAAGATTGCGCGCGAACCTGATGCGAACATAAAAGCCCTGAGGGGTTCATGGAAACCATCCCGGTATCCGTAACTACTCAGGAATTAATATAGGGGTGGCGGTGGCGTAACTTGCAGGCACTTGTGGATTGGAGGTGTAGAAGAAATAGAGACCCAGTGCCCTGTTTCAGGGCGTAACTCGCAGGCGCGTGTGAATTGGAGAATATTGCCCAAAGATGGAACATCTGTGATTTTTATCTGTGGTGCATCAGATGCTACAGATGGCATCAAATTCGCACCGTTCTTTTATAAAAAAGCCAGACTTCAACGGCTCACCGGAAGTGACAAATCTTTCGTCCATTCCTCAAAAGAGCCGTCGTATAGCCTGACATTCTTGTAGCCGAGAACACGTGTCAAAATGAATGCCCAGGTGGGACAGCATTTGCCGGCATCACAGTAAGTGATAATTTCCTTTGACTTATCTTTGCCGACTGCGAGGATCTCAAGATCCTCTTTCTTTTTAAACGTGCCCAGTTTCGTATATACTGCTGACGCCGGAAGGTTCACGGCACCCGGTATATGGCCTTCTCCTCTACTCTAAGGGATTATTCTTGATCTTGGAACTGTTTAGTAACTACCACACAAAGGGGAAATGATCAATCACAGTTTAACCTGTGATTACAAAAAGTTAATGCAACTTTCAGACATTCTCCTTGAAATATTATCTTATAGATTCAGGGCTTCGTTCGGCTTTAGGTCCCCTTGCTTCTCTCCTTTCCTGGGGTTAGTTATAACCTAAAGCCGTCTCTTGTTTTATACCTTTATCTGTCCACTTTCCTTTGAAACGCTAAAACTAAGCTGTCAATCTTTCAGGTTCTCAACATTGGCCCCGAAGGGTTTGGACGCCAGTTCATCACGATCAGCCAGAGCCATTTCAGCAGCAAGACCAGCGGCCTCAGTGATCAGATCTCGGCAGAAAAGGGCATGATCCCGACATAGCCAGGTAGATTGCCATGGTTCTGTTAAGTCCCGGCAAGCGGTGTGACCGAATTTTTCCTTCAGCCGGTTCGGAATCTGGTTGAACAACCGGTAGAGACCCGGCTTTCCGTAGAGTTGATCCGCCGCCTTCTTCACGGCCTCCCTACCCTCTCCTTCCGGTAAGGTACTTCGTCCATGAACAGCACCCACGGCGATCACCGCTCCCGTTACGGCGCCGCAGGTATCCCCAAACAGACCCACACCGCCGCCAAATCCAGTGGCCATTTTCTTGGCCTCCGGAGGCAACCCTGTCTCCACAAAAGTCAGGACGGCTTCCGTCACACACTCGGCACAATTGTAGCCCAATGAAAAATTCTTTCTCGCCCGCTGTTTGATAGCCTCAACCTTTTCTTCTTTGGTCATGCTCCTGTTCCCTCCTTAAAATTATAGTGGAATTGCTTTCATGATTTTTGATAAAGAATTTTTGACAGTCTTTTTACCTCGCGCACAAAACCAAATATAGACTTTCGCAAATTTCCCTATTTCCTATTTTTTTTTGGTCGTATCAGTCAAACCTTGACTGTCTGGAACGCGTCACCCCCCAACGCATTCTTCTCCGGTATCTATAGGAATATGCTTAACCGGAATAGCTTGATCATTCAAGCTATCTCCTCTGTGACCAAATTTCTTTTTCCTTTCCATGAATAGTTCTCTCTGAAGATCGAAAAAATCGTCATCCTCTTTCATACTAAATTCTCCCTAATCAAGAATATTATTTCACTGTTAATACTTCAATTTAATTCTACCTTCATTTTATACTATTTAATATATTCTAAAATAAATTTCAAACCTTATTTCCTTGTCCGGCGAACTGAGAATGATTGGATAAAAAGGTCGCCGTTATCGGTTCCGGACCGGCAGGGCTGACTTGTGCCTATTATATTGCCCAGGAAGGGTATAGAGTCACTGCATTTGAAACAGACGCCGTCCTCAGTGGTATGCTTGCCACGGGTATTCCGGCCTATCAGCTTCCTCAGGATGTCATCGCTGGGAAGATTCAGGTGATTCGGGATCTTGGTGTGAACATTAAAACGGGTATTACTCTGGGCAGGAACGTCATCATTACCGGATTGCGAAATGATGGATACAAGGCGTTCTTTTTCGGGGTGGACGATCTCATGAAAGAATTGATCCTGTATGTAAGATAGAAAGAGATTTTTTACAAGTAGTTATCGGAACCAATAGACCGCTTAAATTGAGCAGGCTGGGGCTTCAAAACCCCGCCTTTTATATTTCATTCAATCAGTGAGGGGGTTTCCCTTCGTTCAGTCTTTCATAAACATCCACGTATTGATCGATCATGTAGCTGAGGTTGTATTTTTTCTTGTTTCCTTCATGATTCTTTGCATTTACCCTGCCCTGATTTCTGGCGAGCGGCGGTGGAAGGCCACACTCTTGGCAAGGCCATGCCAGAGTCCGCCGGCGTCATAGTCACGGAACAGGAAGCCGTTGCCCCGGTCTTCGTCATCACCGTCCGCTTCCAGTGCCAGCACCTGAATCTTGTCGTGATAACCGCCGGTATCGCGGTTGGTCGCTGTGGCGCCGAAGATATTTCCTATCTGGTCGATCTGACCACAGGGTTCGTACAGGGAGGCACCGAAGTCGCCGCTGGCCGCGGCATAACCCAGCATGGATATATCCTCGCTGAAGCGGTGATAGCAAATTTTTCCCCCTGATGCCCAGGCGATACGGCCCATGATTTCCTCATGAGTCTGGTTCCTACCGATCCAGTCACCAATTACAGCGATTTGTACGCCAGCGTGCACATTCACAAATCTCAGGGAGATGTCCTCCAGCAGATCTATACCCTTCTGGGCAGGGTCAAGGCGGGATGGCCAGTAGCAGAGAATAGCGTCGGGATTGACCTGAAACCCCGTCCACCGCTGAAATTCAATTCGATTATCTGCCTTGGCCACCAAGAGATCATTGCCAGGTCCGTAGTTCCGGGCTAAATGGGTACAGGTTTCCGGATACATGCACGACGCCGGGGCGTTGAGGATAGCCAGCGTCTGGCCGTGGTAGTATTTTTTTTGATTTCCTGACGAAGACTGGGTGAGCAGAGGGCGGCGACAACTTCCCCCAAGCCGACGCCCTTGCCGGAGATATAACGGGCAAGCGTACCCATGTCTTCTGGTAGCCTGCCCGTTTCCGGTGCAATGAGCAAGATGGGGGGGGGCTTTTTTTTCAGGGCCATGAATTCCCCTTGTTTGGGGGTCAGTTTGTTATACTTCCGTTGCTGAACTTCCTTGCTCGGGGACAAAGGATTGCCAAAGCTTTTGCACCACAGCGGAACGATCGCGGCAGTATTTTTCCGTCAACGCCGCCATTTCCGCATATGATTCGTTGCCGGCCTTGTAGATTTCTCCTCCATTGCTGGTGCGGCCGGCCTCGACCATTTTCATAAGGTATTCGACCCCTATGGAATAGAGCTTCAGACACTGTCCCTGGTCGGTCTTAAATATTTCCATACAAGCGTCCCGCTGTTTTTCCATATGGAGAAATTTCAAGGGGGTGGACAGACCGTTGTCCTTCCAGCAAGCGAACAGATTATTGAGAGCGCTTTCTGTCCCCTCTCTTTGTGCAGCGCTCATTCATTTATCTCCTTTAGTTGGTTTTAGATTGTTATGTTCAGGTTTTGGATTACTTCGGTCTTGAAGGCCTTCATGGTGGTAGTGCGTACATTGCCGGTAGCACCCAGGCTGAGGACAAAGCTGAGAACGGCCTCGTCGCTTGGGGCCTCACAAATGGCGATGTAGTCTATTTCCCCCATGATCGCGTAGCAGGCAGACAATTTACCGCCCTTGCCTTCCAGTACTTTCTGGGCGTCGTCAATAATCTGGTTGGTTGTCTTGACTACTTTGATTCCCTGATCCGTTAGTTTCATGACAATGACATAACTTTCCATTTGCTCTCTCCTTTCATTATTTTGATTATTAATAAGATGGAAACGTACTCTTGGCAACCCGGATAATACCCCGGTTTACTACCAGGGGAAAGCTGTGATTATGGGAGTGACAGGAGAAAGGCGCGCAAGTTGATCTTTTTGTTTTTCATCCCGAGTTTCCGACGGATATTCTCCCGGTGGAACTCAACGGAACGATCAGACACGTGGAGTAGGGAGGCAATCTCCTTCGTCGCCTGGCCTTCCCGGATCAGGTTGACGATGCGGATCTCCGTGAGTGTGAAGGCGGCATAATGGGCCGTCAAGGTGCGGAGGAAAGGAGAAATGATATTGTTCAAATTGGTTTCGATGATCTGGAGATAGGATTGCTGATCGGCTTTGGAGCGCACGGCCTTTAATTTCCGGACATAGGGAAGAACCAGTTCCCGCATGTTCGCCAGGACGTTGGTCTCTAAAAGCGTCTTGTCCTCCTCCCGGCGCTGGAGGAGGACTTTGAGAGTCGTATTGAGCTCCTTCAGATGCAGCGTCTTTTTTTCCAGATCCCTACCTCTCGCTTTCAGTTCCTTTTCCGCGTTTTTCTGATCGGTTACATCCATAAAAGAACCCACACTCTGTTTGGTTCCCGGGATCATGGCAATGGTCGCATCGATATCCCGGAACTGACCATGCCGATTCCGGAAACGGAATTCGTAACGAGTAGGCGCCAGATCGGGATTTGTCCGGCGTAGTTCGTGGTAGCGCTTCATTTTTTCCAGATCCTTTTTTGCAACGAATTCCACCCATTTCTTTTTTCCTTCGATCTCGGCCTTTGCATAGCCTGACTGCTTTACAAAGGCCGAATTAACCAGGGAAATGGCCATGTCCGCTTCAATGATAATGGTGGCGGCGCTTGTCGCCGCAAAGATGGTCTGGTAGCGATTCTCTGTCTTTTGCAAATGATCGTTTGCCGTCATCCATTCCCTGGTCCGCCGATCAACCAGTTCCTCCAGATGGCTCTGGTGGAGCTTCAGGGCGGTTTCCGCTTCTTTGCGATCCGTAATATCGAGGATCATGGCCTGCTTGGACATGGTTCCGTCCTGCCAACAGATAGGGGTGTTGACGATATAGTACCAGCGGTTGTCCTTGGGGCTTTGCACCTCCCAGCGCACCGTTTCCCCCTTGAAGACCCGCTCGTTGACGCACCAGGGGCAAATATCCGCCCGGTCATGAAGAGCTCGGTAGCATAGTGCGCCCGTTCCGTCGTAACCCGTCCGTTCGATGAACCGCTGGTTCATAAACTCCACCCGGTAATCGGGGGAACACACATATATCAGGCCGTCAAAGGCCTGAATGATTGCGTTCAGTTGGGACTGAATGTCCTTGAACATAAATGTGTTTCCGCTTTTGCTTCTTTTCCGTTGTCGTGGGTTACTGCCTGTAAGTAAGTGCTCTCGGCTCAGGATGCAAATGACATCTTTGTCCCGGACATGTTCAGGATGAACTTATCCGGCATGGCCTTTTCAAATTCCATGATAGCCTTGCGTCCCGTGCAATGACAGGGAATTATGAAGTCGGGATTGATCTTTTTCATTTCTTCGACCGTCCGGCCGATGATTCCTTCGAAGAGGATGCCGGAGAGGTGAAATCCCCCCATGACGGCATGGACCTTGTCTATTCCCGTGACCTCCCGGGCATAGTTCACCGTGTTCACGATCCCTGCATGGGCGCAGCCCGAGAGAACTACCAGTCCCTTGTTTTTCAGATTCATGACTATCGAGGTGTCGTCTTCGATGGGATCCCACTTCTCCTGGCCATCCTCCTGATAATGGGCGATGGGGAAGCCCTTTTCAAAATCCGTCTTGTGGGGAATCTCGCCGAGGAAGAGGACCGTGTCGTCAAGGATGGTGACGGGGGCCGACGATTCTACCAGTTTCAGACCCGCGGCAGTAATCTGCTTCCTATCCAGGGGCGAGAAGAAGATCTTCATGTCCCCGACGGGTATCTTCAGGTAACGGGGATCACGAAAGACCGTCGGGTGGACGACGAAGGGAATATCTCTCTTCCCGAGCAACCCGGTCAACTTATCGAAGCCCCCGGTATGGTCGTTATGTCCGTGGGAGAGCACCACGGCTTCCACCTGGGATAAATCAGCACCCAATATTCCGGCGTTGTAGGCGGCACCCCCTTCGGAAAACCCGAAATCGAAAAGGAGGGTTTTCGTCTTTCCATTGCTGCCGGTCTTCACGACGGCGGAAAAGCCGTGCTCCGCGACCACCGACTGACGGAAATGTCCCTCCTTCAAAGGGATGGCCCTGGTCACGACGGCGCTGTTGTCCGTGGCCGTCATTTCAATGTAGTTGTCCTGCAAGGAAAGGATTTCTATCCTTTCCACAGGTTTCAAGATTTGATCTGTCATTTTCCTTCCCTCCTGTTTTTTGGATTGCTTTCATCATCCAAGCATCTGCAGTTCAGTCCTCAAGCCTGAGCACTTGCTTTACTTATCCGGCAGGGGAGCCCCTTCAGGTTGGGGGTTCCATACTCCCGGCCCAGTTTGCCAACAGAGGTCAGCATATTGAAATTGGCCTTATCCCAGTCGAACTGGGTTTCCGGATTGCCTTCGGGAAACCACCAGCCGTGGGCCCCGCAGACGACCCGGGGGTCAATGCCGTCGGTAAAGTGGGCCTTCTGGGTAATTCTCCCGTAGGGCGTCTCGATGATAATATCGTCTTTATCGGCGACGCCGTACCTGGCGGCGGTTTCGGGGTGGATCTCCAGGCGGGGATGGGGCCGTAGTTTGCGAAGCTTCTCCAGCCAGCGGTATGATGAATGGAGGTAGTACTGACTCTTCGCGCTGGTGAGGAGGAGGGGAAAGGCCGGATCCTCGGCCTCTGGGTAGCCGTCGAAGGCCGGCAGGGGTTTCAACCGGAATTTCTCCGCCACGCTGAGTTTCAGTTCCACCTTGCCCGTTGGCGTTTTGAATCCCTTTTCTACATAGGAACGAAAATGATCCGGGCCTTTGAGGTATCCTTTCTCCACAAACTGGGCGTAGGTCAATCCCGCCGGCTTGAGGAGGTCTTCGAGGAGTTGATGGTAGTCCTCGGGCCATAACTCCGGGGGCGTCATGAGCTTGCCGAGTTCGGTGATTATCTTCTTGTCGGGCCAGCATTCCTCCGGCGGTTCGACGACCTTGGGCCGGGCGAGGATATAGCCGTGACCGATGCCGTAATGGCCAATGTCGTCGCATTCAAAATGACTCGCCACGGGCAGGACAACGTCCGCCATGGCCGCTGTGGGGGTCATGAAGAGGTCGGCGACGGCCAGAAAATCCAGGGACAGGAGGGCCTTATGGGTAAGGCGGCTGTCGGCGTAGGAAAGCATGGGATTGGAACACATCATGTACGCCCCCCGGACGGGATAGGGGATCCCTTCGAGGACGGCCTTACGGAAGTAGGCCGGGGCGACGGTCATGAGGCGGGGGATGATCTTGTGATGGGCGCTGATGAGTTCCTTGCGCTTGTCGGGGACGAGGTCGGCCCGGACGAAGGGTCCCAAACCCATGATCTTCGGGTCGTGGGCCTCGACGTTGCCGCCGGGGATGTCGAGATTCCCCGTTATGGCCATAAGGCAAATAAGGGCCCGGGTCGTATCGAAGGTATGGATGTTGTGCTCGATAGGGTTTCCCCACTGGATGGCCGCAGGTTTAGCGGCGGCGTAAGCTCGGGCAGCCAGACGGATCTGTTCGGCGGGAACCCAGGTTATTTCTTCAACCTTTTCAGGTGCATAGGCTTCAATATGGACAGTTAGTTCGGCAAATCCCTCGGTCCACTTCTCTGTGAATTCCGTGTCGTAGAGACCTTCCTTGATGATGACATGGATAAAGCCCAGGGCGAGGGCAGCGTCCGTGCCGGGACGGATCTGGAGCCAGTGTTTTGATTTTTTCACCAAGTCGATCCGGCGCGGGTCAACGACGATAAGCTCCGTACCCGCCTTGAGCTGTTCCAGCAGGAGGTTGCAGATTTCCCCCTCTTCGTTGGTGGAGGTGATGTTGCTTCCCCAGAGGACAACGAGTTTGCTTTGCTTATGGAAATCCAGGACGGGATAAAAACCGCAGGTGTGGATCCCCGTAATCTCCCTGGGGGCGTGGCAGACGTCCTGCGAGGCGATGACATTGGGGGAGCCGAAGATGTTGGCCAGACGGATCTGAAAGAAATGATCGAGCCCCTTGGGCATGCCCACCCCGAAGGCCACGGCCCGCGCCCCATGTTTCTCCCGGATTTCCTTGAGATTGTCGGCGATTGTCCCCAAGGCCTCGGGCCAGGAGATCTGTTCCCATTTCCCGGCCCCTTTTTCGCCGACCCGGCGGAGGGGATGCTTCAAACGATCAGGATGGGTCAGGCGGTCAGGCGAAACGGCCCCTTTCGGGCAGATATATCCTTTGTTGAGAAATCCGTCCGGGTCCCCTTTTACCTTAACTATTTTGTTGTGCTGCACCCCGACCAGGAGGCCGCAGCCTCCATGATCCATCCGGGCGCAGTGAGTTTTAAACCATTTTACGTCGTTTGTTGTCATCTCCTCAATCTCCTTTTTGGTTCTTAAGATAATCTTCACAAGCTGCCTTCAGGGTATTAGCCGCCAAAAGGGCGCAGTATTCCACCTCCGGGGGCATTCCCCCCAAGGCGGTCAGGATGTCCTGCTGGCTTAGATGGGCCGCTTCCTCGATGGATTTGCCCTTGGCCAAACAAGTTGCCATACTCCCGCAGGCCAGTGAAGATCCGCATCCTGTGGTGTAAAACGATGCATTTTGAATCTTGTCGTACTCGACATTGAGCCAGAAGGCCATCGTATCTCCGCAGGGTCCTGTAATCTGACCATTGGCATTGAACTCGGGAAGGACTCCTTTGTTACGTGGCCGCTGGGCGTGTTCCAATGCTTGGTAGGTAAATCCTTGTAAATCAATATGTTCCATCGATAACTCCTTAAGTTTATCAACTATTGTGTGGCATAGTATGTCCTTGACTACATAGTTGCAAATATTAACATGTGCAGGGCAACGAAGAAGAAGTCCTCTGCCGAATCTATTCCCGGAACCCGTGTATGGCCATTCCTTCTCCCGTTATTTCCGGCTTATTGAGGGCGACGAAGGCCACTGCCAGTTTCGGCAAAGAAGAAACCGCTTGAAATTTCTTTAAGATGTCCAACCAGCGATCCTCCGGGATGGGTCGAAGATCGAGATTGGGGCAAAAACTTGAATCATATACGTTGTATTCTTTTTCCCCGATCACGAGACAATCAAGTAGCTGGCGATGCTCCACATGAGCAGGGCAGGACTGAATCACCTCGCCGCCGTATGAAAAGGGGAAAAGATAGCATACCCAGGGCCGCAGGGTGTGGTGATAGATCTGACAGAGGTTGTGGTCATCGAGAAAGGGACAGCGCACCGATTGACCCTTCAATTTCTTGCCATAATAAAACTGGTAATCCGCAATGAACGCATCGACCGGCTGCTCCAAATACTGCGCCAGGACCTCCAGATGATCATAGGGAATCCGGGGCACATAGACGCTGCAACACCGCCCTGTTTTGCGACAGGAGAAGGGGAGCAGGATGTCATAGTCCCGACATTCGATCTTGGAAAAGAGGTATTTCCCCGATTCGATGATCATAAATGGGCTCTCATTTCTCTGGGAAATCGGGGAATCTGCCCCCCGATTTCCCGATTCGCTATTTTTCCCGCGGATATGGCCAGGCCATCAAACCGCCCTCCATGACTTTTACGTTATGCCATCCCTTGTCCTCGAGAACGAGGGCGGCCTCATACCCCCTGAGAGAGATCTTGCAAAAACAGATAATTTCCTTTCCTTTATCCTCGGGAAGTTCATTGAAGCGCTTCCGCAGAGCGCCGAGGGGAATCAGCCTTTCGCCGATACCGAGGCGCATTTCCTCAAATTCATCGGGTCCTCTCGTATCTATAAGGAAGGGCTTCTCGTCTTTTAACACCTTCTCCCGGACCTCCATGGTGGTAATGCCCTTCATTCTGCCCTTCATTTTGTTCTGCATGATGTGAGCCGTGGCGATAAAGTGATCGATGGCCAGAGAAAACGGCGGGGCATAGGGAAGATCGGCATTGACGACATCCTCAACAGTCAGGCAACCCTGAATGGCCATGGCCCACTGTGCAATCTGCTTGCTCACGTTACCGGGACCGACACACTGGGCGCCGAGTATCTTTCCAGTTTTCCTGTCGGCCACGAGTTTTGTCACCAGAAGCTTTCCCTCCATAAAACCGGGCTTATCGGGGCTGGCGTTGATGACGGTTATGATATCCTGAATACCGAGCCTTTTTGCGGTCGATTCGGACAGGCCCGTCGCTCCCGCCGCGTAATCAAAGACTTTGCATATCCCCGTCTGGCTGGTCCCGGGAAAGGATACACAGTTTTCAGAGGCGGCATTCTCGCCGGCCACCCGTCCCTGGAGGTTGGCCAGATCGCCATAGGGCGCCAGCACCTTCCTCCCCGTAATCCGATTGATGGTCTCGACACAGTCCCCGACGGCATAAGATGTCAGGGTCCGAGGTCTGCATATGTTCATTGACCTCCAAGCCGCCGAGTTCTCCTATCTTTAACCCTGCGTCCCTGGCCAGTTTTACATTCGGTCTGACGCCGATTGCGACCACGGCCAGTTCACAGGGCAATTCCGTTCCATTTTCGAGCTTCACCCCCGCCAATTTGCCATTCTCCTCTAAAAACTCGGCAATGCCGTTATCGGTGATGACATTCGCTCCCTTGCTTTTTACGTGATTCTCCACAAGCTTTGCCAGCTCCCAGTCCAGAAACGTCAGCAACTGCGGCAATAGCTCAATGACGGTGATCTCGATGCCGGCAAGCTGAAGGGCTTCGCAGGTCTCGATCCCGATCAGTCCGCCGCCGACGACTACGGCCTTCTTGATCTTTCCGTCGTCTCTCACTTTGCGGAGGAAGTCGGCGTCCTTCATGGACTGTAAGGTAGTAATACCGTCGAGTCCCACGCCGGGGACGGGTGGCATCCGGGGTACGGAACCGGTAGCAATGATCAATTTATCATAGGTCATTTCCCCCGCCTCCCCGGTCAGAGTATTCCTGAATGAAACAGTGCGCCCATTCCGATCGATGGCGGTCACTTCCGTATTCACCCTCGCCTCGATGTCTTTTGCATTCAGATAGAACAGGGGATTTCTCGTGACACCCGTCGGTGTGCACAAAAGCATGTTCCGATCGTCGAAGTACCCGCCGACATAATAAGGATAACCGCAGGAGGCCATGGAGAGATCCCCTTCCTTCTGGATGATCACAACCTCCGCTTTGTTATCGATTCTCCTCGCTTTTGCCGCCGCCTTGGGACCGGCGGCGGAGCCGCCGATAATGATAATTTTTTTCTTTTGCATCGCAACCTCACCTCACAAAGTCAATTTAACACCCCGATCAGTGAAAGCCATCTCCCCATTAAAGTGGTTTGTCCTCCGGCAGGGTTTCGCCGATGGCCAGACGGCAGATGTCGCTGATCATGTAGTTGGCCATCCCCGCGCCTTTTGCCTTCTTGCCCAGGGTC
>Ga0209749_1001764_pt1 | contig 17250 bp, 13 predicted proteins | sample EPASupsiteSAE347_FD_187267 | JGI IMG/M metagenome (GOLD analysis project Ga0209749, IMG submission 187267) | Bioremediated contaminated groundwater from EPA Superfund site, New Mexico - Sample SAE3-47 (SPAdes) (version 2) | ecosystem: Environmental > Aquatic > Deep subsurface > Groundwater >... | reverse complement strand
GGCAAGCCCATCACCCCGGAAGGCGAGCCGTCGATCGACTCGATGAACCAGGCCCCCCTGCCCTGAACCCGATAGGCGCCTGCCACTCCCTGCCACTCGTCGGTCTTGAGATAGAGCTCTATTTCTTTCGGTGACATCGGCGCGAAGCTCACCTTCGACTCGGAAAGAGCCTGCCACACAAGGTCGCCGCGCAGGTCCAGCAGGCAGAGGGCGGTGAAAACCCGGTGGGTCTTCGATGCCAGTGCGCCCAGCATTGTCCGCGCATCTTCCCGCGACCGAGGCTTGCCGATGACACGCCAACTGTCGCCTTCGCGCAGGGCGACCAGGGTGTCCGCGGCCAGAAGCAACCGGCCTTTATTCTCTTTCTGGGCGCCGCGGACGAGCGACTCGCCCTGGCGCGCCTTGGCTAAAGACAGCGCGGTCACCCGGGCGCCCGGGGGCAGGCCGTCATATATGGATTCGTCTATGTCCGGGTGAATGGCCACAAACGGCACCGACAACATTGAGAGGATTTCTTTTCGTCGCGGAGAAGACGATGCAAGTATAATGGTTTCCATAATCTGATTGACTTTCCCGAGTCAAGATACTATTCTTGCAGTCGGTTTTGCAAGCGAGCGGCTTACGGGCCAGTGGCCTATGGGCCGTGCGTTTTGTGACGTGGCGGGTGATTAGCTCAGCTGGATAGAGCGTCGGCCTCCGGAGCCGAAGGTCACGCGTTCGAATCGCGTATCACTCATTTTTACGGCTAAAATACTGTTTCATTCTTTGAAAGCGTCGTTATCCCCGCAGCATTAAATGATCGCTTTTTTTATTGAACCAAAGGAATAAGTATTGTAGAATGGTTTTATCGAAATTGGCATTTTGATACAGAAACTAAGGTTCCGGGGGATTGATGAAAGACATCTTTGCGGCGCATCTCGCAGAATATGATACCTCTCCCGCCTGTGTCGCTTCTGCGCCCGCCGTAGTGACCTTGCTCGGCGAACACACGGGCGACGCGGACGGTCTCGTGCTCGCCGCCGCCATTTCGTTCGAGATGAAAGTCGCCGTGTCCCTTCGGAAAGATTCTTCCATGCGATTCTATGCCCTGGACTTGAATGAGCGGAAACGAGCTTCGACTAACACCCTCAAGTACAAGCGTGAGGATCGCTGGGCCAACAACGTAAAATCTGTTTATGAATATTTTTCGAAACAATATGGTTTTGAAGGGAAAGGGCTCAACGTTACGATCGCCGGCAACATCCCTTCCGGCCTGAGCCTCGGCATTTCTGCGGCAGTCAACATGGCCGCAGCCTTGGCGCTCAAGACGGTGTTCGGTTTCAGTCTCAAAACCGAGGAATTGGCCGACGGCGCCTGCAGGGCGCAGTCGTTGTTCCTGGAAAAGCCGATACCGCTTTACGATTATCTGGCCTGCGCCGCTCCTGGTCCAAACTCGCTCTCAATCGTGGATCTCGCCGCCGGGCGAAGACGGGGCGTGCCTTTCCTGGGCGACGACTGGGCCCTTGTCCTGACGGATTCGAAGGTGCCGCGCGCCTCGATCGAGAACGAGCTGCGCCAGCGGTATGAAGATTGCCGCAAATGTCTTCAGTACCTCTCTCCGAAGGGTACCAGATCGCTGCGCGACGTCAGGCTTTCCGAGCTGGACGATCTTATGGGTGTTTTGCCCGAGAGTGTCAGGCGCCGCGGCATTCACGTGGTGGAAGAATCGGGCAGAGTGCTGGAGGCGGAAGAGGCCTTGGTCAAGCACGACGCGCAGGCCTTTGGTAGAATTATCAATAAATCCCACATCTCGCTCCGGAATCACTTCGAAATTTCTTGCCCTGAGGTGGATTGGCTCGTGAAACGTTCGCTGGAGATAGATGGAGTGCTCTGCTCGCGCATCACAGGGCCAGGCTTCGGCGGCTGTGTCGTCTCGGTAATGAAACCGGCGGCCATCCCCGAGTACCGGAAGCGACTAGAAGAATATGAGAGAATATTTGGCTTCAGGGCGCAGCTTCATGAAACAGTCATAAACGGCGGCATTCGCGCCGTGCAATAGGAGCTCCTTACGTAGTGGACAGCCGGAACCGGATGGACCTTGATAATATTCGCCGTTGCAGATAAAACTCTGCACCAGGAGCGATTGATGCAGATTCTTGTCACGAACGACGATGGCATTCAGGCGAAAGGGCTGGCGGTTTTACTCGAGGCCCTGCAGTCGATAAAAGACGAAAATGGCGCCCAGGCCCACGACATCTATGTGGTGGCGCCGGACGACGAGCGGTCGGGAGTGTCGCATTCCATGACGCTCCAGCGGCCCGCCAGAGTCAGGAAGCTTTCCGATCACCGGTTTTGTTGTTCCGGGACTCCCGCCGACTGCGTCATAATCGCCGGCCTGTGGTTGCTGGATAGGAAGCCCGACCTCGTCATTTCGGGAATCAACGCGGGCCCCAATCTCGGGAATGATATTATTTATTCCGGCACCTGCGGCGCTGCCCGGCAGGCGGCCTTCGGCAATATTCCCGCCATCGCCGTATCCTGCGCCTCCTACGCTCCGCAGATGGATTACCGCGCGTGCGCGTGGTTTGTCGCCAAACATCTGGAAGAGTTGCTGGCACTGTGGAAGCCGGAGACATTCGTCAACATCAATGGGCCATCCTCCGCGGACGAGAACCTGCCCGCGCTGTGGACGCATCCCGGAAACAACAGTTATTCCGACACGCTGACGACGATTGAACGCAAGAATGGCGACACCTACTTCATTCTGGGCGAAGGTACACAGGATCGGCCGGAGGATGTCGCCTCCGACCATCAGGTTACGGACGAAGGCTCTATATCGGTGGGGCTTGTCGCCATTCACCCTGTTTCGGCGCACGATCCCTCTCTCGATGGCAAGCCCGTCTTTTGAACTCCTTAAAAAAGCGCCCCAGGAACCGGAATCCTGGCGTCGATACTTGACGTCCTCGGAGTCTTTTAGATATAGTCGCTTCGTTGCCTTCGCCATCTTAGCTCAGCTGGCAGAGCACGTGACTTGTAATCTCGGGGTCCCCGGTTCGATTCCGGGAGATGGCTCGAGGGGTTTTGTTGCCCTTTTTTGGGGAGATTCCCGAGTGGTCAAAGGGGGCAGACTGTAAATCTGTTGGCTTACGCCTTCGAAGGTTCAAATCCTTCTCTCCCCATAGCCTCCTCGCAATGAGGAGGCTTTTTTATCCATTTTGGGTGCGACGGAGATCCATAGCGTGTTTGAAGAAGCGGAAAAGAATGGATTGAGGTTCGAATGTACCGGATGCCGGCAGTGCTGTGGCGGTTCGCCCGGCTATGTCTGGCTATCCAAGTTGGATATCGACGATCTGAGTCCGTCGCTCGGGCTTTCCGTAGACGATTTTATCGCGAGCTACTGCAAGAAAGTCCGGACAGAACAAGGCTATGCTATCAGTTTGCGGGAGACCAGGGATTATTCCTGCATATTCTTAGGCGAACAGGGCTGCGACATTTATGCGCACCGGCCGATACAGTGCAGAACATATCCTTTTTGGGACGAAATCCTTACGGGCCCCGACGCCTGGCAGAGGGAAGGGGATAGCTGCCCTGGGATCGATGCCGGGAGGCTCCACAGGCCTTCCGAAATAATGGGGGAAATAATCCTGCGAAGATCTAATCCGCGCCTCGAGTTGTCGTCATAAAAGGGCAGGTCACACACGTGAATAGACGAAAGAAGATTACAGGCGTTCTTGTTGCCGCGCTCCTGGTTTTCATGGCCGGCTCCGCCATTTATCTCTCGCTGCCTCCCAGGGCGCAACAAGTGGACAACGCGCGGCTTTTCAAGGTCAAAAGCGGGATGGGCGCCCGTGAAATAAGTGTCCGGCTGGAAGGCGCCGGGCTTATCCGCAGTGCCTCGGTTTTTCATGTTTATCTCAAGATCACCGGCGCCGACAAAAAAATCAAGGCCGGAAACTATCGGTTCCCCAAAGGCGCGGGGATGGAAAAAATCGCCGCCATGTTGGCGAACGGAGAGACTGCGAAAGCGAAGGTCGTCATTCCGGAAGGCTATTCGGCGGGCGCGATCGGCCGCGAGCTCGAGGAGAAAGAGATATGTTCAGCGGCGGATTTTGCCGCCGCCGTGCATGACAGGGCATTCGCGCGACAGCTCGGTATCGGCGCGGACAGCCTGGAAGGCTTTCTTTTCCCTGATACCTATCTTTTCGACCTGGAGAGCGACCCTCGGGATATAGCGGCGGATATGGTGGAAACCTTCAAAAACGAGGCAAGCCTCATCGTCCCCGGCGGCGCCATCGTTGGCTCGGAAGACTTTTACGACAAGCTCATACTCGCGTCTATCGTCGAGCGGGAGTACCGTGTGCCGGAAGAAGCGAAGCTCATTGCCTCGGTCTTCAACAACAGACTCAAAATCGGCATGGCGCTTCAGTCCTGCGCGACCGTCGTGTATGTCATAACAGAGAAACGTGGCCGCCCGCACCCCGATGTCGTGACCTACGACGATCTCGCCCTGAAAGACCCTTACAACACCTATCTGCAGCGGGGACTTCCTCCGGGGCCAATCTGTAATCCAGGAAAAATTGCGCTCGACGCTGTGTTCAATCCGGTAAAAAGCGAGTATCTTTATTTCAGGCTGTTGTCTGCTGAAACCGGAAAACACAAATTTTCTAAAACCTTCGACGAGCATGTCCAGTCGGCGATTCCGGTAAAAGGATACTGATTGTATGGGCAAGGTAACGTCGGCCTCGCTGCAGGAAGTTCTCGACAAGACCAATTTTTTGGCAATTTTTCAGGAGAAGGTCAGGCTGCAGAAAAAGGGCGGGAAGTGGTGGGGGCTCTGTCCGTTTCACAGTGAAAAGACACCCTCTTTTTCCGTGGATCCCGACAGGGGCCTTTTTTACTGCTTCGGCTGCCAGAAAGGTGGTTCCACCATCGATTTCCTCATGGAGACGGAAAAAATCAGCTTCCTGGAAGCCGTGACAGAACTGGCCGACAAGGCTGGCGTCCGGCTCCAGTTCGATGGTTCCGCTCCTGGCAACGAGAGTTCCGAAAAAACAGAGCTGTACTCGCTCTACGACAAGCTCGCGGAGGCTTTTCACTGGATTCTGGTCAACAGCCCCGCCGCCTCGGAGGCCCGCGCCGTCCTGTTGAAGCGTAAAATTCCGAACCAACTCATCGAGCAGTTCCGGCTGGGCTACGCGCCCGGCGACCGCACCTGGCTTTATCGGTTTTTGCGTTCCAAGAGTTTTTCCGAGGATTTTCTTGCGGAGACGGGACTTTTCTCCTCCCGGTCGCGCGAATTCCCCCTCTTCGCGAACAGAATCATGTTCCCGATCAGCGACGCGCGCGGGAGAGTGATAGCCTTCGGCGGAAGGCTTCTGTCCGGCGAAGGCCCCAAATATATCAATAGCCCCGACACGGAGATTTTTCACAAACAGGAAAATCTCTTCGCCATTGACAAGGCCTTACCCGCCATGAAAGAGTCCAACACCGCCCTGGTCTGCGAGGGGTATATGGATGCGCTCTCGTTTCACGCCGCCGGCGTTTCTTACGCGGTGGCGCCGCTCGGCACTGCATTTACGCAGCGGCAGGCGCAGACACTGCACCGCAAAGTCGACAAGGTGCTGCTGTGTTTTGACTCCGACGAGGCTGGCCAGAAAGCCGCCGAAAAGGGCTGCTGCACGGCCGCGGCCGCGGGCATGGAAGTGTTTGTCCTGAAAATGAATGCAGGTAAGGACGCTTCTGAAATTCTGGAGAATTATGGCGCCGACGCATTGAAAAAGGTTTTGGAATGCAGTATAAGTAGTGTGGATTTTTATACTCGCCGGGCAGAGCTTTTGTTTGATGTGGGCACTGTGGAAGGCAAAGTAAAGGCATCATCTTTCCTGTTTCCGTACCTTGATGCGCTTGATTCGGAAATAAAGCGAAATGCTGTCATCGAGACCTTCTCGCGCGAATTGGGGATAAACCCCGCATCATTATACGCCGATTATAGAAAGAATGCGGCGGAGAATGGTGGAAGAGACACATTTGCCGGTCAGCCTTCGACCGCGCCGGCGAGGGAGTCTGCCCAGGGCGGGGGAGCCGCCGGGGGGAGAACTGCGGATATCATTTTCATGACTGCCGTGGTTCTGAGCCCTGAATCCTTCCCTCGCGTGCGGGAAGCTGTCAGGTCTGACGACCTCGATGATCCGCGGGCGCGCGATTTGTACTTTGCGCTGGAGGAAGCCGCCGTCCGGGAAGAAAAGGACACAGCCTCCATTCTCTCGTACGCGGATGATGAATCCGCGAAGAATTTCGTCCTGTCCAAGGCTGCGGGCGGCGAACTTGAGCAGGGAATCGATAGAATCATTGATGACGGAATTCGCAGCGTAAGAATACGGAGCTTGGAAAAAGCCCGAACTCGCTTAATTTCGGAAATTGGGCGCGCGTCTCGCGGCGACGGCGAAAAGGCATCGGAAGAGGGACAATCGGTGATGGAGATGCTTAGACAAAAGATGCAGCTTGATTCCGAGTTGGCACATTTAAAGGGTGAAGTCGATGAGTGATATAGAACTCGACCCCGCCATTGCGAAATTGCTGGAATACGCGAAAGAAAAAAAGTCAATCAGCTTCGATGAATTGTCTGATTTCCTTCCGGAATCAGTGCTGAATTCCGAAAAGATCGACTCGATTCTTGCGCTCCTCGAAAGCAACAATATCCAGCTCGAAGAAGAGGATATTCAGATTGAAGACGAGCAGGCTCTCAAGACCGAACTCGAGAGCAAAAAACTCGTCAACAACGCCAAAGAGTCCGGCAGCGACGACCCTATCAGGCTGTATCTTTACGAAATAGGGAAGGAACACCTGCTCACCGCCGAGCAGGAGGTTGAACTCTCCAAAATGATGGAGGACGGCGAAGAAATCATCAAAACCATCCTCAGAAAATCCGGCATGCTCATCACGGAGTTCTATCAGCTCACTGTCAAGGCGCTCAGAAAAGAGACCAAAGACACGAGCGGACAGCGGAAAGAAAACACCGAGAAGATAGCGGAGCGCCGGAGGCTCAACCAGTTCTACAGAGACATTATCCGGGACAGCCAAAACGATCTTAAAGAATATGTCGAGCTGAAAAAGAAGATCCTCGCCAAGGGCGGGGACATATACAGCGAGCCGGATCTCGCCGCCCGCCGCGAAAAACTGATGGAAAAAATCGCGGAGACCGAGATCCATCCCGAGGAAATCAGCAGTTTTTCCGAAAAGTTCATCAACGCCGCCAAGAAAATTAACAAATACCGGCGCGAACAGGACAGAGTTCAGCGGGTTCTGCAGATTTCCTCTACGCGCGACATCCGCATGCTGGGCAGGAATCTCACTATCAAGGAAAAGCGGGAGGCGATAGAGGAACAGCTCGGCCTTCCGTCGGAGGACATTAAGGAGCGGATCCGCCAACTGCAGGTGACGGAGAAAAAGCTGAGCGAGATGGAGGCCCTCTTCGAGGCGGACTGTGACCAGATCATCGTGATGGCCAAGGAGATAAACCGCGGCCGGAAGATGATGAAGACGGCCAAGGACAAGCTCATTAAAGCCAATCTCCGCCTGGTGGTGTCCATCGCCAAAAAGTACACGAACCGCGGCCTGCACTTTTTCGACCTTGTCCAGGAAGGCAATATAGGGCTCATAAAGGCCGTCGAGAAGTTCGAGTACCGGAAAGGCTATAAGTTCTCCACGTACGCCACGTGGTGGATCCGGCAGGCCATAACGCGATCCATTTCTGATCAGGCCCGCACCATCCGGGTGCCCGTGCACATGATCGAACAGATAAACAAGGTCGTGCGCGAGTCGCGGCAGCTCATGCAGAAGCTGGGGCGCGAACCTACGGACGAGGAAATCGGACAGCAGCTCGGTTGGCCTGTCTCGAGGGTCAAGAGCGTAAAAAACGTGGCTCGCGAGCCGATATCCCTCGAGACACCCATAGGCGAGGACGAAGATTCCCTGTTGGGCGACTTTATCGAAGACAAGGAGATCGAGAATCCCTCGACACAGACCGACTACAAGCTGTTGCAGGAACAGATAAAGATGGTGCTCTCCACGCTGCCGCCGCGCGAGCAGGAGGTCCTGCGGATGCGGTTTGGCCTTGACGATGGCTATTCCCTCACGCTGGAAGAGGTTGGGCTCTATTTCAACGTGACAAGGGAACGGATACGACAGATAGAGGCCAAGGCTCTCAAGAAGCTTCGCCATTTCAAGAGGAGCCAAAAGCTCCGCGACTATATGGATCACTAACAGGGGTGTATGCATGACTACACAGGAAATGTTGGACAAACTGAAAACCTATCAGCAGATTTTGAGCGATCGTGTTGCGCTCGAGGAAGAAATCGAAATGCTTCCCAAGACGATCGAGGCTCAAAACGAGATGCTGTCGCGGCTCAAAAAGACCCTCTCGGAAAGGACAGAAGAATTCACGAACTCTGAGCAGAGGGTAAAAGATCTCAGGAACGCGCTCCAGGAAGCCGAGGCCGGACGCGAGCGGGCCGAAAAGCAGATGGACGGCATCACGACCCAGAGAGAGTATGAGGCGATAAACAAGGAAATCAGGGACGCCACCGAAAAGGAACAGTCCCTGCGCAAAGATATTCAGCAGGAAGAGCGCAATTTCGCGGATCTCGAGGGCGAGCTACAGAAGAATGAAGGCGGAATCACCCTGCTCGAACAGGAAATTGCCGACAAGAGCGAGGCTATTGATCGCGAACGGCAGGCCAAGATGACAACCATCGCGGATCTCAAGGCAAAAGAGGCCGTCGTTTCCGAAAACATCAGCGGCGACATCCTCTTCAAGCTCGAGCGGATCATCCGCAACAAAAAAGGCATCGGTGTCGTCCCTGTGCATGGTGTCGTGTGTACGGGCTGCCACATGATACTGCCCGCCAACTTCGTCAACGAGATCCGGAACGAAGAGAACACGGAAGTTCATTTCTGCCCTTACTGCTCGCGAATTCTCTTTTACGAAGAGACCGACGAGGCGCCTGAATTTATTGGCGACATTGAGTCTGGATCTTTGGCCGATATCGGCGACTACGCCGAGGAAGGCGAGGAAGAGCCCGAAGAGGAAGAAGAGGAAGACCAGCCGGATAAGGATGACGGGGAGAAAGAGTACGCACCGTCGAAGAAAAGAAAAATGGCGTTTCCTCGCGACGATTTGTCTGACGACAGCGGCGACGAGTGATCGTGGGATTTCCGATTTTTGATGCTTTTGATGAGTACCTTTTTCGATTTCGTTTTGTTTGAATTTTGAGCGAGCCGTGTCGCCGCGGGACGGGAAACCGTATCGAGGAAAGTCCGGGCTCAATAGAGCGCGATGCCGGTTAACGGCCGGGGCGGGCGGGGACCGGGGCTGCGAAAGCGGACCCAAGGCCCTGTTCGTACAGATAGTGCCACAGAAAACATACCGCCAGCGATGGTAAGGGTGAAATGGCGGGGTAAGAGCCCACCGCGTGTCTGGTAACAGACACGGCATGGCAAACCTCATCGTGAGCAAGGCTGAACAGTGGTTGACTGCTCGTCACGTTGGCCGGAGGTCATATTGGCTAAAGGTCGATAAACCACGGGTAAGCCGCTAGACGCCGGCAAGTAATTGTCGACCCAGATGGATGGCGACATCATGGGAAACCATGAACAGAACCCGGCTTATAGGCTCGCTCTTTTTTATTTGATATCATTCTGAGGCCTTGAATGAGACAGAACTGGTTTGAGAGCCTGCTGCGGCGGAATCGCAGCGGAACAAGAAACCGCAGGCCTTTATTGCTGTGGGGCGGCGTGGCGCTGATCCTCATAGCTGCGGTTGCGATATTTTTTGTCGTCAGGGGCAAAAGCGATGCGGGGGAGCCGGCGTCTGCGGCTGCCCGTTCGGCTGACAAATCCGAAGTGCTTGCCCTGTGGGGGCAAGGCGACAAGGAGAAAACACTCTCTCTGTGCAGAACTTCAGTTGTATCCAGCCCACTCGACCCATTTTACCTGAGTTTTGAAGGAATATCCGCCTATTACAGCTCGCTGGACAAGCCCGAGGGAGACGAGCGCCAGGCGCTGCTCGACGAGTCGGTTTTCAGCCTGCGCAAGTCGTTGGCCGCCAATCAGCGGCTGCCCATCAGGTCGCAGGTCGAGTATGTGCTCGGCAAGGCGTATTTCCAGAAAGGTTCGCCGTGGTTTGATCTGGCTGCCTCGTTTCTGGAGCGATCCAAAGCCGACGGCTACTCCGGCAGCGATACGGAACAATACCTGGGCCTCGCATACGCCGGGATGGAAATGCACGACAAGGCGGTTACCCATTTCGAGGCCGCCCTCGCGGAACAGCCGTCTGATATATTGATGCTATCAGCCGCAATGAGTTATAAAGAGCTTGGAAACGCCGCAAAGGCCGAGGAGTTGTTGACGAAAGTCGTGGACGCCAACTCCGACGCCGTCCTTGTTCAGAAGAGCAGGTATCTGCTGGCGGAACTTGCCATGAAGTCCGGAGATCTTGCAAAGGCCAACAGTCTGTATCAAGCTATCGTTAGCGTGGATCCTCGGGCTGCGGAGGCCTGGTTCCAGATTGGCCTCATATGCGAAAAGCGGAATGATCCGATCAAGGCGAGAGCAGCGTGGCGAAAGGTTATCTCCATTGACCCCAACCACGCAGAGGCGCGCATGAAATTGGCGGAAAAACTATAGGAGTGAAGAGCATGGCTTTCAAGAAAGCTTTCAGAGGGTTTTCCCAGGATATTGGCATCGATTTAGGCACCTGTAACACGCTCATCTATGTGCGGGGAAAAGGTATAGTGCTGAATGAGCCCTCGGTCGTCGCCGTGGAGAAAGGCACGAACAGGCTTGTCGCCGTCGGTGTCGACGCCAAGGGCATGCTTTCGCGAACGCCGCGGGACATCATAGCCAAACGTCCGTTGCGGGATGGCGTCATTGCCGATCCCGACACGACCGAAAAAATGATCAAATATTTTATTCAGAAAGTCGTGCCCACCAACTGGTTTGTCAAACCGCGAATTGTCATTGGGGTTCCGTCCTGCATCACGAAGGTCGAGGAAAACGCCGTGATTGACGCAGCCTTCAAGGCGGGGGCCCGTTCCGTAAAAGTGATACCAGAGTCGCTCGCTGCGGCCATCGGCGCGGGTATTCCCATCATAGAGCCCGCCGGCCACATGATATGTGATATTGGTGGCGGCACCACGGAGATTTCCGTCATTTCGCTCAAGGGCATGGTGGTCACAAGGGCCATACGAGTGGGTGGCGACGAGTTCGACGACGCGATCATGCGCCATATCCGCAACGTACACAATCTCATAATCGGCGATCAGACCGCCGAGCGGCTCAAAATAGAGATCGGCAACGCCAGTCCGGAGCGGACCATCGATAAAGTGGAAATCAAGGGCAACGACGCCATCACCGGCCTGCCCAGGCGCTTCGAGATAGACTCCGTGGAGATCAGGGAGGCCCTGATGGCTTCCGTGAATCTCATTGTGGAAGAAGTCAAAAAAACACTCAGCGAGACACCGCCTGAGCTCGCCGCCGATATTGTGGAAAGAGGGATTGTGATGTCCGGCGGCGGTTCGCTGCTCAAGGGGTTGCCGAAACTCATAGCGAAAGAAACGGGTGTGCCCGTGATCCTGGCCGAGAAACCCATGGAATGCGTGGCAGTCGGCGCTGGGAAATACTTCGAAACCATGAATAACCGCGAGGGCTCGGAAAGCGTCTACGAGAGCCTCAACCTCTAGGGGCCGGGCCTATGTCGGTACAGCGCCGCCGCAACCATGGCACGGCGTCGACGCACATTGTTTCCGTGGTGCTGCTCGCTGTGTCCCTGTTTTGCCTCGTTATCTCCACTAAAACCGTGAACAGACTACCCGAACTGGGTTCGGCGCTGTCCGGTTCCGTACAGGTCGTCTTTTCGTCCATCGGGAATTTTTTTCGCAACACGATTTTTTCCATCAGAGAACTCGCTGACCTGCACGACCAATATGATTCGCTCCTAAAAAAAATGGATGAATATTCGGCCATGGAGCGGGATTTTACGGCGCTTCAGGCGGAAAACGCCAGACTTCGGGAACAACTCGGCTTCGCCCAGAGCGTCACCTCCATAAAGACACCCGCGGAGATAATTGCCAGGGACCCATCGAATATTTATTCGAGTTACACCATCAACAAAGGAATTTCCTCCGGTGTGGTCCACAATATGTCCGTCGTTGCCTTCCAGAACGGAACAGAAGGTTTGGTCGGCAAGATATTCGAGACTCGGCAGAATTCAAGCATCGTGATACCAATGTATGATCAGCGTTTTTTCGTCTCGGCGCGGTTCTCGGGGACGCGGACTACTGGCCTCGTAAACGGGCAGGGTAACGAAGATGATCCTCTGGTGATGCGCTACGTCTCGAAGATGAACGCCGCCGATGTGCAGAAAGGCGATGTCGTCGTGACGAGCGGCCTCGATTCGATATTCCCTCCGGATTTGGCCATCGGCAGAGTCAAGGAGGTAGTGATGCCGGACTACGGGAGCTCGGCCATCATATATCTCGAGCCAGTGATCAATTTTTCCAAGCTGGAATACCTTTTTGTTGTACAAAAGAATACAATAGAAAGTGGTTCGGCGACCAGTGGCGATGCCGGGACGGGCGGCGCGCAGCAACCCGCGGAGGAAAACCCGCGATGATAAAAGCGATTCTGTCCTCGTCTGTCATTGTATCCGTTTTGCTCTTTATCCAGACGACATGGCTCAGAAATGGCTTGATAGCCAGTGTAATTCCCGATTTTGCCTTGCTGGTGATAATTTGGGTGGCCTACAAGAACGAGCGAAGCATCGGATCCATCACTGCCTTTGTATCGGGCACCGTGTGCGACATCCTTTCCTCGGCTCCACTCGGGTATTTTTCCTTTCTTTATGTGCTGCCAGCGTATATCATCTCGCTTCTCAACCGGTTAATCTCCATGGACAGCATATTTGTGCCTTTCCTTATGGGGTTCCTGGCCACCGTTCTTAAGGCCCTGGGGAGCGTCGCGCTTTCGATGCTTTTCGGTCCATCAGTCCTGAACGCTTATTCATTTGCCGATGCCCACCTGTGGATCGAGGCGGCCTTGAACGGTGTTTTGGCGCCGCCCATCTATCTGCTGCTGAACAAGACAGGGAACTTCTTGATAGCCATGCAGAAGCCAAGCGACAAGCTGGGATCCAAAAAGCGATGATTAGCGCGCGCCAGAAATCGAATACGGAAACGAAGCTCTTCAAGCTGGGAATACTGTTCGTTTTTATCGTCTTCGCGGTTTATCTTTTTTACATACAGGTTTACCGGAACAAGGATTACGTCGCCCAGTCCCAGAAGTATACTGTCCAATCGGTCAAGATACCCGCCGAACGCGGAGAAATTTACGACAGAAACCACACGGTTCCCCTGGCAACAAACGAGGAAGCGTTCTCGATCGAGATTGTTCCGGCCGAAATAAAGGATTCGGAGCGGGAGGGCGTTTTCCTCAAAACAGCCGCGTTGCTGAAAATTCCCGTAGAAGATATACACAAGAAAGTGCCTCCCAAATATTACCACCTGTATCAGCCCATAATCATTTCCAACTCAAGCGACTACGACACGGTAGCCCAAATCGCGGAGCGAAAAGAAGAATTCCCCGGCGTCTACTGGAACGCCAGACCAACACGCCGCTATGTGGACATAGGATCCCTCTCCCATGTGCTCGGGTACGTCGGTGAAATGGGCCGCGACGAGTACAAATTGCTTTACAACAAGGGCTACTCATCGGACGATCTGATAGGCAAGGCGGGCATCGAAAAGCAGTACGATTCCATTTTGAAGGGCACCGATGGCCGCCTTCTCAAGAGTGTCGACGTCAAGGGCAAGGATCTTACGGGCGATCGGAATAAGCTGGAACCGCCCGTCAGAGGCAAGACGCTCGTCCTGACCATCGATCGTTCGATTCAGGAAATCGCCCAGAAGGCACTGGGAAAGCGGACAGGATCGGTCGTTGTACTGAAGCCCACGACGGGAGAGATTCTCGCGATGGTTTCCTATCCATGGTATGATCCCAATATTTTTTCATCCAACGCGGCGAGTTCGGAGTACGCGAAACTTATCGCAGACCCTGACAATCCGCTCCTGAACAGGGCAATCCAGTCCACCTATCCGCCAGCTTCTACCTTCAAGACGGTCCTGACTACCGCCATCCTCGAGGAAAAGTCGATGAGCGAGGATCAGAAGATCACCTGTAACGGCGCCATCGAATATGGAGGACGTCAGTGGAACTGCTGGGTGCATAGACCGGGACACGGGGCCGTGGATTTGAAACACGCGCTGGCGCAGTCGTGTGATATATACTTCTGGCTAGCCGGGCGCGACTATGTCGGCATAGAGAATATCGTAAATTACGCGGGACTTTATGGGTACGGTAAAACTACGGGCATCGACCTGCCGGGCGAAAACCCGGGGTTTGTGCCGAATCCGCAGTGGAAACTGAAGACCTACAACGACAGGTGGACGCCCGGCGACACGATGAACCTCTCGATAGGGCAAGGGTACATGCTCGCCAGCCCGCTGCAGGTCGCCGACATGATTGCCATGATCGTCAATGACGGGGTGATCTACAAGCCGCATCTGCTCAAAGAAATCCGCGACCCGGATACCGGGGCGGTTTTGGAGCGCGTCGAGCCGGAAGCGCTTTCCAAAGTGAGCATCAGCAAGAAAACCTTCGCGAAAGTTCGCGAAGACCTGCGTGGCGTGATAACTTTCGGCTCGGCCCATGTTCCTGTTTCCACCAAGGCTGTCCAGATAGCAGGGAAGACCGGGACGGCCGAAGTAGGGCTGAAGGATCACTGGCACTCATGGTTCGCGTCGTACGGCCCTTACGATGCTGCTCCGGAAGATCAGATTGTCGTCGTCACCATGATAGAGGCGAACAATCCCTGGGAATGGTGGGCGCCGTACGCCGCAAATGTCATATATCAGGCGATTTTTGCCGGGCAAGACGTCGAGTCGGCGGCGAAAGCGGTGCATGTGAACCTCGATGCGACACAGGTGAGGGGGCGGGCAGAATGAAACGGCTTCAGGTTCCAAAATTCCTGTCGGATATCGATTATCTCATGCTTTTATCCTCCCTCCTCCTTATCCTGGTTGGCGTGTTCGCGATAGCCTCCTCCGGCGTGGATGCGGAAGGCATTCGTTTTTCGGATGAGTATGTAAAGCAGATTATCTGGGCGGCGACAGGTTCGCTGCTGATGATAATGGCCATGACGCTGGACCTCTCCAGACTGAAGGATTATACGGTTTTTGCCTACGCGGCAGTCTTGCTTTTACTCGTCTATACGAGAGTCGCAGGCAAGGTCGTAAATGGTGCCAAGTCGTGGATTGGCGTTGGCGCCTATGGAATTCAGCCCTCGGAGTTCGCCAAAGTGGCGACCATTCTTTTCCTGGCGCGTTATCTGGATTCCTCCGAACAGGAGGGCGACGTCAAAAGGCTTTTTGTCACGACGGTGATTATCGGCATTCCGGTGGTGCTCATCCTTTCCCAGCCCGACTTTGGATCGGCCATTGTTTTTTTTCCGATTCTCCTCGCCATGCTGACCGCTGCAAAGATAGACAGGCGCTATATACTTTTTATCCTTCTCATTGTCCTTTTCACTTTTGTGCTGCTAATTTTGCCGCTCACGGGCAAATACTTCCTCGGGGCCGGAAATGTGCTGGGCATCTTCTACCAGAGTTCTCGTCTGCCCTTGATCACAGCGTCATTGATCCTGGTAATTCTGGGGCTCTCGCTGCTGGGTTGGTTCAAGTTCAAGAAAAAACCCTATTTCTGGATAGCGTACTTCACCAGTATCCTTTTCATCTCCATAGTGCTCTCGGCAGGAGCGCGCAAAGTGATGAAGGAGTACCAGATCATGCGGCTTCTGGTCTTTATCAACCCCAACATAGATCCGCAGGGCGCCGGTTGGAACATCATTCAGTCGGTGACGGCGGTCGGATCGGGCGGACTTTGGGGCAAAGGCTACATGCAGGGCACCCAGAGTCACGCCCGGTTTATTCCCCAGCAGAGCACCGACTTCATTTTTTCTATCATAGCGGAGGAGGGCGGTTTCCTGGGGAGCCTGCTCGTCATAGCGCTTTTCTGCTTCTATCTTTACCGCATTGTGCTCCTTGTCGAGACGACAAACGACCGGTACTCCGTGCTTGTCTGCGCTGGTTTTTGGGGGATGTTTTTCTTTCATTTTGTCGTCAATATAGGCATGGCGATCGGCATTATGCCCATTACCGGCATACCCCTCTATTTCATCTCCTATGGCGGATCTTCACTTTGGGCCGCCATGATAGCCACCGGCTTTATGTTGGGCATTTCTGCCCGCCGTTACCGGATGTAAATCGGATGTAGAATGAAAAATACGATGACGCCTTTTATTAATCCGCTCCGCGACCTTGGAGGCGCGCTTCACCGCGTGCAAAAGCCCGCCAGATATGTGGGCGGAGAATTGGGAGCCAATCCTCCCATCGCGCAAGACGACCAGCGCTTCCGGATAGCACTCTGCTTTCCCGATCTCTACGAAATTGGGATGTCCAACAATGCCATCCGGCTTATCTACAACGAGCTAGCGACTATGCGCGACCAGATTGTCTGCGAACGGGTCTTTGCCCCGGCGCCGGATTTCGAGCAGGAGCTGGCGAACCGATCCATCCCGCTCTACACGCTGGAGAGCGGGATACCGCTCTGTCAGTGCGATATGATTGCTTTTTCAGTTGGCTATGAACTGCTCGCCACTAATCTCCTCGCAACGCTTCAGGCGGGCCACGTGCCCATACGGCGGCAAGACCGGGATTCGGCGGACCCGGTCGTCATCGCCGGCGGCCCTGCCATCACCAACCCCCATCCCTTTGGCCTCTTTCTTGATGCTGTCTATATCGGTGAAGCCGAGGCGGGCTTTTATGGCTTATTGCGGAGACTCGCTGAACTAAAACGGCGCGGGGGAACTCGCGATGATCTTCTCCGGGAAATAGCGGCGCTGCAACAGGTATGGATTCCCGACGGTAGGCCGCACGATGGCGGCGGCAGCTACGTCCAGGGCCGCGGCGGCGATGGCGGCGCCCGTGTCGGTGGCGGGGAACTAGGCGATACGTCAGTTTTGGACAAAACTGCTCGGGGTGGGCGCGTGTCGCGAGCCGTTTACAGCGATTTTTCCACTCACGCCGCCTTTACGGCCTACCCAGTCGCCGTTCTGCCGACGGTTCAGAGCCACGGAAGCGTGGAAATAATGCGCGGCTGTCC
>Ga0209749_1001759_pt1 | contig 17284 bp, 10 predicted proteins | sample EPASupsiteSAE347_FD_187267 | JGI IMG/M metagenome (GOLD analysis project Ga0209749, IMG submission 187267) | Bioremediated contaminated groundwater from EPA Superfund site, New Mexico - Sample SAE3-47 (SPAdes) (version 2) | ecosystem: Environmental > Aquatic > Deep subsurface > Groundwater >... | reverse complement strand
AGAAGACGGTAGATATGGTCCTCAGGGGAAACAAGGAGGTCCGAAAGATCGATATCGTATGTATCGGGGATCCTTTCGAGGCCTATATTCGTCTCGATGATTTTTTTGAGGGTCGCCTTTTTGTCGAGAACCTGGCCGAAGCCCCGGTTTCGGTCCGTAAGATCATAGGTAAACCGCTTGAGGGAGCGTTTCTTCCCCTTTTCCTTCAGATTCGGCAGTTCAAAGCGTTCGGTGAGGATCCTCCCCAGGTCATAGGCGGTGGACTCGATTTCGTGGTCCGATCCTTCTCCCTGCCCTGCCCCCTGCTGTCCCGGCGTTCCTTTACCCTCGACAGGTTCTTCGCCGATAACCGTCCCTTCTTCACCGTCGCCGGAACCGCCGGAGCTTTCCGTCTCCTCCGGCGTTAACGGCCTGCGATCATGGAGGAATTTCTCTTCCACCGTGCTGGGTACGACGACGACCTTTTCCTTCCCCCCCTGTCCGGGGCGAATCAGCTTCCCGATCTTGACCTTCCTCTTGAAACCGTCCTTCTCCCGCTGCAGGTCCCGTTCGAGGACTTCATCGATAGAGCCGATGCCCCGGCCGTAACTTACAACCGGAGGAGGGAGAGACTGGAGACCGGAGAAGTCGTCCACGGCGTATATCGATTTCGCGAACGCCCTTTCCAGCTCCGCCATGGGACGGTTTCCCGGGGACTGCGAAACCATGGCATGATCAACCTGCCCGGCTTCTTCAGCAAGGATTTCGCGCGGATCATCTTTAGTTTTCATCGGTCCTCGTGCAGAAATATTCGATGGTTCGCTGGGCACAGGTTTTACAGTAGCCGAGCTTGCCCAGCATCGTCTTACTCATCCGGTCGTAGAGCTTCTGGTTGTCTTCGTTGGTCCTGTTTGCCAGGGCGCCGATCAGGCTCCCCGCACCGGCGATATCGGATTTGAGACGCACATCCGTAACGGCCTTGATCAGTTCGATGTTATCCATAAAATCATAGCCCGGTTCAACGGACATCTTCTGGCCGTAGATCTTGCGGATCGAGGTGCGGAAGGACTCGCGCTGTTCCTTTGTCTTGAGCCCCAGCCTCTCTTCCACGCTCTGGATGTACCGTTCATCGATCTTGAGGGCCTTGAGCTGCCCCGTCTGCGGTTCCTTGTATTTCCACATCTTGTCGGGACCGAGGTTTTCCGCATCGATGCCGATGATCATGTTCACGTAGCTCATGACGTCTTTCTTGATGGCGTAAGGCTCATCCATGTAAGCATTGAACATCTCCGTCATAATCCGCTCGCGGTACAACCCCCTGGCCACCTTGATATCTTCGAAATACTTGGTCCGGTCACCCGCCTCCGTAACGTAATCAAGAATCACTTTTTCCAGGGCCTTGAAGATGTCCTCGGCATACATGCACTGACCTTCATTGGTCTCAGAGGTCTCCATGAGGATCTGCAGCGCCCTTCCCAGTCCTCGCTGACCGATGCCCTTCTGGCCGAATCTCTTGGTGATGTCCGGCTCGTAGTTGAGGCTGTCGATCACTTCCGCAAGGGTTTTGATGCTCTTTTCTCCGGCCACCTCCCCAGCGGCCAGCTTCATGATCTCCACGGGGGTAAGCTTATCGGACTTGGGCAGTCTCGTGATGACTATGGCCACCGACGCCGCGTAATTCAGGTTGGGATCCTGGTGCAGGCTCTCCTTCATGATCGTGGTCTTCGTTTCATTTCCTATGGCATAAGCCGTAAGGCTTTCCTGGATCCGATAATCCGTATTGTGGGCAACATAGCAGATTCGGCAGCGATCGACGATGGGGGCCTCCTCCCGTTCGGCAAGGAACCTGTTAAACTCGGAACTGTTGCTCGTGGCGATGATCAACGTATCGATAGGCCACCGGAACCCGTCTATTTCTATGTTGCGGTTCTGAATGACACCGAGATAAACTTGGACCAGGTCCTTCTTGTTCTTGAATATTTCGTCGCTGAAATGAATGCCGCCGCCGGCGACCCTGGCCAGGGCTCCCCTCCGCAAGTCAAACCGATAGGGGTTATTCGGGTCGGTCAGGTGCAGAAGGCGCTGGATCGATTCTTCCCCGAGAAGATCGACGGCCGAGGAGGTAATCTTGTCCTTTGCCGAGTATTTACCCGTGATGGTCCCGAGGCTTTCACTCAGCGGCACCGGCGCTATTTCGACGCACTCGAGTATTTTTTCAACGTCCCCTTCACACACATTTCTGATATCGTTGAGGATATAGTCTGTACAGGCCCCCAGGGGGCGGTAATTTTCGTAATATTTTTCGATTTCACCAGGGGAGAACCCCCACCGGTCCGCCAGGAATCGCCTGTTGTCGGACTGGGAGGGGAAAAGATTCATGGCGAGGATCATCGGATCTTCAAAGGTCTGGGACTGGATGGTTCTTATCTTCCCGTAACTGCCGGCCCTGTCGAGGTTGTTGAAGCTGAAAGTGTACCTTTTGTTCCCTTCCTGGTCAATAAATTGACGATACAGACTGCAAAGAGTATCTACGAAAAAGGTCTTCCCATTTCCCGGTTCACCGACGAGGACAAAGGCCATCTCCCGGGAAGAGCCTCCTTCCGCGGCGTCTTTTATGGATGAAACGAAGCTGTTGATCTCATCGAACATGCCGATGACGTGCTTCTTTCCCATGCGAAACACTTTGAAGTCATATGTACTTTTCCCGTTCACAATGACTCTTTCGATCATCTCCTTATTATCCAGGATCATGCGGGAGACACTCTGAAAGGCATTTTCAAAACGCCTCTTCCCCTCCTTCACCTCTTTCACATGATGATCCAGCGTCCGAATTCCCCTGTCTTTCATACTTACCTCCTCATCCCTATTGCCTTGGGAACATTTATTGTAACAGGCATTAAGTTCGTCCTTTGTTCTTTCTTTGTAACTAAAGCAATATCTGTACCGGAATCGATTCAGCATCGACGACATTATCGGTGCCATCAGTTCCGAATATCCTTATCATCAAGCCGTAAACCTGAATAAAAGGAAAGAGATCTCTTAACTTTCCCCATGATCAGCTTTCCAGAACTTCTCGCAGCTTCCGAGAAAGATCTATGATATTATATGGTTTTTTGATGAATCCGTTACAACCTTTCTGCATGATCGCCTGGGCAGGGCCAGCCTGACTGAAACCGGTGGAAAGAATGATCTTCACATCAGGGCGGAAATAAACCTCCCCGCAGCAAGCTGCGGGGCGCCTCTGGATTACAATTTTACTTAACGAAGCAAGCTTCGAGGAATATCACCCGGAGAGATTTAAAAATCCTGGAAATCCCCATCGCCCATAGGGATTACATGGCGGGGATTCTTTTGCTTTCCCCCGCCGGGGCCGCTTTTTCCCCGGGCCGGCATGGGTAACGCCTTCAGGGGAGACAGCTTTTTCCCCGTTCTTTGCATGGACGATACAGGATGGTGAACATCCCGATCGGAACTTTGGCTTCCCCCGATGACGGCAGACAGATTTCCCACGTAAGCCTTCATCTGCTGAGCCTGGGCGTTGAGCTCTTCGGAGGCGCTGGCAGACTCTTCGGCATTGGCGGCGCTTTGCTGGGTGACCTTGTCCATCTCGGCGACTGCCTTGTTGATCTGGGAAATCCCCTGGGCCTGCTCCTGGGAGGCCCCGGCAATTTCATCAACCAGATTGCCGATTTTCACTGAGATCGCCACATTATCCTTGAAGGCTTCCTGGGTCAGGTGGGTCAAGTTGCCGCTTCTCTTGACAACCGTGACGGTGTTCTCGATGAGGGTAGCCGTGTTTTTCGCCGCCGCCGCCGCCCGCTGGGCAAGATTGCGCACCTCCTCGGCCACCACGGCAAAACCTGCTCCCGCTTCACCGGCCCGGGCCGCCTCGACAGCGGCATTCAGGGCCAGCAGGTTTGTCTGGAAGGCAATCTCATCGATAGTCTTGATGATCTTTGAAGTCTCTTCGCTGGAGCGGGTGACTTCGCCGATCGCCTTGGTCATCTCATCGACATGCTGATTGACCCTGCCGACGATCTCTCTTGCTTCGCCCATGAGGGCCTTGGCGTGGTTGGCATTGTCGGCGTTCCGCTTGGTCATCGAGGCCATTTCCTCCAGAGAGGATGAGGTTTCTTCAATGGCCGCAGCCTGCTCCGAGGTTCCCTCGGCAAGGGATTGACTGGCCGAGGATACCTGAAAAGCCGCCGCCGCTACCTGGTCGGCCCCTTCCCCGAGACCGCCGGCGACCCGGATGATAGGACGGGTAATGACGGCGGAGAGATACAATCCCAGGCCGACGGCAAAGACAATACCCAGAAAGGTTGCAAGGGACATGACCCAGAAGGAGAGTGCTGCCAGCCGTTGCGCCTCCTCCATGGCGCGCTGCGCATCCGCCGTCTCCGTCTTGAAGATATCGTCGAAACCCTGGGAGACTTTGCCGCCCTGGGCTCGGGCTACCTTATTCAGGACATCGAGGGCCTGGTCCTTTTCACCGGCGGCAATATGGGTCAGGACCTGGTCGCGAACCACCAGATATGTACCGAGATCATTCTTGAATTTGTCAAAAAACGCCTTGTCCTTTGCGGCAATGCGTTTCTCGATGGACCCGACGGCGGCCAGCCCCTTTTTATCCATTTCATGGGCGTCATTGAGGGCGACGGACGCCTTGCCGATATCGCCGAATACATAAGCCTCGACAAGGGCATAGACGACCCTCGTTCTCATGATATTGAAAAGATTCTGCACGGCGGCGACATCCGTACCAATGGTTGACGACTCGTACATCTGTTTATTCGCCTTCTCGAGACTCTTGACATAGAACATTCCCGTTACGCCGACAATGAGCGTAATTGCGGCGACAAACATGAATGCCCCGGTGATCTTGACGCTTAACCTGATGTTTTTCATTTTTTCCTCCTTATAACATGATAATCCGTTTTCTCAGTGGATGTTCCGCGCTTGGATCCTTGCCAGGACTTCCGCCACGTCTTCAAAGTTACCGCCGCGAAAACCGAAATACCGGGGGCGCAAACAATGCCCTTTCGCAAGGAATTCCCCATCCTCCTCCGGCAGGACCAGGATGAGTTCCTTGTCTGCCAGGTAGTCCCGGACCGCAACAAGCTTTTCCAGATCCTTCATATCGGATATAAGGAGGATGACAACGGCGGCATCGTCTCCTCCGGGCGCCTGGCTGAGCTGCAATCTCAATTCCTCGGGAGTTCTGACGATGTGAACGCTATGGTGACAAGTCACCTGGAGGAGTTCCTCTTCGTCCCGGTCAAACCGGGGAGAATGTAAAAGCAGATTCATACCTTCACCTTTTTTATTTTTGGTATTATCAAGTCCCGTGCCAGAAGGATTTACCCGCCGCCTATCCGGATATGCTTGATATCATGTTAAAATGTTAAAAAGGGGGGAGTGGTGAGGGGCAGGCGCGTACAAAATATTGGATTGCGTCCAGGATTGCGGACAAAATCAAAAATGTGCACCCCTGGATTCGGTTTCAGAAAGGAAAACGAAGATTGTGGGCCTTGAGCAACTGATAGAGATTGGACCGTGACATGCCGGAAACGGTGCAGGCCTTCTGCAGGTCGCCCCGGCAGCGGGCGAGGAGTTCCTTCAAGTACTGTAACTCGGCCTTTTTTCTGAATTCCCGGAAGGCCGGGAATTCCTCGGCGGCAGGAATAAGCGCTGAATCCGCCTCCCATTCAACTCCTTTGGCCAGGGAGGACTTGAGAATCTTTATTCGGATGTCCGCGGCTAAATGTTCCGGATAAAGGACCGAGGCATCCTTAGCTACGGCAAGCACCCTTTCCATAGCCTGCAACAGCTCTCTGATATTGCCGGGCCAGGAATAACGGGCCAGCAGATCGAGAAACTCCGGGGACACCCCCTTGTTTTTCAGGCCGTAACGGTTGCACAGCATATTGAGGAAATAGGTTGCCAACTCAGGTAGGTCAGCGAGCCGGTTTCGCAGGGGAGGGAGCTCAATCATCAATCCCTGGAGCCGATAATAAAGATCCTCGCGGAATTCACCCGTCTTGACCATGGCGAGCAGGTCCCGGTTTGTCGCCGCTATCAGACGGAAGTCGCTGGTGATTTCCTTTTCTCCCCCCACCGCCCGGAAACGGTGCTCCTGCAGAACCCGCAACATGGACCTCTGGATGCGGATGGAGAGCTCTCCCACCTCGTCGAGGAACAGAGTGCCGCCGTCGGCGGCCTTGATCAGTCCGGTACGCTTACGGTCCGCGCCGGTGAAAGAACCTTTTTCGTGACCGAAGAGCACGCTTTCCACGAGGGTTTCCGTCATGGCGCCGCAGTCGACGACGACAAATTCCTTCTCCGAACGTCTGCTGTTCCGGTGAATGGCCAGGGCAAATATTTCCTTCCCCGTCCCCGTCTCTCCGCTAATCAGCACGCTTGCCTCACTGTTGGCGCATTCGGCAAGGGCCTTGATGCATTCCTTCATCGGCGCGCTCTCACCGATAATACCCTCCCGGTTCAGCACCCTCGCCTTGCCAGAAATCATTTTGGTCCGGCGAAACTCAAGGGCCCTCAGGAGGGGCAAAGACATCTCTTTCAGGGAGAAGGGCTTCTGGATATAATCCCAAGCTCCTGCCCGCAAGGCCATTTCCGCGCCATCGGGGTCTCCGGCACCGGTAATGATGATAACCTCCGGGGCACAGGGATTGCTGCGGATTATGGGCAGGAGATCGAGACCGTTTCCATCCGGCAGCCTCACATCGAGAAGGACCACATCCCGGTCTCCCGAGGCCAGACACGCCATTCCCTCCGCCAGGGTATGGGCCTTTGCCGCCTCATGTCCCAGATAAGCGATTTCATCGGCCATGACCCGGCAAAATATTTCATCATCGTCGATAATTAATATTTGCGCCATCTCCTATCCCGATTCCTCCGGAATGCGGGCGACATTTGCCGCCAAATCAACTCCCGTGAGCGGTTTGTACAGAATTTCCGTAATCCCGGCTTCCATTAACTCCGCCGGCGCTGCCCTTTTTCCCTTGCCTGACGCGGGCGCGTTTATCCGTGCCCACATCCGCCCGCACCGTTGCCGGCAGATAGACACTGAAAACGGAGCCCCGGCCGACCTCACTGTCTACGGTAACGGCGCCGCCGCATTGCCTGACGATCCCATAGGTCGTCGAAAGTCCCATTCCGGTTCCTCCGGCGGCCTTTCTGGTGCTGAAGAACGGTTCAAAGATCCGTCCTGTATTTTCCGGAGAGATGCCTCTTCCCGAGTCCGTGATGGACAATTGGGCGTATATCCCGGCCTGAAGATCGGGATGGGGCAGAGAATGGGCAAACAATTCCACCTTCTCCAGAGAGATCACAATCCTGCCGGGGTAATTGTCAATAGCCTGGATGGCGTTCGTCAGGAGGTTCAAAACCATCTGGTGCAACCGGGTGGGATCGGCAAGGATATTTGCCTTCTTCCAGTTTATTTCGCGGGTGATAGTTATCTCCGCGGGCAGCGTTGCCTCTGCCAGGTGCAGGGCCTCTTCGATAATCTTATGGAGAAGGCAGCTACTCCTGCTTTCGGCACCCGCAACGGCAAGGGAGCGGGTCTGAGCAATGACCTTTTTTGCCCGGTTACCGGCACTGAGGATATCTGCCAGATAACCCTGGGCCGGGCTGTCCGGGGGGAGGCAACGGGTCATGACAATTTCCGCCAGCCCCATGATTCCGGAGAGGGTGTTATTGAAATCATGGGCTATCTCATCGGCAAGCGCCCCCAGGGCTTCCATTTTCTTACTCTGCAGGAGCTGTTCTTCCAGCCTTTTTTGCCGCTGTTCCGCCTTGATCCGATCGTCGATATCCCGGAGCACCCCTTCTTCGCCCAGGAAGCGGCCCTCCCGGTCAAAATGGTAGTGGGAGTTCAATTCCACCCAGTGCACCGCTCCCTGTCGGGCAATAATCCGGAAGGTTAAACCTTTTGTGTAGTCCTGTTGCCGACTTTGCACTTCGAGAAGATTATTCAGGACCTTGTCCCGGTCGTCTTCATGAATAAATTTCAGAAAAGGAACGCCGATGACTTCTTCCTCCGTATAACCGTAGCGCCGCAGCGCTTCTTCGTTGACGATGCCGACATTGCCGTAACTGTCCAGGGAGAAGATAATATCGGGGACATTGTCGGTGAGAAAACGATACTTCTCCTCGCTATATCGTAAAGAGGCTTCCGCCCTTTTGCGATCGGTTACGTCTTGAACAAAGCCTTCATAAAAAATGATTCTCTCCCTGTTGTTTCGTACGGCCCGCGCCGTCAGGGAAATCCAGAGCAGGGCATTGTTTTTCTGCCGCCATTGGCATTCATATTCTTTGACCTGACCGTGTCTTTCCATCTCCTGAACAAATTTGCTCCGGTCGTCGGGAAAGGCATAAATATTACGGATATTGCCGATGTTCCTCAGGAACTCTTCCGGATCTTCATATCCCAGCATCCTGGCCATGGCATTGTTGATCTCCAGACAGCAGCCGTCCGGGGCAGTCCGAAACATACCCTCCAAGGCATGATCATAGAGGCTTTTGTATCTCTTGATCTTTTCCATCGAAAAATCCCGGTTTGAAGAACCTTGATTATTCAGTAAGAATTAGCATTTTCATGTCTCAAGTATGGGCAATAACGAACCGGCTGTCAAGTGGTTAATAAATTCGGCGGCGGGCATGATGGGGTCCTTTCGCAGCGCTTTCAACCCAATGGCCCCTCTATCCCCGGATTTCTAACGCCTCGCGCTAAGCAATGTCCCGATAACCCTCTCCAGATGGACCAAGGTATTGCATTCCTGCAATAAATGGCAATAAGGGGCGTAGGTCTTGATTTCGGAATCGCCGGTACCCCAGAAGGGTTTGGTCTCCGGATTAAGCCAGATCAACCGTTTGCATCTTTCCCCGATGGCCTTGAGAACCTCGGCGTTAGGGGGGTTGAAATTGTTTCTGGCGTCCCCGAGAATGAGCACGGTGGTGTTTTTGGTTACCAGGTGCAGGTGGTGATCTCTGAAGTTGGTGAACATGGTGTTGTAATCGCTTTTCCCCCTTATCACCGGCAGGCTTGGATCGGTCGTGATTTTTGTCAAGGCCTCTTCGATGCTGTAGCGGTCGAAAATATAGCTTGCATCGATCATGTTCGAATAGAAGATGAAGGTGTGTATCTTGCCGATCCGTTTATTGAGGCCGTAAATAAAAAGCATCAAAAAGCGCACTGTCCGCAATACCGAGCGGCTGATGTCGCAGATCACGATTACATCGGGGCGGTTCTCTTTTTTCTTTTTCCACAGCGGGGCAAATAAAAAACCGCCGTAGGAAACGCTTTTTCGCAGAGTTTTTTTGTAGTCCAGTTTGCCGCGATTTGCGGTCTTCAGTCTTCTGGAATGCCTGTCTTCAAGCTGCCTGATGAGTTTCTGGATCAGCCCGTCCATCCTGTGAAAATGGCGCAACTCGATCTGGGACAGGGGAGTCGTTTTCAGAAACTGGTCCTTGGAATCCACGCTGTCGGCGTTCAGTTGAAACTGCTGCTCCACGTACTCCTTTACGGTTTGCGCCAGATCATCGCGGCCTTTTTCCAGCAACTCCGCCGTCTGCTGGGAAAGACCCGATCCGGTGGAGTTTTTTATCTGCGCAACCATCGCCTCCATACCCGGCATTCCCATTTGATTCAGGATTTTCATGGTGAAGAGGCTTTTTTGCATGGGATTTTTTATGGAGGAGACGTTTGCCATCCGGCCGGCCTCCGTCATCAACGCGGCAAGCTGCCCCTTGTCGTCCTTTAAGATAAGGGCGGAAAGCCGGTCTTTCAGAGCTTCCGCGTGAGCCTCCGGATTGTGGGCGGTTGCCTTTTTCGGGGACTGGAAAAAGTTGAAAGAAAAAAAACTGTCGAAACAGGAATCGAAAATTTTCTTTTCGGCAGGGCTCTTGGCGAGCGATGCGGACAAGGCTTCTTTAAACAGGCGACGATTATCATAGCCCATTATCTGTGCGGCATTCACCGCATCGAGACTTTCGGATATCGATATCCTCACGCCCGCCTTGCGCAAGACGGCTATGAAATCTCCCAAAACGCCTTCCAAATCATTCTCCCGTCATGCCGGCATCTGCCTTTAGCGCCTCCGCGGTGAGGCTGATAAGCTTCTCCTCGGCCACCCTTATATCTTCCTCGTGCTTTAAGAAGACATTCAGGGTTTTGCCGACAAGCTCTCCGCTCAGACTCTCGGCATGCATAAGCAACAATGCCCTCGCCCAGTCGATGGTTTCACTGATGGAGGGGGGTTTTCTGATATCGAGCGTGCGGACAGCCTGAATAAAAGCGACCAGTTGTTTTCGCAGCTTTTCTCCTACCTGCGGAAGGCGGGTCTTGATAACCTCCCTTTCCAGTGCGGCGCTCGGGAACGGGATATACAGATGGAGGCAGCGTCTTTTCAGCGCCTCACTCAGTTCCCTGGCGTTGTTGCTGGTGAGAAAAACCAGCGGTTTGCGCACGGCTTTAATCGTACCGATTTCCGGGATCGAGACCTGAAAATCAGACAGCACCTCCAGCAGGAAAGCCTCAAACTCCTCATCGGCCTTGTCTATCTCGTCTATGAGCAGCACCACCCCATCCGGCTGTTCCAGAGCCTTGAGAAGCGGACGGGGTTCGAGAAAATGGGGGGAGAAGAAGATGTCGTCGTATTGATGGAGCTTTTCGATTGAATCGGCAAGCTTGTCCTTCTTGTTCATGATCGTGTCGAGCTTGTCTTTCAGAAGTTGGGTGTAAAGGAGCTGCTTTCCGTATTTCCATTCGTATAACGCCTTTGATTCATCGAGCCCTTCATAGCACTGGATTCTGATCAGCGGCGCTTCGAGATACTCGGCAATGACCTTTGCCAGCTCGGTCTTCCCGACACCCGCCGGACCTTCGACCAGGACCGGCTTTTCTAAATTACAGGCAAGATATACCGTGGTTGCGACCTGGGAGTCGCAAATATAATGGGCGGCCTTCATACCGTCCATAACCTGTTCTACGCTGGAGAACTTATCGGTTTTCCAATCCATGCTCATAACCTTTCACGAGGAGATCATCTCCGTTTTTTTGTTTGATAAAAGACGCCTGCTTCCCCAGATCGATCAGCCTGCTGATGTCGGTTTCGAAAGCATCCCGGACAAACGCCCAATCTTATCCGGAGGGTGTCATTATTTTTGCCATTTCGAGCAAGCGCGTGTACATACGCTCAAGCCCGCCTAAAAGCAACCCCAAAAGAAGAACCGAATTGTAGCATTGTCAGATGATGATCTTTTTTCCCGAAAATTATCAATTGATTTTATTCCGTCAACAATGGATGAATGGACCACTACTCTGATTCAAATATCTAAGCGAGAGTTTGGATAGCCGGCCTGATCGATGAAAATATATGACTTCAAAAGACAATCAATGATGTTCTTTTCCCCCATATATGTGATACGAATGTTCAAAGTGTTGGCAGATGGATGGCAGATGTAAACTACACGGTAAGCGAATTATTGCGATATATTATTAATGTACATGAATCGTAGATTTCCAAAATATTATCACTTAACACATACAATTCTCGTGTTGCTCTTCGTGTTGTCCGGCTTATTCATTTTCCATTCTCAAACTTTAGCTCAGGAAAAGCATTTGGTATGGAATGATATGATAGCCCGGGAGCGAGCCGAAGTCAGGGAACTACGGCTTGAGTTTGAGAAGTTCATTGCTAAACAGCCTGAAGAGGCTAAAAAAGTCCAAGATAAAACCATGGAGTTTAATCGTGAATTGAGACGCTTACTCCTTATCCATGGTATATCCTATAATACCCCCATTGAATGCCGCGATACATTGAAAAAGATGGATGCCCTTAAAAAAAGCGTCCACAGCGGTATCAACCCAATAAATGAACAGATAAAGAATCTCGGCTTATTTGAAAAAGAAATAAAAGGAAGAAGGGAAGAATACAGCAAATTAGAGGAAGATAAATCACTGTCAGGATCAGCCGGGATCATCAAAGATTATGTCGAAGATTTGGACAAGCTGTTAGCCAGTACAACCAAGGTAAAACAGCTCCTTGCTATCTTTCCGTACACGGTTGAAGATTTTCTCTTCAGATTGGAACAAAGACGATTGGTTGTTGAGAAGGAGCTTGGTGATTCATGGACAATATATTTTTTTACTTCAACACCCAAGAACTACTTCACTTCATATGCGTGGGAACTGGCTTATATAGAGACGACAAAGTGGTTGAAATTTGTAACTCTTTACGGATTAACACCTTCTGAAGAACAAAAAAGCTCCTTCAATGATTTTATCCTCAAGATTATTTTATCATGGCTCATGGCTTCTCTTGTCGGCTATTTTTTTCTGAAATGGATGGGCAAAAAACTACCTGACAGTCATCCGGTCCGGCATTATTGGCCTTGCGTTATCTGGACAACTTTAGGTCTCTCATTTTTCGTCAATACCATAACTTCCGAACATTTTCAGTTCGGCACCTATCAGGCATTTGCGGATATTTTTATCTCTGGCGGTGCAGCATCCCTTGCCTGGAATCTGCGAAAAACATCACTCGCAGGGGTTCTTCGGCCCGTCCATAATATCATCTGGCCCCTGTGGCTAATCTTTGCCACCGGAATTATCGTACAGATCTTACGCATTCCTATGGTCACAATGATCCCGGTGTTCACGGCCTTGTTTCTTGTATTCAGCGTATATTACTATTTTTTAAAGAAATGGATAGCCCACGAACCGGAACGGAAACTGTCAATTCTTACAGCCACACTTTTGATAATACTTGCCGCGACAGCCTTACTCGGTTGGGGAAGCCTTTCCATGCTCATCTCTGCGCTCTGGTTCATGATCGTTTTAAATATCGAGCTTGGTTCAGGATTAAGCAGCTATTTCTGGAAAATCACACATGCCGGCGAAAATAAATCCGCCGCCTTGATTTTATTTAGCAATATGGTTTTACCTCTTATCTTTATAGGGCTTTTAACCCTGATGGTTGTATGGGCGTCGATATATATGGGCGGAATGCCGCTTTTACACAAAATGATTAAGTGGGAAATAGACTGGGGCATGATCCGACTTCGGATCACGACGGTTTTGACCCTTGCGGCATTATTCTTTATGGCCCGTTCTTTGATTGCCCTTTTCCACACTGCCATAAAATTTCTAAGAATACGCTGGGATAATATCGAAGAAGGCGCTGTAAAATCACTGCAAACACTGTCATCTTATGTGGTATGGATATGTTATATCATTATCTCTTTAAACTTTCTGGGGGTTGGCATCGGCAATCTGACCATTATTGCAGGAGGTTTATCCGTAGGCGTCGGCTTTGCCCTCCAGGATCTGATTAAAAATTTTGTCAGTGGATTGATACTGCTTTTTGGACGCTCCATACACCCAGGCGATGAAATCCAGATTGAAGAGGTCCATGGAAGGGTTAAAAGGATCAACATACGCAGTACCGTGGTCCAAACCAATGCGGACTCCACAATATTCCTGCCGAACTCTGATCTGGTCTCAAAAAAGATTGTCAACTGGACGCATAAAGATCCGAGGGGAAGGGCAGAGATTGTCGTGGGTGTTGCCTATAACTCCGATACAGGTCTTATAAATGATTTACTCATTCAATGCGCCCTTTCAAATCCGAATGTTTTAAAAGAGCCGCCCCCGTTCGTCTTATTCAACGATTTCGGGGACAATGCGCTCATTCTCCATCTTAGGTTCTGGATTATGCATGTAGTACTCGCAAAAGACAGGGTAAGCTCAGAAATTCGTTTCGAGATTGCCAAGCTTTTCAAGGAGCGTGGCATAGAAATAGCGTATCCGCAACGTGACATACGTATACGTTCCGTTGAAGGATTAAACGGCTATTTAATAAAAAAACCCGCCGACCCACTAACAGACATAGAACCTTAACTTCCTGCGGGAAATGGCCGGTTTATTATCCCGCCATTCCTGTCTATGATAAACGTTCTTTTTATGCTTCCTTTTCTTCCGTGCTGCGCCGATGCTGCCGTATCTCAGCCAGAAATATTTCCCCGTAGCGTTCGAGCTTATGGGCCCCGACGCCGTGGACGTTCAGAAATGCCTCATCATCCGTGGGCAACGCGGCGGCCATCCCAACCAGAGATTTATCGCTGAAGATGACAAAAGGCGGCACCCCGGCGGCATCGGCCAGCCTTTTCCGCAGGTCACGGAGTCTCTTGAAGAGCGCCTCATTGTAATCCGTATCGCCGTTCTTGTGGCGAGTCGATTTCGATACACCCGCATGCTTTACCCGCGGCGCCGCCATAGCCAGGGTCTTCTCGCCCCGCAGAACCGGCCGGGCCGCTTCAGTCAGGGTGAGAACCGAATAATTGCCCACATCCTGTTGGAGAAAGCCTCCGTAGACTAGATGGTGGAGAAGTCCTCCCCAGTACTCCTGACTTTTGTCGGCGCCGATCCCGTAAGTGGAAAGTCTGTTGTGCCCCAGTTGCATAATCCGCTCCTTTTGGGAGCCGCGCAGCACATCAATCACATGGCCCATGCCGTAACGCTGAGCCACCCGGTAGACGCAGGACAGTGCCTTCCGGGCATCTTCCGTCACATCGATCATCTCCGGCGGGTGAAGGCAGATGTCGCAATTGCCGCAGTCCCCCTCCATCCGTTCATCGAAATAGCCAAGGAGGATCCGGCGGCGGCAGCTTGCGGCCTCGGCAAAGGCGACCATGGCGTTTAGTTTATGAAGCTCGATCCGCTTCCGCTCGGGGTTGTGCGTATTTTCGATCAGGCTCCGGGCAATGGCAATATCGCCGTACCCGAAGAGGAGCAGGGCCTCAGCCGCCAGGCCATCGCGTCCGGCGCGTCCCGTTTCCTGGTAATAGCTTTCGATGTTTTTCGGGATGTCGTAATGGACAACGAACCGGATGTTGGATTTATCGATTCCCATGCCGAAGGCTACGGTGGCGACCATAATCCGGACGTCGTCCCGCAGGAAATCGTCCTGTACCGTCTGTCTCTCTTTCGTCGACAGGCCTGCATGATAGGGCTTCGTATTGAAACCGGCCAACTTGAGTTTTGCGGCCAGACCGTCCACTCGCTTGCGGCTCAGACAGTAAACGATACCGGCCTCGCCGGGGCGGCTTCGGAGAAAGTCCGTGAGCTGCGAGAAGGGCTTTATCTTGTCGAGAACGGTATAGCGGATATTGGGGCGGTCGAAGCTCGCGACATAACACCGGGCCTGCCTGAGGTGGAGTCGTTCAAGGATGTCCTGGCGGGTATGGGATTCGGCCGTCGCTGTCAGGGCAATCATCGGTATCTTGGGGAAGACCTTGCGCAGGCGGCCAAGCTGGCTGTATTCGGGCCGGAAGTCATGACCCCACTGGGAAATACAGTGGGCCTCGTCAATCGCGAAAAGGGAGATAGGGATATCATTGAGACGCTGCATGAACTCGTCGCCGATCAATCTTTCCGGAGCGATGTAGAGGAGATCCAGTTTTTCACCATGGAGCATCGCCAGAACCCGGCGGGCCTCGGTGCTCTTCAGGGAGGAATTGTAAAAGGCCGCCTTCACTCCGCAAGCCTGGAGCGCATCGACCTGGTCCTTCATCAGGGAGATGAGGGGGGAAACGACAATCCCGACGCCTTGGCGATGGAGGGCGGGGATCTGATAACATAGAGATTTTCCGCCTCCCGTCGGCATGAGGACAAAGGCGTCCTCGCCTTGGATGAGCCCTTCGATAATCTCCTGCTGTTGGGGCCGATAGGTTTCGTACCCGAAGATATTTTTAAGACTTTTAAGTGGGTTACCGGTCATGGCATGGATGCGAATTCCAAATTTGCTTATTTGTAACCAAAAATACAGCCGTCATGGATCACTCTTGCCTTTCCGTTCCACGAAGCCTCAGGACGAAGGGTGGACTCAAGAAAAAGCCGATCAAGTTTATCGAAACGCCTGTTTACGAGTTCGGGTTAGCCGCTACGAGTTCCTAACCACAGATGTCCCCTTTAGGGTGTATGAATGGGAGCATAACATACCCTGTCCCACACGTACACGTATATCAAGGCCTCCTCGTGCCCTCGGCTGTTTCAAGCCTTTATCATCGACCTTAGCCCCCCTATCAAGCTCCTTTGGGTAGTCGTGATCAAGGAGTGAGGGAAATCCAAAGAAGGCGGAACCGTAATTTTGTTCTCGGGTAGTCTTTCGGCCGTGATTAAGTCACACGTTTCGTAGTCTTGTCCGCCTGAGTTGCTACACAAACGCATTGGCCTCAAACAATGACTTCAATAAACAATGGATATTTACAGGCCGAGCCAGATGGCCAGCCGGTAGGCGATGAGGCCTAAGAAAAAGGACAGGCTTAACATCAGGGCAAAAGAGGCCCCAAACCATGTCCAGCTTCCCAACTCCCGCTTCATGACCGCCACCGTTGCCGCGCAGGGGATAAAAAGCATGAGGACCACGAGAAAGGCCAGGGCCGACGCCGGGGCCATGACGGCGGGAAGAACCCGCACCAGTCCCTCATCGCCCACCCCGTAGAGGACGCCGAGGGTGGCAACGGCGTTTTCCTTGGCCACGATACTCGTCAGCAGGGCCGTCATCATCTTCCAGTCCAGCCCCAAGGGCCGCCCCAGCGGTTCGATAAACTGTCCGATCCCCGCGAGGAGACTGTCTTCCACCCGGCCGTGGGGTAGATAGGACAGCACCCACACGAGCACCGACACCGCGAGAATTACCGTTCCCGCCCGCCTGACGAAGGCGCCGGTCCGGTTCCAGATGACCATGCCGATAGTCCGTATATCCGGTTTGTGATACAGGGGCAGCTCCATGATGAAGGGCATGGGTTCTTCCTTGAGGACAAAACGGTTGATGATCATGCCCGTCATGCCCAAAAGCAGGATATTGGCCGCCAGGAGGGACCAGGAGATAAGCGCGGCCTTTGGGGCAAATACGGCCGCCGTAACGAAGGTCAGGACGGCCAGCCGGGCGGTGCAGGGAATGAAGGGGGAAAGAAAGATGGTCAGGAGCCGCTCTTTTTTCGATTCCACGATGCGGGCTCCGAGGATCGCCGGCACATTACATCCAAAACCCAGGCACATGGGGATGACGCTCTTGCCGTGGAGTCCGATCAGATGCATGAAGCGGTCCATGACGAAAGCCGCCCGGGCCATGTAGCCCACATCTTCGAGAATGGCCAGGACGGCGAAGAAGATGACGAGGATGGGCAGGAAGGTCAATACGGAACCGGCGCCGCCGATGATGCCGTCTACCACCAGCCCCTTGATCCAGGGAGGGAAAGATACAAGCGCCGGCTCCAG
>Ga0209749_1001757_pt1 | contig 17299 bp, 20 predicted proteins | sample EPASupsiteSAE347_FD_187267 | JGI IMG/M metagenome (GOLD analysis project Ga0209749, IMG submission 187267) | Bioremediated contaminated groundwater from EPA Superfund site, New Mexico - Sample SAE3-47 (SPAdes) (version 2) | ecosystem: Environmental > Aquatic > Deep subsurface > Groundwater >... | reverse complement strand
CCTGGACACCCACGGCTTCGCCATGCTCTCCCAGTTGCGCTCCTACTACCCTCGAACCGAGTCCTTCCTGATGGACCGGGAGACTCTCCTTGCCTTCCGAAAGCTCTGGGGCACGGAGCCCACGGATAAGCGCTGCATCGCCGAGCTGCCGAATTTGAACGATGAAGAACGGCAGCTCTACGAGGAGCTACGGGACAATGTGGTTGGTGAAAATGTGCGGCTCGAGCAGGAGAGGATAGGCTTTCAATGCCTTTGCGAAAGATTGCGGGAATGACGATCGGATGGTCGAAGCGGATGTTTTTTTGCCTGGCACCTAAGGCTGAGATATCATAATACAAGACCTGCCCCCTATGCATGCGTCCCCCCACAGTTTGCATCGCACCGAAGCAGTGAGCTCCGTTGGGGCAACTCCCTGATAAATCCTCAATTCCAGTTGACCAATACCAGGCCGGAAATGCGATCATAATGTTTTGTGTTGTTTGTCACCAGGACAGCGCCAACGGCCAGCGAATGAGCAGCGATCATCATGTCCATCTCGCCGATGGGTTGTCCTGTCGTTACCAGTTGATGACGAATATCGGCATAATAGTCCGCGGCATCGGCTCCCCAAGGCAACACTCGGACGATTTCAAGAAAACGACGCACTCCCATATACAGCCGGTGACTAGCGGGCAACCGTTTCAGGCCGTACAGCAGCTCCGCACGCGTCATGACCGATACGCAGAGCAAGGACGGGAGTATGGCTGCCACTTTCTCTTCGATGGCGGGAGAACGCCCTTTGATGATGTAGCTTGCCATGTCGGTATCCAGCATGTGCAACATGGTCAACGGCTTCCTTCATCAAACAGGTCGCGCTCCCGAGGCGGCACATTCAGAGGGCGTTCGGCCATGAAATCAGGCGGCACATCGATGGATCGCATCAAGTCAAAAAAATCCCGCCAGATTCCGGAGCCGGGACGATTAGACAGCACCACGTCGCCGGTCACTTCATCACGAGTAGCGTAGATTTCATCTCCCTCAAAACGAAAGTCGGCAGGGAGCCGAACGGCCTGACTATTACCGTTCCTGAACAGCTTGACAATTCGTGTCTCGGGCATGCTCACCTCCATGAATATAGAAATAGTATAGATTACAGTATATATTATTGATCGCCCATGTCAATGGGCGGCGCAACAGAAGAATGGAATCCAGCTTCGGGAAGAGGTCGAGGGAGGCTCTGTATCAAGTCGGGATGCATTCTTTGTTAGCGCGCATAAGTGTTTGGATACAGCAGAGCCGCCGGCTTTTCGCTCCCATGGGTGACACTGGCAACTTGTTGCCAGTGCCGAAGGCAAGAGGTATCCCTCCCGTGCTTCGCACCCAGGCAACAATTTGCCTGGGCCACCCATGGATTGTTTTTGAACCATGCCATTTTGTTTCATGCCTTGAAAGGACAGCCTGGTCTGCTATAGTATGTCAAGATATGATAAAGTCATGCAACCGATTACGAAAAAGGATATCACGATGCTCAGGAAGACGATCTTGCTCAATGAGGACCTGGCTCAGCAGGTTACGCTTCTTTCAAAGAAAGAAGACCGGGATTTCTCCAGCAGCTTGCGATACGCCCTTCGAATTGGCCTCCTTGCCATCGACAACCCGGAACTGACCGCCGAGGAAATCAAAGACATCCTCGAAGCCAAAGCGGAGCTGGAGGCCGGTATCGTGGAGGAGCTGGACCTTGAGAATCTATGAAACCGCTAAATTCCAAAAGCAAAGAAAAAAGCTAAAAAGTGACTCGGAGAAAGCGGCTCTCAAAGAAGCTATTCACTCGATTGCTGGTGCCCCGCTGGGCGGGAAGAAGCTGAAAGGTGAGTTTAGAGACCTTCGAAGTGTGAGATATTTTGTAGAAGGCCAGGAACGACGCCTCATATACAAGATCGAGGAAGATGGAGCCTGCCTCCTTTCCTTCGGTCCTCGAGAGGGGATCTATAAATGAGTCGCGGTGGATACCCCATGAAGGCTACCATCATAAGCCGGGACACATCCCACGGGTGACACGAGCAACTTGTTGCCAGTGCCGAAGGCAAGAGGTTATCCCTCTTGTGCTTCGCACCCGGGCAACAAGTTGCCTGGGCCACCCTCCACCCGCCGTTGATGGCTTACGCCGCTTCAAGAGAGCCGCACCCTTCTATTTTTAAGCGCTTTTCCTTACTTCTTCACCCATTTCGTACAAAAACTCCGGAGCAAAATCGGCGCCATTGGGCCATTCAATGGTGCCTGTATCCGGATTGACTCCAACCTTCTCGAAGAATTCGATATCTTTCAGTGCCTCAAAGATCTCTCCGTACAATTCATCTCGTAGATCTAGATCCTTGATCTTTCCGTCGTTGAATTCCAACCTCAGTTGGTACTCTTTCAAATAGCTTACGTGAGTGACATGCAAGAACATATATTCCCCTATGGCAGTGGTGATAATCTTTTCAACTGTTTTCGCTCTCCGGCAAGCTGCCAGTTTTCCAATAGTTCTTCTTGGTGCATCTCGGACCATTCAAAGAGCATGCGAAGGGCTCGTTTTGACATTTGCCCTTTGACTATCCCACTTTTGATTTCCATTATGACCTCCTGGTCATCGTATCTGGCATGGAAATGAGGAGGCTCATGGTCGTTGTAGTTGATGAATATAATAATGCCGTAAAATCGGCAAATCTCAGGCATTGAGCTTTTCCCTTCCGTCTTCTCTTTCCTTATTGACGAAATGATAAAAGGGGCAGTGCCCCGAGCCGCCAATGTGAAGGTTACCCACATAAGCCGCCACCCGCGTCTGGAAGCCGCTCCTACAAAGCGCAGTTTGTGCTCGTGCGCAGTTAATAATCAAAGAGCCAAATGATCAAAATGGTCCCCCGCGAACACACCGAACTAAAATGCTACTGGGAATCTTATCGACCCAACTCACGAAGCCATCGTAAAAATCGACGGCCCAGGCGCTGTACGGATCGTACGCGTGGGTACTACTCGACCAGTAAATGTACGAGCGGCCTTGGATTACTTCGGTGCTCAATGCTGGATCATACGTCGTATAGTCTATGATGGTTTGTAATTCTTCAATGGTTGGCAACCGCCAGTCCGAATAATTATCGAGATCCAGGCCATAACAGTATGATTTGGCTCCTTCCCAGCCGCGAGTCACCCCATCGTCTGATTTTTGCCATACATAGCCCCTGTACGTATCCTTTACCGTGTTTGCAGTATTAGCTTGCAAAATGTTCGAAGGATCAAAGGGCCAAAATGGTCCCCCGCGGACACACCGAACGTAGAACCTACTGTAAGTCTTATAGTTAGCATTCACGTAGCCATAGTAGAAATGGACGGACCAGGCGTCGTCCGGATAGCCCGCGTAGGTACTACTCGACCAGTAATCGCCCGAGCGGCCATTGAAGACAGGATCAATCGCCGGCTTGTATCGCGTATAGTCAACAATCGTCCTAAGCTCATCAACCCTGGGCAACCGCCAGTCGCTGTAACCACCCAACCTGAGGTCCTGGCAGCAATGGTTGGAGGCATCATCCCAATATCTCTCCACGCCGTCATCCGCCTGCTGCCACATGAGACCGGTCTTGTTGTCCATGATGGTGCCATTGCTATTGTCGGTATAGTGAGCGGCAGGCGCGGCAACGCTCAGCCAAATAGGATTGGTATAGGCTCGGTAATAATCCTTGTCTCCGAAGGTGGTCGTCACGCCGTCCGTCACGCATTCCGCGCGGACATAGTGATTGCCGGGCGGTATATTCTTGAGCGGATAAAGGAGGTAACCCTTGAAAGCATTTCCCTGGGTTATTTGCACAGTCCTCTTGGGGGAGAAGGTATGAATCAGGGTCCCGTCGAGGTAGAGCCGCACCGTGTTGATGCGAATGCCGTCGTTGGCCATCCAACTGACGAATATTTCCGCATTGGCGGGAGTGGTCTTGATCTCGAGGGTATCGCCCATGATGAGGTCACCATCCGCCTTGCTCAGTTTGTGGTCACCGTTGAGATCGAGCCCGGTGAGCAGGACCGGGCCGTCCGTGATGAGGGAGTGTCCCTTGCGTATGCCGTCGAGAATGGCCCCTTGGGTGTATTCGGGAGCATACACGAGGGTGCGGACCTTCCCCATGGCGTTGTCGTTGGCAATCAGCTTGTAGATCTGGCTTATATTGTCGTTGCGTTGGACCATGTAGTTGAGGTCGCCGTGAGCGTCGCTTCCGGCATCTATGAACACCTTTCCAAGGGTCGGCAATTTTTCCCGGAGCAGCGTGTCCCATTGGGTTATGCTCTTTGTGAGGCCATACCGGAAATGTCTCTTATCCGATATAGACAGTGCCGTTTGCCATCCACCATTGGAACCGGTGAAGGGATCTATGGCGTCCCCATCTATGTCGTCCGTGAAACTGGTGGCGCGCGTGTTCCAAACCTCGAGCCCGAAAAAGTACGGACAGCTCAAGGCGGTCTGGTAATTCGCGCTGGACCAGGCTTTGATGTTGCCGAAGAGCCACATACCCGCATCCGTCTCGTCGCTTGGATGCGCGGCGAAGGCCACGGCATTGTTGTTCAGCGCCTGCAATCGCGATTCCAGGCTGAACCTGGCATTGTTGGCACTGGTCATGGCCCCTGAAATGAAGGCATCATTGTTGTAGACGAGGAGATGGATTCCGTTCTGCACGAGTCCAGCCACCGGCTGGCACGTGATCTCCTCTCCAATGATGAACGGCAGGGCGTTCCAACCCCGTCTCAGCGCATTCCACCTTGTCGCGTTCAGATCCCACCAACCGTTGTCACTGGCATGATCGGTGGTCGTGACCCAGTCGAGCCCCATGGCCTTGATAGCCCGTTTAGTCGTTAGAAGTCCCGATCCCCATTCATAGGGATTGTTCGTGTATTGGGTGTGAAAATGAGCATCGCCATAAAACCAATGGCTGTCGGGGCGTGGAAAGGCGCCCTGTATTGCGACGCGAAGGACCCTCCTGAAAGAGACCGTTCCAATCATCTCCTTACCATTGATACGAGCATCGAAGGATATGATATCTCCCTTCTTGAACCCCAGATTCCTTGCCGTAATGGATTTGCCATTGAGCGTGCCGTCGTACGCATTTTCAAACCGATTGACGGACCATTCCCAAAAAGATTGCGAGATCGGTATCTTCTGGAAATCATGAAAATAGATTCGATTGCCATTCACATAAATTTCAACCGAATTCAATTCCTGCAAGGTATTCGTATCGCAGTCCTTGATGAAAAAACCAAAGGGAATCGGTGTGTCCACCCCCTTGACCCTCCACGGAGCGTCCGCCATGAAGTCTTTGTAGGGTGTGTTTGCGTACTGCGGCGAGATCTGCGCAAAACCGTCGCTTCCGGTAAAAGCCACGCATAACAACACGAAAAGCCCCATTGCCACCACTGCCACTGATTTTTTTGACGACATACCTCCCCTTCCTCCTCCTTGGGTACTTTGTGAAATTCTTGCCGTGTACTACATATGACCTGTGTGCATGGAGCAGACAGGGAGCAGGATACCTCCCGGATAACTCTTCACACGTGTATCTCCCCGATCCATGCCGTTTCAAGGCTCACTCTCTTGGAGCCTCCTCGCCAGGTGGTCCTAGCCTGGCTTCGTGCCAAAGATCGCTCAGGTTGATTTCAATTTCCACAAAGGGCTCGGCCCGTATCCTGGCGTCTTCTACATAAAGGCCGACGACTACCCACTTGCCGGTCTCCAGGCGAAATACGTCGAGCGTCTTGGCCAAAGGGTCAATGAGCCAGAAATACGCAACTCCGTGCATGGCGTAGATCGGCATCTTTTCCATCTTATCTCTTCTCTGAGTGGCGGGTGAGAGCACTTCACAGATCCAATCCGGGGCGACCGAGATCCAGTTGTGAGGCTCTTCTCCGGGGTATCTTTCCTGCCTCCAGCCGGCAAGGTCGGGGACCAGAATATCTTCACCCAGTGCTATTTCAGGCTCGATAATGATCACCCATCCGCCAGGTCCGCCTCCTTCTCCGAATTGATATGGCGGGCCTAGCTTGTATCCCAGTGAAGAGGCCGTGCTGGTATGTATCCTCGATGGCCTTGGAGTGACGACGAGCTCACCATTTATAATTTCCCCTGTCATGTTTTCGGGGATGCCGTAAAGGTCGTCGTAAGTAGCCTTTCGTTTTGCGGGCCGCAGGGCCATCGTTTTGCCTCCTTAAAGCTCGACCTTGGCCATGGATACAGCGATTGAAATTGCTCTGATTCTACCGGATTTTGTGTTTTTTTCAAAATCCGTATCCGTCCATAATGATCTTCGACAGTGTTTTTTGCCCTGAAAGGGCTTCATAAATCAGCCCAGGGTAATCACCCTGGGTATGATGACCATCCAGCATCCCCATACCCTGAAAGGGTTACATAAAGAGAAGGCTCTGTCTTTATGTAACCCTTTCAGGGTATGTAACCTGTGTTTGTCCTCCATCCCCAGGGTGGCGCTGTCGCTGACCCTGGGCTAATTTATGAAGCCCTTTCAGGGCAAAAAACACTGTCGATGAACATCTGGACGGATACAGTTTTTCTCAAAATCACAAAAAAGATCAAGGAATACAAAATTCGGTAGAATCAGAATCATGAGAGCCACCCCCTCTTTTCCGCAACGAACCTCCACCGCATCCAAAAGGGATCAGTATCGCTCAGAATCTTACGCAGCTCGCTGTCGATCTCTCTGGCCTTTTTTGCATTGAAGTTCTCATCACTTAAAGCTTTCGCCGCATGATCCAGAGCTCGTTCCGCCTACAAGGCACGTGCACTGGGCAAATCAAACGCTTCGCTCATCAGCCAGTTGCAGACATCACCACGCCGCACAAATTCACGTTTGGTCAACTCAACTGTGCATTTTTCATTCTTGCCGACAGTAAGATCCAAATCAAACCATGCATCTGTTCGAGAATCGAAGAGGGGCTCCACGGAAGCCATAACCAAGGGTGAGTGAGTTGCGGCAATGAGTTGTGTGCTAGCCCTTCTAGTCAGCGTTTTCATGAGATTGAGCAAGGAGTCGATAATTCGTCTTTGCCATTTGGGATGAAGGTGGGATTCGATTTCATCAATGAGAAAGATGATCTGCGATGCTGTCTCCTGCCCCAGTAGCTTACTGGCTTTACAATGCTCTTCCCAGCTCCAGACCAATAGATAGGCCAGTGCAATGATGCGGCGAATACCAGCCGATGCATGCAACACCGGCACCGATTGGCCGTACGGCATCCTGAGCGTGGGAATATCTCTGGGGTCGTCCAAGCTTATTCTGGTCAATTCTCCTGGCTCGATCTTTTCATCATCCGAAGAAGACATTGCTGCCAGTGTAGAACGAAGACCCTTGAATGCCGTTCCTTTCTCCTTTTGCCAGCCTGCCCAGTCAGAAATCAGACCGTTACAGAGCAGGCCACGCTCATCATCACGCAAGCCATCCCAGACTTCGCGGGGACTGAATACATAAGCCGGAGGTCGATCTTGAACATCGATATTGCCTTTCATGCGCCAGTAGTTTCGGGCCGGGTCCCACAATGCGAAGCTGCCATCCACTTGGGCATATAAAACTAACCCCGGATTGGGCGGACGCCCCGCTCTTCCGGTCCACGCCTGTACCTTCCGGTCGAAGGTACTGACATAACATTCCTCTTTGGATTTCCCAGTGAAGGCAAATTCGATAGTGGCCTTTCCCGCTCCATATGGTTTGGCCATGAGTCCGATGGGCAGTGCCTTGTTGAGCTCCGCGGGCCACTTTCTCGTCAACGCCCACCAGGCGATGTCGAGGAGAAAGCTTTTTCCCAAGCCATTGTCACCAGTGAGCAGGTTTAGGCGTGCCCCCAACTCTAGAGTCATTCGAGGAGCGGGTCCGACATTGACGAGCTGTAACAGGCGTAGCATATGTCATTCCTAAGATTCGGTAGAATCAGGATTTTTCCGGTATTCTCCAATGGCGTTAGCCGCCAGTATGGCATGGAGGACCTTTTCCGGCGTGATCTTGCCCGCTTCGTGATGAATGTATTCGTTTGGGGCACAGGCTTTTTCCGCGACGAGCATCAGTTTGTCGCGGTCGAAATTTCGAAGGCCGACGTCCGCAAGGGTGGTTGGCAGGCCCACTTTTTCGCAGAAGGAGAAAACGGCGGCGGATTCTTCCGGCGGGGCATTGGTGAGTTGCAGGCCGGCCAGAACGCCAAAAGCCACTTTTTCGCCATGGTAATACGCATGTGTTTCTTCCAACGCAGTGAGTCCGTTGTGAATGGAATGGGCGCTCGCCAGGCCGCCGCTTTCAAAGCCGACTCCACTTAACAAAATATTCGCCTCCACAATATGCTCCAGAGCAGGTGTGATGACGTGCCGCCCGGCTGCGATCCTGGCGGTCGGGCCATATTGGAGCAATGTGTCATAACAGAGCCTGGCGAGGTTGAGTCCGGTCAGCGTGCAGAGTCCGCCGCACTCGTTTTGAGACTGTGTGTCGCTGCACGACTTTGCTTCGAACCATGTCGCCAGGGCATCGCCCATGCCCGCCACGAGAAAACGGACGGGGGCCTTGGCGATAATTTCCGTATCTACAAGAACGGCCGCCGGATTCGATTTTTGATAATACACCGATTCAAAAACACCCTGCTCGGAATACAGCACGGCGCATCCGCTGCAGGGAGCGTCGGTCGAGGCGATGGTGGGGACGATAATGACCGGGATATTCGCGCGGTCGGCGGCGATTTTCGCCGTGTCGATCGTTTTGCCGCCACCCATGCCCACAAGAACATCCACGTGCTTCTCTCGAATGATTGCAGCCAGTCTGGACACTTCTTTTTCACAACACTCCCCGGCGAATCGTTCGACGGGCAGGGAGTGAGAGTGTACATCCATGCCTTTATCGGGAAGAATTGACTTGTGCGCCGTGGGCGAAGCGAGGATCAGCCCCTGCCTGCCCAACAGCTTGATCAGGGATGGTAATTCGTCGAGAGCGCCGATGCCTTGAATATACTTTCCGGGAAACAAAACTTTTTTCAACATGTGTTTTCTCCGTCATATGATGCCTTGCACTGTGAGCCATCAAAATAGAGTTTATTCTGATCCATTCTATACTCTTTTTTGAGCTTTCGGCCTTCAAAATATACGTATCGCTGTTTCTTGGCCGATTTGTATGTGATTCCAGCCTGTGCACCAAGGAAAACGACAAGCCTTGGAATCGCACCCGCCATACCGCGCTTGTGGGATTCTCTTCCCGATGTTACGATCTAATCGAGTGAAGCGGAGCGACGGCATTCGCGCTCATCAACAAGGCTCTAAAGGAGGGAAGTTAGATGATCATCAAGACAACTTCTTCTAAAATGGCATTGAAACCCTATCTCGAAGCCCTCAGGGAACATTGTGAGAATCTCTCGAAGGGAGAGCTCGTGGAAACCCTGCTGCGGCTCGCGCAGGAAATGCCGGTGGGGGAGCGCGGGAGTTTTTTGGATAAGATACGAAGCTTTTCAGCGACCTCTATTTCCGGGAAAAGGGAAAGCGGGCGGGAAGACGGAAAGGATCTCGAAAAAGTTACGCTGGATCGTCTTCAAGCTCTGAGAGAGGAAATGGAGGAAAGGATCACTTCCATAGAAGACGGTACGTATTGGGACGAGTATTCGGACCGGGAGGAATACGAGTATGACGATGAACCGGAATACATAACGGAAGAGCAACGGGATGAACTGGAGAACCTGTTCCTGGAAACGGGTGATTTCTTTCTGAGAGACCGGCTGGAAGCTGCCCGGCGGCTGTATGGCGCGCTGTTCGACCTATTGGATGAAAAGAAAGATATCTCATACGCTGTTTCTCCGAAGTCCATGGATATTCGTGAGGCAAGGGCAAGATATTGCCGCTGTGTTTACGAAACGTCCGAGCCTGTACGACGGGTGAACGATTTCTTGGAGTGTATGAAGGTCGATGCCTCGATGAGACCCTATAGCCTGGACCTGCCCTCCGAACCGTTTCCCATGCTGCGGGATGTGATGGATGCCAGGTCCGGTGAGCTTGCTGACCTGGCATCGTTCCTGCCTGCCTGGGTGGAGAAACTGGCATCGCGTGAAGGCGGCAGGGCAGCCATGCTTCGCATGGAAGCGGTCCAACGGCTGGAGGGCATCGATGGTCTTGCCCGGCTGGCAAGGAACTGGCAATCGGGTGAGCCTCGTGGTTACCTGTTCTGGATTCAGTGTCTTGAAGAAAATGGGGACTGGAGAGCCATGCTGGAGGCATGCCGGGAAGCTCTCGATGTTTTGCCCAAAAACAGTTTCCGTGAGCAGGTGGGGACCTACCTGGCGAAGGCGGCGCTGGAGCTGGGGGAGCCAAAGGTCGTATTGCTGGGAAAACGCGAGACTTTCTTCTCCGCCCCAAATGAAAGGAACCTGGTCCGGCTCCTCGAGGAAGCTCAAAGCCAGAAGGTGCGCTCACAGGAGCTCGAGACCGTTCTCACTTTCAGGAAGAAAGCTGAAGGAAGCCGTGAAGACCGGGAAGACAAAGCAGCTTCGGATAGCTTGTACCTCAAGGTGCTCCTGATGGCCGGAAGGATCGGGGAGGCATTCAACGAGGGAAAAAGCGAAAAGAGCGTTGGCTGGTCCTTTGGAAGGGCGGGTATCCTTTTTGCCTCCCTCTTGTCGGTATTGACCGGGAATTCACCCAAGGCCGTCGTTATAGGGCGCCTCTTGCGGGAATATGCCGGGAAAACATACGGCTACTTCGATGGTGGCGAGGAAGAGAAAAGCGGAGTCTTCAACGAGATCGTCGAAGGGCTGACCTCGGTCGAGCTCTCGGAGTCGGAAAAACGGAAATATCTCTCCTGGACCGACAAGGTCGCTCGTGAGCGTGTCGAACAGATCGTCTCAAACAAGCACAGGAGAGCCTACGATCGGGCAGCCATGACGCTCGGCGCCCTGGGGGAGTGTTACGTGCTTTGCGGAGAGGGGGATAAGGCCCGATCTCTCTTGAATGAATTCGTCAATGTCAAATTCAAACGGTATAGCGCATTCCGGGCGGAGGCAAAGGGTGTGGTGGGAACCTCCGCGCTCCTCAAGGACCTTCGAGTCGTATGATCCGTTCTTCCGAAATTTCAGATAAGGATGGGACAGGAAAAGGCACTGTATCACCGAGCTGTCGAATCTGAACGATGCAGAAAGACAGCTCCAGGAGGAGCTCCGGGACAATGTGCTGAATGAAAATGTGCGCCTTGAGCAGGAGAGGATAGGATTTCAACACCTTTGCGAAAGACTGCATCGTTTGGGTGCTCGCCGGAGAGATTGCCGGGGTGGACACTCTTGCGCGGAATACAGGTATTGCCGGCATATTGGTTCCTCTGCTTGTAATATCTCATGACTCGAGAGCACAGGTTACCCTATCGCTTCCCGTTGTCACCCTCTTTTCAGGGCGAGGAATTGAATGACGAATACAGCTCCCACATCCGGCTTGCTCTCCGGCATGTTTTGGCATCGTGTCCCCTGAGAACCGCAATAGTTGTGCCACTTGCCTTCAGCACATACTCTGAACAGGCAGCGGCTGAGCTTTTTTCACCGCAGAGACGCAGAGATACAGAGTTGCTTTGAGATTTCCAGGAGCTTTTCTCTGCGTCTCTGCGGTGAACACACAAGCCCCCCGCGTGAGGCATGTCCCGTCTTATGTCGGTAGCCGACACGACCACATCTGAATGCCATCTATGAAGGGGAGCTTGTCTGTCGCATGTTTCAAAAGTCTCCCGCCGTCTATCTTAAATGGTCTGGGGCTCAATCCCGCAAACGGGGACCATCTGCTGCGTCATAACGATAATTGCGGATTCATTTGGTTCCCAATTTCTTTCCGTCCTCTACTCGACTTTCGTTTCACTATGAGCTCATCCGGCAATCACTCGCATTGATCGGTCTTGCGCCAGCTTCGTTCCAGATCGGAAATGCGTGCTTTTCATTCCTTTCTGAAAGCCGGACAGGGCTCACCCTGACGTGACTGGCACAGTCCTTGTACTAAAAGCAGTCGTAAAGAAGGGCAATCGGCTGCGGTCTTGATGATCGCTGCTTAGTATTTGCTCTTGGAAAACCCCGAGCTTCGGGCTGGATCATAAGACGGATAAGGAGTGCAGGATGAGCAAAATTGCCATAACGAGTGAAGGTCCCGGGCTCGACGACCTGATGGATCCCCGCTTCGGCAGGGCAGCAGGCTTTGTCGTCGTGGACCTCGAAACCATGAGCACCGGATACATCGACAATGGCCAGTCCCAAATCATGGCCCAGGGTGCGGGAATACAGGCTGCACAGTTGATCGCCAGGGCAGGCGTGACATGTTTGCTTACCGGGTATGTGGGCCCTAAAGCCTTCCAGGCGCTCTCGGCCGCGGGCATCGGCATCGGGCAGAACCTGGAGGGGCTGACCGTGCGAGAGGCTGTGGAGCGGTTCAGGAACGGTTCGGTTCAGATGGCAACAGGCCCCAACCGGGAGGCCGGAAGATGATCGTTTCCGTGGCGAGCGGCAAGGGAGGTACGGGCAAAACCACGGTAGCCGCTTCCCTGGCCACGATCTGGGACAGACCGTTGGTGGCTGTAGATCTCGACGTAGAGGAGCCCAATCTCCACCTATTCCTCCACCCGGAAATCGAAGGGGGCGAAACGGGCCATATGGAAGTTCCCGTGGTCGATGAGCTCAGGTGTACCTTTTGCTGCGCCTGCTCCGATCTTTGCCAGTTCAAGGCCATAGCCGTAATGGGCAAGTTGGTGCTGACTTTTCCAGAGATGTGTCATGGCTGTGGCGGCTGCATAGCCGTCTGTCCGGAAAAGGCGCTCTCGCCGGGCAAGCGTGAACTGGGTGAAATGAGCTGGGGCAGGGCCGGCGCTGCTGACTTTCTTATGGGGCGGCTGCGCATCGGTGAGGCGATGAGCCCTCCTTTCATGCGCATGGTCAAGTCGAAGCTGGCTGAGATGATCGCCGCAAGCGCACGGGACGCGATCGTCGATGCTCCACCGGGAGTGAGCTGTCCGGCGGTCACTGCGGTCATGGACAGTGACGTGATTGTCCTGGTCACCGAGCCCACACCCTTCGGTTTCTATGACTTTCAATTGGCCTGGGAAGCCTTTGTGCCTCTGGGAAAGCCCATGGGGGCCGTGATCAATAGAGCCGGCCTTGGAAACGATGATATTTATCGGTTCTGTGGGGATAAAGGGCTTCCTGTTTTGGTCGAGATCCCTTTCGACAGGGCCATTGCCGAGGCGTATTCACGCGGCAGGGTGATTGCGGAAATATCCCAGCAGCTCAAGGAGACGTTCGTTTCCCTTCAAGGCAAGATCCGCGAACTGGCAGAGCGGTGCGATGCCGGGGAGGCAGTCCATGCGTGAGATCGTCATCATCAGCGGCAAGGGCGGTACCGGAAAGACATCTCTTACCGGTGCCTTCGCCCACCTGGCCACCAATAAAGTTGTCTGTGATCTGGACGTCGACGCGCCCGACCTGCATCTGCTTCTTAGACCCTCACGAGAGAGGGAAGAGGAGCTCCATTCGGGCTACGAAGCACAAATCGATGGTGAAAAGTGCAATCAGTGCGGCCTGTGCGCTTCTTTATGTCGCTTCGGCGCGATCCGGGAGGGAAAGCAGGGCTTTGCCGTCGATCCCCGACGATGTGAAGGCTGCAAGGTCTGCGTGGCGTTTTGCCCCGCCGAGGCCATCCTTTTTCCTCGGAAGTACTGCGGCCACTGGTACGTGTCATCCACCCGGTTCGGTCCCCTGGTCCATGCCCAGCTCTTTCCAGGAGCCGAGAGCTCCGGGCGTCTGGTCATGGTTCTCAAACAGCAGGCCCGGGAACTGGCCAAAGCCAGGGGGGGGAATCTGGTTCTTTGCGACGGCGCACCGGGCATCGGCTGTCCCGTGATCAGCTCTCTTTCGGGAGCCCACCTGGCTGTGGCGGTGACTGAGCCCACACCGTCGGGACGACACGACTTGGAGCGCGTGGCTGATCTGTGCAATCACTTTCAGGTCGACTTTGCCGTCATCATTAACAAGCACGATCTCAATCCGGACGAGGCGGCCCACATTGAAGCCTTCTGCCGGGACAGGAGCTATCCGGTGCTCGCGCGGCTGCCACATGATCCGGTGATTACCGGGGCCATGATCCAAGGCCTTGTAGTTACCGAGCTTCCCGAGACGGACTTCAGCCGAAAGCTGAAGGATGCCTGGGCACGGATCGAAAAACTGGCTCGTCTCGATCTGTAATAATGGCTTGGCGGACAGTAAGGCATGTTTTTCCCTATTGTCCCATTGGAGGCCGGCAATCACGAGTGAATTGCCACCCCTCATTATTGTTGCTGTCAATCAGGTAGAATCAGGAGAAAGAAGCTATGAAAAGTATAGTCGTTGCCATTCCCTCAACCCATCCGGGCGGTCTGAGCTCCGCCCTCGGCGCACATTTCGGTCATTGTGACCTCTACACACTGGTTGAAGTTGCGGACGGACAGGTTCAGAAGGTACAAACTCTGCCCAACGTGCCGCATCAGCAGGGCGGATGCATGGCCCCGGTCAATCACCTTGCCCAAAACGGAGTACAAATCCTTATCGCCGGCGGCATGGGAATGCGGCCTCTCATGGGCTTCAATCAAGTGGGAATCAATGTTTTTTACGGCGCCGGCGCCCAGACCGTGGGAGATGCCGTGAATGCTTTTTTGAGAGGCAGCCTGCAGCCATTCACCATGGAGTATACTTGCGGCGGCGGTGGAGCTACCCAGATGAGCAGGCCCTAACCGTCACAGGGGGAGAGACTGAGTGGAAGCACTCGGCGGTTTGCCTGAGGACCATCTGGACTGTGCGAGGCTCGCGGTGAATACTCCGGGCTCATCATGGGGCTCTTGGCCCTGATGGTCCGTAAAGTGGCCGATAAGGTCTAAAAGCCGGGTCTCTCCCAGGTGGCCCGGCTGAGCCACTTTTCCTTTCGCCACCATGAGGCAAAAAGCCTTTTTGCGATGTGAGCTACGAAAAACCCTATCCTTATTAGAAGGAGAAAAGATGTTGCGCATTCTTCTGGTCACTACCCGCCGGGAAGCCATTCATCCATTCATCGATGGCCTGACTTCGGACCCTGAAGTACACCTCGATCTGGCTACTTCCGGAGTTGAAGCTCTGGGAGCTGTGCGCACTGGTTCTCTTCACCTCGTGATCATCGACTACGAGCTTCCGGACATGGGAGCACTGAGCCTTGTACTTGAGCTGCTCATGGTGAATGCCATGGTCAACACTGCTGTGGTTAGTCCGCTTTCCGACCAGGAGCTCCATGACGCGAGCGAAGGACTCGGTGTCCTTGCACGTCTGCCGCTCATACCAGGTAAAGACGAAGCCGGGGAGCTGCTGCGTAAGCTGAGGAGAATACTCATCGGATCGACATCGGACGTGAGGACGAAATCGGCAAACTGGCTTCAGCAATCGCCCTGATGGGTGGAGAGATAGAACGAAAGCAGGTGGAGCTCAACAGGCAACGAGACGAGTATCAGAGCCTTTTCGAACGGGTTCCGTGTTACATCACCATTCAGGACAAAGACCTGAAGGTGCTCAGGTACGATAGCGAAACCGCCGTCAAATTTGCGCCCGGGCAGGGTGATGCCTGCTATCGGGCCTATAAGGAGCGCCTCGACGGGTGCGAAGTCTGCCCGGTCCTCCAGACGTTTGAAGACGGCCAATGCCACATGGGGGAAGACTTGGCTTGAGCACTTCCCGTAGCCGAAGGCACGGTCGATCTATCCATTTGTTGTCCCCTTCCTTCGAAGGTGTGCTTGAACAAGATCAGGCACTACATTCTTTCTTGGCGATATTGATCCATCTCTTCTCGGTTCTTCTGTAGAACCTTGGTGAAACCCGGGCGTTTTTCAGGATTTCATTGAATACCATGCTTGCTTCTTCCACTCTGCCGAGCTTCTTCAAAAGCAATCCGTAGTGGCATCTGATTTCCTCGCCAACACTCTCATCGAGTATGGAAGCGTATTGTTTCACCGCCTCTTCATCTTTTCCAGCCTGTTCCAAAGTCCTGGCGTACAGGAATCTCATTTCCTTGGACAGCGTGTCTTTGCAAGTCGTATTGAAATTCACCAGATGCTTTTCCGCTTCTTCGAAGTTTCCCTGCATCGAGTACGCGCGGCAAAGCGCTGCCAAAATATTCCTGTCATCCTCATAGATGCCTTTCATGCACCCTTTGTAATGTGCAATGGCCTCATCGTAAAACCCGGCATTAACCAACCCTTCCGCCAGGGCGACTCGATTGCCCACGCTATTGTTGTGCTCAACCTCATCTCGCAGACGCCGCAGCTCGGCAGTTGGATCGATTTTGGATGCGAGATTCTTCGATAAATTGGAGATCGTCGCTCCAGCCCTCAGCTCAGGCAAGTACTCGGCAAAAAAGTAGACAAGACTACCAATTACAGGAAATAAGAGGATGACAAACAGCCAGCCACTTCGACCCGTTCTCATGCAGTGCACTGCAAAATAGATCTGTACTGCAACAATCAGAATTCCGAAGAGAGGCATCTTGAATATACTCCTTCTAAAATTCGGCTTTAGGGATCGACCTTGGTAAAACGTCCGCGCGGGGCGCCCACATTGTCGAAGGCGGAATTGAAATTCCGGTAAAGGGTATGGTATTGGGGTATCCGGTGCCACTTCTTGATGTAGCCTTCGGGCAGTGATTCAACCAGCTCGATTCCCTGCCATTGAGTGGGGCTCGGGAAGGCGTAGTAGGGTAGATCCTTGGGAACGCCTCTGACGAAGACCACCTGCGGGGTTGCCCATTCCAGGTAGGCCAGGTAGAGGCGGTGCATACCGTCGTTTATGATGTTCACTACGCGACCGTTCCGTTCGATGGATTCTTCGACTACGGGAGGCAGAAGATCGATGGGCCGGTCCTCTCCGGCGAGCCACAGCTTCACGTAGCCCTGAAGCCGGAAGAGGTCGTAGCCGTGCCTGGCCAGCTCCCATTTCAACTGCCTCACCTTGAGGAGCTCCTGGACCAGGACGTAGCGCTGGGCCGGATAAAGACAATCCATGGCCATCTCCTCCAGGGAAATGGAGGCGCGCTCATAGACGTAGACCTCCGGCCGTTCCAGCATGGTTACGCGGCCAAGCCGCTCGATGAGATCTTCCGAAGGGAAATGCTCCACACGCTCGATCAGGATACTCATAAGACTATCAACCCATCACTTTCCATCAACGTAATTAAAGATATTACGGGCTACCCACATAAGGCGGGACACCTTGAACGGTAGGGCGGGGTTGCGTCCCCGCCAAGCTCGCAACTCGCCAAGCTTGGTGA
>Ga0209749_1001756_pt1 | contig 17307 bp, 8 predicted proteins | sample EPASupsiteSAE347_FD_187267 | JGI IMG/M metagenome (GOLD analysis project Ga0209749, IMG submission 187267) | Bioremediated contaminated groundwater from EPA Superfund site, New Mexico - Sample SAE3-47 (SPAdes) (version 2) | ecosystem: Environmental > Aquatic > Deep subsurface > Groundwater >... | reverse complement strand
GACGACGCTTCCAGAAGCTTTTTGAGCGCCGCCCTCAAGATATCCGAAACTCTCGCGGAAATAGCCAAATTGCAGACAAACAAAAACCTTTCCATCGAGCAAATCAAAAGCAATCTATTGAAAAGCAGCGCGACACCTCAAAACACCAGCGCCCCAACATCAACGGGAACCAAACAGGACGTAACTCTTACCACCGAAGATATGGAAATATATAAGCGTTATTTTTTATTTGATTCCCAACGTCATGCCAAAGCCGTCGCTTACAACGACAACGAAACCGCTTATTGGTTCACCGCCAAATGGAAGAATTTGGCTTTTCTTTATCCCACCCAGATTGATGAAATGACTTGGAACGCTGCTCGGAAAAACGGATTTTCCAATTTTCTAACCTGGATAAACAAGCTCGTGGAAGACGATCGAAAAGCAATTTCAAAGTGAACCACGAGAGAGTGTGACCTTTGAATAATATCAGTTTAGAGCCTGTTAGAAAATAACCATTACAAATAGTTGTTTTCTTACAGGCTCTTATGGCCGATCGATGAACGAAATTTGTTACAGTTATTTATTAACAAGGCCTTATTGAACCAAAGCTTTGTGGGGTCGGACTTCCAAATCGACCGCAATGTCTTGAACGAAAATTAAGGAGGAAAATATGATGTCTTCAAAATCAATGTTCCTGGTTGCACTTTTGGCCTGCTTCCTTTGCATGACAAGCATGGTCGGAACATCATTTGCCGATGAATTTACGGACGATATTACCAAAGGGCAGGATTTTTACAACAAGGGAATGTATTCCCTTGCACGCCTTTGGTTTCAAAAAGCCGTAGATTTAAATCGTTGCGCGTTTTCTCTCAACAAGCTGGCTTTCGCGCTTGCGCAATTGGGTTCTTGCGACGAAGCCGTCAAGTTGTCGGAAGAGGCTTGGAAAACAGGAGACAATCAGCAAAAATACTGGGCTTGTTTGGCAAAAAGCGCCGCATACGAAGTCAAGGGAAGGGAATGCGAAAAAGCAGGGGATTATAATACGGCAAAAAATTACTACGTCAGCGCCAAATGGTGTTCTGATTATGCCGTAACAAATTATGATGATAAGACCGAGGGCGGTTGGGCAAGCCAGTGTTCCGTAAGAATAACCACCGAGATCGCCGACTGTAACACACAATTGAAGGCGCAAGCCACGTCTACGTCTACTTCCACATCCTCGTCCACATCCACTTCAACGTCAACGTCTACGTCTACTTCCACATCGACATCCTCGTCCACTTCAACCTCTACGTCTACTTCCACATCGACATCTACTTCTACAAACACAGATGTTAAAACTCGCCGAGATCGGAACGAGAAACGTGGTAGTATAGTTAGATTATTGTCTATTTTTAGACAATTCTATAATAAATTATTCCCTGCTTTCGAAGAAATAATAGCAGCATTGGAAAAGATTTTAGACAAAATCGAGAACAAAATCGAGAAAATGACGGCGGATAAGATTGGTGATAAGGTCGAATCGACTACAGTAGTCGCAAGCGGAACCGTCACGGAAAACACACCCGCTCAAGGGGGAAATCAATCTACCGAGGAAATTTCTCCGGAAGACTCATTCGGAAAATGAGTAGTAATTGTGATTTAATGGATACATGAATATCGCGCCACGACCGTCGGAGAAAATCGAAAACCGCGTTCGAGCTTTTTCCCTAACGAATGTCTTGTGTACTGTCGTCGTGTGTTGGAGCGTCATTTTTTACGTCCGGATTTTGACCGAAAACTGGGGAGAAGTCCGATTCGACGATGCTTACATGTTCGCCCGTTATGCCCACAACATTATAGACGGAAATCTCTTCCGCTGGAATCCAAATGGAGAAGCCGTTTTCGGAGCAACAAGCCTCTTGTATGTTCTCGTTCTGGCTTTGAGCATGAAGCTCTTATCGATCGGACAAGGCTTTCTGCTGTTACTACATTCGTGGACGTTCGGACTTTTCGCTTTGATCGCCTTGGTAATCGCATGTTCAGATTGGGCCGAGAGTCCTCTTCTCAAAAACCGGCTATTTACCGGAGCCGTATTGCTTCCGCCGCTGGTTTTTCAAGATTTGTTTCGATTCCACTGCACCACCGGCATGGATACGACGTTTTCTTTTTGCATACATGGGCTGCTGATCATCCAGTTTTTACGATATCAAGAATCTCCGTCCCGCAAAGAATGTTTCATTCTGGCCGGAATTGCCTATCTCACTTATCTGGCAAGGCCCGACAACGCCGTATGTGCAATTTTTTTCCCCATCCTTGGGTTTCTGTTTCCATTGAAGGATGTAAAACGATCGGAAGCGTTTTTTTTCGCGGGAGTTCTTGGAACATTCCTGGCGATCGACACCATGGCGAAATGGCTTTTGTTCGGGCATGTTTTACCGCTGAGCGCATTCACGAAGACCGGTGGATTCTATTTCGGCTACATAGGATGGCATTATTGGAATCCGGTTACCTATCTCAAGCAGGTGTTTTTTGGATTGAGTCCGTTCTTCGTATTACTGTTCATGGGCGGGTCGCGATTGATGCCGGGTCTTTTGATTCCCTTTCTTCTCCCTCCCATCGCGACATTCGCCGCATATTTTTCAGTCCAGCAAATAATGGGTTTCGCGGCCCGATATTACGTGCCTTTCATTCCCTATTTCATCGTCTGCTCGTGGAAAATCCTGGATGAAATCGTTCAACGAAAAGATCAACTATCCCTACGCTGGTTCGCGAATCGTCTCATCCCAAGTCTCGCCGTATTCGTCATTCTTTCCTCATTTCCCATCGAAGAATGGTATGCCGATCGTTTTTTAGCGGCCAAACCGTTTCCGAAAGCAAAGATCATGATGAAAAGCCGAGAGTCTCTCCCGGCAATCGATTGGTGGGAAGTCATCGGCGCGGTGAGCGAAACGGCCGCTCGTCTTCCAAAAGATTCTCTGATCGCGGCTTCGGAGATCGGGTATCTTGCGGCTTCCAACCCGGATCACCCTTTTCTGGACTTGGCAGGCTTGAATGACCCGCTCATCGCCAGAAAAGGATTCTCGGTCAAAGCGATACTCGACAGAAAACCCGATCTGATATGGTTCCCGCCGGCTGATTGCACGGGGGTCGTTCATTCCTTACTTTCCGATCCGGACTTTTTTTTGAACTATTCGTTTTATCCCGAGGCTTTCAACTACGGAATCGCCGTGCGTAATTCCGGTGTCACGGCTGAAACAATCGCAAAAATTTTCCGGACTCAATGGGAAAAGAATTACCCCAAAACATTGATGGAAGATCACCGAGGCTTTCCCGTTCGGTAGGTGGCGTCCGGCAGAATCTCGCAAGTATACAGGGCAAATCGCACTTAATTTCCAGGAAAGGCCGTGGATTGCATGATTTCCCAGATTCCCGGGCGGAGCAAGCACTACGACAAGGAAAGAACCGGATCTCCAAATTTTAATGCGATTGCCCCGGCTAAGTATAAGAACACTGTAATTTCTTACAACCAAGACAGCTTTGTAAATTCAAGATCGCCGATCTCTCAATCTTCGGTTGATTTCCAAGATTCCACTTTCGTAAGAATCGCGGACAGTAGATCATCTACCTTCTTCTCGGAACCCGCTTCAACCGTAACATTGACGAACGGTTTATCCGGATCGGGAAGAATCAATACCCATTCGGTCGGACTAAGAATGATTTTGACTCCGTCAATCAGTTGCGTTTGCTTTTCCTTGGCATATTCCATGGCATGTCGCATAACCTTCCCCTTGAGTTCCCAGGGGCAGGGAACGGATTTCGACCGGATGTTGAATTTAGGAAGCTCAGTGATGATCTGCGAAAGCGGTTTGTTAATCTTGGCCAATAATTCCAGAAGCTTGGCCGCGGCAAACATACCATCGAAAACAGGCTGAAATTCAGGAAAGATCGTTCCACCGTGATTGTCTCCGCAAAAAATCACTTTGTCGGAAATCGCCGCATTCATTAGGGCCCTGCTGTTGGTTTTGGTGCGGATAATGGTTCCCTTGGCTTTCTTCGCCAACTCTTCCAGAACATGCGTGGATGAAACCGGAATGGCGATACGCGCTTCCGGTATAAGATCCAATATCAGCTTTATCCACGTTGCCAAGCATTCTTCGCCTATGATGATTTTCCCGGTGTCGTCGACGAAATAAAGTTTTTCCGCCGCCGGATCAAGCATTAAACCCACATCGGCGCGTAACGATTTAACTACGGAAGCTACATTCTCCAGAGAATGTTTGAAGCCGATATTTATTTTCGCCAATTTTAATTCATCGTGGTAAGCATTCAACGCGATTACTTCACAATTCAGTTTTCCTAGAAAAGACGCGAATATTCCGCTTGCACCGCTATAAGCGTAATCGACGACGATTTTCAGGCCGCGCTTTCGGACGGCTTCCACATCCAAGCGCTGCATCAATTCATCGCTGTAGAATTCCGCAACTCTGGGAGGGAAAGTAATATCGCCCACATCGGCTAGAGTCGCCCTTCGGAAATCCTCCCGATTAAATATTCGTTCGATTGATTTTTGAATGCCGGGCGCAAGATCGCCGCCGACCGCGTCGAAAAGCGTAATCTCGACTTGATTGGGATCGACGGACGAGATATTGACATGCAATCCTCCGCATCGTCCAAACGCATTCGGCTTAAATCTGGCTACCGGAACCGGCGTTACACGCAAATCGGCGACGTTGATTCCCGCTGAAAGCAGCCCGCAAATCAAGGAACGATTGACCATTCGGCTTACCTTATGGGAATCACGCGACGTATTTACGCTGGCCCCTTTCGCGAGCGTTGAACCGAATGCGGCGCCGACTTTTGACGCCATCTCCGGCGTAATCTCAAGATTCGCCAACCCTGAAATTGCGAAATTGGAAAAAAGATTCTTTGTCCACTTATCGCTCCAGACTATGCTTGTGTAAACCGTTGAGCCGTCTTCCACGACTTTGCGTGGCCAAATCTTGACGTTGCCGCGAACGATCGAATTTTCTCCGATGCGGCATTCTTCGCTGACAACAACTCCTTTTTCCAAGCTCGCGCCATCCCTGACTTGCGTGTCGCAACTCACTATCGATTCATCAACTCTGGCTTTTGGACCGACGTATACTCTTTCCCACAACACCGATTCGATGACTTTTGCTCCGCCTTTTACTATGCAACCGTCACCAAGGATGCTGTTTTGAAGCTCGGCGCCGTCTTCGATAACACAATTAGCCCCGATTATCACGCCGCCCTTCATTTTCACCTTGTTGCCGACTTTAGCGTTGGCACCAACCCAAACATCACGACCGATTACATTTAACCGGTTCCCGGGAATCTGAATCTGTACCATGCCGTCGAGAACATGTTTGTGCGCCAAACGATATTCGTTGATGTCTCCAATATCGCGCCAATAACCTTCCGCGATATATCCGAAAAGCGGCAATTTTTCTTTCAGCATAAGCGGATAGAGATTTTTACTGAAGTCAAATTCCGTCTTGCCGGGAATATATTTAAAAATTTCGGGTTCGAGAATATAAATGCCGGTATTGATCGTATCCGAGAAGACCTCGCCCCAGCTTGGTTTTTCGAGGAAACGAATAATGCGACCGTCGTCCGCCGTAATGACTACTCCGAATTCGAGCGGATTAGGAACCCGCGTCAAAACCATCGTCGCCATCGCCTTCTTTTCTTTATGAAAATCTATTGCGGCGGAAAGATCGAAATCCGTTAAAACATCGCCGGAAATGATGATAAACGGTTCGTCTTTCAACTTCTCCTCGGCATTTTTAACGCTTCCGGCCGTTCCAAAATCCGCAAGGGCCATGACGTAGTCCATTTGTACTCCAAAATCCGAACCGTCGCCGAAATACTTCGTAATAATTTCAGGCTGAAAGTAAAGAATGGAGCAAATGCGTTTCATATCATACTTTTTCAAAAGATTAACGATATGTTCCATCATCGGAATGTTCGCCACCGGAACCATAGGTTTCGGGATATTGCATGTAATGGGTCGAAGTCTTGTTCCAAAGCCTCCAGCCATGATAACCGCGTTCATGGTATCTCCTTCAATCCTTCCTTTTCAATCCGGTCAATCCACCGGCTATAGTAAGTTATTCTAGGTACGCCGAGCTTAGAAGTCAACACCGACATATCGTATCTTCTCAATAATTTGGAGAAACGGTGAATGTGTGCCTTTTACTGCCGTTCCGATAATTGAACATCATATGTTGTTAGAGCCTGTTAGAAAATAACCATTACAAATAGTTGTTTTCTTACAGGCTCTTATGGCCGGTCGATGAACGAAATTTGTTACAGTTATTTACAAAGCCTTAGTGAAAGCGATTCGCGATAATATTTGCATCCGAGCCAAGCCTAATTTTTCAGCGACTCTTAATGAAGGGAAATTATGCGAGCTGACGACATAAATCATTCTTTTTTTCATGAGACGGATACGCGCTCTCACCCTTTCAAGAAGCCATGCCCCCAAACCTTTATCGCGTAATCGCGGAACCGTCTCGATGTAGACTTCCACCGAATTTTTCGTTACGTGAGTTGCTTTGACCATCGAAACAACTGAATTATTTTCCAATAGATAAGCTCTTGGAAAATACGGCGGAGATGTCCGATCGTCCGCCGCTTGAAAGTCGACATCGAAGAATCTGAAATCATAACCGCTTAAGAATTCGAAATCTTTGCCTTCATCAATCCGCGCCTCCTGGTTAGAAGCCTCAATGGAGTCGATAAACCAAATCAAATCTTCACTCGCATCTGTTCCGACGATTGATTCGATTCGACTTAAATCATTCTTGGGAACGAGCAAATGAAATGTCTCACCCGACGGAAATGCCCTCACCAGAGGAGCATAAGAGTCGACATATCCGAAAGGATGCGCCAAATTCCATTCTCCGGCCGACACATCGCAATATGTCAAGAACCACCCATGTTTTTTAGAGACACCGTCGAACGGAAGACACTCAATTCTCTTTTTTTCGCTCCGAAGGTTGTGAAGCTCTTCATTAAAGGAAAATTCATTTGCTTCAAGAAATAAGATCCACTCTTGAACCGTCGACGCCGTTACATCGCTCATATCTTTTACGGATGGCGCAGCTTCCTAACCGATCTTGCGGAACTGTGCAAACCTGTTCTGCCGGCTTTCCGCTCGATGATGTTCTTCGCGGTTTTTATGGGATTGCCGTCGAGATCTCTTTCGGCATAGAACATCGCAGTCGCCAATGTGGACGGCGTAGGCGTAAATTCCTGAACTTGTTCATGAACCAGGCGATGTTGCGCGACAAAATCTTTAATTTTTTCATCACTTTCTCCGGAACCGGGAAAAACGGTCATGAAATAGGGCACAAGAAAAATTTTTTTCCCGACTTTTTTCGCCGATTCGCGAAATTTGGCGACAAAATCAGCGAAATCGGAATCGGCACCCTTGCGCATCATGTTAAGAACCGCCTTATCAAGATGTTCCGGCGCCACTTTCAATTGTCCTGAAACATGATTTTCAATCAAGTATTCAAATTCATTCACATCCTGAGTTCGCACAAGATCGTATCTTAATCCGGAACCGACAAAAACATGCTTTACGCCGGGAACAGCGGCCGCACGGCGAAGAAGATCCGCCAAAGGCTTCAACCCTCCGGATAAGTTCGAGCAAATACCGGGCAACGTGCAATTTCTACCGACGCACGAATCACGTAAACAATGCCACCCATACATATTTACGGAAGCACCGCCGATATCGGGTACCGTACCCTTGAAGTCGGGGTGTTTCGTAAATGATCGTATTTCATCGATTATCGACTGAGGCGTTCTGGATCTAATGCAACGCCCCTGATGCGCGGACAGCGCACAGAATGTGCATGTTCCAAGACAGCCGTGATGCGAAATCACCGAAAACTGCACAGGAATTAATCCCGGAATAGGATCTTGATATAGAGGGTGGGCTCTTCGGTTATATTTTCCCTTGGAGATAAGCAAGGTTTCTTCCGTCCAATTTTCACGCGCGAAAGGAAAGCAAACAATATCTCCTTTCGGATGCTTTTGTACAATCATATTCGGCATAGCCGACACGCCCGCATCGAGTATCTTCGAAAGCCGAAGGAATGCTTCAGGATTATCCCTACATTCTTGAGCCGTCGGCAGCATCAAGGGGGCGGGGTATTCGAATTCTTTCCATGATCCGGGTTTGACACGTATGCAGGTTTGAGGAAAATGCGGTATTTCGTCTCTATTTGCGATGTTGCGCTTTGCAAACCATTCTACGATGCTCGGAAGAACCGCCTCAGCCATTCCGTAGACAAGCAGATCCGCATTGCTGTCGATCAGGATTGAATCCCGGATTCGATCTTCCCAGAAATCGTAATGCGAGAATCGTCTCAGCGAGGCTTCGATCCCACCGATGACAATCGGCGTCTCCGGAAAAGATTCACGCAACCTCTGGCAATATACCTGCACAGCGCGTTTAGGTCGCAATCCGGGTTTCCCGGCCGGAGAAAGACGATCTTCGCGACGCGGCATTTTCATCGCGGTAAAGTTTGCAACCATGCTGTCCATCGAACCCGCCGTCACGGCAAAAAAAAGATTAGGAGCGCCGAAGACTTTGAAATCGTCGGTCGATCGCCAATCGGGTTGGGCAATGACAGCCGTTTTCAAGCCCAAATCTTCGAGACGACGACAAATTACCGCCGCGGGAAACGAAGGATGATCAACGTAGGCATCGCCGCTTATCAAAACAACATCGTATCCGCCACGTTTATCTTGACGGTATGTTTTCCCCAAAGCCCTTAAATTAGGATATTCAAACCAAGGCATAAATCAAACCATTTTCCGGCGCGCATCGGCGCCACAAATACAATCTTGTCGCGGTATCCGGCGGCAATTCTGCGTTTTCAAATCATATCTTATTTTAATACAATGATTCGTATCAAAGCCAGCCAACGAAAAAATCAAAGGAAATTTTTCACCGCAGACGCGAAGAAAACACATCTAATAGGCATTCTCCGCGCCTCGGCGTCTCCGCGTTTTTTTCTTGCCCCAACTTGGTTAGCTTTTATGCGTTTCATTATTTTAATACGGCTTCCGTCGAAAAAGTAGAATCACCTCTTTTCACTTGAAAAAGGAAATTTTTTCCGGACTCGCCGGCAAGAAGATCGAGTATTTCATCAAGATTTTTATCGGCAAATGATTCCGAATTTGCTTCCATAATGATATCTCCGGTTTTGATTCCGGCTTGCTCGGCGGGAAATCCGCTCAAAGCCTTTTGCACCAAAGCGCCCTCAGGAACAGCTTTCAACGACAAACCCAAGAGTCCGCCGACGGGCTTAATGGCCTCTTTATAAAGTTTTTCAATCTCGCCGGGTAAAAGGCGTCCATCCTTGAAAAGTTTTTCTATAAAAACATTGTAATCGAAATTCTTCAAGTCGATTGTTGATGCCTGAAGTTGTTGAAAAATCAACATCGCCAAAGGAACACCACGATTGTTTGTTTTTTCGGAAAAATACAACAATTTTATTTCTCTCAATGCTCTCGTCAAAGTTCGCGGCGTAAGTTGCTGAACCATATATTGAGCCGCGGCTTCCACGAATTCTTCTTCCTTGCCTTCTTTGAATTCATCATAAATGCGCCCGTATGCTTCTCCGTAAAAACCATCATCGGCCGCCAATGCTTTCTGAAAATCCAGGCTCTGGAGAGAGGGGTTGAATTTGTGCAGCAATTCATGCGACAACAGCCATAAAGAAAAATCCCTGGTTGTATCCCAACCTACCGCAAAGCGCATGAGCTGAAAACTGTAAGGTTGAGAAAATGCAAGAATAAATATCCGCGGTTCTCCGTTCGATATTTTCTTCCCGGTAAATGCCTCCAGCAAATCTTTATATTTTTGAAAATTGATATTCGAGAGTTCTTTTTCGAGATTCGCTTTGGCCGAATCAAAATGCTGTTTGGAGGCCTTCTTTCGGAATTCAATAAAAGCATTTTTCTGCAGGAATAAAAACCAAGTTTTGATTTGCGCGAATGATTTTTGGAAATCGTCAAATACATTCTGATATGCCGGCTCATCAAAAGCCTCGCGAATCACGGCGATTACCGATTCCGGTTTTTCAAAAGCAGCCAGAGTATCTTCCAATCCGTTTTCGGGAAGCGCGGAAAGCAGATACGCAAGTTGAATTCCCCTACCCTGCCATGCCTGAAAAACCTTTAGAACCTCAGGATCGGCGGCAATTTTTTCATCCCACTCTTTTTTAATTTTCGCATAGCCTTTATTAAAACGTTGATCGTCGGAAATCGCGTTTAAAAAGACCGCCGCGTCAAGTTTCTCGGAAAATTCCACGGAAAATTGAGCATTTGCGCGAGTAATGAAACAAAGAAAAACAAAAAGGAAAAAGAACTTTTTCATAACAATCACCACTTAAGATAAAATTAACAAGTACGCAATTTTAGGTAGTGTCCTGAATTAACTGAAAAATTCAACGCATAGCCGCTGAGATGCAGAGAAAGCGCATGAAATTCATAATGATTTTCTTCCGTGTCTGCCGTAAAAAAAGTTAAAATATGACACCACCCAATTTTACCAGATTCTCTCAAATATCCACATGCTATTTATGGGAAATCGGAGGTAATTTGAAAACAAATAGGGCAGACAACCTTGCCTTATCAATCAAATACAACGGCGCCACCAAATATTTTCCCATGACGACAATGGTTGAGGATGATCCGCCGTCCAGAAAAACGGCATCGGTAATCCGCGAAAATTCACGTTTTCCCCGCAGGCTTTCGGAAATTTTTGACAAATTTGCTCCGGATTCAAACACCAAAATATAGAGACGATTCAGTTCATCCATGGCCAAGACGGTATGTCGACTATCTTGGTCGACTTTTCGAAAACGGAAATTCTGCCTATTGTAAGCTTCCATGTGAACATCACGGGATTCACGAATAATCCATCCGCCCCCGCCAAGCAATCCCTCTAATTTATCATTTGTCGTAATCGGTCGGTTGATCCGACTTTTTCCTGTAAAACCATCTTTAAGCAGGTTGGAAGAAGAAATACCGGTCTCTCCCAAAACCCACTTTTTATTATTCCCATCGGAAAAGATACCGAAAAAGCATCTGGAAATGCGGGAAGAAAATTGACGTATTTCATGCGGAATTTTCCCGTCGACGATGATTTGGCCGAGAGCTCCTTGCGTTGAATAAAAAGTTCCGTTGATGGCGGCCACCACGTTTTTATCGATCATCGAAACTTTCGTAAATTCATCCATGAGACCGCATGATTCACTCCAAACATGCGGTTGAACCCTTACAAAACGAGGATCAAGTCTTAGACCCTTACAACCGGGTATGGAAACAACGTCTATGCCATCGGGCAAAACAGCGATTTCTTCCGACGCAACCGCATCCGATAAACCACTGAACAGATTTCGTATCGCGGCTTTTAGATCCGGGTCCATGGCCGCCGACACACGCGACCCGGCAAATATCAGCGGGCATAATAAACAGACGCAAAACAACAACGGGTATTTCTTCACTGCACCAATCCGGTTAAGGCGGACACATCTACACCCCAATAACCGTGACGCGGACCTCCATCGTTGGGCCAAGCCGTTCCCCAACGTATGGTTATCGGCAGCCTCCGCAAAAGCAATCCTTTGGCTCGAATCTCAATACCGCGATCCTGCAGATATGAAAATTTTCGCCCGGAATATCGCGCGTCGCCATTTTCCCAAAACAGTTCTCCGACGATGATTTGCTTATGAATCCATTGTCTGAAAACAGAAACATTCAATGGAATCGGATGAGTAAAATGAAACGAATAAGCCCTCAAAGAATCTCCATATCTTACCGAACCAGGATACCCTCTTAAGAAATCGCTTCCACCCAAGCTCAAATCATCCGGACGCCGAATGTCACCTTCCTTGTCGTCTTCCGCTGCCCATCCGCGAATAGTAAATACCCAATCATCCTGAAGAGGAAAATATTCTTCCATGCGCAGGGAAAACGAATCATACTTGAGTTGTCCGCTGAATACATCCAGGCCTTTCCGATACGATGCCTGTAAGACACGACCTTTGCGCGGAAAAATCTCCCAATAAGGTTCGGTTCGTATCGCTCGATGGAAGACGGAACCATAAACGGAGTGATCACGCCCGCCTGTGGGATATGCTCCGCCACGGTCGGGGAATTTCGCGATTCCTCTATGCGTTAGATTTCCTCCGACGGTCAGCAGCGTTGAAAGGTTGAACGGATAAGAAAAATGCAGATCCGAAGAACGGACACGCTCGTAGTAACTGTTCGAAAGATAACTTTTTCGTATTACCTGATCCTGTAAAGTCACCCCTGTTTTAAATAGCCCCCATCTTTCCATCAGATCGGCCATATATCCCCAATTACGGCTTTTATAGCCGAATGTAGGAGACACAACCAATCGATTCCGATCCAATCGGTCCGCTTTATAACTGTAAACGCCGAAGATGGCGCCCTGATCATCGCGATTGATTTTAGGCAACCAATATGAACTGCGGAACTCCTTCGTGTATTTTTTTCCTTCAATCGGCGGGAAAGACACCATATTCAACGCTATCTCTTCTTCGCGCTTGAATGACTCAATTTTTTTTAACGCTTTTTTGGAAATTCGTATCGGCCAAAATCCGTCTTGTCTTATCGTGATCGCAAAAATATCATCGCCTTTTACACAAAAATCCCAAATTCCACCGGGTATTCGAGAACACTGAAAAAGCTCTCCATCTCCGATTTGCTCAAGCTTGAAGAGTTGAAGCGTATTGAAATCAGCTTCCCCACAAAACCATATTCCATTTTTATCGATCACAATTTTTCTGATCATTCCAATTTGAGAATAAACAACCCAAGATTTGAATGAAGCATCTTCGTTCAAAGGAACGCGACAAATGCGACTCTTGTTTTCATCCCGCAATAAAAAATAGAGGAACAAACCATTTTCATCCATCGCCAAGTCAAGCGGCCGCAATTCATCGGGGAAAACGAACTCCTCCCGAGCCTTGCCGGAAAGAACCGGATCAGTAGACATCAAACGAACGCGACCGGAAGCGATATTCATAAAGAATAAGCGTCCGTTGAAAATCCCCAGAGGTTTAAAACTTCCCGGTTCGGCAATCAAACAATACGGAGTTCCCTCCCGCGGAATTCGCCAAAGCGATAATCTTCTCTGCCTTTGCGATGTTACGCCGAATCGACCAACGTAAATGGACTCCGATGCCGTATCGACCCAAAGCGCCGGATGGACATTTTTCAAAACAGGGCGCGGCTTATGGGCTCCATTTTTTTTCCATAGGTCATAGACCTCTTCACTATGGCGCCTTGAGGAAACCCATAGACATGTATCGGAGGCCAAAAAACGCAAGGATTGATAGAATTTCCCGCCGCCGTAATTTTCCAAAGTAGGCGGAATTTCCAAAGTAGAGCGATCTTTTATGGTGCAAAGCTCTTTCATATGTTCTTTATATGCGCGAAAAGCTTCCTTGACGCTCATATGAAAAACTTTTTGAAAATAATCCTCGAATATTATCGGCCTTGCACTCATGGCTTTAAGTATTCTAATCCCGGAGTTTTCTTCCGTTTTGGAATGCCAGAAGTCCATCATGTCATGGACTTGAGATTTCAATTCTTCTCTGGTCAATGAATCTTTATCAATCATGGAATCGAAATCATCGAGACCATGCAAGCGATCCAGGCGAGAAAGTTCCAACAAACGGCTTGTATGTAAAGCATCCATGGGAAAAGCATAATGAAGAGCCAAACCTTCAAAGAACCATTGCGGAATCGAAAGCAGACCAAATCTTCGCCTGATTCCGACTCTCGCCGAGCCTAAATTTTTCAAAATATAAATGTGCGCCAGTCTCAAAGCAAAACGCTCTTCAAGGGAATATCCTTCGGATGAAAGCGAATCCATTTCCTCAAAAAGCCCCAGGGTAATCAGATCAAAAGTTGCATCCGTTGAACTGTTGTCGCGATCGTCTTGATCCGTCAGCAAAACGGAAATTTCGGACTTTGCCTGCTCGGGAAAAAAATTTTCCAACCGTTTTTTCACGCGTTGCAGCGATAATAAAACTCTTGGGATCGATTTAACGCAGGATTCCGGATAATATACTCTCAAACCGTCCGAAGCCACAATTCGATAGGGCCCAATGAATTTATAAACTTCATCCAATTCGACCGCGTAAACAGCATGAATTCCGAAATTTATGAATATCAGCATTATGAGACATACAATAATATTCTTCAGCATCATTACCGTAACATCACCTTTTAATAATCTTTGTTTGCCCGCCCGTTGCGCTGGAAAAACGAACGACCGTTCCTTTCCTTGCCTCCGGTAATTCCGGAAAAGTTTGCCGTCACCGAACCTTGTCCGCAAATCGCTTCCCAATCTCTTATCAGACCGGCGGCGAGCGAAACGCGAAAATTTGAATGCGGTTTTAAAATTACTTTTTCATCGGAAGATACGGAAATCTGAATTGTGAAGGAACAGCATCCCGGATACTTCCGTAAACATTTAAGGACGTCATGATAGCATTCTTTTGACGCCTTATCTTCTGGAATCGTGAATTTCAAGGAAGTAAATCCTTCCCGATTAAGATCTTCCAGAGTTAAAACTTCATCGGCATTAATCTTTAAATCCGAACCTATGAGTTGGGTTTTTACGACCATGAACAAAGGTTCATCTATCAGCAATTGCTTGGATACGGAAGAATAAACACCGGGAAAAATCGTCACATCCAGCGACGTGTCTTCCGCTTCTATCGTCACAAAAGCCATAACATCGCCTTTTTTCGTCGAATGCTTCTTGCAGTTTGTTAGAAGACCGGCTATGCGAGCGGTCTTTCCATCACCAGATTCAGCCAGGGATTTAAGCGAGTCGGACGCAAAAATATTGCCGACCGGAGCAACTTCTTCGAATGGATTTCCCGATAGAAAAAAACCCAAGGCTTCTTTTTCCGCCGACAAAAGTTCGCGATTCGTTAATTCCGGGATATTGGGTGGAGACATATCGTTTTCCACCATATCTTCAACTTCGCTTCCCAATAAATCAAAAAAAGTTGTTTGCCCGGATTGCTTTTCTTTTTGCGCTTTTTGCCCGCTTTTTAAAGCATCACCGGCGATCGCAAGCAACTGACTTCTTTTTAATCCGAAACTGTCAAGAGCACCTGATTTTGTCAAAGCCTCTATGACTCGGGAATTTACCTGACGCGTGTCGACTCGTCGCGTTAAATCCGATAGGTTTTTGAAATCAACTCCGGTATCACGTGCCGCCAAGATCGAATCGACGGCTCCTCCGCCTACTCCTTTGATTGCCGTAAGACCGAATCTTATGGAACCTTTTTCCACGGAAAAAAGATTTCTACTATGATTGATGTCGGGCTTCAAAACATCTATCTTCATTGTCTTGCATTCATCAATATACTGGCTTATTTTTGCCGTATCATTGATTTCTGAAGACAGAACAGCCGACATGAATTCTACAGGAAAATGGGTTTTCAAATAAGCTGTTCGGAATGTGACTACCGCGTAGGCGGCGGAATGAGATTTATTAAATCCGTATTCACCGAAACTCGCCATCAGATCGAATATCTGTTGAGCCAGTTCCTGCGCTATTCCTCTTTTCACGGCACCTTCGACGAATAGTTTTCCCATCTTTTCCATATCTTCGGGTATCTTCTTGGCCATGGCTTTCCGCAATTGATCGGCTTGTCCCATTGTAAAATTCGCCAATACATTGGCCGTTTTCATGCATTGTTCCTGATAGAGAAACACACCGTATGTATCTTTCAAGATGGGTTCCAAATCGGGATGCGGATAAAGGATGGCTTTCCTGCCGTGCTTTCTTTCTACAAAATCCAGAACCATGCCCGAACCCAGAGGTCCGGGACGATACATCGCCAAAAGAGCTATGATGTCTTCAAAAACCGACGGCTTCAGCTGAGTAATCAGAGAGCGCATTCCAGACGATTCAAGTTGAAATACTCCCAAAGTCAAGCCGCGACAAAGCAATTCGAAAGTCGGGCGATCATCAACGGGAATATTCCTCAAATCGATTTCATTGCCGGTTGTTTCCTTGATAAACGTTAATGCGCGTTGAATGACCGAAAGAGTTTTAAGACCAAGAAAATCCATTTTCAAAAGACCGATTTTCTCGATCGAATTTTTTTCGTACTGCGTCACAATTTCCTTGGATTTATCGAGAAACAGAGGGACGGTCTCCATCAAATCGTCTCTTGCTATAACAATGCCGGCCGCATGAACACCGGTATGCCGAATCAAGCCGTCGACCGTAGAAGCAAACTTCAACAACTTCTTTTCTTCAGTCGTTCCCTTCTCGGCTATTTCCTTCAGCTCCGGAACTTCATTAAGAGCGGATTTGAGATGAACTCCGGCGCCGTCAGGAACAAGTTTCGCGATCCGATCGACGTCTTGCAGCCCCATCCCCATGATCCTACCGATATCTCTGATGGCAAGCTTCGCAAGAATATAATTAAACGTAATGATTTGCGATACTTTTTCGCGTCCGTATTTGTTTACGACGTATTCGATGATTTTCGCTCGCCCCTCATCTGAAAAATCGATATCAATATCAGGCATGCTTATGCGATCGGGGTTTAGAAATCTCTCGAAAAGAAGATCGTATCTCAACGGATCGATATCGGTAATGCCTAAAAGATAGGAAACAATGCTTCCCGCCGCCGATCCCCTGCCGGGACCGACAGGGACTCCAACTTCCATGGCGTGGCGGATGAGATCCCAGACGATAAGGAAGTAATCGGAAAATCCCATTTTTCTAATAACCGACAATTCATATGCCAATCTATCGGAAACTACTTGATCCGGGTTGGGATATCTCCCGGGAAGGGCGACATCGCAAAGTTCCATAAGAAAACTGTCCGCGGTTTTCCCGTTCGGAATGGGAAAATTCGGTAAAATTGATTTGCCGAGCGTAAGCTGTACATTACATTTTTCAGCGACCTTCAGGGTATTGGTTATAGCATCGGGCAAATCACGAAAGAGTTCCGTCATCAATTGCGGCGATTTCATATAAAATTCGCGGGATCCGAATTTAAAGCGTTTCTCATCTTTTAAAACGGACTGGGTCTGCAGACAAAGCAAAGCATCGTGAGCTTCCCAATCTTCCTGGTTGACGTAGTGACTGTCATTTGTAGCCACTAAGGGAACATCGCAAGCGCGTGCTACTTCAACAATAAGCGGCAGTACCGTTCTTTGATCAGTCAATCCATGATCTTGGACTTCAAGATAAAAATTTTCTTTACCGAACAGATCTTGATATCTACG
>Ga0209749_1001755_pt1 | contig 17316 bp, 11 predicted proteins | sample EPASupsiteSAE347_FD_187267 | JGI IMG/M metagenome (GOLD analysis project Ga0209749, IMG submission 187267) | Bioremediated contaminated groundwater from EPA Superfund site, New Mexico - Sample SAE3-47 (SPAdes) (version 2) | ecosystem: Environmental > Aquatic > Deep subsurface > Groundwater >... | reverse complement strand
CGAAAGGCGCGCTTACAACAATATCCTTGCCTGTAATTGTGCAATTTTTCATTGTGAGTTCTTTCTTTTTATCATCCATCTGAAAACTGTCGCATTTTACTTTTATTTCATCGAAATCAAACTTTTTCGCCTCTTCCGCTTGTAGGGGCGTATTGCAATACGCCCCTACAAATATTATAAACAAAATAACTGCTAAAAATATTTTTTTCATTTTTTTCTCCCCTTGTAACCTTAATCTCTGCATCTTGTTCATTTGCAGGCGAGTCCGTTGAAAACGGACTCGCTTAAGGGTCAGGCACTGCAAGATTTGCAAAATTGACAAAATCCGTGCAAAAAATGTTTACTTCTTCATAATTTTACAATTCTTGCAATGCCAGATCCCTGATACTGTTATTATTAGACATATTATTATAAACCATTCGCCGAAGCGCGTAAAAATACTTCTTTTGTTTGCCATGTATATATAATCAGTTAAGACAGCGTCTTCAAAGAGATTGCTAACCTTATATATCCTGCCGCAGGGGTCAATGAACGCGGAATAACCGGTATTGGCGGCAAAGACCATATAAACCCTATTCTCTATCGCGCGCGCCGCGGATAAAGCAAGATGCTGTTCCGCGGCGTTTGTACGCCCGAACCACGCGTCATTTGTTATCGTGACTAAAAACTGCGCGCCTTTTAAAACCGCGTCTCTTGAAAGATACGAAAAAATTGATTCAAGGCAGATAAGCGTAGAAAATTTTCTGCTCTCTACATCAAAAACCGTATGCTTTTTGCCTATGGAATACTTGCCTATCCTGTCCAGCTCTTTAAAATGAGGCAGAATATCTTTTAACGGATTATATTCACCCATCGGAAAAAGGTGCATTTTATCATATTTTTCTTTAACAAAATTATCCGGCACAATAAGAAACGCCGAGTTGTATAATTTATTGCCGTAAAAATCAAGAGAACCCGTCAGAAGATTAATTCTGTTGTTGTTTACAAAAGTATTTATCGTGCTTGAAAGATTATAGTTTAATAAAAGCACATCCGGCAGGGCTGTTTCCGGCCATATAACAAGAGATGGTTTTTCCAAACCGGGTTTTTCCGGAACGGCTTTTTCGGTAAGCGCGGAAAGCTTATTAAGTGTCTCGTCAAAATAACTTCTATCCCATTTAACATCTTGATTTATATTCGGCTGGACTATGCTTATCTTAAACGGCTCGCCAGTTTTATAATTTGCGCTCAACTTATAAAAACCATAGAATAAACATAAAATCACAATCAGCGGCGGGATTACAAGATCTAATTTTTTTTGGGGGTCAGGCCTTACGCATCCAGAAGGCCTGACCCCATACATTATTATTATTTCCGCTAAATACGCGTTAAAAAGCACAATAAGCCAGCTTACGCCAAATACGCCGAATATATCGGATATTTGCATTATGGGCAGAAACTTATATTGAGATATGGCAAGAACCCCGCAGGTCATACCCATCGGTTTTAACGCTTTTAAATATTCCGCTATAAGTACATACGCCGAAGGTATGAATATAAGCCGTTTTAAATAATCCGTTGATTCCGTGTTTTTATAAAAATACGCCGCAACCGCGCCAAAAACCCCGAATGGTAAGGCGTAAAAAATAGAAGCAAATATCCAACCCTCTACCGCCACCGGATAAACCCATATAAAAAGACTCATTGAAAAAACTATGCCGAAAGAGATGCCGTACCAGAAACCCTTGCCGGGAGTTATGCCATGTAATACAATAATAAACGGCACCAGGGCTACCCACGCAAGAGGAAAAATATTGAATTTAGGGAAAGCCAAAATTAAAATTGCCGCGCTGAGAAGCGTCAAAGCAAAAAACAGTTTTTTATTTTTAAACAAGTTTTCCATTGAAAAAGGAGTCCTATGATTAAATATACTAAGTATCTTACAATATTAATTATATTCTTTGTATTTTTCTCCTTGTTAAAAAACGAGGCAACTCCCGCGGCTCATTACCTGTCTTTCGCGATTACCGTTAACCCCAACGGCCAGATTGACCGAAGCGGCAAAGGCCTTTATTTCGTGCTTTTAAATAATAACCCGGGAGAGCTCATAAACGCGACCGATAACCGCACATTTACCGATTTCATCTGCTTTAACGGGGTTAACACAACTTGGTATCACAGAAGAACAGATCCGGTAAACCTCACATTTTTTATATGGGAGCAGGCAGGCATAATCAACACAAACTGCTATGTAAGCCCGGATAATAAACAGCTTACGGTAACCTTCAACACCCTCGATCAGACGGTTTTTTTAAATCAGTACATCACGCAGAATAATTTCACGGCTCATGTGGTAACAACAGACGATAAAAGCAGGTTTAAATTTGACACGCTCGGCCAGGGGCCGGATCTGGTAAATAATTCAATAAACACTTTGCGCGTTAATAAATTGATAGGGATAATGCCGCCCACGCCGTCATTTTATCCGGCAGACCCGGTTGATGATGTAGCGAAATCCGACAAACTTCCAAAAGATTTTCCGTATGAAAACTTTGACATAATAAAATTTGAAGTGATTGTGAATTAGCCACAGAGACACAGAAGGCACAGAGAAACAAAACTTTCCATTTTAAGGACTGTCCTTAAAATGGAAAGTTTTGAATAAATTGGCTTGACAACCCATCGTCTCAATAATTAGCGTTTATCTAACTATTCTAGCATCGGTTTGGTCGGGTCAATTGGCAGTTCAATTACAAATTTAGCGCCGCCAAATTCGCCGTCTACCACATAAATTCTGCCGCCGTGGGCTTCAATATGTTCACGCATATGAGACAATCCAAACCCCGTCCCTCCGGACTTGCTCACATTTGCATCAAATACGCGTTTTTTGATTATATCTTCCACTCCGCATCCGTTATCTTCACAGAAAATACTGATTTTATTTTTTTTCGTACATTTTTCACCCGTAACCATTATTTTGCAGCCTGTTCCGCCGATATCATAAAACATATTTGCGGCATTCTGGAATAAATTATTAAACCACGCGGTAAAAGATACGGGGTTTACCCCGGCAGTTAAGTCAGGAGGAATATTTATTTGTATCTCTATGTCAATCTGTCTTTCTTTGATTCTTGAATGCGCGTATGTTCTTGCTATCTCCGAAACGGCTTTTCTAAGGTTAATCTCCGTTAAATTCAATTTTATCTGTTCAATATTTAACCCGACTTTGTTTTTCCAGTTTAAAAAATCATCCTTTATTAAGAGCACATATTCTTTGGCCATGTTTATAAGTTCGTTTTCGCCTTTAATTCCTTCAATGGATAAATTAATATCATTCAGGTCTTTTATAAAATCTTTGAATGTATTTTCCAGCAGTTCGTAAAATTCTGAAAGTTTAAATTCATAAACATGCCTGTGAAAAACCTTTTCAAATTTTTTTAATAATCTTTCGGTTTTTTTATAAACCGCGCTTTCTTTGTTAAATAAATATAATGCCGAACACAAGCCGCTCAAATTACCCCTGAAATCATGCCTTACCTCTCTTACTATTTTGCCTTCCCTGCTGTTGTTCGTTATTATCTCTTCCCTTGGCACACCCGTTGCCTCTATCATAAACTCATAACTCCAAAGTTCTTCGGGCAGATCTTTTAAAATTTCTTTCCTGACTGCCTCATTACAGTTTTTTAATTTATTTAATAAATCCAGATAATATATTTGAATCAAGTCAAACTTCTTTTTTAACAATTCCTTTTCGGGCATAATTTCGCGGCCATAATCCGACAATTCAATTAAGGCTGATAATTCCTTAAACGCGTTTTGACATACTAATGAATACTCATGCAAAGCTTGTTTGTTAAGATGCTTTTCCTTTGAATATCTTTCCAGCCGCGCCATGCTCTGCGTAAAATATTTATTCTCCATAAAAGAAACAAGAATTGCCTTGCATTTTTTAAATACTTCTTCCGGATAAAATTTCATAACCTGTAACAATACTTCCACATGCCCTTTTTTTTCAAACTTTATCGCGTTGTTTATTATGTTTTCATACGCGTTAATTAATATCGCTTTAGATTCTTCACTGCCCGCCTCATTGTAGGTTTTATTTATAATTTGAATAATTTCTTCCATTTGTTTTTCAAAAATTGTCAATGGAATTTTCATTGTAAGATCCACAATAAATGTTATTCTGTCAGAAATATCAAGTTCGCCTAATTTCTTTAATAAATTATTACAATCTTTTTTAATTCTATCTTTCGTTTTTTTGCTTCCTTTATAATATGCTTCAGCATAAGCTTCTAAATGCAGCTCGAGACGATGCAATAATTGAGCGCTCCTGCTTTTTGGAGTATTATCATGCGGCGCCGCGCCGCTGCCCTCTTCGTTCGCGTCACTGCGTATCGGTTCCGGTTTTTTGCCCGTATCTCCCGAGCTGCTTGATTTTTCACTTTTGCCCGCTCCGGCCGTGCCGTAAACAAGCGGGTCTTTACCAAACATAAGTTTAAATCCGAGCTCGATTTCAGAAGCGGCCTGACGCGCGGCATTACTTTGTTTTTTCTTTATTATTTTTACTTTGGACGGTTTTAGTTTTTCAACTTGCAAAAATTTTATGACCGCTTCCACTTCCACATCTTCCTGAGGAAGGCCGGCTTCTTTGTTGTCTCTTATTACTTCGATTTTTTCTTTCGTTAATTTTAGCGTTATGTTTTTAGCTCCTTTCAATATTTTACCGCCGCCGTGAATTGCCATGCCGGCGGCCATTGAAAGATTAAACGATACATAAGCCGCGATTTCGCCTTCCCCGCCTTCCTCCATTACCCGGAAAAAGTCTTTCTTTAAATTCTTGAATCCTTCCGGCGTTGCGGCGTTAAAAAAGAAAAGAGGCGCAAGAAGCGGATTAACGGCGCAATGCGCGATAGTGACGGGCATGTCCACAAGCAGCCCCTTTACCGCGCCAGCCGCGGCGTCGGCTACAAGAAGCGCCGATGAGCCGGCTTTTTTTGACCTTTCCTTAAATGAGTCAATAAAATTATCCGCGAATGATTTGCTCCGCGCTATTTCCAGAAGGCCGTTATTTACATGCTTTATAACTCCTCCGCTTGGGGCTTTCGCGTTTACGCTTATATAGTCGGAGGAACCAGGTTTTTTGAAACTTAAAACATCCGTGTTCATCAATGACGCGCATATATTATCGAGAGTCCTGTCTCCTTTTACAAAATCAAGCAAAATATACAATGAGGGCGTTATAGCCATAACTCTTGATTTTGAATTTAACTCCGTATTTTCTTTCAACACGCGGTAACGGATTATGCTGATTAAGCTTGATTTAAACTCCGCCTCTTTTGACGAAAGCGCTTGTTTAGTCACCGGCGTTTTATAATTTCCCACAATAAGCCATTTAATGACCGTTAACGCTATGTCCGCCTGTTCGCCGTATTTTGCCTTAAATTTTTTGTCGGCTTCAATGCCGGCTCTCGTTTCACGGCATGATTGCGCGAAAGACCATAAAGCCGTATTTATTTCTTCGGCCGCCATGTTCGCGCCGGCAAGCGCGTTCTGATAAAGCGTTTCATACTGCCGGGCGTTATTGATAAGCTGTAATTTATCGTAAATTAAAACCTTGCCGCTTTTTTTATCCTGAATTATAACTATATTATCAGGATTATATCCTTTATTCTTAAGATATTGCTTATCATACATTATGTATCTGCCCTGTTTGCGGTCTTTTACCACAAACATGGCTTCATTCTGCCGGGCAAATTCAAAATCATCGCCTATGGCGTACTGAATGCCCATGTATATGTATTTTAATTCTTCACCCGCGTACACATGGCTTACATCTTTTAAGTATGTTGAAATAGGATCGGACGGTTTTCTGCTTTTTAATTCCTTAAGCGATTCGGCATAAAATCTTAAAAAATCTTTCAGCATATCTTCCGCCGAAGCTTGCTTTAGCGGTTCGGCCGGTTTATTCTCGTGAGCCCGCGTAAGCGTTGAAGGCCTTCTTGTTTCCAGCGGCTTGGTAGATTGCTTTGTTAACGCCTGCGGCGGCGATGCCGCCTTTTGCGGCTGGCAAACTTTCTTTTTTGCCTGCTCAAGATGTTTTTTTATCGCCGGCGACGGATTTGGGATATCTATGTTCGCGCATTTTGTTTTAAAAAACCGGTTAAACAGCTTAAAAAATAAATTCTGATCGGTATCTTTTAATAATGTTATTTCAAAATTAGCCTCAACAATTCTTTTGTGAAGCGACGGATATTTTTTGGAAAGAAGTGTTAAAAATTTATCGCCGTATGACGAGTGAAACACATGATCATATCTATTGTTGGCGTTTTTATCATAGACGGATATTTCAACATATGTGTTGTATTTATAATTATTTATGAAAAATTTATTAAATAGAAAAAATAAATGCTTTTTCTGTTTAAACCCGAGATTATCAATGTTTCTTTCTTCTTTGGCCAGAAAATTCCATAATTTAAAATTAACAGTTTTAACCCAGCGTAAAAACTTTGTACCCACCTCTGTGTTTATATAACAAGCAAAATTTGTATCATCAATAATGTCAAACGGAACGCCTTTGGGGGCGGGATAACGGTTATCAGAAGATGCCGCTTTAAAAACGCGCTCTGCCGCTATTTTTGATGTTTTATTATATGCTTCAAAAATACCCATATTATTACCTTATATCCTTCTATTATAATTTTAACATGAAAAATACAGGTAATATATCGGTCAAAAGGCGTATTTTAGGTAATATATTAAATATAGTTATTAAGAGAGAATACGGGTTTTTATGTGAAAAACCCTTAAAAATAAAGAAGTAGGGGCGACCTGGCAGGTCGCCCCTACAATATTCATTTTATGTTGTTCGAGCGGGATTACCCCAATCTGTGTAATCTTTCTATAATCCGTGTAATCATCTTTAAAATCTCTGCCAGCCCTCTTCGGGCAGGATGGGTTTTGTCTGGTTAGCGCCTATGGTTATGTCTTCAGACGGAAACGCTTTTAACACCACATCAAACCACCACTGGCTCGTAAAGCCCCTGTAAACAAGGCGCGCTTCCCAGCAGTGAAAATCTTTCACGATAGAATAATCCTGCGTTATCATTGTTCTCGTGCTTATATCATACTCCGCCCAGTATCTTAAGTTTAATGTTTTAGTCAGCATTACATCCATCTGCGCGTCAAGATTCTGCCAGTGCCTTGTCTGCGTGTTGTATGAAACGCCGAAATTCATTATGCCGAAGTTTTTAGGCGTAATTGTCGCCCTGCAAAATAAATCTTTCCATCTTTTGCCATTTTCTGCCGATAAATCATAAGACGAACCCGCGCTTAAATAATAATTTTTATTGTCAAACAAATTAACGGTTCCCATAAGAAGTTTATAATAATTAAGCCTATCAACATCTATTGCTGCATCGCCTTTCGGGCTCTGCCAGAAAAAATCAGCTCTTAAATTGGAGAAATTGCTTAACTTGCTAAAAACCCCTGTCCTGTTTGAGAGAACCCTGTATGACTGCGCGCTGCCATACCAGTATTTGTTTGCAAAACTGTGCGAATCGATATACGCTTTTTCCGAAAGTTTCCATACTTTATAAGGAAGCGCTAATTCAATATAAGAACGCGTTATGCTGTTTGTGTCAGGCTTCTGCCTGAATAATCCGTAGCTTCCAAATGCCTGAAAATCCAAAAACCCAACCGGCATCCTGTGTGACATTATCGCGAGCTCCGGTTCCCTGTTGAGCCCGTTTTGCAATGACCCGCCTGTTTTTTCATATGAAAACTGCGTGTCAAAAACTTTGCCTCTGTTATATAACCTTAAAACCGGATGCGCGTTATATGTTTCCTGGCCCGTAGCGGAAAAATTTTTTGAATAATCAAAGTTAAAATAACTCGTTAAAGTTTTACTAAAAGCGTATGTCTGGTAAAAATTATAGCCCTGGTTAAGATTAAACCCCACATTATATAAAGAGGAAGACGCCGTAAAGCTTGAGCGTTCATCGGCTCTTGAAAGCGACACGCTTGATGTTTTCGTGGGATAGCTTGTCAGGTCCGGCAGCTGATATACGCCCGCGTTAAAAAGATACGCGAGCTTTATGTCCATGGGCAGAAGATAATTAAGCCGCGCGCTGTATTCGTGGCGCGACCTGTTGGAAGCTGAAGCGTCAAGTTTATAATAATGTATCGCCGCGTCGCCTTTATCCATAAAATCAAGATAATGGTCCAGCCCTAATCCGACGCCGCTATTCTGATAATAATCAATCTTTACGGTTCCATAATCACGCTTGCCCCAAAGATAGTTAAACGCTTCTTTTATCACGAATCCGTCAGTGGTATTTGAACTCATCTTAGGCAGGGCGTTCTGAAGACGCTGTCTGGAATCGCGCGGCTTTAAAGAATAAACCAGAGAAGGCAGGTTAAATAAAAGTTTGTTGTTAAAATAAAATGACGCGTCTCTTATTACAAGCTTATCATCAATAAAAACGGTTATTCTTTTTGCTTCAATATAATAGTGCGGCTTGGTAAGATCGCATGTCGTGGCTTTCACATTATAAAGATTGCTGTCGGCGCTGTCGCTTAATATTTTACGGCAGTCAAAAATAAGCTGACCCGTCATTACGCCTTTTTCAAAATTTAAACTTCTCATGACCCCTGAAACATCAAAAAGCGCCGCTTCATATGTCTTGGCATTATATATGAGGCGTTTGCCTTTATATTTATCTCCGTTATATTCTATGAAAACTTCTCCCGCGGCAGTGAGAAGATTTGTTTTATTGTCGTATTTTGCCTCGCTTGTCTTTACTTTTACGCCTTTTTGCTCAAACACGACATTCCCTGAAGCGTAAATATAATCTTCGGACGCCCTTAAGCTGTCAGCCGAAAAATCAAAAAAATCAACCTTAGCAGGCGGCACCTTAGCAGGCGGCGCCTTTATTGCTGGCGCGGAAAGCGCCGCGGCAATTGTAAGGCACAAAATAAGTATTAAGTTTGTTGCGTAAAACAAGGTTTTTTTCATAATTATTCTTTTTGCAGGAAAATACTGTTGAATATATAAGTTAATTAATTAGTAATATCTTACTGTTTTTCTGTCAAATTGTATATATCCCTTTAAGGAGATTGATGAAAAAACTTGGTATCTTTGGCGGCACATTTAACCCTATTCACAACGGCCACATCAAGGCCGCAAATGAAGCGCTAAAAATAATGCGCCTTGACGAAGTAATTTTTATCCCCAATAAGATACCGCCGCACAAGCAGATGGAATATAAAACTGCTGAACATGACCGTTTTATGATGACGCATCTGGCCACAAAAGACAATCCTAACTTCATAGTTTCAGACATAGAACTCAAACGCGATGGTGTTTCTTACACTTATGACACGATAGCGGCTTTTAAAGAAATATATCCGAATGACAACCTTTTTTTTATAGCAGGCCTTGAATCCTTAATAAATTATAAATGGTATAAACTTGATGAACTGCTGGCTTTACTTGAGGCTTTTCTTGTAATAAAGAGGCCGGGCACATCAGTTGAACAGTTTAATGAAATGATGAAACATTCAGAACTTAAAAATGTGGATAAAATACGGCTTCTGGAAATTGACACCATAGAGATTTCATCAACGCAAGTCAGGGAAAAAATAGATAAAAATGAATCCTTGCGGGAATACCTGCCCGGGGAAATCATAAATTATATCAAGGAAAAGAATCTTTACCCCGCACCAACGGAAACATCGCCTGAAAAGATGCCGCGAGCGCAGTAACCCGTGGTACGGGGCAAGCAGGTAATTTTAAATTTAAAAGGAGTGTATCATGAAAAAAAACATTTTGTTGCCGCTGGTGGTTTTAATAGTTCTTTTGTGCCTTGCGGGCGCGGCATACGCGCAAGACGATCCATATGTTGTAGGCATTGACCAAGCCTGCGCGGGAAACCTTACTGACGCAAAAGCGACTTTTGAAAAAGGCGCGGCGGCCTATCCTGATGACAAAATTTTCAACATTTATATCGGCATTCTAAATGATGTCGAAAAAGGCGCGGTAAAAAAAGAAGCGGCTGTTCATTTCTTTACCGGAGCAAAATATTATGACATGAAAGACCTTGCCAAGGCTCAGCCTGAACTTGAAAAAGCAATATCGCTAAGCCCTAATATCGCCGAAGCGTATTTTACTCTTGGGCTTACCTACGGAAAAACAAGCCAGTATGACAAAGCGCTGGAATGTTTCAAAAAATTTACGGCCATGGCGCCAAATGACGCCGACGGCTTTGTAAACCTTGGCCTTGCATACAAAAAGAAAAACATGCCCGATAAGGCGATAGCAGCTTACAAAAAAGCCCTGGAGTTAAGCCCTAAAGATGTCGACGCGCGCATTAAACTCGGCATTGTATACGACATGGCCGGCAAAGTTGACGAGGCGATAGCGGAATATAAAAAAGCGATATCACTGAGCCCGAATGACGGCGACGCGCATTATTATCTGGCAAGAAGCTACCATAAAAAGAAGCTGTACGACAGCGCGCTGGGAGAATATAAAAAAGCCATTGAAATAAACCCTAAAGACAGCGACGCGCATTATTTCATGGCCGTAATTTATGAAACTCAAGAACTTTGGGATAAAGCGGAAGAATCATATAAAAAAGTGCTTGAAATAGATCCCAAAGACGCCGACGCGCGTTATTATCTCGGCTATGCATATGAAATGAAAAAAATGCCGGACGAAGCGCTTAAAGAATATTTACAGGTAGTTCAGGACGATCCGAAATTTAAACAAGCGTATCTTAACATGGGAAATATCTACGCGGATAAAGGCAATGTAGACGAATCAATATCGGCGTATAAAAAAGCAATCGAGATTGACCCAAAATACACAAAGGCGCATTATAACCTTGCGATTTCATATGAAGATAAAAAAATGCCCGATGAAGCGATAATTTCTTATAAAAAAGCGATCGAGGTTGACCCAAAATACATTAACGCTTATTTTAACCTGGGGCTTTTATACATAAACATGAATAAAGCCAATGAAGCCGTGGAAACTTATCTGAAACTTGTGGCGCTTGACCCAAAGAACGGTTCGGCATATAATAACCTTTCTATCGCGTATTACATGAAAGGCGATTATAAGCTCGCGGTAAAATACTGCGACGAAGCAATCAAGCTGGGATATAAAGTAAAGCCTGAAACGCTTGAAAAACTAAAACCATACAGATAGGTAAAAAAGGAGCTATTGGTGCCCAAGAAAAAAGATATTACTAAAGAAAATTTAAAAGCGGTTATAAAAGCGCTTGAAGACAAAAAGGGCAAAGATATAACGGTAATAGACCTTACCAAAAAAAGCATACTGTGCGATTACTTTGTGCTTGTAACCGCCACATCAAAAACTCATTCTCAGTCTCTTGAAGAAAATCTCAAGTTTTTGCTGAAAGAAAAAAAGATGTACACTAAATCCGTTCAGGGCGCGCGCGAAGCATCCTGGATTGTGATGGATTACGGCGACATTATTATACACATCTTTACCGAAGACAGAAGAGATTTTTACAAGTTGGAAAAACTCTGGGAAAAGTAATTTTAATAATTAGGGGCGCGGTTACCGCGCCCCTACACTTTTGACCCTTTACCGCTTTACCGCGGGCGGGCGCAAGACCCGCCCCTACCTGTCTTTCCACTTACTCCATATATCCCATATTCTCGGCAATTTGCTTCCAGAGCTTTAAATCCACTATGCCCCCTGCCCCGGTTTTATGTCCGAACGCTATTGGGTATGAAATATTTTTCGGCTTTACGCTTTCCATGAATTTTACGGCATCAATTTTTGTGTTTGTTTTTATTATGAATTCGGCCTTGCCGGCAATATATCCGAAGTTTACCGTTATAATCAAATAATTCTGAAGCTTATGCGCCCACATTGAGGCAAGAAGCCCGCCTATGTCGCAGGGACTTGAAAAAGAAACAAGAGCCACTTTCCATTTAAAAACAGGCGCGATATGCCTCGCCTTCTTAACCTCAAGGTTCACTTCATCCCTGTACACGCGCAGAAGTTCAACCTCAGGAATTTCTTTATTTTTAATCTGAAGAGGATCGCGTAATTCCATAACCATCTTTAACGCCGCGGCTATATCATATTCCGGCGACCTTTTGGCGGAATTTATCAGCACGCCCAACTCTTTTATCTCAGCCATGGAGTAATCTTCATGTATATGAGAAATTATGCCGAACGGATTATCGGCGCCAAGATCGCTTATTGTGCCTATCACGGCAAGATGGCCGAGGTCTTTAACATCGCATATGCCGTGGCAAAGGTCGTAAGTAAGCAGGGATGCCGGCCTTATGTTTTTATCGCCGTACGAAGTTATGCAGTAAGCGTTATCCGGCATGGAATAATAGAAATGGTGGTCTATGAATAAAACAGGGACATTTTCGGGAATTATGTTTTCAGATATTCCAAGATCCAACACTATCAAGGCGCCGGGGTTAATTTTTTTTAATTTTTCTTTTATTAGCGGGGCAGCCTTATCCGTACCATATATGTTCTGGCATTTTTCGGGATAAATAATATCTAACGGATCTAATCCTATCCTCTTAAGCGCGTTATACATAATAACGGCGGAACAAAGCCCGTCGCTGTCGGTATGACATAATATCTGCACGCGTTCTTTGTCTTTTATTTCTTCTATGAATTTTTTAAAAATTTCCATTTTATGAGGCATCAGTTCACCATTTTGGGCGCGCAGCCGCACGCCCCTACTTTTTATTTCAAACCAAAGATCATCTCATATTGATCAAAAAATTTCTCAAAGCCCGCATCTTCAAAATATTTTACGCTGATGTCTTCTTCCGGCAGGTCAAATATGAATATGAAAGAGCTTGCGGCAAAAGCCGCGGAGATAAGCGCCTTAAAGACATCAAAAGATAATCCGTTTTTTTTTAAAGCTATATCCGCGATTCTTGTCCCTTTAAGAAGACAATAACCGGCGATCTTGCCGTCTATATAAGCGGAAAAAGCAAACTCGGGCTTTGTTATTTTTACGCACTCATAAGAAAGCTGCCATCCGGGATTATCGCCTTTATGAAAAATGTCAAAATATTTCAATACTTCATCGAAAGATTTTTTTTCAATTATTATTGACGGGATAAAGTTTAATTTTTTAGACCCGCTTTTAAAGCCGCGGAGTTTTCTTGTTGTTTTAAAACCGGTGTTTTTGTAAAGTTCATACGCTTTTTTATTCTCGCATATTACTTCAAGAATTATTTTTTTAAAACCATTTTCTTTATGAAGCTCTATCAGGGCTTTAAGAAGTTCTTTCCCGTAGCCCTGACCCTGATATTTAAGCGCTATGCCCATGGGCCCAAGGTGCGTTACTTCACCTTTTACGCCGCATACCGCGATACCGGCAGGTTCGTTGTTTTCATACATTATTAATGAATTTCCGTAATCCACGCTTAACGATTCCAGTTTTTCATCCAGTTCTTCAAGCGAAGGATTTACCGGAAAAAAATAATTGGCAAATGAATCCGCGAGCACATTCCTTATGATAGGCAGGTATTCTTTTTTGCAACGCTTGAAGATCATTTATGGTTCCTTGCCTATTTTGCTGTTTCTCGCGCCGTATAAAAAATAAATAACAATGCCTATCAACATCCACACTATGAACCTAATCCATGTAGTTAAAGGCAAACTGCACATAAGATATATACAGCTTAAAGCGCCGAGAATCGGTATAAGAGGAACCGCCGGACACTTAAACGGCCTTTTTAAATCAGGCTTTGTGTGTCTTAATACGATTATCCCCGCGCATACGAGAACAAAAGCAAATAGCGTGCCTATATTACAAAGCTCGGCAACCGTCTGTATGTTGCCGAATCCGGCGGCAGCGGCTACCACAAGGCCGGTTGCTATTGTCGTTATATAAGGCGTACCGAATTTTTTATGAACTTTTGACAAACCCTGCGGCAGAAGGCCGTCTCTACTCATGGCAAAAAATATTCTGGGCTGTGCCATTAACATTACCAGCATTGTGCTCAATAATGAAACAACCGCGCCTACTGAAACAATGCCCGAAAGTTTGGCTTTGCCCGCTTCTATTAACGCGACAGCTATGGGAGCGGGATTGTTTAATTTGGTATAATGCGTGATGCCGGTTAAAACGGCGGCAACCGCAACATACAAAACGGTGCATATAACAAGAGAGGCGATTATGCCTATAGGCAGGTCTCTCTGCGGTTTTTTTGCTTCCTCGGCGGTTGTGGTTACCGAATCAAACCCGATATAAGCGAAAAATACCAGCGCCGCGCCCGCCATAACGCCGTGCCATCCGAAAGGCATAAACGGCTTCCAGTTAGCCGGATTTATTTTTATTATTACCGCGCCCACATATAAGAAGAAGCATATTATCAGGATTTTTATTACTACAACCACATTATTAAATTTAGCGCTCTCTTTTATCCCTATTACAAGAAGCGCCGTCATCGCGAGAATTATAAGAACAGCCGGCAGATTTATATAAGTTGTTGTGCCGGGAATTAAGTTAGGAGCCATGCTGAAAGCAACGGGAAAATCTATATTAAAAAACTTTTTAAGAAAATCCACAAAGTAGCTTGACCAGCCGATAGAAACGGCGCACGCGCCCACGGCATATTCAAGAATAAGGTCCCATCCTATAATCCACGCTATAAGCTCGCCCATTGTAGCGTAAGAATATGTGTAAGCGCTGCCTGCTATAGGTATCATTGAGGCAAATTCGGCGTAACACAGCGCGGTAAACGCGCAGGCAACGCCCGTGAAAACAAAAGAAAGGATTATGCCCGGGCCGGCGTGGGTAGCCGCCGCGGTGCCGGTTAAAACAAAGATGCCGGCGCCGATAATCGCGCCTATGCCCATGATGGTGATATCAAAGGCGTTTAACGCCCTTTTTAGCTTATGTTGGCCGCCCTCTTCGGAATTCTGCAGCATCTTATCAACCGATTTTGTCCTGAAAAGATTAAGCATATAACCCCCTTATAAGTGCTAAGTGCTAAGCAGTCAGGGGAAACAAAAGCCACAATACACACTTAAAAGCACTTTAAGTTATTTCCTTATTTAATATTTTTCTCCTGTTAAAGTAGGAGTTTTAGAAGTGTCATAGAAACAAGACAGAAATTCTGTGCTGTGCTTGTATTGGTTTGTGAAATTTGAATTTTGGATTTTGGATTTGTTTAGGATTTAGGATTTTGAAATTCGGGTTTACTCCGAAGGGGGTTATATGTGCGGAATATTCGGAATAATTTTCAATAAAGACAGGGCTGACCTTGGCAATATACTCGTTGAAGCCGGAAGGCGCCTGTCATACAGAGGCTACGACTCTGTCGGATGCGCGGCCATAACATCGGATAAAAAACACACGATGAAAAAAGATATCGGCACAGTTGATGAAGTAAATAAAAAATACGCGCTTGACAAGCTGTCCGGCAAAAGAGGCATAACACAGCTTCGCTGGGCGACATTCGGCGTGCCAAAGCAGGAAAACGCGCAGCCTCATTATGACTGTGATTTCAACATGATAGGCGCGCATAACGGAAATATCGTAAACACGCTTACACTGCAAAAAATATATAAAGAAGAAGGCCACGAGATAAGAAGCGAAAATGACGGCGAGATGCTTGTGCATGTCATAGAAAAACAGTTTGACCAGACGGATGATATGGTGCTGGCAATAATGGAAGGCGCCAAAGAATTAAAAGGCGATTACGCTTGCGTCATAACGCATCTTGATATAGATAAGCTTTACTGCGTCAAAAACGGGTCTTCGCTTTACATGGGCGTGGGGCAAGATTTTATATGCACATCAAGCGACCTGCCGTCAATACTTTTTCTTACCGACAATATCGTAACGCTAAATGACGGCGAATTCGTTGAATTTGACGACAAGCATTTCGTAATCCGCTCGCTTTCCACGGGCAAAATAATAAAACGGAGCTCCGAAAAATGCCAGATGAGCGCGGAATCGGCTAATAAGGGCGGATATCCGTACTTTATGGAAAAAGAAATAAAAGAACAATCCGAAAAAGCCAAAAACATAATAACCTTTCTTAAAAATTCAAAAACAACAAAAGAATTTTTAAATATTTTGCGCTCTGACAACAACATTTATTTTGTCGGTTCCGGCACGTCTTACCATTCGTGCCTTCTCGGTTCATATTACTTCGGCGAGCTCGCGCAAAAGCAAGCCGTTGCGGTAATGGCCGGAAGCTTTATCGAAAATTACGGCGCTTGCGTTAATGAAAACGACATTGTAGTGCTTGTCTCGCAAAGCGGCGAAACAAAAGATGTGATGAATGTCTTAAATTATTTGCAGAAAGAACAAAAATGCAAAATTTTAAGCATAGTAAATGTTATCGGCTCAACCATAATGATGCGGTCATTAAATAACCTGCCGTTATGTTCCGACCTTGAAATATCGGTGCCGGCAACAAAAACGTTTTTAAACCAGGCCATAATATTTCTTTATCTTGCGCTTAAATATAATGAACATAATGTGGATGATTACAGGGAATATTTTAATGAGTTTGATAAATTACCGGAGCTCATCAATACAACAATAGAAAAAACCGAGGTCCGTTGCAGAGATCTCGCCAAAAAGGGCTATAATTATAAAGATATGTACTGCCTCGGATACGGGATTCTTTACCCGATAGCGTTAGAAGGCGCGCTTAAAATAAAAGAAATTGTCTATAACCACTGTGAAGGAATGTATTCATCGGAATTTAAGCACGGACCGTTATCTATAATAGAAGAAAATTATCCTGTAATATTCTGCACCGAGTCGCTTTATAAAAATATGGTCATATCTCATATAAACGAAGTAGCGTGCCGAGGCGCGGCGGTAATCGTGATCTCCGATAAAGACGATGATTACATAAAAAACTCGCATGAATTTATTGAAATACCAAAAACAAATAAATATTTCATGCCTCTCCTGGAAGTACTGCCTCTGCAGCTATTTTCATACTATTTATCTTTAAAAATGGGCAACAATCCCGACTTCCCCAAAAACCTCAGCAAAACCATCACCGTAGATTAACCCTTGATGTCCATGGGGTCCATGGGGTCAGACCCCACAGTGTTTGTTAACACAATGAATCAATAATTCCTTGAATTTTAATTTCCTTATCTTGCGTTTTACCCCACTTACAACAAATACTTATGTAACTTCTTTTTATTCCGCCAAAATATTTGAGGTGTGATGTCAATAATGGACACCAATTGCCTCAAGCCGCAATTCTATTTTCATAGAACTGTCTTTCGTAGGCAGCCGGCGATAAATAGCCCAAAGCCGCCTGTATCCTCTGTCGGTTATAGAA